>Ga0335080_10003026_pt1 | contig 16910 bp, 9 predicted proteins | sample Lox_Sample_34_FD_206720 | JGI IMG/M metagenome (GOLD analysis project Ga0335080, IMG submission 206720) | Soil microbial communities from Loxahatchee National Wildlife Refuge, Florida, United States - Lox_Sample_3.4 | ecosystem: Environmental > Terrestrial > Soil > Wetlands | place: USA: Florida...
GCATCATGCGTCCGGCGGAAGAAGAGGGTCAACTATGAAGTTCCGCGAGCGCCGCGAAGAAAACCTGGATAGGGAGATCCGCGACTATATCGAGCGCGAGATTCAGGAGAATATCGAAGCCGGCATGACCGCCGAGGAAGCCCGCCACGCGGCCATGCGCAAAATCGGCCCGATTCAGAATGTGAAAGAAGATACGCGCGCCGTCTGGGGCTGGATCTGGTTCGAGCGCCTGTGGCAGGACGTCCGCATCGGCTATCGCATGTTGCGCAAAAATCCAGGATTCACGATGGTGGCAGTGGTTTCGCTGGCCATCGGCATTGGAGTCAACTCGGCGATGTTCAGCTTCGCCGATGCCCTTCTTCTGCGCCCGCTGCCGGTATTGCGACCGAGCGAGATCGTCACCGTCGGTAGCGACTCGGCCCGCGACACCCTCCCCGATCGCTTGAGCTTCGTTTCCTATCGCGATTACCTGGATTTCCGCAATCAGAGTAAATCCTTCGACGGATTGGTGGCATTCAACCTGACCACCTTCGGGTTCACCCCGCAACCGGGCGCCCTGCCCCACATGAAGATGGGCATGCTGGTGAGCGGAAACTTTTTCCGCGTTTTGGGAGTGCAGCCTGAGTTGGGGCGCGGCTTTCGTCCGGAAGAGGACCGGGTTCCCGGACGCGACGCCGTGGTGGTCCTGGGCCACGCGTTTTGGGAAAAGGAACTGGCGGCGGATGGCTCGATCATCGGGCGCAGGGTGCGGCTCAACGGCGTGGAGTTTACCGTGGTTGGCGTGGCGCCGGAGCGCTTCACCGGAATGGACCAGTTTGTTCAACCTGCTTTCTTCGTGCCGGCTATGATGTGCAGCCGGATCGCGAACAATACCACCAGCAACCTCCTCGAAGCTCGCGATCAAAGAGTGTTCACGGTGAAAGGCCGTTTGAAACCCGGCGTGACCATGGCGCAAGCCCAGGCGGAGTTGGCCGTCGTTGCGAAAGCCTTGGAGCGCGCGTACCCGGAAACGAATCGAAATCAAGGAGCCGCTGTGCGCACGGAACTGGAGGCCAGGTACAAGCAATCGCCGGAGAATGCGAAGCTCATCGGCATGCTCATCGCGCTATCCGCAGCCGTGCTGCTGGTAGCATGTGCCAATATTGCCAGCCTGCTGCTGAGCCGGGCACGGGTTCGTGGACGCGAAATCGCCGTGCGGTTGGCCATTGGCGCAGGACGTTTCCGTCTGATCCGTCAGTTGCTCACCGAAAGCCTGTTAATCGCATTGGCAGGTGGGCTGGCGGGCCTAGCAGTCGGCTACGCAGGCATCGTCTTCTTTAGAACGCTGAAGATTCCGACGGACCTGCCCGTGGTGTTTTCGATACAGCTCGATCAGCGAGTGCTGGTGGCGAGCCTTGCCATCTCGGTACTCAGCGTCTTGTTCTTTGGACTGGCTCCCGCGATTCAAATCACGCGTGCGGACGTGGTGAGCGCCTTGAAGACAGCGGGCGCGGACACTCCTGGCCGCCGCCGGATCTGGGGGCGCAATCTCCTTGTCGTGGGCCAAGTCGCCGCATCCCTTGTCCTGCTGGCAGTGGCGACGCTCATGTTCCGCGGATTCCGTCACGATCTTCTGGCCGATCAGGGTTTCCGCAGGGACCACCTGATGATGATGACGTTTGACCCGGGGCTGGTGCACTACAGCGAAGAACAGACTCAGCGGTTCTTCCAGCAGCTTGTCGAGCGGACGCGGCTGGCGCCGGGAGTAAAATCGGCGACGCTTGCCGAGACGGTACCCATGGACAGCACCACTGTACGCGGAGCCTCCATCCTGCCGGAGAACTTTCAGTTTCCACGCGCTACGGAAAGCGCCAATGTTCTGGAGAACACGGTAGACGAGAGCTACTTTGACACTTTGGCAGTGCCCATCGTACGCGGACGCGCGTTCCGCACCATCGATAAAGCCGGCGCGCCTCTGGTAGCCGTTGTCAACCAGACGCTGGCGAATCACTACTGGCCCAATCAGGATGCGGTCGGCAAGCGTTTTCGCATGGACAGCCGGAATGGGAAGTGGGTCGAAATCGTGGGCGTCGCCAGGAATGGGAAATATCTTTTTATTTCCGAGCCTCCCGATATTGAGTATGTTTACTTCCCGCTGGCGCAGCATCCAAAAGCGCAGATGACGTTGATGGCGGAGTCGTCCGGGGATGCGGCGGGCCTCGCCTCGCCCATGCGCGAGGTGGTCCGCAGCCTGGATGCGAACCAGCCCATATACAACGTCCGCACCATGGAGGAACTGTTTCGCATTCGCGCGGTGAGCACCCCCAATTTCATCGTGCAGACCGTTGGCGCGATGGGGCTGATGGGACTGGTGCTCTCCGTCGTGGGTCTTTACGGCTTGGTTGCCTATGCCGCCAGCCGGCAGACTCGTGAGATCGGAATCCGCCTGGCCATCGGCGCTCAGCGTAGCAGCGTGCTGGGCAGGGTGATGCGGCAGGGACTGGTGCTCGCGCTGAGCGGAATCGGCATTGGGCTGGTGGCCAGCTTCGGAGCCGAGCGGCTGCTGAATGCAATTTTCTCCAGTGGCCGAACCGATCGCATCAGCTACCTGCTGGTCGCGGTTGTGCTGCTGGCCGTTACGGCGCTGGCGGCGTATATCCCGGCGCGCCGCGCGTCGCGCGTGGACCCGATGAGGGCTCTCAGATATGAGTAGATCGCGTAAGGAGATGAGAATGCGAAGGCTGATGTGCGACGTCTTGTTCGTCCTGTTATTGACGCCGCTCGCGAGTGCGGCGGATGTGACCGGCAAGTGGAGCGGATCGTTGGAAGCCAAGGATCCCAATGGCGAAGCTGTAGTCATTCCGGCCCACGCCGACCTCAAGCAGCAGGGTGATTCCGTTACCGGCAAGGTCTGGAAGGAAATTGAGCGCCAGTTCTCAATCGAAAAAGGGAAGATTGAGGGCAACCGAATCACGTTCGAGTTCAAGGCTCCGGAGGGGTCAGACGATTCAGAACTGCTGGTGCACCGCGCAAGCCTGTCCGTGGAAGGCGGGAACCAGTTGCAGGGTGAGATTGAGTTCGCCATGGAAGGCGACAAGATGACTGGCAAGCTGACGCTCACGCGCGAAAAGTAAGCCGGGGGACCGTGTAGCGCCGCCCCGGTTGAAAGGAGCCGCTTGTGAAATTCCGACGACGCCGTGAGGAAAGCCTCGATAGTGAAATCCACGACTATATCGAGCGTGAAACCCAAGACAACCTAGCGGCGGGAATGCCGCCTGACGAAGCCCGGCACGCGGCTCTGCGCAAGTTCGGACCGGTTCTGAACGTCAAAGAGGATACCCGAGCGGTGTGGGGCTGGGCGTGGTTCGAGCGACTGGCGCAGGATCTCCGCCACGGCCGCCGCATGCTGGCGAAAAATCCGGGATTCACCGCGGTCGCGGTGATTTCGATCGCCATCGGGGTGGGCGCCAACTGCGCGACATTCAGCTTTGGCGATGCCATGCTCCTTCGCCCGTTGACGGTCTTGCGTCCCAGTGAAGTGGTCACTGTGGGAACGTCCGAGTCGCTGGAAGGCTTCAGCACGCTTATCGCGTCATACCGCGACTACGTGGACTTCAGGGATCAGAGCAAGAGCTTTGAGGGATTGGTAGCATTCAATGGCTCTACCTTCGGATTCGCTACCGAGCGTGAGGCTCTGCCACAAATGAGATTCGGCTCGATGGTCACGGGCAACTTCTTCCGCGTTATGGGAGTGGAACCGGAACTGGGCCGCGCGTTCCGTCCGGAAGAGGACCGCGTGCCGGGCCGCGACGCTGTCGTAGTGTTGGGCCACGAGCTTTGGGAACGGGATTTTGCGGCTGATCGCTCGGTGCTGGGCCGGAGAGTGCGCATCAACGGTGTCGGATTCACGGTCATTGGTGTTGCGCCAGAGCGGTTTACGGGGATGAACCAGTATCTGCAAACCGGATTCTATGTCCCCCTCATGATGTGGCCGCGGCTGACGAATGACAAAGACAATCCGCTCGAAGCGCGCGACCATCGCACGCTGACGATCAAAGGCCGCCTGAAATCCGGTGCGACGGTAGCTCAGGCGCAGGCTGAGCTGGCGGCGATCGCCAGGAATCTGGAGCGCGCTTATCCCGAGACGAACAGGAACCGAGCAGTGGCCGTGCGCACCGAGCTCGAGTCCAGGATCCAGCAGTCGCCACCGGATGCGCAGTTGGTCGCCATGATCGGCGCGCTGGCAGTGGCCGTGCTGCTGGTAGCCTGCGCTAATGTCGCGGGCCTGCTCGCCAGCCGGGCTCCCGCCCGCTCGCGGGAAATCGCGCTGCGGCTGGCCATTGGGGCGGGACGCCGCAGGCTGATCCGCCAGTTGCTCACCGAGAGTTTGCTGCTCGCCGTGGCGGGTGGCGTTGCAGGCCTGGGGTTTGGGTACGCCGGCGTTCTCTTCTTTCGCAGGATTCAATTGCCTACCGACCTGCCGCTAAGCTTGTCCATCGAGCTGAACCAGCGGGCGCTGCTTTTCGGCCTCGCCGTTGCCATGGCGAGCGCCATCCTCTTCGGCCTGGCCCCGGCGATCCAAACCACCCGCACAGATTTGGTGAATGCGTTGCGATCCAGCACCTCGGATATGCCGGGGCGGCGGCGCCTCTGGGGCCGAAATCTCCTGGTCGCCGGCCAGGTAGCGATATCGCTGGTGCTGCTGACGGTAACGACATTCATGTATCGTGGCTTTCGCCATGAACTGGGTTTAGGGGCGGGTTTCCGAACGGATCATTTGTTGATGATGAGTTTCGATCCGTCGCTCGTGCACTACAGCGAATCCCAGACGCAACAGTTCCTCCGCCAGGCTGTCGAGCGGGCGCGGTCCACGACGGGCGTAAAATCGGCCGCCCTGACCTTCTCCGTGCCCTTCGGCAACCAGCAGGATGGGGCAACCATTCTGCCGGAGGGCTACCAGTTTCCTGCCGGCAAGGAGAGCGAGAACCTCTTCGCAAACACGGTGGACGAGAACTACTTTGATACGGCCGGCATCCGCATTCTCCATGGCCGCGGATTCCGCTTGTCAGACACCACCAGTTCCCCGCGAGTCGCCATCGTAAACGAGGAACTTGCAAAACGCTACTGGCCGGGCAAGGATCCGATCGGCAAACGTCTCCGCCTGGATGACAAAAATGGGCCGTGGGTGGAGATCGTGGGCGTGGCAAAAACCATCAAATACTTGTGGATTGCCGAAGCGCCAACCGAGTTCCTCTATCTTCCGCTGAGCCAGCATCCACAACGGCAAATGACACTGCTCGTCGAATCCTATGGCGATCCGTCCAGCCTGACGGCGCCGCTCCGTGAGGCAATCCGTAGCCTGGATGCCAACCAGCCCATCTTTAACATCCGCACCATGGAGGAGTTCTACCAGATGCGCGCGGTAAGCACGCCCAACATGATTATTCAAACCGTCGGAGGAATGGGCATCATGGGTCTGGTGCTGGCGATCGTAGGGCTCTACGGACTAGTGGCCTACGCCGCCGGACGGCGGACTCGCGAAATCGGAATCCGCATGGCCATTGGCGCGCAACGGAACACCGTGCTGAACATGGTCATGCGGCAGGGGCTGATCCTCGCGCTCGCCGGCATCAGCGTCGGCCTGGTGGCCAGCTTTGGCGCCGAGCGGGTCCTGAACTCCATGTTCGGCGGCACCAGTAGCCACATCGACTTCGTTACCTACCTGCTGGTCGCACCGGCGCTGCTCGTCGTGACTATGCTCGCCGCCTACATCCCCGCTCGACGCGCCTCGCGCGTGGACCCGATGCGGGCGCTGAGATACGAATAGTTGACGGTGTGCACCTAGCTTTCCGGCGAATGCCGCGGGCGTACGCTGCGGTACACCTTCCGGGCGAACCGGTAAAGTTTGCGTGCCCAGGCCAGGCGCTCCAGTTCACCGTTGAGTTCTTGCGCCCAAGCCGTCTGTTGGGCTAGCTCCTTATCGAGCCGCAAGGCCCAAGCCGTGCGTTCTTCCAGCTCCTTGTCGAGCCGCAAAGCCCAGGCTGTGCGCTCTTCCAGTTCCTTGGTAAGCTCCTTGGCAACCTCTGTGCGCTGTTGGATCCGATCCTCGGCTGCACGCAGCCTCCGGCAGGCTATCTCAAGTTCGTCTTGCGGGCTGTGCGGCCAGGAGTGCCACTCGTACGCGTTCTTCTGCATCTGCGTGCCGGCGGCTGGCTCGCTGTCGTAAGTGGATCGCACACAGAACTCCGGCCCGAGCGGCTCGTGAAACTGTGTCGGAGCATCGAGGTCGTTCCCCACCACGGCCACCATGTGAGTCGGCTTGATATGACCCGCGATCATCTCCTGCTCATCCCGCGCGTGCACCTGGTCGATAAAAGCCCGGTCCCATGCCGCCTTCACATCGAAGTTGTGACCGAAGGCGCGGTCGGTGAATGGATCGATCACGTTCGCGAATCCTACAAAAAGCCGGAAATGAAAATCAGCTAACAGCAGAGGCAGGATGTCCTGCGACCGGATTCCCTCGAAACTCTCCTGGGAACAGTCCCAGTTCTCGTACAGCTCCTCGTAACGGTTGAGGACGGGATTGAAACGGTAAGATGGCGGCAGCTTTCGCCAGAACTCGTGCACGATGTCGAGCGCTTCGGGCCAGCGCAGATGTCCATTGCGCCCGATAATGTCGGAAATGATAAAGGAGCCGTGCGGCTTGAGACAGCTCTTGATCTGGCCGAACAGGCCTTCCAGATTCAAAACATGGTGCAAAGCCTGGTTAGCCAGCACAGCGTCGTATTCGTGTGCCGGCGTCCACTGGTTGAAGTCGGCTTCCACCACGTGGATGTGCTCTTCAACTCCCCCGCCGGCGGCAGCGGCGCGCCCTCGTTCCAGCATCGTGGGATTCAGCTCGAGGCAATCAATGACGAATCCAGATATGCCCTGAGTCCGGAGATGGGAAGCCAGCGCAACTTCCAGATCACAATTGCCGGCGCCGATGCTCGCAAACCGCAGTACGCCTTGCGGCCGCCGCTGGGCCTGTTCCAACAGGTATTTCTTGAACATGTCGTTCGGAGTACTGAACCCGAACGCCTCCAACTTTGGACGGATGTATTTATTGGACCAGTAGTGAAAAATCTGCGGCAGATCGTGTACTTTTACACAATCCTCATAGATGCCCTTTTCCGCCGCAACGCGCGCGCGGTAACTCTCATCCTGGAAGTGCTCCGCCGCGGCCATCTGGCTACAGTGTAGCTCGCAAGGAAGCGCCGCTTCGGGTTCGCAGTCTCTCTTAGGTTTGGCGAGACAAATGAGAATCGATGGTCCCGACGTCCGTTTCCAGGTCGTTCGATGTAAACGGCGCTCTGGATGCGGATGGGCAACTGAATACCGCGGTGAAGTGGAAAACGCTGCCTTTGCCCAGTTCGCTCTCCACCCAGAGATGTCCGCCCATCAAGCCTACGAGCCGCGATGAGATGGTCAATCCCAGGCCGGTGCCACCGAACTTCCGGGAGGTGGAAGAGTCTGCCTGACGGAACGCTTCAAAAACCAAATCGACCTTTTCGGCTGGTATTCCGACACCGGTATCGCGCACCGAGAAGTGCAACGTAACGGTCGAGTCACGCCGTTCAAATAAGGTGGATTTCAGCTCAACATGTCCGCCCGAGTGGGTGAATTTGATCGCATTGCTGAGAAGATTCAGCAACACCTGGCGGAGACGGAAGGGATCGCCAACCAACTCGTCGGGCACATCCGCTGCGACATCGAAGGCTAACGCCAGCCCTCTCTGTTCGGCATTCACGGCCAAGGTAACCGCGGCCTCCCGGACGCACTCACGCACGGATAAGGCAATAGGATCCAGCTCCAGGCGGCCGGCTTCAATCTTGGAGAGATCGAGGATGTCGTTGAGGAGCGCCCGCAGGTGCTCCGCCGAGGTCTTCGCGTCGTTGAGGAATTCGCGCTGCTCGGGGGTGAGATCGCTATCCAGAACTAAGTCGGTCATTCCCAAAATGCCGTTCATCGGTGTGCGAATCTCGTGACTCATGTTGGCCAGGAACTCGTCCTTGAACCGGCTGGCTTCCTGTGTCTTGGCGAGCAGACGTTCGATGTCGTATCGCTGCGCCTCTACCGTCTTCTTTTCCTCGCGCAGCTGGATGGTCCTCTTCTCCACGGCCAGTTCTAACTGCTTGTGCATCTCCTGCATGCGGCGCAGCCTCCAGCGCCAAAAGAGGCCGACAGAAGCCAATCCCAAGGTGGCCAACAGCCCGCGAAACCACCAGGTTTGCCACCAGGCCGGCAATACTTCGAATGAGAAGGCAGCCGTCGAGCTCGCCGGCCGGCCGGGTAAGACCGCTTGTACCTCGAACCTGTATTTCCCATGGGGCACACCGCGATAGCTGGCGATTCGTTCGCGTGTGTCTACCCAATCGTCATGAAATCCTGTTAGCCGATAGCGGAAACGGACGTCCGCCTCATTGAGAAACGTTAACGCCGCGAAGTTTGCCTGGAAGGCTCCGTGTTTGTAGGAAACCGCGGGCTGGCTTTCGGGACTGACAAATGCAGAGCCCAGCTTGAGCCAGCTGAACACGACGGGAATTGACTCGCCGGACTTCGGCTCCGCGTCCGGGCGGAAGTGGCTGAGCCCCAGGTTGTGGCCGATCCAGATGGTGCCGTCGCGGTCGCCAAACACGGCATGGCTGGAACAATCGTTCCAGAGAAGCCCTTGTGCCTGGCCGTAGTGGGGGAAAGTCGCACCATCTTTAACCTGAACACCATCGTCAGAGCTGAACCAGAGCTTCCCATGGACATCGAATGCCATGGCGCTTACGTTGTCCGAATGAAGGCCATTTTCCTTGGTGAAGCTCTCCAACTGAATGTTATCGCCTGCGACGGTGGCATGCGTGAGTCCTACCATCTCGTCATACGAGATCCATAACGAGCCATCCGGCGCCAGGATCACCTCGTCCAGTCGATTGGATCTCAGTCCGTCGGCTTCGGTAAACGTCTTCCAGTTCCCATTCTTGAGCCGGAACAAGCCGCGGCGCTCGCTCGTAAACCAAAGCCCGCCGTCTCTGTCCGCCACGCAACGCCTGAAGGATTCGTCCCCCTGACTGCCCGCCGGCGCCACGCGTTCGAAGCGAGCCGAAGACCCTGAACCCACACCTCGGAAAATCGGCCCTTCTGTGACCACCCAGAGCCGCTGGTCAGAGTCCCAGCAGAATCCAGATACGCCGTTTCCCAATAATCCGGCCTCGCGACCGATGCTGCGAATCGCGCCCGTGCGCGGGTCCAGCCGGTACACTGTTCCTGGATTGGTGCCCAGCCAGATCGAGTGATCGGGAGCCTCCGTGATGGCACGCACGGGATGACCGTCTAAGCCATGGCGCGCGTCCCAAATCCGTCCCGGCCGGTCCTCGCGCGTGAACTGCTGCAGGGCGTAACTGGTACCGACCCACAATGTTCCCGTAGAACTTCGAAAGATCGTCTTGGCGCTTCCAGCCAAACCCTCACTGGGGGTCCAGCTTTCCCACTGATTAGTGCCGAGCCAGCGAGCCAGACCCGATCCGTCCAACCCAATCCATATCGACCCTTCGCGGTCCTCCAGCGCGCAGGCCACCATACTGACCAGCAATCCCCGCTCGGTGCCGATACGTTCCCAGCCGCTTGCCGTCTGTCGCATCAGCCCGTAACGGCTTGGCACCAGCAGAGTGCCGTTGCGCAGCAGATACAGGCTGCCCGGCGTGCTGGCTTCCGGGATGTTCTCCACCGGCACAAACCGCTTGCTGGTCTTGCTCTTGGTCAACAGCCGCGTGGCGCTCCGGATCCAGAGACCGCCGCTCTGATCGGTCAGGATGGCATTCCATGTGTCCTGAGGAACACCCAGCTCCTTTCCAAGCTGGGAAACTTTGCCGTGGGCATATCTGCACAGATCCACCCCGCACCCAAACCAGACCGCGCCTTCCCGATCGATGTGAACTCCGTATACCTCCGGGCGCGTCACCGAGGACGTTTGCGGATACACCTTGACCGCGGGCCGGTGGGACTTGTCCATTACCCAGAGACCACGGTTCGTGCCCGCATAGAGAGAGCCGTGAATATCGGAAGTGATCCCGGACTGGCTGAGGAATGCCACCGGCTCGGGCAGACTCACGCGGGTAAAGTGGTCTCCGTCGAAACGAGCAAGCCCCTCGCGAGTCCCCGCCCAGATGGTCCCGTCGCCCGCCTGGTGGAGCGATTCAATCCGGCTGGAGGGCAGACCCTGAGCACTGTGGAAACCCGTGAAGAGCGCACCGTCGTAGCGAAATACCCCATCCGATGTACCAACCCAGACATACCCAGTTCGATCCTGCAAAAGGCTGTGCACATCCAAGCTGATCAAGCCTTGGTCTTGTGAGTAGTACTTAAAGGCAAAACGCTGTGCGGAGGCGAGACCAGGCAGCAAAAGGACAACAGCTATGAAGATGCGGCAGCCAATCTTGTGCCGTGCGCCATTGCCTTGGAAAGCATCACTTGGACGAAGATGCATCTCATGGTCTCAAGAAGGGAATCCGTCAGCCAGATCCTAGAGTCGCTAGCTGCCCTTGACCTACCTCTAGTCTAAGGTTCCGTTCGGCAGTCGGGTATATGTCTTTGGTTAATTCCCGCCTCGGCGCAGACTGCTCCGCCAACCCATTTCAGATGTGGTTTCTTCAGTGCAACCTTAATTTGCCGCGGCGGACGTGGCGGCCGGCTGCAACGGAATTCGGGCCGTGACCACCGTGCCTTGGCCCGGCGCACTCGTTAAGGTGAGTTCGCCGCCAACAAACACCGCGCGCTCGCGCATGCCGAGCAGTCCCAGAGAACCGCGCCTGGCTTCGTCGGCATCCATCCCGCGGCCGTTATCATGAACTTCAAGGACCAGATCCCGAGTCTGTTCGGTCAGGATGATTCTTGCCTGGGTGGCCTTGGAATGCCGAGCTACGTTGGTCAGAGCCTCTTGGAGAATTCGAAACACAGCGATCAACTTATCCTGGTCCAATACAACATCGTGCGCGGGCAACGCCAATTGGCATTCCATTCCTGTTCGCTCTTCGAACTCTTCGGACTGCCATTCAATCGCTGCGAGCAGACCGAGATCCAAGACCGCCGGCCTCAGCTCCGTAGCCAGTCTTCGGACGATGTTCACCGTGGCATCGACCATGCCTACCGCCGATCGCATCTTTTGTATCACGTCCGGTTCGGCGTGCGGGAGTCTCTCAATCGCCCAGGCGATCTCCATCTTAATCGCAGTCAAGGATTGCCCCAGTTGATCGTGAAGTTCGCGTGCGATTCGGGTTCTTTCTTCCTCGCGGATGTTATTTAACCGGCCCGTCAGCTCGTGTAATTGCTGCGCGGATTCCCGCACTTGTTCGGTGATGCGCCGCTCATCGGTAACATCTTTGGCCAAAACGAGCCGCGCAGTCCTGTTTCGGAAGGTGATCGGGCTCGTTACGGCCTCGACCAGAATCATGGTCCCGTCCTTCTTGCGATGGGTCCAAGTTCCGGATTCCTGAATGCCGTCCCCCGTCGGTGAAGAAGGGTTCTGACCAACCGCACCCGTCTCTTGGGCCGGCCGAATATCTTGAATGGTCAGACGCAGAAATTCCTCACGCGAGTAGCCGTAGTGAACCACGGCAGCCTCATTCACGGCGATGAACTTGAGTCCTTCGTCGTCGACAACCCACATGGGCACGGGGTTATGCTCGAACAGAAGCCTGTATTGTTCTTCGGAAAGCCGCAACTGGAGGTTGGCGATCTCCAGTTCTTCTACCTTCTGATGGAGTTTGTCGGTGAGAAGACGGAGATGTTCACGATCAAATTCCTGACCCAGTTGTGCAGACGGCGCCTGTACCGAATTCAAGGCGGCGTTTATCGTTTGCAACAGCGCCGCTGGATCGATCGGCTTGCACAGAGTCTGTACTACGCCGCCCGCTTCCGCCAAAGCGTGGGCTTCCCTCTCATCATAGGTTGCCGTGTGAAAAATCACCGGGGTTTTTCCGATGGCGGGATCGCTGCGGAGCTGCCGGACAAACTCGTAGCCGTCTATGTTCGGCATGAGCACATCCGTGATGATCAGGTCGGGCCGCTCCGTGCGGACAATGGCGAGAGCCTCACTTCCTTCTGAGGCTTGGAGCGGATCGTGCCCGTTGAGCCGGAGAAGATCCGTGAGAAATTGGCGAATCAGGGCTTGATCATCGACGATTAAGATCTTGGCCATCTTTAGCAGTCACGAGTGGGTCGGTACACACGCTATTTGCGTCCCGGGCGCACCGATTGGTCCGCATTCGCGCCGACACATTCAGCAATTCTTGTTTTTGTCTGACCGGGAAAATGAACGCGGTCGAGGCGCGTGGTCGCCGCGAAATTATCCAGCTATTTAGAAACAGGCGTATCTCTTATGATACACCATTCATCATAATCTCCACTTATTTTTCTTGCGAAAACGCAGGAATTCGCGTTAACTTTTCGTTAACGGCCGCCGCAAAGCGTGGGGCCTTAACCGCGCCGGGTGCTCCTTTGATATACTCGCCCCGCCGATGAATCGTCGTGATTTTCTACAGTGCACTGCCGCCGTCGCCGCCGGTCCTTTGTTAGCGCAGCCTGCTTCTCAGCCGTGGTTCGACAAGCCCATGCGCTGGGCCCAACTCACGCTGGCCGAGAACGATCCGGGTACTTACGACCCGACGTTCTGGCTGGACTATTTTCGTCGCACGCACTCGGATGCCGCCTGTCTCAGTGCCGGAGGCTGCGTTGCCTATTACCCGACGAAAATTCCGCTACATCATCGCAGCCAGTGGCTGGGCGATTCTGACCCCTTCGGTGATCTCGTTGCGGGCTGCCGCAAGTTGGGTATGAATGTCATTGCCCGCACGGATCCGCACGCTACCTACCAGGACGTTCACGATGCTCATCCCGCTTGGATCGCCGTCGACGCGTCGGGAAACAAGCGCCGCCACTGGGCCTCGCCGGAGCTTTGGGTCACCTGCGCTTTGGGCCCTTACAATTTCGAATTCATGACGGCAGTGACGCGTGAAATTGTCGAGCGTTATCAAGTCGACGGGATTTTCAGCAACCGCTGGGAGGGCTCTGGCATGTGCTACTGCGAGCACTGCCAGGCGAACTTCCACCAGGCCACCGGATTTGACCTTCCACGCACTTCCAATCCCCAGGAACCGGCGCGGCGCGCCTTCATTGTGTGGAAGCAACAGCGCTTATTCGAACTCTGGCGTCTTTGGGATGCGACCATTCGCAAGGCTAATCCCAATGCCGCCTTCATCGCGAATGCCGGCGGAGGCGCTTTGAGTTCGCTCGATATGAAAACCATCGGTGAGCTGGCGCCCACTTTATTCGCCGATCGCCAGGCGCGCAGCGGCATATCGCCGCCCTGGACCAATGGCAAGAACGGCAAAGAGTATCGCGCCACGCTCGGACGCAAAGCCATTGTGGGGATTTTCAGCGTCGGTGTTGAGGAGCCGTACCGCTGGAAAGATTCCGTGCAGAGTCCGGATGAGATTCGGCTTTGGGTGGTGGACGGAATCGCAAACGGTTTGCGGCCCTGGTTTACCAAGTTCTCCGGCGTATTGTACGACGGCCGCTGGCTCAAACCCGTCGAAGAACTCTATGGCTGGCATTATCGCAATGAACGCTATTTGCGAAACGAGCGACCGCTCGCGCGCGTGGCCATGGTCTACTCGCAGCAGACGGCCACGTTTTACGGCGGCGATCAGGCGAAGGCAAAAGTCGAGGATCATACCCTGGGCTTCTACCAGGCGTTGATCGAAGCCCGCATTCCTTTCGAAATGGTGCATGACCGTTTGTTGGATGCCGCCCACACCGACCAGTTCCGCACGCTGATTCTCCCAAATATCGCGGCGCTTTCCGGCGAGCAGTGCGCGCAGCTACGGCAGTTCGTCGCGCGCGGCGGCAGCCTGGTAGCCACCTACGAAACTTCGCTGTACGACGAATGGGGCGTCCGGCGCAGCGACTTTGGGCTTGCCGATCTGTTTGGGCTATCCGCTACTGGCCCGGCGGAAGGCCCACTAAGAAACTCGTATCTGAGTATTGAAAAGAACCAACGAACCGGTGAATATCATCCGGTGCTGGCGGGTCTGGAGGATGCGGGACGCATCATCAACGGCGTTCACCGTGTACCAGCTCAGCCGCACGAAAGTGGCCTGTATGCGCCGCTGACGCTCATCCCGCCCTACCCTGACCTGCCCATGGAAAAGGTATTCCCGCGCGTGCCCAAAACGGATCTCCCGGAAGTTACGGCCAGGCAGATCGGCAAGGGCCGCGTTGTCTTCTTTCCGTGGGACATCGATCGAACCTATTGGGAAGTCCTCAGCCCTGATCACGGGAAGCTGTTGCGCAACGCAGTGATGTGGGCGACAGACGAACAGCCGGTGGTGAGAGTAGAAGGGGCGGGCCTTCTCGAGATCACGGTCTGGGCACAGAAGCAGTCCCTGACGGTGCACTTGGTGAATCTGTCAAATCCGATGATGATGAAAGGACCGGTTCGCGAGATCATCCCGATTGGAGCGCAGAAGGTCCGCCTGCGGCTTCCGTCCGCGAGGAAGCTGGCCGGTGTCCAGCTGCTGGTAAGCGGAACGCAACCCGATTTTTCAGAAAAAGCCGGTGTATTAGACGTTCAAGTGCCGTCTATCGGTCTCCACGAAGTGGTGGCATTTGATCTCGCATGAGCAGCTACGTCTTCCGCGCCAGCCGAAACCCTTCAAAGGCCAGATAGCCCATGATGACGACGGCGATCCCGCTGGCCCACATCGGGACTGGAATGCTGTAAACGACGAACGACACACCGAAGATGACCCGGAAAACATGACCGATGGCGATCAGCAAAAAGACCACCGCGGCGATGAGTTCGAATGCATGTTGGCTCATGGCAGCCTCCATCCCTGTTTTACACCCGCGGCATCTCCAACGAAATCCCCACCTTCATGCTTTGGGTTGATCGATGTTCACAGGGCCCTGGTGAATGATATCCGTCAGGCGCTGGTGCCATGAGACATCGCGCCACATCCCTACGAACTGTGGTCCACAGAAATTGCTCGTGGCTATGGCCACCCAGCGGCCGGTCGCGGACGCCGTGCGCGTTCCCAGCTCACAGAGCTCCTTGATCCAGTCCCACTCAAGCAATGGCCAGTCCTTGTAGTCGACCACCGACCAGCATTCCGTGGTGACGAGTGCTTTCTTGGCGGCGCGCGACCACTCGGCAATGGTTTGGATTCCGGTCGTCAGTCCCGCCTTCCAGTGATCCGGATTTGAGAGGTAGACCTTTTTCCCCCGTTCAACCAGATTTTCGAAGCCCTTGGTGTCGAAGCGCTCATAGTTATAGCCGATGTCGTCGTAGAAGGTGGTCCACTGTGTCATCCAGATGTGCGCCTCCAGAAAATCGAGCATGGAGACGTCTTGCCGTTTCCATGTGCCGTACTCGCTGGTAATCGAAAAAGTGAAATCCACGTCGGGATATGCCCGGCGCACGACCGCGATGGCATCGCGCATCCATTGCTGGCCTCGTTGGTTGGCGCGTTCCGTGTCGGCCGGAAGGAACGGCGCCCAGTCGGGAAGTGGAAACTCGTTGCACAGGTCGACATATAGGATATGCTTCAGCAACCCATCCGCCGCGATGCTGTCGAGCGTCGTCTTCCAGACCCGGCCATGATCCTCGGGCCCGCGAATCTTCATCCGTGTATCGTCAGCATCCTGTCGAAACCAGGTGGACAGTGCGACCGAAAGCCCGCGATCCGCACACTTGCGAATAAATTGATTCAACTCAGGCTGCACCCGCACACGATTCTTGGCCGGACTGCCCCAGTCCTGCTGATTCCATCGAGGAAGCAACTCCCACGTACGGCCGGCCGCGGCGGCGACCAGGTGCGGATATGCGTCGATGCGGACAGCATCGTATCCCCGCTGTTTCAGCTCATCCAGAATCAAATCCCAGTCTTCATACCCAGCGCCGGGCCAGCGCCGCTCCAGCCAGGAGAAGTCCCACATCGTGATCGCGAGCGGATGTTTCAGCCGGCTCAGCACGCCGCCCTGGACCGGAGCGCTGCGAGCGACAGCCGCTGCCATGGCAGCCGTCCTCAGAAACTGTCTTCGCTCCATCATTTCGTGCCCGCGGGAAGAGTGTAGTAGTTGTACGTGCTTTTCCAGGTGAACTCGTTTCCAGGTTCGATCGCCACAGAGACGAACGGCTCCATCGCAAGCACGGCCCGGATGGACCATAGGGATTCGCTGGATAGTGGACGATCCCCGGTGATTCTCATGCCCACGCCCAGCCGGCTGTTCTCGATGCGACTGTCGTTGTCTTCTGAACTCTGGCTGAACCCTCCAAGAGGCGTCGTCACAATATCGCGGCCTTGGAGCGTCTTCAGGTAAACGATCTGATTCCCGCGAATTTCGGCCAGTTCTTTGGCAGGCGGGCGCCGCGATTGGATTTGGAAGGGAACGGTGATCACAAAACCCGGGCCGGGCGGCTGTCCGTCCAGTACGAGGAAGTTGTGATTGTAGACGCTGGTTCGGATCGCGCGGCTTCCGGTGTTCTTCAACCTATGTTCCATCACCATCTCCGGCTTCCTTTCCGTGAGCCGCAAGGTCTTTCGATAGGCGTACGCATAGCCCGAGGATGCATCGGCCAGCGCCTGAGTGAACACGATGGACTCACTATCTTGCTTGATCGTCCGCTTCCCCGAGTCGACGATTTCGTATAGTCTGTAGTTGTCATACTTGCCGCCGTCCGGCCTGCGAAGAACGCCTACACCAACCTTGGTGAAGCTCCCGCCGGGCTTGGCCTCGTCCCATCCGAGCGGCGCGAACTCATCCACCGGACCGGTGATCGCCGTGCACGGACTGGCGACGATGTCCGCGCCCTGGTACACAAAATCGTGCACCTTGGGATCCGTCCT
>Ga0335080_10003027_pt1 | contig 16908 bp, 20 predicted proteins | sample Lox_Sample_34_FD_206720 | JGI IMG/M metagenome (GOLD analysis project Ga0335080, IMG submission 206720) | Soil microbial communities from Loxahatchee National Wildlife Refuge, Florida, United States - Lox_Sample_3.4 | ecosystem: Environmental > Terrestrial > Soil > Wetlands | place: USA...
CCGTGCATGCTCCGACCGCGAGCGCCCATCCCTCGAGCCGCGCCCCCACCACGGACGCCGGCCCGGGCACCATCACCGCGAGGATGAACGTCAGCAGCGCCGACGTCGTCGCCGCGGCGAAGTAGCTGTTGATGATTCCCGAGAAGATGAGCACGAACCCGACGACGGCCATCACCACCGAGGCAAGCCAGACGGTCTGCGAGCAGAGCGTTCCGATCGCGATGTTCACCGCGCCGACGCACGCGAGCGACGCGTAGGCAATCAGCCGGCTGCGAAACGGACCGCCGAACTCGACGAGGACGAGCAGCGCGAACGACCCGAACGCGGCGAACGTCGCCAGCTGCGGGTCGCCGATGACCTGGTCGGCGACCGCGAACACCGAGGGCATGACGATCGCCGCGCGCGCTGCGCTCCGGAGCAACAGCAGGTCGGGGTCGTTGACGCGAAGCACGGCCCGCCACCCCGGCGCTGCACGGTCGGCGACGGCGCCCGCCTCGACGGCGGAGGTTGAAAGCGATCGCTGGATAGCGCGGAGTGTGGCACCGGGCTCCGTGCGCGAGCAACGCCGCTCGGAGCGCGCCGGGCGCTCACGCCCCCGCCTCTCGGTCAGGGGTGGATCGCCGGCTTCCCCCAGAACCGGTGGGCGACCTCGCAGCAGACGAAGTAGCTCCTCCGGTCGTGGAGGATCTCGTCGAACCCGGTGTCCGGCCTGCCCGAGCGGCGGTGGCACGCGGCGCAGCACAGGACCTCGATCCCCAGCGCGTCGGACAGCTCGACGCAGCCGCCGCCGTGGCCCGGCTCGAGCTCGATCTCGGTGGGACTCACCGCGCCCGTCTCGCGAGCTCGTCGAGGTCGGCGACGCGCGTGCGGCCGCGCTCGAGCGTGATCGTGCCCCGCTTCTCCTCGTCGCGCAGCACGTGGTTCACCGTCGGGCGGGCGACGCCGGCGAGCTCGGCGATCGACTCCTGCGTCAGGGCGATCACGATCTCGCCGTCGGCCGAGCGGTAGAGCTCCGCCAGCTCGACCAGCCGCCGCAGCGTCCGCTTCTCCGCCGACACGTACAGGGCCTCGAGCATCCGCTCGTTCATGCTGCGCAGCTCGCCGGCGAGGAAGCGCAGCAGGATCCGGTCGACGTCCGGATGACGGCTGCGCAGCCGCTCGAACTCGGCGCGGTGGACTGCGAACGTCTCCGCGTCCTCGAGCGCCGTCACCGTCGCCGACCGCACCGGCTCCTCCCCGAGCAGCGCCATCTCGCCGAAGCTGTCGCCCGGCCCGCGCACGGCGATCGTCGCCACCTCGCCGAGCGGCGTCATCACGCGCAGCGAGAAGCGGCCCTTCTGGATCAGGTGCAGCGAGTCGCCCGGGTCGTGGCGGTGGAAGACGACCTCGTTGCGCGCGAAGTGACGGCGACGGGCGACGCGCAGCAGGTCGCGCACCTCGTCGTCGGGAATCCCGACCAGCAGCCTCCACTCCACCACGGGGAGGGTATGTCACAGCGCTTACAGATGCGGTGTCGCCGCGGTGAGCGACGGCCGCCCCGCCCCGTCGTAGCGTGGGCCGTGCGGTCGCCCCTCCATCCCTCCCCGATGGTCTAGCGCGGCGACACAGGATCCCCCTGGGGGGAAGGGGGATGACGGCACGCCGGGCGGAGTCCGCACGCTCCGCCCGGCGTCAATGCACCCAGAGCTGGTTGCGCAGACGAAAAGCCCCGATTGAGTCGTCGTTGAGGGCCGGTCGAGGCCCTGTTGAGGGGCGGAGGCGAGGGTCAGCGCGACGGGCCGCACCGGGCGGCCTCGCACGAAGGAGTCGGACAGATGCTCCGCAGCCTCGCCGCAGTCTCCAGTCTGATCGTCCTCCTCGCCCTTCCGTGCACGGCCTTCGCGGTGAACGGGCCCATGGGCGGGACCGACCTCTCCGGCGCCACGAGCACCGGGCCGGTCAACTACCTCCGCGACGCGAAGTACACGCCGGCGCCGACCGCGACCCACACCGTCGCCCTCGTCCGGATCGTGCGTCCCGGCGGATTCGACTACCGCGACGCAGGCGTCGGCGCCGCCTTTGCCGTCTTCGTGGTCGCGCTCGCCGGCGGCGCGATCGTCGGCCTCCGCGGCGGCCGCGCGCCGCATGCGACCGGCACGACCGCGCACTGACCTTCCGGCCCGGTCGTCGGGCGTCGAACGGCCCTCACCCTCTCCCCGGGCGGCCGTTCGACGCCCTTCGTCCTGCTAGCGGTACGACGCCTCGAGCCTGAGCGTGCCGGTGCGGCCGCTCAGGTCGACCGTGCCGCTGGTCGCGTCGAACCGCGTCCACGGGCGGCCGCCGAGCGTCACCGCCGTCAGCCGCTCGCCGTGCGGCAGCCGCAGGCGGATCGAGAGCGAGGCCGGCGCGCTGCGATGCGGCACGTCCACCGTCACGTGGGCCGAGCGGTCGCCTGCGTCGACCGAGAACGAGACCGGGCCGAAGCTCGTCGGCGCGCCGCCGACGGCGATCCGCTTCCCCGGCTCGAGCCACGCGCGCGGGGTCGCGTAGGCGAGCTGAAGGCCGTGCGGCTCGCCCGCCGCATTGCGCGTCTCGTGCACGAGCATCTGGCGCAGCGTCTCGAGGAACGCGCCGTTGCTCGCGCCGTTCGGCGGCAGGTACATCGAGCGGTACGCCAGGCCGTGCAGCGGCGCGATGCTCGCGCCCTCGCCGGCGACGAAGGTCCCCGGCGTCATCGCCGCCGCGAGCTCGCCGTAGAGCGAGAGCACGAGCTGGTCGGCGAGGTCGTTGTCGGCGAGGAACCGCGCGACGTTGATCCCGTAGACCTCGTCCGTGCCGGAGACGGGGAACGGGGCCGAGCGGCCGTAGAGCGCGTACGCGCCGGCGCGGACGAGACCGAGCAGGCGCGAGCCGTGCAGCGTCATGTAGCGCCACGCGCCGGTCGCCTCGGCGCCGCCCGGCGCGAAGAAGCCCGACGCGAGCGCGTACGGGACGACGAGGTTCCAGTAGCTGCCGGAGCGCGCCTCGACGAGGGAGCCGTACGGCTTCTCGCCGTCGAGCAGCCGCGCCGCCAGAAAGAGCGAGCCGTCGGTGAGCCGCTGCTCCGAGGCCGGCACCGCCTTGCGCAGCCCGGCCTCGAGCCTCGCCGCGAGCCGCCGCGACGTCGCGGCGAGCGAGGCGTGGCCCGTCTCGGCCCAGACGTCCGCCATGCCCCGCAGCCCCGCCCACGCGACCGTCTGCGTGTGGAGCCCGAGCACCGAGTCGGCGATGTCGGACGAGTAGCGCTCGCGGCCGAGCAGGCCCGTGCTCGACGCGTCGATCTGCTTCCCGAGGTCGGCGACGTAGCGCTCGAGCGCGGGCGTCGCCGCGTCGACGGTGCTCGTGTCGCGGTAGAGGCGGTAGTGCGTCGCGAAGGCGAGCAGCCGCTCGCCGCGCTTCCAGTTCGGGTAGCGGTCGGTCGGCCGCGTCAGCGACGTCTTCAGGATCGCGCGCGCGACCTGCTGGAAGCCCTGCTCGCCGAGCACCTGCCCGACGTCGACGCCCTCGGGGAACGAGAACTCCTCGTAGGGGTTGCCGATGCTGTAGCGCCAGGTGAGGACGAGGTCCTGGACGAGAAGCGCGCGCCACGCGTCCTCGACGCGCGTCTCCGGGACGGAGATGGTCATCCCCTCCGCCAGGCGGCGGCTCCAGTACTCGACGACGGACTTCCGCGCAGCGTCGTACGTATCGGCGTCGACGGTGGTCGCGGCGGCGGAGGGCGACCACGCGACCGCCACGGTGCGGGTCTCCCCGCGCGGGACCGTGACGGCGACCGGCGACGGCGTGAAGCGGACGGTCGCCGCCGCCGCGCGCACGTCCGCGGTCAGCCTGACGAAGGCGGCGAGCTTCCCGTGCAGGCGCCCCGCGAACGACTCCTGCGTGTAGCGGTCGCCGGCCGCATCCGTGTACGCCGTCTCGAGGATCGGGAGATACCCGTCGGCGAGCGTCGCCGGTGTCAGCCGCGCGAGACACCGGCCGTAGCGCTCCCCGGCGCCGACGGTCACGGTGAGCGCCTTCCCTCCGGCGTGGCGTGCGACGACCTGGCTGCCGTCGGCGACGTGGAGGAAGACGGCGCTCGTCCCAGCGGGGCCGTCCGGCAGCCCGAACGGGAGGTAGTAGACGCCGGACGCCGTCAGCGGCGCGCCGCCGGGCCCGCGCGCGTAGAGGAGGGGCTGCAGGTAGCGGGCGGCGCCGGCGTACGTCGGCCCGCCCGGCGCGGCGAGCAGCGCATCGCCCCATACGTCCGTCCGCGCGGTCAGCGCGCGCGTGACCTCGCGCGTGTACGCGGGGGACGCGGTCGGCGGCGGGCACGAGGCGGCGGCGGGCGCAGGAGGCGCCGCCCCTCCGAGGAGAGCGACTGCCGCGACGGCGACGGCCGGCAACCGCGTCGCGCCCATGCACGGATTGTCCCTCCGACTAGCGCACGAGTGACGCGAGCCGGTCGATCCCGACCTCGATCTGCTCGTCGGCCACCATGCTGAAGGAGAGCCGCACGCTGTCCCCGCCGCGGCCGTCCGGATAGAACGGTGTGCCGGGGACGACGCCGACGCCGCGCTCCGCGGCGCGTCCCGCGAGCGCGACGGAGTCGACACCGGCCGGCAGCGTCAGCCACGAGAAGAACCCGCCCTGCGGCGACGTCCACGACGCGCCCTCGGGCATCGCGCGCGCGAGCGCGTCGAGCATGCGCCCGCACTTGCTCCGGTAGAGCGCGCGCGAGCGCGTCAGCTGCTCGTCGATCCAGCCGCGGCGGACGTACTCCTCGAACAGCCGCTGGCCGAGCGGCGCCGCGCACTGGTCGGTGTTCTGCTTCGCGGCGACGAGCTGCGCGGACACCTCCGCCGGGCCGACGGCCCAGCCGAGCCGGAGGCCGGGGAAGAACGTCTTCGACGTCGTGCCCGCCTGCACGACCGCGTCCGGCGCGAGGCTCCAGAGGCTCGCCGGCGGATCGTCGTCGAAGCCGAGCTCGCGGTACGCGACGTCCTCGACGACGAGGAAGCCGTAGCGCCGCGCGAGCTCGACGAGCCGCGCCCGCCGCTCCCCGGTGAGGCTGACGCCGGCGGGGTTCTGGTGATCCGGGATGGCGTAGAGGAGCTTCGGGCGCAGCCCGGCGACGAGGCGCCGCTCGAGCTCGTCCACCTCGAGCCCGTGCTCGTCGACCGGGACGCCCACGACCTCCGCCTCGAAGCTGCGGAAGGACATGATCGCGCCGAGGTACGTCGGCGCCTCGACGACGACGACGTCGCCGCGGTCGAGGAACGACTTGCCGACGAGCTCGAGCGCCTCCATCCCGCCGCTCGTCACGAGCAGCTCGTCTTCTGCGGGCCGGCGTCCCTGCAGCGCCTCGAGCCGACCCGCGAGCGCGTCGAGCGGGCCTGCGAGCCCGCGCGTCGGCGCGTACTGGAACGCGAGCGTCTCGCCGTTCGCCGCGAACTCGTCGAGCAGCGCGGACGCGCGCTCGCGCGGGAACGTCGACGGGTCCGGGAACCCTCCTGCGAACGAGATCAGGTTCGGGACCGCGAGCGACGCGAGCACCGCCGCGATCCCGTCGCCCACCTCCCCGCGCGTGCGCCGGGCGAAGAGCTCGTCCCAGCGTCGCGAGTCGGGCGTGACCGCCATGCCAGGACTATAGGGGCGGGGGGGCTACTGGAGCCCGACGTTGATGCTCGGGTACCGCGGCGTCACGAGCGAGTAGTACGCCTGCGTCTGCGCGTGGTAGCGGATCGTGTAGGCGAGCACGTTCCGCATGCCTTCCGGCATCGTCCCCATGAACAGGCAGACGAACCAGGCGAAGAACGCGACGATGTTCATCAGGTAGTTGAGGACGCCGGAGATGATCAGCGCCGGGATGACGAGGATGAACCGGAAGAAGACGGTCCACCGGTTCTGGTCCTCCGGCCCCGCGATCTCGACGTCGACCGGATACCCCGGCGCGCCGTTGAACTCCGGGAACGGGTTCGCGGCGAGCGTCGCGTACGCGTAGACGTGCACCTGGTAGCGGACGTAGCCCGCGAGGAAGCCGTGGATCCCGGCCGGCACGCGCTTCGTGAACAGCGCGGCGAACCACGCGACGATGTGCGCGAACAGTGCCGCGATCCCCCAGAGGAACAGCCAGACGAAGTGCGGCAGCGCGAGGATGAGCCGGAAGAACACCGTCAGCCGGCTCCGGTGCAGGTCGTCCGTGACGACGAGACTGATTGGATGATCCATGCGCCGCAAGTCTAGGACCCCTTACGGACGTTTTTCGTCCCGCGGCGGCGGTAGGCTGCGGATGTGCCGGTCGAGATCCTCTATTGCCCCGTCTGAAGCGGGTACGACGAACGGGCCGCGAGTCTCGCGGCCGAGCTGAACGGAGAGGGGTTCGACGCATCGATCCGCGAGGGACGCAACGGGCAGTTCGACGTCGTCAGCGACGGGACGCTCGTCTTCTCGAAGGACGAGGTGCGCCGCTTCCCCGAGCCGGGCGAGGTGCTCGGGCTGCTGCGGGGCTGACGCTCGCGGCCGGCGTGCTCGCGCTCGCCGGGTGCGGCGCCGGCCGCCTCTCGCACGGCGACCTCGTCAAGCGGGCGGGCGCCGTCTGCGACGCGTACCTCTCGCAGACGGCCGAGCCGGTGCCGCATCCGCATTCGTACGCCCAGATCGTCGTGTTCGTGAACCGGACGCTGCCGCTCTACCAGGCGGCGCTCCGGAAGCTCGCGGCGCTCCGGCCGTCGCACGCGGACGAGACGGACTTCGCGTCGTGGCTCGCCGCCGACCGCGAGGCGGCGTCGGCGCTGCGGGCGCTCGGCCTTGCCGGCGAGCGCCACGACTATCCCGGGACGACAGCGGCGGTCGTCCGCCTCCAGCAGGCGGCGCTCGCGAGCCGCACCGCCGCCGAGTCGCTCGGCGTCACCGCCTGCTCGGCCGGATAGTCAGCCCCCGGAAAACTTCGGCGGGCGCTTCTCCGCGAAGGCCGCGACGCCCTCGCGGAAGTCCTCGGTCTGCGTCGCCGCGGCCTGCAGCTGCGACTCCATCTCCAGCTGCTCCTCGAGCGTCGCCGTCTCCGCGTGGTCGAACAGCCGCTTCGTCATCCCGATCGCGCGGGTCGGCCCCGCGGCGAGCGTCGCCGCGAGCTCCGCCGCCCGCGCCTGCAGCGCGTCCGCCTCGACCACCTCGGAGACGAGCCCCCACTCGAGCGCCTCGGCGGCCGACAGTCGCCGGTTCGTCGCCATCCACTCGAACGCGCGCGACGCGCCGAGGATGCGGCAGATGAAGTGCGTGCCGCCCGCGTCGGGGACGAGCCCGATCCCGATGAAGCCCGGCACGAGCGCAGCGTCCGCCGAGGCGACACGGATGTCGCACGCGCACGCGAGCGAGAGACCCGCGCCGGCGCACGCGCCGTTCACCGCCGCGATCACCGGCTTCTCGAGCGCGCGGATCGCGAGCACGTTCGGGTGATACGTCGCGTTCAGCGCCTCGCGGATGTCGGGCAGCTCCTGGAACTCGGCGAGATCCTGCCCGGCGCAGAAGCCGCGGCCCGCGCCGGTCAGCACGACCGCCCGCACCTCGGGATCGGCCGCCTCCTTCAGCGCGGCGCGGAGCGCCGCGTGCATCGCGCGGTTGAACGCGTTGAGCACGTCGGGGCGGTTCAGCGTGATCGTCTGCACCGCGCCGTCGCGGCTGACCTCGACCTCGGCCACGGCGCGGAGCCTACAGCGGGAGCGCGCCCCGCGACCGGGGGCGCGCTCCCTGTCCGGAGGAGACCGGACTTGTCAGTGACCGAACCGCATGGTGCGGCGGAACTCGAGCACGCGCCTCTTCTGCTGCTGCTGCTGCCTGTGCGCGCGGATCCTCCGGACGATCGGCACCGCGACGAGCGAGAGCAGGGCGAGCGACTCGACACCGCGGACGACCCGGTGCTTCATCCGGCCCCCTTCCTCTGTCTTGTCCACCATCGGGGTGCACCTCCTGGTGTGGCTGCTGCGAGCCTCCGACTGCCCGCCCGCGGCTCCATCCGCGGATTCCCGGAGTTGGCGCCCCTTCAGGCGCTACGAGCCTGCGGAGGCGGCGGCGCGCGCGAGGCCGGCCAGCGCGTCGAAGTCGGCGGGCTGCATCTGGTCGGCGAGGAAGACGGAGAAGCCCCGCGCCCCGTCCGCCTGGAGGAGCGGGACGTAGCTCGAGGCCGGGTAGTGGCCCCAGACGCCGATCACCGGGTGCACGTCCTCCGGCGCCCAGCCCGCGCGCAGCGCGTGCGCCACGGTCAGATCGGGACGGTAGACGTGCGTCTTGTTGTAGTAGGCCTCCGGCAGCAGCTCGAAGCCGGCGTTCCGCCAGACGGCCCAGTCGATCGGGATCACGAACGGCGCCGGCGCGGCGCCGAGCGTGACGAGGGCCGCGGGGAGCGTCGGCTCGAGGTAGCGGAAGACGCCGACGAAGTTCTTCGAGCGCCAGCCGCCGTTCTGGTTCGACTCGTACGGCCGCTCCGCGTTCGCGATGTAGAAGTCGAGCCCGTACCGCTGCACCTGGAGGTGCGCGATCACGGCGTCGATCAGCGGGTGCTGCTCCTCGGCGCCCCAGCCGCCGACGGCGAGACCGTGCTCGCGCATGACCTCGATCCACGTCGGGTCGAGGTCCTCCATCGCCAGGCCGTCGTTGACCTGCAGCGCGACCCACGAGAAGCCGTCGCGCTCGAGCTCGTCCGCGAGCGTCCACGGGCCGGGGAAGTTCCCGGTGTTGTCGACGAAGACTCCGGCGCCGTCGAAGACGCTCGGATGCACGTCCGCCCGCGCGTCCGCCGACCCGACCGCGCAGAGCGCGACGACGACCGCAGCGACGATGAGGTTGCGCACTAGCGGCCCTTGAAGTCCGGCCGCCGCTTCTCGAGGAACGCGTTCAGTCCCTCGTCCGCGTCCTCGGAGGCGCGGGCGAGGTTGAAGCTCCGCCGCTCGAGCTCGACACCCGCGGCGAGCGGCGCCTCGAACGCGGCGTCGACCGCCTCCTTGGCGAGGCGCACCGAGACCGGCCCCTTCGCGGCGATCTCGCCGGCGGCGCGCTTCGCCTCGTCGAGCCAGCGCTCCTTCGGGACGACGCGCGCGACGAGCCCGAAGGAGAGCGCCTCGCGCGCGGAGATCGTCCGGCCGGTGAGGATCATGTCCATCGCCACCGCCTTGCCGACGGCGCGCGTCAGCCGCTGCGTGCCGCCGGCTCCGGGCAGGATGCCGAGGTTGATCTCCGGCTGGCCGAACCGCGCCGTCTCCGACGCGACGATCAGGTCGCAGAGCATCGCGAGCTCGCAGCCGCCGCCGAGGCAGAAGCCGGACACCGCTGCGACGACGGGCGTCCGCAGCACGCGGATCCGGTCCCAGCGCCCGAGCCGCCGGCTCTCGTAGAGCGAGATCGGCGTCGCCGCGGCGAGCTCGCCGATGTCGGCGCCCGCCGCGAACGCGCGCTCGCCGCCGCCGAGGACGATCGCGCGGATCTCCGGGTCGGCGTCGAGCTGCTCGAGCGCGGCGACCACCTCGTCCATCAGCTCGCCGGAGAGCGCGTTCAGCGCCTTCGGCCGGTTCATCAGCACGACGCCGACGCGGCCGTCGCGCTCGAGGAGCACGAGCGGATCAGTGCTCACGGCGCTCCAGGAAGGCGCTGATCGCGTCCTTCGCCTCGTCGTTCAGCATCGACAGCGCGAGCCAGTCGCGCGCGTGGCCGACGGTCTCGTGCCAGGAGAGGTCGCGCCACCAGTTCAGCTGCTGCTTCGTGTAACGCATCGTCTGCGGCAGCTTCGCCGCGAGCTTCTCGACGAGCTCGTCGACGACGGCGTCGAGCTCGCCGGGGGCGCAGACGCGGTTGACGAGCCCCCATTCGAGCGCCTGCCGCGCCGGGATCTCCTCGCAGAGGAAGAGGATCTCGCGCGCGCGGCGGTCGCCGACGAGGATCGGCAGCCACTGCGTCGCGCCGCCGGCGGGAACCGAGCCGTGCTCCGGCCCGACGTGGCGGATGTACGCGCCGTCCACCATCACCGCGAGGTCGCACGCCATCTGCAACTCGTTGCCTCCGCCGACGGCGATGCCCTGCACGCGCGCGAGCGTCGGCTTCCCGATCTCGCGCAGCCGGTCGTGCATGTCCTTGAACGCGCCGAACCACTTCCAGTACGCGCGCGGGTTGTCGACGAGCTCCGCACCCCAGCTGCGCAGGTCGGCGCCGACGCAGAACGCGCGCCCCTCGCCGGTGACGACGACGACGCGGATCGCGTCGTCCCAGCTCGCGTCCTCGCACGCGCGCGCGATCTCGCGGAGCATCCGGAAGTCGAACGCGTTCAGCACCTCCGGCCGGCTCAGCGTGATCGTCGCGCGGTGCCCGTCCTTCTCGTAGCGGATCCGCTCGAAGCCGAGCTCCGCCGGGTCGACCGCGACGGGAGCGTCCGGCTCAGCCAACGTCGGCGACGTACACCGAGTGCGCGTAGCCCATCGCCGCCGCGTCCTCGGCCGGCGGGCCGAAGGACGGGCCGGCCGCCTTGTACGAGTCCAGGTCCGGGAACTCGTACTCCGCGTAGTACGCGAGCGGCTCGCCGGCGATCGTCTGCGTCACGGGCCCGTGACGGAACGCGGTCGCGCCGGGCACCTGCTTGCAGAGCTCGACGTGCTCGGCGTACCGCTCGGCGTCGGGCAGGTCGGTGTACACGACGAAGACACGGATCATCGAATCCTCCGTTCGCTCGGTTTGCGCAGGGAGCGTAACCGGTACTAGCGTCGAGGCAACGAGACGAGAGGAGACACGCATGGCAGGGGAGATCGTCCACATCGAGTACCCGTGCACGGACGTCGACCGCGGGCAGGCGTTCTGGAGCGGGTTGTTCGGCTGGCAGTTCGGCGAGTCGGTGATGCCGCAGATGCAGTACCGGATGGCGCAGACGAGCGAGAGCTCGGGCGCGGCCGTGATGGACGGCGATCCCGGGCATCCGAACTACTACTACGACACGCCCGACATCGAGGCGTCGATCGCGAAGGTGAAGGAGCTCGGCGGCGCCGCGGAGGACAAGTCGCCGGTGCCGACGCACGGCTGGTTCGCCGCCTGCAAGGACAGCGAGGGGAACGCCTTCTTCCTCTGGCAGAGCGACGCGAACGCGGCCTAGTCGGCGCGCAGATCCACCACGCGCAGCGCCTTTCCCTCGCTGCGCGGAATCGAGCCGGGCGGGCCGACGCGGACGCTCGCGGTCAGGCCGAGGGCGCGGCCCAGCCGCTCCTCGACGAACGCCTGGAGCCGCTCGCCGCCCGGCTCGCCCTCGCGCAGCTCCGCCTCGACGGTGAGCTCGTCCAGGTGGCCGGGCCGCTCGACGAGGAGCCGGTAGTGCGGCGCCAGCTCGGGGATGGCGAGCAGCGAGCGCTCGATCTCCGACGGGAAGACGTTGACGCCCCGGATGATCAGCATGTCGTCGGTACGGCCGACGACGCGTGACATGCGCGCGAACGTGCGCCCGCACGCGCACGGCTCGCGTGTGACGGACGCGAGGTCGCCGGTGCGGTAGCGCAGGAACGGAAGCGCCTCCTTCGTCAGCGTCGTGAAGACGAGCTCGCCCACCTCGCCGTCGCCGAGCGGCTCGCCCGTCGCCGGGTCGACGACCTCGACGAGGAAGTGGTCCTCGTTCACGTGCGCGCCGGCGCGCCCTTCGACGCACTCCGACGCGACGCCGGGGCCGACGATCTCGGAGAGCCCGTAGATGTCGACGGCGACGAGGCCGAGCGCGTGCTCGATCGACGCGCGCAGCCCCTCCGTCCAGGGCTCGGCGCCGAAGACGCCCGCCCGCAGGGTGAGCCGCGCCGGCTCGGAGACGTGGTCGGCGATCGCGAGCGCGTAGCTCGGCGTGCAGCAGAGGATCTCCGCGCCGAGGTCCTCGAGCAGCTGCGCCTGCCGCGGCGTGTTGCCGCCGGAGGCCGGGACGACCGTGCAGCCGAGCCGTTCCGCGCCGTAGTGGAGGCCGAGCCCGCCGGTGAACAGCCCGTAGCCGTACGCGACGTGGACGACCGTGCCGGGGCCGCCGCCCGCGGCCGCGACGGCGCGCGCGCAGCAGTCGGCCCAGAGGTCGAGGTCGCTCCGCGTGTACGCGACGATCGTCGCCTTCCCGTGCGTGCCCGACGAGGCGTGGATCCGTACGCATTCCTCGAGCGGGACGCGCAGGAGTCCGAACGGGTACGCGTCGCGGAGGTCGGCCTTCGTCGCGAACGGCAGCTCCGGCAGCGCCTCGAGCTCGACGCCGAAGCGGTCGTGCAGCCGCTCCCGCTGGAGCCGCTCCAGCTCCGGCCGCGCGAGCGTCTCCACCTCCGGTTGGAAGATCACCGCCGCAGTATCGTAGGGCGGTGTCCGGGAGCGCCATCGCCACGGTCATGGCCGTCGTCGCCGGCCTCGCGGGCGCGGTGCAGGTCGCGGTCATGGCGGGGCTCGGCGATCGCATCGGCAGCGTCGGCGCGCTCGCGTTCGCGACGGTGCTAAGCGCGGTGCTCGCCCTCGCCGCGCTGCTCGTCGCCGAGCGGAGCCTCGACGCGTTCTCGCGGGCCCTGTCGCAGCCGTGGTGGACGCTCACGGGCGGCGTCGTCGGCCTCTTCATCCTCCTGACGGTCACCGTCGCCGGGTCGCGGATCGGCGTCGTCGCCACCGTCGGGATTCTCATCGCCGGCCAGCTCGTGATGGGCGCCGTCATCGACCGCTTCGGCCTGTTCGGCGTCGATCAGGTCTCGCTCGGCTGGCCCCGCGTGCTCGGCGTGGTCCTGCTCGCGGTCGGCGCGGGGCTGACCCTGGCGCGGTAGCTACGCGTCGAAGTCGAAGCGGGTCGCGCTCTGCGGGTAGTCCCGCTCCCGCCACGCGAACGCGCGCCGCGGCCGCAGGCCGTACCAGCTGCTGCCGTCCGGGACGCGGAACGAGTACTTCGCGTCGTACTCGTCCGAGATCGCCGCGCTGCCCTCGACGACCTCGACCGAGCCCTCGAGCACGACGACGTCGTCGCCGCTCTCGAGATGGACGACGACGCGCGCATCGGCGGCGAGGTCGAGCGCCGTCCGCGAGCGCGCGCCGGTGTTGAAGACGAAGACGTCGTCCCGCCAGAGACCCCAGACCGGCTTCGCAGCCGGCCCGCGCTCCGCGGACGCGGTCGCGACCCAGTAGTTGTGCGCCGACGCGAGCCGGTCGTCGGCCCAGCTCCACGGCAGCATCCCCTCCTCGTCGGTGGAGATCCCGTATCCGGAAAAACGCGGACGGCTCCGGCGCATGTCTGCGGAAAGTAGCGGTTGACGGCCGTTCTCCGGTTTGCGCACACTTGGATCCAAGAAGCAGGGTTCCATCTGCTACGTTCGAACGAGAGCCGAGTATCGGATCCGAACAAGGCGAGAGGAGCGGAGATGTCGAGCACGATCCACGTGGAGGCGGCCCGCATCCCGGACCGCGACCGGCTCCTCCAGGAGCTCGAGGCGCACGGCCTCGAGGCGAGGCCCGACGGCGAGGTCGGCATCGCGGTCCCGACCGACCGCGACGAGCAGGAGGTCTCCGACGAGGTCTTCGCCCAGGTCGAGGACGTGATCATGCGGATCGGAGCGCCCTTCGTGCCGATCAAGCACGAGGGCGTGATCTACATCAGGCCGCCGGTCGGCTGACGCGCCGCGGGCGCAGGCGCCGCAGCGCCGAGACGAGCCGGTCGAGGTCGGTCTCGTCGTTGTAGTAATGCGTCGAGACGCGGATCCCGCCGACGCCGGACGTGTAGCGGATCGAGACGAGGATCCGCTCGTCGAGCAGCCGTGCGAGCAGGCGCTCGTCCTGCTCCGGGTCGGCGCCCGTGCGGAAGGTCGTGATCGCGGACGGCGCCTCGGGGCGCGAGACGAGCTCGAGACCGAGCCCGTCGATCTCGTCGCGCAGACGGGCCGACAGCTCGAGCACCCGCCGCTCGGACACGTCGATGCCGACCTCGTTCACGAGCGCGAGCGAGGCGGCGAGCCCGGCCGCGCCGGGATAGTTCGCCGTGCCGCCGAGCTCGAGCGCGCGTGCCTCGCGCGGGAACGGGTAGGGCCGCAGCGGCGTCGACGCGGGATCGGCGAAGTACGCGGGCCAGCCGCCGGGCGGCGGATCCATCGCGAGGTAGCCCCACCACGGCTGGCTCAGGCGCGGCAACGCCTCGCGGCCGACGTAGAGGACGCCGCAGCCGTACGGCGCGTTCAGCCATTTGTGCCCGCCGGCGACGAGCAGGTCGACCGGCGTCTCGCGGACGTCGACGCGGAGCGCGCCGAGCTCCTGGACCGCGTCGACGACGAGCAGCGCGCCGGCGGCGCGGCAGAGCGCGCCGAGCGCACGCAGGTCGATCCGGTAGCCGTTGCACCACTGCACCGAGCTGACGACGACCGCGCGCGTCCGCTCGTCGATCACACGCGCGAACGCCTCGGGCTCGAGCGCGCCGTCGACGTTGCGCGCGAGCCGCACCTCGGCGATTCGTCCCGCCTCGGCGAGCTTCACGAACGGGATCGCCACCTGGAGGAACTCGAGGTCGGCGATCACGACGTTGTCGCCCGGCTCGAACGGGATCCCGAGCGCGGCGAGGTTGAGCCCTTGCGTCGTGCTCTCGACGAGCGCGACCTCGTCCTCGCCCGCGCCGAGCAGCGTCGCCGCCTGGCGGCGCGCGCCGTCGCGGATCCGGTCGAGCGCGAGATGGTGCTCCGAGGCGTCGCGCTCCGCGCACGCGGCGCCCCGCCGCGCCACCTCCTCCACGGCGCGCGCCGCCCGGTCGGGCGCGATCCCGACGCAGGCGCTGTCGAGGAAGACTGCGTCCCGCAGGCCGGGGAACGAGGCGCGGGCGGCGGCGAGATCCATTCCCGGATGGTCGGCGGCCCGCGGCGCCCACGCATCGTGACGGACTACTGACGCTCGAACAAAGCCGCCTGGCCCTGGCCGACGCCGACACAGAGCGTCGCGAGCCCGTAGCGGCCGCCGCGCCGTCGCAGCTCGTGCAGGAGCGAGACGACGAGCCGCGCGCCGCTCATCCCGAGCGGATGGCCGATCGCGATCGCGCCGCCGTTCACGTTCACCTTCTCCGGGTCGAGCCCGAGCTCCCGGACGACGACGAGGCTCTGCGACGCGAACGCCTCGTTCAGCTCGACGAGGTCGATGTCCTCCACGCCGACGCCGGTGCGCGCGAGCAGCTTCCGCACCGCCGGGATCGGCCCGATCCCCATCACACGCGGGTCGACGCCCGCGACGGCGCTGCCGACGAACGTGCCGAGCGGCTCGACGCCGAGCGCGTGGGCCTTCTCCTCCGACGCGATCACGAGCGCGGCGGCGCCGTCGTTGATCCCCGATGCGTTGCCGGCGGTGACGGTGCCTCCCGCGCGGAACGCGGGCTTCAGCGTCGCGAGCTTCTCGAGCGTCGTGTCGGGCCGCGGATGCTCGTCGCGCACGACGTCGCCGACCGCGACGAGCTCGTCGTCGAAGCGGCCCGCGTCCGCCGCCGCGGCCCAGCGCTGCTGCGAGCGGAGCGCGAACGCGTCCTGGTCCTCGCGCGTGACGTTCCAGCGCTCGGCGACGTTCTCGCCGGTCTCACCCATCGACTCGGGCGGAAAGCGCTCGGCGAGCTTCGGGTTGACGAAGCGCCAGCCCAGCGTCGTGTCGTACATCGTGCGGTCGCCGCGCGGGAACGCCGCGTCCGGCTTCGCGGTGACGAGCGGCGCCCGGCTCATCGACTCGACCCCGCCCGCGACGAACAGCTCGCCGTCGCCCGCGACGACGGCGTGGCACGCGGACGAGACGGCGGCGAGCCCGGAGGCGCAGAGCCGGTTCAGCGTCACGCCCGCGACCGAGTCCGGCAGCCCGGCGAGCAGCGCCGCCATCCGCGCGACGTTGCGGTTGTCCTCGCCCGCCTGGTTGGCGGCGCCGAAGTAGACGTCCTCGATCTCGTCGGGCGCGACGCCGGCGCGGTCGACCGCCTCCCGGATCGCGAGCGCCGCGAGGTCGTCCGGGCGCACGCCGGCGAGCCCGCCGCCGTAGCGGCCGATCGGCGTGCGAACTGCGGCCATCACGACTGCGCGCGGCATCTGCGCAGCCTAACGACGGAGGGCTACTCGACGAACTCGATCCGGACCGGCGAGTCGTACGCGCCCGCCGCCTCGGCGCGCGCGAGGAGCTCGTGCACCGCCTGCCGGCCCTCCTCGCCGTAGTCCTGCGTCAGCTCGTTCACGTACATGTCGATGAAGCGGTCGCCGCGCGCGTCGTCGAGCCCGCGCCCGAACGCGAGGGCGTAGTCGAGCGCCTCCGCGCGGTGCGCGAGCGACGCGTCGATGGACGCGCGCAGCACGCGCGAGACCTCCCGCACCGCGTCGTCGCCGAGGTCGCGGCGGATGACGTTCACTCCGAGCGGCAGCGGCAGCCCCGTCTCCAGCAGCCACCACTCGCCGAGGTCGAGGCACTTCCGCAGCCCCTCGTCGGCGTAAGTGAGCTGGCCCTCGTGGATGACGAGTCCCGCCGCCGCGCGGCCCGACGCGACCTCGTCGAGGATCTCGTCGAACGGGAGCGGGCGGACACGCAGCCCCTCGCCGAGCGCCATGCGCAGCACGAGATACGCCGTCGTCAGCGACCCGGGGATGACGACCTCCTCGCGGCGCAGCTCGTCGAGCGTCAGCGGCTCGCGCGCGACGACGACCGGCCCGTAGCCGGCGCCCATGCTCGCCCCGTGCGGCAGCAGGAGATACCGCTCCTGGACGAGTGGATACGTCGCGAGCGAGATCGCCGTCACCTCGAGCCGGCCCTCCAGCGCCCACTCGTTCAGCGTCTGGATGTCCTCCGTCACCGGCTCGAACTCGTGCCCGAGCCGGTCGACCGAGCCCGACGCGAGCCCCCAGAACATGAAGGCGTCGTCGGGATCTGCGCTGAAACCGACCCGAATGAGCATGG
>Ga0335080_10003028_pt1 | contig 16908 bp, 14 predicted proteins | sample Lox_Sample_34_FD_206720 | JGI IMG/M metagenome (GOLD analysis project Ga0335080, IMG submission 206720) | Soil microbial communities from Loxahatchee National Wildlife Refuge, Florida, United States - Lox_Sample_3.4 | ecosystem: Environmental > Terrestrial > Soil > Wetlands | place: USA...
CCGAGCACCTGACCCGCCTGGAGATAGCCAAGCTCGGGCTCGCGCCCGGAGATCCCGACTACGACGAGCACTATCGCAAGGCGTTCCCCACGATCGAGGCCCGCGTCGACGAGGCGCGCGATCAGGTGCTCGAGCACGGCGGCCTGTTCATCCTCGGCACCGAGCGCCACGAATCGCGGCGGATCGACAACCAGCTGCGTGGCCGCTCCGGCCGTCAGGGCGATCCCGGCGAGTCGCGCTTCTTCCTGTCCGCCCAGGACGATCTCGTGCGGCTGTTCGCCGGCGAGCGGATCTACAAGATCCTCGATCGCCTCGGCAGCGTCGACGAGGAGGGCAACGAGGAGCCGATCGAGCACGGGATGCTCTCCAAGCAGATCGAGAAGGCGCAGCGTAAGGTGGAGGAGCAGCACTTCCTCCAGCGCAAGCACACGCTCGAGTACGACGACGTCCTCAACCAGCAGCGCGAGGTGATCTACACCTACCGCGACGAGATCCTCGAGGGCCGCGACATGAGCGAAGCCGCCCGTCAGGAGATCGGGAGTCTGATCGAGCGCCAGGTCGCCGACTACACCGCCGGTGACTTCGTCGAGGAGTGGGACGTGGACGGGCTGCTGCGCCGGATGGAGGAGATGTTCCCGCCCGACGCCGAGGTCCTCGACGTCGATCCCGACCGGGTCGATCGCGAGGAGCTGGTCGACACTCTCAAGGAGCAGGCGCAGATCGAGTACGGCCGTCGCGAGGAGGAGTTCGGCCCCGAGCTGATGCGTGACATAGAGCGGTTCCTGCTCCTCCAGATCATCGACCAGCGCTGGCGCGAGCACCTGTACGACATGGACTACCTGCGCGAGGGCATCCACCTGCGCGGGTTCGCCCAGATCGAGCCGCTCGTCGCCTACAAGAACGAGGCCTTCGACCTGTTCCGCGACCTGATGAACAGCGTCTGGGAGGACTACGCGCGGCTGATCTTTCACGTCGAGGTCACGCCGGTCGTGCCCGGTAACGGCGCGTCCCCAGCGCCCCCGCCGACACGGCGCCCGAGCCGGTCGGCGAGCTCGTCGACCGCCGGCGGCGGCCGGGTCACGTATTCGGGCGGCGGCGCACCGCAGGGCGCGATGGCGATCGCCGCCGCGGCCGGTGGCGCGGCCGAGGACGTCGCCGCCGCCGAGGAGCCGATGCCGGCGCATGTCGAGCAGCGGCGCGTCGATCCGGGCGAGCAGATCGGCCGCAACGATCCGTGCTGGTGCGGGTCGGGCAAGAAGTACAAGAAGTGCCACGGGGCGTAGTGGCCGCCGGTGGCCGGCAGCGACGATCTGCGCGTTTCCGATGAGCAGCGCGAGCGCGCGGCAGCGGACATCCGCGAGCACTACGCCGCCGGCCGCCTGACCGACGACGAGCTGTCAGAGCGGGTGCAGGCCGCCTACAGCGCCCGGACCGAGGGGGAGCTCAAGGCCCTGACGGCCGATCTGCCGAGGCTGCCGGCGACCCGGGCCGAGCAGAAGGCGGAGATCGCGCAGCGCCGGCGCGACCTCCAGCGCCGGCTGCTCCAGGAGGCCGGGGGAGGATCGGGCGCATTCCTGGTCTGCACGGCCATCTGGGTGGCATCGGGCGCGAGCGGGTTCTTCTGGCCGATCTTCGTCGCGCTCGCCGTGCTGATCCCGCTTGTGCGCAACGGCTGGCGGCTATATGGACCGGCCCCCGAGTTCGACGCGATCGAGCGCGAGCTCGAGACGCGCCGGCGCCGCGACAGGCCCCGCCACCAGAGCGAAGCCGACGTCCACGGCGACGTCCGCGGGCAGATACAGGAACGCCGCGCCGCCCGGGACTCCCGGCGGCACGGCGGACATCGGTAGCTGCGAGGGTGCCTAGCCTTGCTTCTGGTGCCGGACGTGGTCCGGCCCGTGACGGTTCCGTCCTCGGCGCTGATCCAGACGACCGTGCTGTGGATCGAGCCGTCGTGGTTGTGCGTCGAGATCACGGCGTAATTGGGCTGCTCGAGCAGCTCGCGAACGGGTGGATCGGTGAGGTTTGCCATGGCTGCCGAGGGTGTCGCTGCTAGTGTGGTCGTAGATGACGACCGCGCCCTCAGAGCCCCTCTCTCAGCGCCTCGCGTCGATCCGCGAGCAGCTCAAGCTGCTTGCGGACTACCTTTGACCCCGCTGAGCTGAGCGAGCGCGTCGACGCGCTCGAAGCGGAGATGGGCGCGCCGGGCTTCTGGGAGGACCAGGAGCGGGCGGCGAAGGTCAGCGCCGAGCATGCGCGCGCGAGCCGCCGGCTGGCGGTCTACCGCGACCTCGAGCGCGACGTGGAGGATCTCGCGCCGCTGGCGGAGCTCGCCGAGGAGGACCCGGACATCGCCGCAGAGCTCGAGGAGCAGGTCGGCACCGTCCAGGCCCGCCTCGACCAGCTCGAGGAGCAGCGCCTGTTCTCCGGCCGCTACGACTCCGGTGACGCGCTCGTGACCGTCAACGCCGGTGCGGGCGGCACCGACGCCCAGGACTGGGCCGAGATGGTGCTGCGGATGGAGATGCGCTGGGCCGAGAAGCGCGGGTTCCAGGTCGAGCTACTCGAGGCCTCGCCGGGGGAGGAGGCCGGGATCAAGTCGGCCACGTTCCTGGTCAAGGGCGACAACGCCTACGGCCTGTACGGGAGCGAGAAGGGTGTCCACCGACTGGTGCGGCTGTCGCCGTTCGACGCCGCCCACCGACGTCAGACCAGCTTCGCCGGCGTCGAGGTCTCGCCGGTGGTGCAGGAGATCGACGACGTCGAGATCGACGACGACGACCTGCAGATCGACACCTATCGGGCCAGCGGCGCCGGCGGCCAGCACGTCAACAAGACCGACTCGGCCGTGCGGATCACCCACAAGCCGAGCGGGATCGTCGTCCAGTGCCAGAACGAGCGCTCGCAGTCCTCGAACAAGGCCGAGGCGATGACGATGCTGCGTTCAAAGCTGCTCGAGCTCGAGGAGCGCAAGCGCCGCGAGGAGATCGCCCAGGAGAAGGGCGAGGCCCAGGACGTCAACTTCGGCTCCCAGATCCGCTCCTACGTCCTGCATCCCTACTCGATGGTCAAGGACCACCGGACCGATCACGAGATGGGCGACACGGCGCGCGTGCTCGACGGCGACCTCGACGGGTTCGCCCGCGCCTACCTGCTGAAGTCGGCCAGGTAAGTCGGGCGCCGACGCCACACCCGGCGAGTCGCTGTTCACAAGCGTTCGGCGGGAAACTATGCGTATCCTCACGGCCCCGATGAGCGCGCAGACGACGGCCGAGATCGTGTCCCGTGCCCTGGCGGAGGATGTCGGCGACGGCGATGTGACGACGGCGGCCACCGTTCCCGAGCACGCGAAAGCCCGCGCGACGGTCACCCAGAAGGCTCCGGGAGTGATCTACGGCCTCGACGTCGCCGCCGCGACGTTCCTCGCGCTCGACCCCGAGATCGTCATCGAGCGTCTGACGGACGAGGGACGGTGGCGCGAGCGCGGCCCGGTCCTGCGGCTCGAGGGCTCGGCGCGCGCAATCCTGACCGCCGAACGAACTGCGCTGAACTTCCTCCAGCGCCTTTCGGGCGTCGCGACGATGGCCGCCCGGTGCGTGCAGGCGGTCGCTGACTTGGAACCCCGCCCACCCCGTCCGCCCACGATCCTCGACACGCGCAAGACGACGCCGGGACTGCGGACGCTCGAGAAGGCGGCGGTCGCGGCCGGCGGCGCCAGCAACCACCGCGTCGGCCTGTTCGATGCGATCCTGATCAAGGAGAACCACGCCGCGCTCGCCGGAGGCGTGGGGGAAGCGGTACGCCAGGCCCGCGCCCACGCTCCCGGGCTCCCGCTCGAGGTCGAGTGCCGGACCATGGCCGAGGTCGACGAGGCGCTCGCGGCCGGCGCGCCGATGCTGCTGCTCGACAACATGTCGGTCGAGCAGCTGCGCGACGCCGTACGTCACGTCGACGGCCGGGCTCAGCTCGAGGCGAGCGGCGGGGTCACGCTCGACACACTCCGGGCGGTTGCGAGCACCGGCGTAGACTTCATCTCAGTGGGTGCGATCACCCACAGTGCCCCCGCGCTCGACCTGTCCCTCCTCCTCGAACCGATTCCATGAACCTGCCGATGTTCGGTGCGTCCGACGCGCCGCTGCTCCTCGAGAACATCCCTGCCCTTCAGGACGAGGTTCGCGCGCTCGCGCAGGAGCGCGGCGCGGTGATCCTCGCCCACAACTATCAGTTGCCAGAAATCCAGGATGTCGCCGATTACGTCGGCGACTCGCTCGGGCTCTCCCAGCGGGCGGCCGCCGCCGACGCCGAGATGATCGTGTTCTGCGGCGTGCACTTCATGGCCGAGACCGCCTCGATCCTGTGTCCCGACAAGACCGTGCTGATCCCCGACCTCGACGCCGGATGCTCGCTGGCGGACTCGATCACCGCTTCGCAGTTGCGTGACTGGAAGGCGGCGCATCCGCGCGCGATCGTCGTCATGTACGTCAACACGACCGCCGAGGTGAAGGCCCAGACCGACTACTGCTGCACCTCCGCGAACGCGGTCAAGGTCGTGCAGCACATCTACTCCGAGCACGGCGACGACACCGAGATCCTGTTCGGTCCGGACATGTTCCTCGGCGCGTTTGTCGAGAAGTCGCTCGGGCGGGCGATGCACGTGTGGGACGGCGAATGCCACGTCCACGCCGGCATCAAGCCCGACGACATCGCCGCGGTCAGAGCCGCGCATCCCGGGGCCGACTTCCTGATCCATCCCGAGTGTGGTTGTTCGACCAGCGTGATGGAGTATGTGGCGGCCGGCGACATCGACGCCGACGGCGTGCACATGCTGTCAACCGGGGGGATGCTCGGCTACGCCCGCGAGCACCGCGGCGGGACGGCGATTGTCGCCACCGAGACCGGGATGCTCCATCCGCTGCGCCAGGCGGGTGGCGGCACCGAGTTCATCGCGGCCAACGAGGCCGCCCACTGCCGCTTCATGAAGATGATCACGCTGCCGAAGCTGCGCGACTCGCTGCGCGACGGCGTGCACGAGGTCAAGGTGCCGGCGGAGGTCGCCGACCGCGCGCGGCTGCCGATCGAGCGGATGGTGGCGATCAGCTGATTTCAGTGTCGGCGCCTTGGTGGCTTTGGCCCGGACGTTCTGCGCAAGGCGGGCGCCGAGCGGACCGGTGGTGAGGTGGCGGCTGAAGATGTGCTCGCCGGTCAGCACCGCCGGCAGCGACAAGAGCGTCGCCGCGCGAGCAGCACGACTCGTGGCAGCCCGCCGCGGGTCCCGGTCCGCACGCTCATCCCGCTGCGCGTCGTTGGCGCGTTAGGCCCGGCCGGCGTCGCTCAGTACGCGGGCGCCTCCGCCATCAGGTCGATCCCGTGGTTGACCGCATCGCGGACGCGCGGGAGCGCCACCCGTTTGCGCCCGAACTCGTCCGGGGTGTAGCAGTGGACGTCGGCCGGGGCGCCCATCTCGAGGCCGTCCCACAGCGCACCCGCCTGATAGACGCGCTCGAGCCACGGCATACCCTCGAATGCGTGGGAGACGAGGATCACGACGAACTCGGGGCCGCGCTCGCGCTGCGGTGGCGCGCCCTGCTCGTCGGCGACCCGCGCGCCGCCGAGCATCGCGACATCGATCGTCCATCGGTCATCGACGCGTGACACGTACCGCTGCAGCTCGCGCCGGTTGACGGCGGTGGTCACCTCCACGGCGCGATTGTCCCGGTCCCCGGCGGTGGGTGCAACGGTAGTCAGTACTTAGCGATCGCCGGCACCACCTGGTCGAACAGCTGGATTGCGGTCCAATTGCCCGGTCCGTCGATCATCAGCGTGAACGCGAGCACGTGATGATTCTGCGCGGTGCAGTAGCCGGCGAGGTTGGTCACGTAGTTGAGCGTGCCCGTCTTGGCGATGCAGCGGCCCTGGGCGGCGGTGTGGGCGGCGATGTTCTCCACGGTGCCGCTGAGCCCGACCACGGGCAGCGACGCCGCCAGGATCCGGCCCGTGGACGTGTTCCACATCGTCTTCAGCAGGTCGACGACCTCGTCCGGCGACGAGCGGTCATCGCGCGACAGCCCAGAGCCGTCGACGATCCGCGGGTGCAGGCCGAACGAGTCGATCACGTTCGAGATCACCTGCGCGCCGGCGGTTATGCTGCCGCCGGCGCCGAATCGCACCCCCAGCTGCTTGGTCAGCATCTCGGCGAAGAAGTCGTCGGAGGGCACGTCCATCAGCTTCAGCATCACGTTCAGCGGTGGGGAGGTCACGGTGGCGAGGAGTTGGGTCCCGGGCGGCGCGGGGAGGGTCCGGTTGAGCGGACGCGCCCCGATCCCGGCGCCGTGCATGGTCAACACCAGTTCCTTGGCCGCGAACGCCCCGGGGTTGAGCTTCTTGAAGGTCGAGCCGTGGTCGTAGCTGAGGGCCGACAGCTGGCCGCCGAAGTCGGGGACGTCGGGGGCGTAGCCCGTGGCCGGACCGCCCCGGAGTCCGTCGAACAGCGCGGCGTCGCCGATCACCCAGCCCGTGACGTGTTTGATGCCGTCGTGCGCGAGCTGTCCCACCAGCTGATTGGCGGTGGGGCCGTACCCGTGCTCCCAGGTGCGGTTGAAGCCACCGTCGCCGAGCGTCGGGTCGCCGCCGCCGACGAGGTACAGGTTCCCGCGCCAGACGCCGCCGGGGCCGAGATGGCCGGTGCCGACCACGGTGGTCTTGAGACGCGCGTTCGGGCCGAGCCGGTTGAGCGTGGCCACCGTCGTGTAGAGCTTCTCCACGGACGCCGGCGGCCGCCCGATGTTGGCGCGCACCGAGAACAGGGTCTGTTTCGCGGTCAGGTCGTAGACCAGCGCACCGGTTTGCGGTCCTCCCTTGTTAAGGGCGCCGGAGAGCGCGGTGCGTAGCGCGGCCAGCTCGGACGACGTCGGCGCCTGTGTCGGCTTCGCCGCGGGAGCGGCGCGCCGGGTGGTCGTGCTCTCGGTACGTGCGATCGGGGCGCCGACCGAAGCATCCGAGCTCGGCTTGGGTGCGTGGCCCCCGCCGCCACACCCGGCGATCATCGCCGCGATGGCGACGCCCCCCACAATCCGGCTTTTCAGGCTGACTCGAGCTCCTCCACCGTGTGCGGCCCGACGCATGCGACCGACAGCTCGTCAGCGACGCGACCGGCGACTTCTCTGACCTCGTCGAACGTTACCTCGTCGAGCAGCGCGATCGTTTGGTCGGGGTCTACGTCCTCGCCGTAGACGATCGTCTGCTGCGCCGCGTGGCGGGCGATCGCGCCGGTGTTCTCGAACGCGATTGCGCGGGCGCCGGCGGCATAGGCGCGGGCGCGCTCGACCTCGGCCTCGGCCGGGCCGTCGTCGCGGAGCTCGGTGACGATGTCGCGCATCCGCCGGTACGCCTCGAGCATCTTGCTCGACTCAAGCCCCGCGGACAGCTGCAGGACCGGCACGTCGGAGTAGGAGTGCGCGATCGAATGCACCGAATAGGCGAGGCCGCGTTGCTCGCGGATCTCGTCGAACAGTCGCGAGCCCATCGAGCCGCCGAGCAGCGTCGAGTAGATCGCGAGCGCGGCGCGCTGCTTGGCGTCGGCGATCTCGATCGCGGGGCGGTAGGACATCCGCAGGTGCGACTGGTTGGAGTCGCGCTCGCGCACCAGGATGCGGGGCTGCGCCGGCGGCGCGGGCTCGTAGGCGGCGGGCGCCGGCCGGGCCGGAAAGCGCGTGAACAGCTCGTCGACGGCGCCGTTCCCGGGCAGATCCTCGAGGTTGCCGACCAGGAACGCGCCGCCCCGCTCGGGTGCCCAGCGGCGGTGGCGGAACTCGATGATGCCCTCGCGGGTGAAGGTGTCGCGGATGTGCTCGGCCGGGCCGAGCACCGGGCGGCCGAGCGGGTGATCGCCGAACGCCGCCTCGTCGATCAGATGCTCGGCCATCACCGCGGGCTGATCGTTGGCGCGCGCGATCTCCTGCACGACCACGCCCCGCTCGCGGTTGAGCTCGTCGCCGTCGATCTTCGGCCGGCCGACGAAGTCGGTCAGGAGATCGGCCGCCTCGCGCGCCTTGCTCGACCGCGCGGTGATGTGGAACGCGACCAGATCGTGGCTCGTGTACGCGTTGAGGACCGCGCCGATCCGCTCCGCGGCCTCGTTGACGTCCCGGTAGGTCGGGTACTTCTCGCCGCCCTTGAACACCAGGTGCTCGAGGAAATGGGCCATCCCGTTCTCGTCCTCGCGCTCGGTGCGGGCGCCCGCGTCGAACGCGACCAGGATCGTCGTCGAGCGCGTGCCCTCGACCGAGACCCGGTACAGAGGGAGGCCGTTGGGGAGCGATGTCCGCGTGATCGAAGGCACGGGAGACAAAATAGCTGTTTCTGCAAATCTCCTTGCAAAGGGAGGGATCACGCCGCGTTTCGAGATGCGCCTCGGTACGCTGCCCCCAACCTATGGCTATATCTGAATCGAAGCATCGAACCCGGCGGCGGCGCGAAAGCGTGGTTCCGGCAATGGTCTCGTCCCGCGAGGCCCAGCCCGTCGGGGCGGTTCCGTCCGCCCGGTCGGTGATCGAGTTCCGGGGCGTATCCATGCGCTACCCGAGCGGCGACACCGGCCTCGACCAGGCCACGTTCTCGATCGAGCGCGGCGACTTCGTGTTCCTCGTCGGGTCCACCGGCTCGGGCAAATCGACCGTGATGCGCCTGCTGATCAAGGAACTCGAGCCGACCGGCGGGACGATCCGGGTGGCGGGCCACGACCTCGACGGGATCAACCGCAAGCGGATCGCGTTCTACCGCCGCAACATCGGGGCCGTGTTCCAGGACTTCAAGCTCCTCCCGACCCGGACCGTGTACGACAACGTCGCCTACGCGCTGCAGGTCACCGGTGGCACGCGCCGTGAGATCCGCGACAAGGTGCCCGACATCCTGCGCCTGACCGGTCTGTCGACCAAGCTGCACAACTTCCCCGACCAGCTGTCGGGCGGCGAGCAGCAGCGCGTCTCGATCGCGCGGGCGTTCGTCAACCATCCGCCGCTGCTGCTGGCCGACGAGCCCACCGGGAATCTCGACCCCGAGACGAGCGTCGACATCATGCGGCTGCTGTACCGGATCAACCGGACCGGCACGACCGTGCTCGTGGCCACCCACGATCAGGCGATGGTCGACAAGATGCGCCGGCGCGTGCTCGAGCTCTCCCAGGGACGGATCGTCCGTGATGAGGCCACCGGCCTGTACACACGCGACGAGACCACGCGGGAATTCGCCCGACGGATGCGCGCCCCATCGTCCCGCCCGCCCGGGATTTCGTAACCGATGCGCATCGGTTTCTTCCTCCGCGAGGCGATGCGCTCGATGCGGCGAAGCGCCGCCCCGAGCTTCGCCGCGCTCGCCACCGTGCTCGTGACGATGCTCGTGCTGGGCGTGTTCATCCCGATCGTGCAGGCGACCAACGGGGCGGCGAACAGCGTCCGCGGCCGCGTCGAGGTCGACGTGTACATGAGGACGAACGCGACGGCCGCCGACGACGCCCGGGTGCGGAACGAGGTGCTCGGGTTACCGCACGTGAAGTCGGTCCAGTTCGTCTCCAAGCAGCAGGCCTACCGGCAGCAGGCCCAGGCCGATCCACAGGCGTACGCGCTGCTGGGTTCGAACCCGCTGCCGGACACCTACCACGTCTATCCCGACAACCCGAGCAACGTCCTCGCGGTCCACAGCGAGATCGCCGGAACCGGCTCGGGCGGCGGCCTGCCGATCGACGCCTCGATTCAGAACGTCTCGAACAAGCAGACCGACACCCGGAAGATCCTCGAGGTCACGAACCTCGTGACGATCACCGCCGCGGTCCTGACCGTGCTCCTGGTGCTGGCGTCGATTCTGCTGATCGCGAACACGATCCGGCTGTCGCTGTACGCGCGCCGGCGCGAGGTCGAGGTGATGAAGCTGGTCGGCGCCACCGACTGGTTCATACGCGTCCCGTTCATGATCGAAGGGGTGATCGTCGGGGCGATCGGTGCGCTGCTGGCGATCGCCGTCCTCGGCGCGACCAAGATCGCCCTGCTCGACCCGCTGTCGAGCAACTGGACGCTGATCGCGGCCCCACGGACGATCGGGTTCACGGTGCTGGTCGTGGTGCTGCTGGCGGCGGGCACGCTCGTGTCGGCGGTCGGATCCGGGCTGTCGCTGCGGCGGTTCCTGCGCGTCTGAGGGCTTTGGCTCGGCGGTGGCGGTGGCGGTGGCGGGGGCCGGGGCGTGGGCCGGAGCGTGGGCGGGTTGCCGGCCCTGGCGTCGCATCACATTGCCCGAGGCAGCACCGCGGACCACGGCCGACGACCCCCTGCGCGACCTGCAAGACCTGACCGCGGAGCGGGATCCGCCACTGTGTCGGACGGCGCATCGCGCCACGTGCACCGTCTGACACGGTCAGGCGGTCGTGCCTCGAACGTCAGGTGATGCAGGTGATCCGATCTCGGCCGCGGCGCTCCGGGGCGAGCGCGCGAATGCCACCCACGTGTCGCCGGCGACCGCCGGGCACGGACGCAGGGGGATTCGGCTCAGGCACGTGCGCGGAACCTACGGTGTCGAGCCGAGCCCCTTGGCGGAACGGCCCCGAGGACGCGGAGCGGAGGGCCCCCCAACTCCCATTGATGCGTGTGAGCGCTCACATTCGTGGTATAACAATCCGTCACAAGAGCCGCCTGCGTAGTTGTCGGCCGGGAGCAGGCGCACGAACCGATGGGAGGACTCATGCAGACTGCCCTCCGCAGCCTCAGCGGGCTGCGTACTCTTGCCTGGACGCGCGTCGTGGCCGCAACCGTCGTAGTGTTGCTGGGCACCGGGAGCATCGCGCTCGCGGCTGACCATGGCCAGAAGACCAAGCACCACGGGAACTTGAGCATCTCCAAGCAGACCTGGGGGTCGGCGCACGGCCAGCCCGTCGACCTGTACGCGCTGCGCAACAGCCACGGGATGATCGTCAAGATCACCAACTACGGTGGCGTCGTGCAGTCGATCTGGGTACCCGACCGCACCGGCCAGCTGAAGAACGTCGCGCTCGGGTTCCCGAAGCTCAGTGACTACGTGAACGATTTCGAGAACCAGCCGTGGCCGGGGCCCGGCGGATCGGGTGACACGTACTTCGGCGCGATCATCGGCCGCTACGCGAACCGGATCGCCAACCACTCGTTCACGCTGAACGGCACGACCTATCAGCTTGTCGGCAACAACGGCCCGAACAACGTCAACACGCTGCACGGCGGCCCCGACGCGTACAACGCGCAGGTGTGGGCGGCGACGCCCGAGAAGCTCGCGAACGCCGTCGCGCTGAAGCTGACCTACACGGACCCCAGCGGCAAGAACGGGTTCCCGGGGACGGTCACGACCGAGGTGACCTACACGCTTACCGACGACAACGCGCTCAAGATCAGCTACCGGGCGACGACGGATGCGCCGACGGTCATCAACTACACCAACCACACCTACTTCAACCTCGCCGGGGAGGGATCCGGAACCGTCTACGACCAGAAGCTCGCGATCAACTCGAACACGTTCCAGCCGACCGATGACGTCCAGATCCCGACCGGGTTCGCGCCGGTGTCCGGGACGCCGTTCGACTTCCGGGCGATGAAGCCGATCGGCCGGAACATCGGCGATGCGAGCGCGCCGGAGGGCAACCAGCTCGTCGTCGCCCACGGGTACGACCACAACTGGGTGCTCCGCGGGTCGGGCTACCGGCTGGCCGCGGTCGCCCAGGACCCCGGTGACGGGATCGCGCTCTGGACCTACACCGACCAGCCCGGCGTGCAGCTCTACACCGGCAACTTCCTGGTCGGCGATCTCGTCGGGACGAGCGGTCACGCGTATCGCCAGGGCGATGCGTTCACGCTCGAGACGCAGCACTACCCGGACACGCCGCACCACATCGGCGACCCCCAGTGGCCGTCGGTGGTGCTGAATCCGGGCCAGGTGTTCAGCTCCAAGACGACCTACAAGTTCACGACCGCCGGACCCGGGTTCCGGCACAACTTCTAAGCCCTCCGTCACCCTGGCTGGCTGGGCCATGCGGGTGGCCCGCCCGGCCGGGACGGCCCTGTTCATGGCGGGCGCTCGGCCCGGTGGCAGTTTGGGTCGGGCCGCGCGCCCACGCCCGTCTGGCCGCGACATGCTGCATTCGGGGCCGCTGGAGTTCGCGGCGTCGTAACCTCATACACTCATGTCTCGCCGCCGCTCCCGCAATCCCCGGATCGCCGTGCGCGTGCTCGCCGGTCTGATCGTGCTCGTGATCGGCATCTGGATCGGAGGGCATCCGAGCTGGCTGCCGTCGCCGCTGCGGAGCGCATTCGTCGACAACAAGAGCGATCCGCTCGTCAACCAGGTCCTGGACCTGCTCCAGAAGGACTACTACCGGCCGGTAAACCGCAACCAGCTCGTCAACAAGGGACTGGGCGGGATGGTGGCCAGCCTCGACGACCCGTACTCCCACTACTACGACCCGACCGCCTACCAGGGTTTCCTCAACCAGGACAACCCGCATCTGAGCGGGATCGGCGTCGACGTGCAGGCCGAGTCGAAGGGGCTGCTCGTCGACGACGTGTTCCCGGGCTCGCCGGCGGCCAAGGCCGGACTCCAGCGGGGTGACGTGATCGTCGCGGTCGGCCCGACATCGCTCGCCAGCCGGCCGGCGAACTTCGGCTCGCAGCTGATCAAGGGGCGGGCCGGAACGCCCGTCACGCTGACGATCCTGCGGGGCAAGAAGACGCACGCCGTGAAGCTGTTGCGCGCCGACATCGTCGTCCCGGTCGCGGCCGGGCAGATCGTTCCGTACCACGGGATCAAGTTGGGCGCGCTCACGCTGACGCAGTTCGTCGACGGGGCCGGCGTCGAGCTACGTGCGCAGGTCGAGAAGGTCCTGCATCAAGGCGCCCGCGGCCTGATCCTCGACCTGCGCGACAACCCCGGCGGGCTGCTGAACGAAGCCGTGAACGTCGCCAGCATCTTCATCCCCGACGGCACGATCGTCTCGACGGCCGGCCGCGCGCAGCCGCGCCAGGTATACGTCGCCAGAGGCGGCGCGATCCCGACGAGCATCCCGATGGTGGTGCTGGTCGATCGCGGCACCGCGTCGGCCGCCGAGATCGTCACCGGCGCGCTCCACGATCGCGGCAGGGCGAAGATCGTCGGCACGCGCACCTATGGCAAGGGCGTGTTCCAGGAGATCGAGCCGCTTCCGAACGGTGGCGCGCTCGACTTCACGGTCGGCGAATACTTCACCCCGAACGGGACCAACCTCGGCGGCGGTGGCGTCAAGGAGGGCGTCGGCATCAAACCCGATATCTACGCCGTCAGCGCCCCGGGCTCGAAGGCCGACACGGCGTTCACGGTCGCCGAGCGCACGGTGGCTGGCGAGGTGCGGTGAGCACGGTCACGGACGCGAGCGTCCGGTGAGTTCGGTCAGGGACGCGGGCGGCGGCCCCCGCGTGGCGGTGCTGGCCCGCCGCGGCAAGTTCTTCGTCGCCGAGCCTTTCTTCGGCGTCGGTCCCCGGCCGGTGGTGAGCCGGGATCGCCGGGTGTCGGTCGGCGACCTGATCGTCATTCGCGCCGGCTCGAGCCGTGACGGGCGAGGCGGGGGGAGGGCGACCGTTCTCCGGAGGATCGGCCGCGCGGACGTCGCCCGCGACGTGATCGAAGGGTTGATGGTCGATCGGGGCCTGCGGCGGAGGTTCGATCCCGCGGTCGAGCACGAGGCCCGCGACGTGTCCGCGGCTTCGCTCGACGGAGGCGACGCATCGGGGTGGTCCGCGGAGCGGCGCGATCTGCGCTTGCTGCCGACGTTCACCGTTGACCCGACGACGGCGCGCGATTTCGACGATGCGGTCTCGGCGGTGGCCGGGGACGACGGCACGCGGCGGGTGTGGGTGCACATCGCCGACGTGTCCGCCTACGTACGCCCGGGGTCGCTGCTCGACCGGGAGGCCTACCGGCGCGGGACCAGCGTGTACGTCCCCGGCGCCGTCGAGCCGATGCTCCCCGAGGCGCTGTCGAATCGGGCCTGCTCGCTCGTCCCGGGACAGGACCGCCTCGCGGTCACGACCGAGATCGTGCTCGACGGAGCCCGGGTCCGCAGCAGCGCTTTCTACCGTTCGGTGATCCGCTCCGACGAGCGGCTCGACTACGGCGCCGTCGACCGCATCTTCGACGGGCGCTCGCGGGCGGCGGAGAGCTGGGGCCCGGCGCTCGAAGTCGCGCGCGCGGCGGCGGCCGCGCTCGAGGAGCGGCGGGCGTCGCGCGCGGCGCTGTCGCTCGAGTCGGCCGAGCCGGAGTTCGAGTTTGACGACCGCGGCAACGTCGTCTCCGCCGAGCCGGTCGAGCAGACCGAGTCGCACCGGATGATCGAGCACCTGATGATCTCGGCCAACGAACAGGTCGCGCGGCTGCTCGTGTCCCGGCGCGTGCCGACGCTGTATCGGGTGCACGAGCGTCCCGACGGGATCGCGGCCGAGCGGCTGATCGACCAGCTCGCGTCGCTGGGGGTGCCGACCCCGCCGCTGCCGAAGGGGCACATCACCCCGCAGCAGGCCGCTGATCTGATCGGAGAGGCGTCGCAACTGGTCGAGCGCTGGACGGCGTCTCGGGCTGGGCGGGGCCGCCGCGCGCTCACGAGCCTCGTGCTGCGGTCTTTGAAGCAGGCGTACTACGACCAGCGCAACCGCGGGCATGCCGGCCTCCAACTCGCGAGCTACTGCCACTTCACCTCCCCGATCCGGCGCTACCCCGACCTGATCTGCCACCGGGCGCTGATGTCGGCCGTCACCGGAGACGAGCCGGCGCCGCCGGCGGCCTGGGTGGGGGACGCGGGACCGTGGTGTTCGGCCCGCGAGCGCGAGGCGATGTCGATCGAGAGGGACGCCGACGACATCGTCCGCTGCTTCCTGCTCGAGGGCTCCTTGCGCGGAACTGATCCGGACGAGGCGTTCGACGGCGAGGTCGTCGGGCTCGCGGGAGCCGGCGCGTTCGTGGCCTTCGGCCCTCGCGGCGAGTTCGAGGGGCTGCTGCCGGTGCGGCGGCTGCGGGGGGACTGGTGGGAGCTCAACGAGCAGGGAACGATGCTCGTCGGGACTCGCGGCGGCGCCACGATCCGTCTGGGGGATCCGCTGCAGGTGCGCGTGGGCAGTATCGATGCCCCGCGAGGCCGGGTCGACCTGCTGCCGGGCTGGGAGGTGGGCTGACCCGATGGCCGGGCGCGGAAAGCGCAAGGCGGCGGCCGGCGACGTCGCGACGAATCGGCAGGCGTCGTTCCGCTACCACCTGCTCGAGCGGTTCGAGTGCGGGCTCGTGCTGACCGGCACCGAGGTGAAGTCGTTGCGCGAGGGGAACGCCCAGCTCAAGGATGCCTACGCGGTCGTGCGCGACGGCGAAGTGTGGCTGATCGGGCTGTACATCGCTCCGTACGGGCCCGCGGCGCGGGAGAACCACGACCCCGAGCGGCCGCGCAAGCTGCTGTTGCACCGGTTCGAAATCGAACGGCTGATCGGCAGGACGCGGGAACGTGGGTTGACCCTCGTGCCGACCCGGATCTACTTCTCGGGTCCGCGCTCACGGGCGAAGGTCGAACTCGCGCTGGCGCGCGGCAAGGATCTGTACGACAAGCGCGAGGCGATGAAGAAGCGCGACATGGCACGGGAAGTGCAGCGCGAGTTGCGCGAGGCGCGGCACTGAGGGACGTTCGGTCGAGAGATTCAGCGCGACCGCCCATGCGCATGGCGTGTTTGCGAGCGTTGAGCCGTCAACTAAATCCCGGCGGGTGTCCAATGCGTAACGACGCCGACGGTCGGGTAGCCCCAACGCATGACGATTGGTTCGAGCATTCTCCTGATCGCGATCGGCGCGATTCTGAAGTGGGCCGTCACCGCGCAGGTGAAGGGAGTCAACATCCAGACGGCCGGAACCGTGCTGTTCGTGGTCGGTCTCGTCGGACTGGTGCTGTCGCTGATCTACACCTTCTGGTGGGCTCGGCGCGACACCTACCACGACGCGCCCGTGTACCGGCGCCAGCCGCCGGCCGCCTGAGCCCGAGGGCGGAGCGGAGGCGCGTACGGTCTCACCTGGGATGGTCGGCGACGCCTCAGCTGATCGTGCGCGCCACCAGCGTGGCGTGCATGCCGACCACGAGTAGCGCCACCAGGCTCAGGTAGACCGCGGCGACGAGCGCGCGGTCGAGCGGCCTGACCCGGTAGTACGCCTGCTGGACGACACCGCCCGATCGGCGCTGCTGCCAGCGCTTGTACGTCTCGAAGCCGGCGAACACCAGGATCAGCAGGATGATCGGGTTCGGGAAGACGATCGCGAGCGGGATCATCGCGGCGAGCCCGACGAACCACATCCACGGCGCCATCGCCGCCATCGCCCGTCCACCGTCGAGCGGCACGACCGGCAGCAGGTTGAACAGGTTCAGGAAGAAGCCGGTGAACGCCAGCGCGCGCCACAGCTCGTTGCCGGTGGCATGCCAGACGAGGACGCACGCGGCGGCGCCGATGCTGCCGAGGATCGGTCCTGCCAGCCCGACGCGCGCCTCCGCTGTGGCGTTGTCGCCAAGCGACCGAGCTGCGATCACCGCGCCCAGGAACGGGATGAACATCGGCGCGCTGGCCTTGATGCCCTCGCGCCGGAGCGCGATCGCATGGCCCATCTCGTGCACGAACAGCAGCGCGATGAAGCCCGCGGCGAACGGCCAGCCCCACAGCAGCGCGTAGGCCGCCAGCGAGACCAGGATCGTGCCCGTCGAGGCGAGCAGCTTGAGCTTGGGGAGGAGCAGCAGGACCGTTTTGAACTTCGCCAGCAACGCGAGGATCGCGGCGCCGGCGGCCGACAGCCGCCGGCGGATCGGGTTCGGGCGGCGGCGCTCGAACGCGGGTTCGGGCTCCGGCTGAGGTG
>Ga0335080_10003029_pt1 | contig 16905 bp, 17 predicted proteins | sample Lox_Sample_34_FD_206720 | JGI IMG/M metagenome (GOLD analysis project Ga0335080, IMG submission 206720) | Soil microbial communities from Loxahatchee National Wildlife Refuge, Florida, United States - Lox_Sample_3.4 | ecosystem: Environmental > Terrestrial > Soil > Wetlands | place: USA...
ACGCCGGCAAGGGCGCCTCGAAGAACGATCCTGGGGACATTTATTATGTCCGTTCGACCGACAATGGCGCGACCTGGTCAACTCCGGTAAAGTTCAACCTTTCCAAGGAGAACCAGTTCAAGACGCAGTGGATGCCGTCGCTGTCCGCCGATGCCAGTGGCAGGGTGACAGCCTCCTGGTACGATCGCAAGAAGTCCACCTCCAAGTGCAATGTGGCCACAGATAAGGCATGCAGCTACAAGCGAATTGCCCGCCAATCCTCGGACAACGGCGTCACCTTCGGCGCGGAAATCGCCGTCAGCCCGCTGATAAACCAACCGCAGCAGCAAGATCCGGGCGTTGTGGGTTGCTATGCTGGCGACTACGATTACGATACTGCCATCAACGGAAACGCCCTCATCACCTGGACCGATGGGCGGCGCAACGTGGGCGGGATTCACGTGCAGGACGTGGATTTTGCAGCGCTTCCGCTACCGTAATCAGACCGTTTGGCTTGCTCCAGACCCCGTTCAAGCAGAAGCTTGAACGGGGTTTTTGTTGTTTGGTACGGTGGCACAGGTACACGCAGAGACGCGGCTGGCTGGAGGCGCATCGGCGGTTTGTCCGATTTTCGGCACAGCACCCGCAAGACGGGGCAGCCCCGTCTCTACGGCTTGGCTGTGGACGATTTCGGCTGGAATTCGCTGGGAGGGTCGAGCGAGCAGCGCTTCACAAAATCATCGTCGGCCAGGCTGCCCTGCACCCACTGCTTGATGTCTTTCATGGTGGCGGCAGCTACTCCGCCCTTGCCTCCGATGAAGATCACCACCACGCCGTCAAACAGATTCTTGGAAAGCGATGCCGTGCGGTAGCGGTCGGCAAAGACTTGCTTGACGTAGGTCAGCTTGCGGTCGTCGTTGGCCAGTTCCGGCAGTGAGCCGCGGGGCTGAGCGAAGACAAATAGCGCCTTCCTGCCCTTCAACTCCGGCCAGTCTCCGGCGAAATCGTTGATCTGCTCGCGGCTGACCCAGAACCCGAGCTGAGATTGATCGGGCGACTTGGCGGTTTCTGGCTCCGGCAAAGTCAGGTCCGCGGCGGCGATCCAGCCGGTGGAATCCGGGTCAAGGCGCACCTCCACCCACCCTCCTGCCTTCTTCACGACTTCGAACTCGTCCTCGGCGCGGGCTCGAAACAGCACTGGACCGTTGGAGTTCATCTGGCTTCTCACGCTGGCGCTGGGGCGCTTCACAGAAGCCAACCGCATAGCCGGCGGCTGGCTATGAGCTGCCTGGAGTTCGCGGATCTGCGTCTTCAAGGCGTTCGCCTTCTCGTCCACAGACAGTTTTTCGGCGATGATTTCCTCCAGCTCGCGTTGTGGGGAATCCGCCACGTCGCCCACGCGATTTCCTCCGCCCGAGCTGGAGGGCGCCTTAGGAAACAGGTCTCGCGAGCTGGAAACCTGCATGCTCGTGTCCGGCGCCTGGGCTGCCCCACCTAAGGTCGCTTGCAGGCGATCGAGCAGATCGCTCTCCAGTCGCCCGTTGGAGGCCAGGGAGCGGTAGCCGGAGCGCGTGGCATCCGCATCGGTGTACCAGGCGCTGATCCGGGCCTCGATTGCCACCTTGGTGTGGCCCGCGTCCATTGGCGTAAGCTCGATCCGGAACTGGTAGTAAGGCCGCTCGAAGCTGGCCAGCAGCGGCGTGTCTGCCGGTACGAAACCGTCCAGCATAGGAAGCTTGCCGACGGTATAGGCTCCCAGATCCTGCAGGGTTCGCTTCACCTGATCGAGAGAGAAGGCGTAGCTGCGCCCGATGGCAGACGCATTCTGCGATAGGGCGCTGCCCATGCACAGAAGCATCACCAGAACGAGCTTCCCGCACCTTCGCAGGGGCTTCACGGCTGACCCTCCAGATCGGAATGGTACAGCCAGCCCTCGCGCCCGTCGCTTGAGCGGACCCGCCACCAGTAGGCGCTTTTCGTCAGAATCGTCACTTCCTGGCCTTTCTCCAGCGCCTCAACGGTTGCCGCGTGGGCGTAGGGGAGAGTCTTCAACTCGGCCCGCGCGGCGGCGATGAGCACGGTGGCAGAAGCCTTGAGCTGCCCGGCCTGGGCCTGCAATTGGCTGAGATTGGCATTCGCGGCCTCGAGTGCGGCCCGTTGATCGGCGATGACGTGCTGCAAATCGCCGGTCTTAGCGGAGTCAACCTGCTCCACGCGTTCCTGAGATGTGGCAGGCAATTGGGTCTGGGCTTCGGCCGCCTGCCGTTCGGTGGCATGGATGTGCTGCTGAATCAGTCCGAACTCGCTGGTTTCGACGAAACCGTCCGAGGGGTGCTCGCCGCGCCGCGCATCCTCCACAAAAGTGGAGTCAATAAGAATGCGCGTCCTGTCTGACGTTAAAGGCTGAACCACGTAGCGGACCGCCACCGTACCTATATCGTTGCTGCCGATGAAATGAGCCGGAGAAAGCGCTTTGCGGCGGACCTTGCATAAGACCTCGCCCTGCCCCGTCCAGGGTTTGAAGAACGGGCACGGGGAGGCGGCCTCAGCGTCGGGCAGTTCCTGCGTGTCTTTGTATTCGAAGGTCCCGAGGATCACGCCGTCGGTGGCCACGTCGCGCACTGCGTTCACTACCTTGTCGAAGGGCTCATCGACATCGATGGAGAACGTCCCGGCGGGTTGCTCGCGATGCCGGGACAAGCCAGGCAGCTTGGCGTACGACAAACCGGGCAGGAGCGACAACAGGCAAATCAGCGAAAAATTGCGGAGCTCCCCGAACATTGCCAGGTGGAAGCGAGATTCGCGGCCCGAGAACATCCAGTTGATTTCACCGCTTGCAGATCATCATGATCGCAAGCACGATAGGCAAGTAAATCACCGAAGCGTGTACCAGACGGCTCGCCGACTTTCTCGAAGCCGAGGCTGCCAGCTTCGCGCCGTAGTACAGGAAAAATATCCCTGCCAGCGAGACCGCCAGCAAGTAAAGTGCGCCCGCGCCGGCCGCCATCGGCAGCAGCGTTGTGATCACCAGCAGAACCGTAAAACCAACAATCTCCGCCCGGGTAAATCGCGAATCGGCGTCGAAAGCTGGAAGCATGCGGAAGCCTGCCCGAGCGTAGTCTTCGCGATACATCAAGGCAATTGCCAGAAAGTGCGGGAATTGCCAGAGGAAGAGGATGGCAAAGAGCAGCCCGGCCTGGCCATCAATCCGGCCGGCTCCGCCTGCCCAGCCGATCAGCGTAGGCATCGCCCCCGGCACCGCGCCCAGCATGGTGCACAGGGCGGTTTTTCTCTTCAGCGGGGTGTAGATCAGCAGATAAGACAGCAGCGTCGACATCGCCAGCAGGGCGGTCAGGGTGTTGACTGCAAGCCACAGATATAGCCCGCCGAACGCGCTCAGCGCGATTCCAAACAGGAAGGCCTCTCTCGCCGAAATTCGACCCGAAGGCAAAGGCCGGTTGGCGGTGCGGCGCATGTCGCCATCCCACACCCGCTCCATGCATTGATTCAGGGTCGCGGTCCCGCTGGCCACCAGAAGCGTGCCCAGCACCGTGTGAAACATCCCCGCCAGACTCACCCCGCCGCGGCTGCCGAGGTAATATCCTGCGGACGTGGTCATCAAGATGAGCAGATTGACTTCCGGCTTGGTCAGGGTGCAATAGTCCCGCAGCTTAGAAGCCAGACCGCCGCTTTCAGCGGCGCCGTTCCCGCGGGTTGTGTCCGTGGTTACCAGGTTCGATTCCATTCGGTCTCGTGGTCGGTTGATTTGAACTGATTGCGCTTGCGATAGGCCAATACGGTAAAGCCCACCGACAGAAACATGGGCGGGACGATAAGAACCAGAATGCCGCTTCGTAGTGCTTCGATAAGCCGCACGGTAGCCGAAGCAGCCTGCGTATAGCACAGCGCACAGCTCTGCGCATACGCGGGGAGACTCGCGACGAAACCCAAGAGTATCACTTCGGCTAAACGTAACGGCCTTGCCATCCTAGACCCCTACCCCCAAACCGCCCTCAGAATGTTACTTGGAAAACGGCGCGCCAACAAGCATCCGAAAACTGTCTGGCCAGGAATAATTCATCGCCGCCAGAACGAAAACCGCAATAATGGCCACAAACCAGAGGAATCCGCGTTTTTCCTGCCAGAGATGCATGAAAAACATGACCCCGAGTCCGGCCTCCACGATGGCCAGCGAGAGCATCCGCACCAGCATGCGAGACTTGTCGATCGGCTGGTAGGCCACGACGAACTGTAAGCCTGCGATCGCCAGAATACAAACATAGACCAGCAGATATTTGCCTAGACTGTCGGCCTTGTGCGATTCGGTTGCCATAGTTTGCTCCACCCAGTTTAGCGGGCAACATTCAACAGATAAACCAGCGGAACCACAAACATCCAGACCAGGTCCACGAAATGCCAGTAAAGGCCGAGGATTTCGATGTCGTCGGCGTTGTAGCGCCCGCCCTCATAGCGCAAGCCGACAATGATCAGCGCAATCACGCCGCTGGTGACGTGGAGCAGGTGCAGTCCGGTGATGCTGAAAAACGCTGCGCCGAACAGGCCCGAGCCCCAGGGATTCTGGAACAGCCGCACGCCTTCGTCGATCATGCCCAGCCATTCGCGGAGGTGCAGCGCGGCGAATAAAATTCCAGCGGCGGCAGTGATCATGGTCCAGCGGAAGGCGCCAGATTTATCGCCGGCCTTCGCGGCGCGCACCCCGAGAAGCATGGTGAGGCTGCTGCTGATGAGGACGAAGGTCATCACCATGGCGTTGACCACGGTGGGAGAGAACTTGAACGGCGTAGGCCAGTTCGCGGTTCCGTTGCGCAGGAAACCGTAGGCCACCAGGCAGGCAGCAAACGTCATGGTGTCGGCGATGATGAACAGCCACATCGCCAACTTTTTCGTCGGGATGGCAAACGGCCTTGCCATGCCGGAAGTGTGTCCGCCCATCGTCAACTCAGCTTGGCTCACAGTGCCTCCCGTTCCCAGCTGGTTACATCTTCATTCGCAGCAGCAACAGCAGGTACAACCAGAGCAGATCCATAAAATGCCAGTAGCGGGAAGCCGCGTCCAGCGTGCTACGGCGCAGAATCGACCGGCGCAGTCTCGCGATGACGTAGACCAGTCCTCCCAGGCCCCCCAGCACGTGCAATGCGTGAGCCGCGGTGAGCACGTAGAAAAACGAACTGCTGGGATTGGTTGCGAGATAAACGCCCTGGGCGCTGAGCTGCCGCCACGCCACATATTGGCCAACCACGAACAGCAGGCCCAGCAATAGAGTGACGTCCAACCAGAGTGCAGGACTGGTTCCCTGGATCCTCAGCCCACCCATGAAGGTTGCGATCTGCCGGCGCGACAACTCCAGCGTCACGCTGCTGGCGAGAAGAATGAGGGTGTTGAGATAGAGCATCGATGGCAGCGTGATGTGCCGCCAGTCCAGCGATGAGCCCTGACGCACGATGAGCGCGCTGGTGAATGCGGCAAACGTCATCGAGATGGCCGCAATGCCAACCCAGATGGCGGTGGACGACGGCGGGGGTAAAGAACTCTGCACCGCACGCAGGTCGCCTTCGGCGGGGACCAGATTGCGCCAGCCGCCGTTGCCGGAGGCCGTCTCGCGGCCGCGAGTGGGTGGTTCGTGAACGGTGGTAGCCATAGTTGATTGCGCCAGCCGACTCCCGGCGCTTATTTCTCCTCGTGTTCGGTTGCCACTTGCTCGGGTGAGTCCTGCATCACGTAGTCGCCCTTGGAGCCCTCCACGCCATACTGGTATGGATCATGAAACACCTCAGGCAACTTGCCGCCAAAGTTATCGAACGGCGGAGGAGACGACGGCGTGCTCCACTCCAGCGAAGTGCATTCCCAGGGATTCGGCGGCGCCGGCTTTCCCCGGTAACGGCTGTGAATCAGGTTGTAGAAGAAAATGAACTGCGCCGCCCCGGTGATCAGGGCGGCTATGGTGATGAACTTGTGCACCGGCATCAGCGGTTGCAGGTAGTCATCTGTGAAAGCCTGGTAGCGGCGCACGTTCCCGGCCAGCCCGAGATAGTGGAATGGCATGAAGATGCAATAGGCGCCGACGAACGTAAACCAGAAGTGAATTTTCCCCAGCGTCTCATTCATCATCCGCCCATACATCTTGGGAAACCAGAAATAGGTGCCGGAAAAGATGCCGAAGATGGCCGCTACGGCCATGACCAGGTGAAAGTGTCCGACCACGAAATAGGTGGCGTGCAGCATGATGTCGAGCGAGGGCTGCGCCAGGAAGAATCCACTTACACCGCCGGCCACGAACATTGAGATAAAGCCCAGCGCGAATAACGAAGCCGTGTTGATCCGCAGCCGCGAACCATAAAGACTGCCGAGCCAGATCAGCACGATGATGGTGGCGGGGATGGTGATGATCAGCGTAGGGAAAGAAAATACCAGCGCCGAGAACGGATTCATCCCGCTGACGAACATGTGGTGGCCGTAAACCATATAGCTCAGGAAGGCGATGGCCAGCATGCATCCGATGACCACGCGATGGCTGAGCAGCGGCCGCCGCATGTTGGCGATCAGGACGTGGGAAACAATGCCCATGCCGGGCACGATCGCGATGTAGACCTCAGGATGTCCGAAAAACCAGAACAGGTGCTGCCAGAGCAGGGTAGATCCTCCGGAATGCGGCTGCAGCTGATCGTTCAGCACCAGGTTCGACGGGACAAAGAAGCTGGTTCCGGCAACGTGGTCGAGAATCAACAGAATGCAGGCGGGCATGAGTACGGAGAACGCCGTCAAACCCATGCACGAGGTCACGAACCAGGCCCAGGCGGTCAGCGGCAGGCGACGCAGGCTCATGCCCCTGGTGCGCATGTCAAGCGTAGTCGATATGAAATTCAGCGAGCCCAGCAATTGTCCAACGCAGAATATGGCGATGGCAGCGGCCCACAGCACCTGGCCTGTTCCTTGCCCCGGCCCTGCAACCGATCCCACTGCACTCAGAGGCGCGTAGGCGGTCCAACCGGACAGTGGAGGACCGTCCCCCACAAAGAAGGCGGCCACGAGCACCAGGAAGGCCACAAACGTGACCCAGAACGACATCATGTTAAAACGGGGGAAGGGCATGTCTTCCGCACCCACCTGGATGGGGAGGAAGTAATTGCCAAAGGCTGCAAACGGCGCCACCGTCAGCACAAAAAAGACCATGATCGTAGCGTGCATGGTCATCAACTGCAAGTAATACTCGGGCGTCATGATTCCGCCGGGGGCCCCGGTCTTGGAAAGCCACTGCAAGCCGGGAATTGGCGACCGGGACCACGCCAGATGGATCCGCATCAGCCAGGACAGCGCCATTCCCGTGAACACCGCCAGCAAGCCGAGGCCGTAGTACTGCTTGCCGATGACTTTGTGATCCAGACTGAAAATGTGCTTGCGGATAAAGCTGGTCGGCGGCGCGTGATGATGGGCCGGGGCTGTCATGTCGTGCATAGGGTCACCTGAAAAGAATTGTGCGTTTTTCTCAAGCGGCGCGGCTACTGAAATGCCGCCTCCTTCTTGAGCCAGCTGTCAAAATCCTCCGGGGACATCACGTACAGATAAGCCTTCATGTTGTAGTGTCCGAGACCACAGAGCTGGGTGCAGACGATTTCGTACTTTCCGATTTTGGTCGCCGTGAAGTGCAGCGAGAGATCGAGGCCAGGCACGAAGTCCTGCTGCACCCGCAGTTCGGGCACGTAAAAAGAGTGGCCTACGTCCTTGGCGTGCATGAGCAGGTGGATTTCGCGGTTTACCGGAATCGCCATTTCGGCGGTCACAATGTCGTCCTTGGAGTCCTGGTCGTTGGTCTGGTCCAGGCCAAAGAAATTCTCATTGGCTTCGCTGATCTTGTCGGGATGAAGCGGGCCGAACTTTCCGTCGGGGCCCGGATACCGGAAATAAAACGCGAACTGACCGGCTTGCACCTGAATGGGCATGGCGTTCGGCGAAGGCGGCGCAAAATACACCTGCGACCAGGCATTGGTGCCCATGATTCCGAGCGCGAGCACTTCCGAACCCACCAGCAGGAAAGCCGCGGCCACCAGTCCGGTGGCGCCGCCGGGAAAGCGGAGGATTTTCGCGTCGGGGCGGCGGCCGGAAAACTGCCAGATGAAAATCGCCAGCACGAATTGTGCTGCCAGGAAGGCTAAACCTGCCTCGACCATGGTGTCAGACATCTGCTTGTCAATGCCTGCGCCGTGGGTGGAAATGTCGGGAGGAGCAGGCCAGGTGTGCAGCAGAATGGGAATGGCCGAACCCACTGCAATCAAGATGATGGTTACCGCAAAAAATTTCGCCATAGGGGTGCGTTCCTGTTCGGCTCCGGCCAACAAACGGCATTGGGGAGGCGGGCAGTTACGCTCGCCTCCCGGCGAATCAGGATTTCATTTTGCCTTGAAGCTGAAATTGGCCATGGCCGGCTTGCCGGCCGCAACCGTGACTTTTTGCGTTTGGGTTCCCAGGTCTTCCTGCCACGCCGTGACTGTGTAGGAGCCGGGAGAGACACTTAGGCTGAACGAACCGTTGCTGTCAGTCGTCGCGTACGGACCCTTCACTACCACAAAGTATCCGTGCATCCAGGGGTGAATGTTGCACTTCACCGGGATGGCGACTTCCTCGGTCTTCCAGCTGGTATCGATAGGCTGTGCGCCGGGAGGCTGGGACTTATTCCAGGGGATGTTGCCGGCGGCTGCGTTCGGCAGAGGATGGATGTTGTGGGTGGTCTCGTCGCTGTTGGTGACCCTGAATTTCTGGTTGACGTCCATGGCCAGCACGTGCGGCGAGTACATGCACCCCTTCTGATCAAACACGGGCACTTGCGTAGGCACGGCGCTGGCATCCGCCGCGCTCAGTCCTTCGGAGATGTAAAGCACCACGTTCTCAAGGCCGCCGCCCGCTCCGGCTACCACGTTTTCCAGATGTGCCGGATTGCTTTCGTGCTGCTTCACGCAATACGGGTCCTTGGACATGTCGATGCCCTTCATGTGCGGAGCGGCGCCATCCAGCTTGACGGTGCCCGTAATCTTGCCCTCTCCCGCGGCGCTTACATTCCCCGCCGTGTACAGGACTCCAAGAGCACTGAGCACCAGTACGGCGATCATCGCCGCAAACCTCGAACGGAATTTCATTTCTTTCTCCTCGATCCGGAATGTGGAGCCGGCGGCACGGGCTAGGGTGTGACCGTGCCAGCCGGGCTGATAGGTTTCAAGCCAGCCTGCTTTGCCATTTCTTTCTCTTTCGAGTGCATGGGCTGGAAAGTGCGCAAGAAGAACACCAGGTCCCACGCCTGGTCGGACGTGATGTTGTCAGAAAACGACGGCATCGGCGTGCCATCCAGACCGGTCATGAAGATCTTGTACAGATCCTGATCGGTGGAGCCGCACTTGAAACGGTTGGCACTGGTGAAGTCGTAGGGCGTAATCGGCCGGCCCTGATCATCGGTGAGGGTATCGGCCGATGGGCCATTGCCGCGGCCCTCCACGCCGTGGCACTTCCAGCATTGCACCTTGGCGAATTCTTCCTGGCCGGCGCGGACCCGCTCTGCCGTGACCTCCGGCTCGGCGGGAACCTGAATCGCGTCCCCTGGCTTCTCGTTCTTCCACCGTGGCGAGAAAGTTTTGATATAGGCAATCAAGTCCTCGCGGTTCTGTGGGCTGAGAGGCCTCCACGAGGGCATGTTGCTGTGAATGATCCCGCGTTCGATGGTACTGATTAGGTCAGAATCCAAAGGCAACGTTCCAGTGGTGGTCGAGCGGCACTTAAAAATGGCAAGTGTGAAATTGCGCGGTTTGGGATCGATGTATGGAGCATTGTCGCCCGCCCCGTCGCCATATTTGCCGTGACATCCCACGCAATACCGGAGATAAAGTCCCTTGCCGGTTTGCTGTTGTGGAGTCAGGTCGTCCTTGGGAACCGGATAACCGCTGGCGTAGCCGACACCCTGGGCCATCGCCAAGCCCGCCCCGAGAACCATCATCATGCAAACAAAGCCGATCTTGTGAGTGGTTTGCATTTCGCTTTCTCTCCTTGTCCTCAGAACGCAAAGTCAAAGCCCATGAAGTAACTGCTGACCCGCTGATCCTGTCCGGCAGGAGAAGTTCCCTTGCTTAGAATGCTGGCGAACTCCTGATGCCAGGCTAGGCCGGCACGGCTGTGCATGAACGGGTAGTAGCGGTAGCCAATGGTGAAGCTATCCAGGTTGCCTAGGTCGCTGGGAACCCCATCAAACGTTTGCTGGCTCATTCGCACCAGCTCGTAACGGCCGATGATGATGAGCTGCGGCGAGTAGGTGTAGTGAGCTTCAAAAGTACCCGTATTCCAGCTTGGTGAATGGGCTCCAGTGGGAAGAGTGGTTCCGGCCGGAGTCGCGGTCGCGAGAAAGACATTATCCAGGGACCGCTGGTAGACACCCGTGAGGTCGAATTTCCCGAGATAAAGGCTTCCATAGGCGCCGATGCGGTAGAACGAGCGATTGCCGCGCCCCGCGCCGGCAACGGGCACACCTCCGGAGGTCAGGAAATAAGTCGGCTCCAGGCCGACGAACGAGTAGGCGCCTACACGCTGCAATCCCCAAGGAGTAGTGAACCCCTGGCTCAGGTGCAAGTACCCGCTGTAGGTTCGGCCGGTGGGAAGCCCCGGCGTCCCGTCGCCGCTGCTCATGAGCGTCGCGGCGTAGCGGGTGTGGTCGTCGAGAGAATGCCCGGAGAGTTCGATGCCGATTTGGTTGTCGCCCTGGCTGGTGAAGTTGATGTCGGTCACCGTTCCGGCCGCGGCAAAGGGAACGTAGTGATAGAGCTGGTAGAAGCCACCGGCGTTAGAGAGCGTGAGGATCCGCTTCTCCGAAAGCACGTTGTCCAGTTCCATCTTGCCGAACTTGAGGTTCAGGTAGGGTGAACCCCACAGATTGTCCAGCCGCACATTGGCGGATTCAACGCCAATGCTTTCGGCCACCGAATCGATAGACGGAACCAGCAGGAACGAGATGTTCTTGGCCAGGGTTCCGGCCGTCAGGATATCAACGCCCGATAAATCGAAGCCATGACTGTTGATCGTCTGCTCGACAGTCGGACTGGTAGGGTCCCCGGGCACGGAATCGATGGGAGTCTTTCCTGCGCTCTCGAAGTGCCAGTTTGGGGTGATTCGCATGGCAATCGGCCAGTAGGACGGTTGCTGGAAGATGGGAGCGTCCCGGTCATTGTTCAACTGGTAACCATTGTCCTTGAAGGTTTGGCCAAAGGTGTTGAGCTTAGGCCAGGCTTCATGACAAGCGGAGCAAGGCAGCCCGTACTTGCGGGCGAATGCGGGAATAGCGGCCGCTGGCTTGGAAACAGCCAGCAGTGAAGCGAACATCAGCAACGCAACACCAAGCCTCTTACGGGAGGTCATGCACATCCTCCTAGCAGTGAGTGCAGCATCGGGTGTTTTCAAAAAACGTTTTTCCCAGAAAGTGCGTGAGGGCGCACTTACTATCATGTATGGATATGCAGAGTCAAGGAAAAATGTTTTGGCCTACAGGAAAGACTGTATCTGCGAGGGGAGGCCAGAGTCCGACAGAGGGTCGGACGAACCCCTCGTTTCACGATACAGCTATGGACGGTGAGAATGGATGGCGCGCGCCAGCACGGCGGCAATATTTTCTGCAAGCCTTTTGGTTTGTTGGCGATTGAAGCCGAAGACGACCTGCCGCATAAACCCCAGAGCAAAGCCCAGGGCCCCGATGGTGTTGGCAACCGCCTCAATATCGTCGTCCGCCAGAGCGGTGCCGTTGTCCCGGTAAAGTTTTAAGCGGTCCGCAATCGCCCGGGAGTGCCGCCCGGGACCGACCCGGCTCACGAACTGACCGACTCGGCGATCGAGGATGGCTCGAGGAATTGTGACCCGGAGGAAATCCCGCTGCTTCCACATGCGATTGAGTTCCCACTCCAGCAACTGCTGGATCTCCTCGTCCAGATGGGAGGCGCGTGGCAGGCTGGTACTCATCTCCATCGCGTCTTCGGCGGCCTGAGTGCGCATGATGGCATACAGGAGTCCAGCCTTGCCGCGGAAATAGCGGTGAATGAGGCCCTCGGCGCATCCTGCCAGGGCCGCAATCTCGCGCGTCGTGGTGGCTTCGTACCCTTTGGTGGCAAACAGCCGGGTGCCGGCGCGAACCAGCGCATCCTGTTTCGCCCCACGGTCTCGTTTCTTGTTTACATGAAGCCGGCCAGGAAGAGATTTTCGGCGGCCGTTCCGATTACCGACCAGGTCCCCAACCATGAAATCCATCGTAATACGACCCCGAGTCAAAGTAGCCTGCGCACGGTATCAACCTTAGCCGCGGCAAATGTCAAGATTTTGTTGCGAATTTGTAAAAAAATTGTTCGACGCCGCTATGATCGTTGTCACTACGATCAGCGTTGTGCCGCGCTCGTTGTACGTCGAAGGTTACTTGCCGCTCGACACAGGTCCAACCTACGCTACCCGGAAGGAAGTGTGGGGATGGGTTCAAGAGTCAAAGCGCTGAGCTTGTGCGTACTGATCTTGTGGGGAGCCCAATATGTTCCTGCGCAGGGCGGCTATGCTGTGGTGTCGCTTAGTCATCCCGGCAAAATCACTGGTACCGTCAGGTGGTCCGGACCGGTGCCTCGCCAGCTGAATCTTCCCATCAACAAAGACGCTAGCATCTGCGACCCTGCAGGGCACAATACCCGTGACTTGGAACGCCTGGTCATCGGTCCTCAGGGAGGCGTAGCCAACACGGTGGTGTACCTGAAGAACATCTCCAGCGGAAAGCCGTTCAGCTCTTCGGAAACGCGGCAAATGCTCGATCAGCGGCAATGCCGCTACGAGCCTCACATCCTGCTGGTGCCCGAACAGGGCGACCTGCACATGAAGAGTTCCGACCCGGTCCTGCACACGGTGCACATGGACGGAGCCGCTTCGTACAATCTGCCGTTTCCGTTTCCAAACCGGGAGGTCTCGCGCTCCATGCCGCAGGCCGGCGTCGCCAGCCTGAAATGCAATGGCGGGCACGTTTGGATGAACGCGGAGATGATTGTCGCGAAGAACCCTTACTATGCAGTCACCGGCCAGGACGGCAAGTTCGAGCTCGACGATGTTCCGCCCGGGGCATATCAGATCGTGGCTTGGCACGAAGGCTGGAGCCTGGTACGCCAGGAGAGCGCCTTCGACGTGCTGACCGAGCGCCGCGTCCAGAGACCGGTATTTTCTCAGCCCAGAACCTGGGAGAAGGAAGCCAAGGTGCTCGAGGACGCGAACACGGAAGTAGACTTCACTCTCGGCGAGAAATAGTCGCCAGTCCCGGCCGCCGGGATTGTACCCGCAGAGTGGCTGAAAACCACCACCCTGGCTGAAAGCAGCCATTTGGATCTGGGCGAACGCTCCGCTCGCTACGCTCGATTTTCCCCTGCTCCAATTCAAAGTCTTCCACTTAGCCATGTTTCTCGCTGAAGGTGTGACTGGCACGCAATCTGCAGCCAGCAATCGCCGATTGAGGATCCGGGAACGAGGCTCATCCTGCCTTGCTTCGCTGCGTTGTCGGTGGGACACAAAGCGCCGAATCTCTCAGCCGGGAGGGATTCCCTCGCCCTGCATTACGCGACCGTCGTTCCACGAAAATTCTTGGAGTGATCTGCCTTCGGCAAAGATCGTGAGGAAAGCCGAAGAACTTGCAAACCCTGGAGGTGAGACATGCGATCTGCCTTTTGGTCCTGCACTCTGGCGCTAACTCTTTCCATGCTGCCAGGAAGCGCTGCCGCCCGCGAAATTGTGTTGCCGGCAGGAACGCTGCTGCAATGCACGCTTGATGAACCGAACTTTTCCTCTGCAACCGCCACTGTGGGGGACCCGATCCTTTGCCATCCCCGCGCCGTGCAGGAATTCGGTCAGCCCGTCTTTCCCCGGGGCACCTACCTGGTGGGCCACCTGGAATCCTCCAAGGATCCCGGCCACTTTTTCGGGAAGGGGAACCTCAAGATACAGTTCGATCGGATTGGCTTGCCCAGCACAGACCTTCCTTTGCCCGGGAAAATCATCTCCGTCGCCGGATACCACGTGGACAAGGACGGCAAGATTATCGGCCATGGGCACCCGACACGAGATGTGGTGGAATGGATGATTCCCCCACTGTGGCCCTTGAAGCTGATCATGCTACCGGCGCGCGGGCCGCGTCCGGCGCTCAAAGGCGAAGTTACCGTCACCATGCGACTGATGGACGATGTGGCTGTGCCGCAAGGCGCCACGTGGCATCGCTTTGGCGATAACGACTCGTTCAACATGCCGAGGTCGTTCACTCATCCGGCCGATGAGAAAATACCCGCCATGGATCAACCGCCAGTGCTGCAGATGGCATCGGACCAAGTCAAAGTGTCCGCGCCAGCCGCGTCCTTTCAGCTCGCGTCACGAGAAGCGGCCGCCAGTCCAGCGCCTTCTCCCTGGCGAAGCTTTGACCAGACGGGAGCCCACACCGCGCCGCCATCCGTGAAACTCACATTGTTTGCGATGCGAAACGGTACGGTATACGCAGTGGCGGATTATCGCGTTGATAACCGCGTCTTGAAATACCAACTAGCCAGCGGGGATATTGGGGCTTTGGATCTTCGGGAAGTCGACTGGGACACTACCACCCAGCTCAACGCGGAACGGAACGTGCGCGTGAGTCTGCGCCGAGTTCCCGAAACCACGACGGAATTGCCGACGGAACAATAGCCACAAAAAGAAAAGCTGGGCGCGCGCCAAGCGCCCAGCTCATTGGTAAGGCCATCCCTCTCAGCCCTGCCCTGGGGGCTTCGGAGGCTTCCCTTCTTTCGGCGGTTCGGCGTGCCGCTGGTCGGTTGGACGCGCGGGCGCGGGTGGCTGGGCGTGGTGTTGTTCCCACTCCCGTTGTTTGTTCTGCTCATCCTGCAACTCGCGCGGATCCTTTTCCCGGGGCGGCGGAACCGGCCGCGCCAGGGGATGGGTCCAGGCTTGTTGCGGTCTTGAATTCACCGCAGGCTGTGCAGGGTGCGCAGGCGAGGCTTCGGGGGCTCGTTGCGGCTCAGGCGGTCGCTCGCCAGGCCGCGAAGTGTCCGGCGGATGCGGGGCATGACTGTCCGGAGGACGCTCCGTCTCGGCCGGGCGCGATTCCATGCCACCGCGCTGCGGCTCGGACGCCGGTTGGTTCGGCCGCGGCACGGGCTGGCCCGGACGCGGTACTGCCGGCCTCCCCGTTTCCACCGGACGAGTCGCTTCCGGAGTTTCTCGTCCTCCGAAGGAGCGCACCGGCGGCGGCTGGCGCTCTGCCATCACCTGGCGGTTGACGACTGTGGCTGGAGGACGAACCCGCGCGGGCGCGCCCGCTCCAACCACGCTGGCTCGCGTAGGACGCTCTTCGACGCTGCGCGCGATTGGCGCTGCGGCGATCTCCCGATCCGAGACCCGTACAATGTTTCTCTCTACCGGACGCGCATTAATGAATGTGTCACGACTTACTGCGGTGACTGCCTCGGTCCGCCGCTGATTTACATAAGTGATCCTGTTGATATTAGTCGTGTTATTGGTTCGATATGTGTTATAGACGTTGGTCACCTGAGTAACGTTTACGACGGTGTTAGTGACGTTGACATTCTCGACGTATCTCGGACTGAAGCGGCGTGCCGGCACGTACACCTCTCTCGGCCCAAGCGGAAACCACGCAACCCCCGGTCCTTCGGCAAAACGAAAACCTCCGCCGCCTACGAACACGACCAGGGCCGGCGCGTAAACCGGGCGCACCGCAACCGGGCCCGGCACCCACCACCAGCGCGCGCGCACGAAAGCCCAGCGGCCATAGTGGAAGGGCGCAAAACCCCAAGGCTCATCGTCCACCCAGGTCCAGCCCCAGGGCTCGATCCACACCCAGTGGCCATAGCGATAGGGAGCCCATCCGGCAGGAACCGCCTGCGGTGCCCACACCTGGCCGTAGCCTTCGACATTCTGCCATTGCCCGTATGCGTCGAGATCCTCGTAGCCGGTTGTTTCCGGCGAGACGTAGCGCGCAGAGACGGATTGTTCTTCGCGGCGGTCACGATCGAACGCCCAATCGTCGAACGCGTCGCGCGGAGGAATGTCCGCAATGTCATAGCTCAGCGTGTCGGTCCCAGTGAAACTGGCTTGCTGGCCGGCGATCACCGTGTAAGTGTAGCCTCCGCCGGTTACCTGGCCTCGTCCGCGAAAAACATCGGTGATGGTCTGGCTGCCATCCGCGTTGACATCGATGCGATACTCGCCCTCCTGCTGCAAAGTAAAAGCAAGGTTCGGAGTGTCCACTTCAATCGAACCATCGCTATCCAGATGTTGGGCGCGCACGATCAGCGAGCCCTGTGACAGGCGAAGCTGAATGACCCGGTCATCCAGATCGAGGAAGGTCACGCTGGTTTCCGGGCCCAACCGCACCGCGGTAGAGCCGATGTGTAATTCGGCGCGCGAATCTTTGTCAGCCCAGAGATTGTCTCCGGTGGTCAGTGGGCGATTCGGCACCGCTTGCACCCAGTCGCCTTCGCCGCCCGGTTGAAAGGACACCGAGCCTTCAGAGAAACTCATCCGTCCAACCCGGCCCGGTGGATCAGGTTGCTCCGCTTGATTCTGGTCGGGAGGCTGGTCCTGAGCTGGGACTGGGAGGGACGGCAACGACGCCAGCGCCAGTCCGAGCAGTAACAAATTGCGCCCCAAGAACTGATGCAGTTTCATAGTTTGTTTTCTCGCTTGTAATTTCACTTGCTATCTCACTTACATCAAACCCGGCTGCTTTGCACAAGTTCTATAGTATGGACCCTCTACCAGGGTGGCACCTGCCGAAGCGGTTCGCGGCCAGCAGTTTAGCGGCGCGCCGCTCTCGCAAAAAATGCGCAGGGTGGGTTATCCGGGGGATCCCAAAATAAACGCACCCTG
>Ga0335080_10003031_pt1 | contig 16904 bp, 19 predicted proteins | sample Lox_Sample_34_FD_206720 | JGI IMG/M metagenome (GOLD analysis project Ga0335080, IMG submission 206720) | Soil microbial communities from Loxahatchee National Wildlife Refuge, Florida, United States - Lox_Sample_3.4 | ecosystem: Environmental > Terrestrial > Soil > Wetlands | place: USA...
TGTCGCGGTAGAACGACTGGGGCTTGCGGAAGCCGGTCAGATCGAGGTCGCCGCAGACTGCCGCGTGCCAGGGATAGGGGTGGAAGAAGAGCTCCATCATGGCCTTGGCGTTTGGATCGGAGTTGTTCTTGGCCATGTCCGCCATCATGTCTTTGCCGTTAGCCATGGCGGTGAACATCCCGTCCACCATGCCTGTGTTGTTCATCATGCCGCCCATCTGCTCGGCCATCTTTGCCTGTTGGGGAGTGCCGTATTGCCATGCGCCGATACCGGACTCTCCCAGGTAGTCCATGGCCGTCCACGTGAGATCGCCGATGACGTACGAGTTGTCATGCGAGACCTGCCAGAGCGGGAATGCCTTCGCCGGCCACGACTCGGTGGTCAGCATCATGCGCGTGGGCAACTGTTCGTGATCCTTCTGGTACGTGGGAAGGATGTTGTAGTTGTAACCGGTGATGTCGAGCTGAGAGAACACGGCTTGCGCGGTGGGCTTCGTCGTCGTGCCTGGAAACGCGAGCGTGAGCGGCCGCGTGCTGTCGAGCGAGCGTACCTGGTCCGCGAGCTGCTTGCCGAGCGCGGCGCCGCGATCCACCTCAAGTTCCGGGATCTCGTTGCCGATTCCCCAGATCACGACCGACGGATGATTGCGGTCGCGCAGCACCATCGAGGTGACGTCCTGCTTCCACCATTCGTCGAAGTCGCTGCCGTAATCGAACTTGACCTTGTGGGCCTTCCATACGTCGAAGGGCTCGTCGAGAACCAGCAGGCCGAGGCGGTCGCAGGCATCGAGGAACGCGGACGACGGAGGGTTATGTGCCGTGCGCACGGCGTTCATGCCCGCGGATTTCAGCAACTCCACGCGGCGCTCTTCGGCACGGTCAAACGCGGCGGCGCCGAGCGGGCCGTTGTCATGGTGAACGCTGCCGCCGGTGAGCTTGACGGGGTTGCCATTCAAGAGCAGGCCTTTCTCCGCGGACCACGCAAGAGATCGGATGCCGAAGGGTGTGGTCACCTCGTCGATGACTTTTCCGTCTTTGCGAATCGTCGAGACCGCCCGGTACAGGGTGGGAGAATCCGGCGACCAGAGGGCGGGTTTCGCCACGGTGATGTCCTGCGCCGCTTCGTCTTCCTTGCCGGATGCGATGGTCAGCTTCGATTGCACGGCGCCGGCCTTGTTACCGGTCTTGTCGAACAGCGTCGTCTCGACGCTCACGCCGGCCTGGGAGGCTGATTCATTCGCCACGCGCGTGCGGATGGAGACTTTGGCTGAAGCAGCGGAGACTTCGGGGGTGGCGACGAAGACTCCCCAGTGCGCGACGTGCGTGGGATCGGTGACGACCACGCGAACATGCCTGTAGATGCCCGACCCGCTGTACCAGCGGCTGTTGGGCTGGGCCGAGTTGTCCACGCGCACGGCCAGCACGTTGACGCCCGAAAAATCCAGCTCCGGCGTGAGATCGAACGTGAAGGCCGTATATCCATACGGATGAGTCCCCAGTTTGTGGCCGTTGAGGTAGACGGTGGCGTCGCGGTAGACCCCGTCGAACTCAACGTTGACGCGCTTCTCTTTCCAGTCGGGCGGAGCGTGGAATGTCTTGCGATACCAGCCGGTGCCTCCCGGGAAGAAGCCGCCGCCGGATCCGCTGGGATTGTCCTTGTCGGGCTTGCTCTCGATGCTCCAGTCGTGCGGCAGATCGACTGTGCGCCACGACGCGTCCGCGAAAGAGGGAGCCTCCGCTCCTCCGGGATCGCCGAGGAAGAACTTCCACCCGGCATCGGCCGCGATTTCCTGCCGGGGTGTGCCGGCTTTCGCGGCGTGCATCGAGACGGGAACCAGGCACGCAAGGATGGCAGCGAGGGCGACGGGGTGACGGAACGGGAGCTTCATTCAGGACCTCTTTCTGAGGGTGTTTTTCCTGGCTTTGGCCGATTTCGGAAACAGGCGAGGCGGAGTTTCGGGAGCGCGCAGTCCGAGCAGGATGACACGGATGGTTTCGCGGAACAGGCGATCGATGGGCTGTCCGTACTCCAACTCGACCTTGTTGCCCAGGGACGCGAGACGGCGCTGCGCCCCGATGACCGCGTTGATGACGGCGTGCATGGTGAGCCCGGGGTCCAGATCGGCGCGGAGCGAGCCGTCGGCAATGCCCTCGCGGATCAGGTCGGTGAAGAACTGGAAAGCCTGGGGAGCGATTTGCGATTCGAGGGTGAGAAGCCGTTCCGCGGGCCAGTCGTGCGCGTACATGGCATCGAACTGCGCCATGAACCGGACCTTCACCCGGTGGTTCGAGAGCTCGTCGGCCATGAATTCTAGGAGAGCCGTGAGGCGGGCGAGTGCGTTTGGCGCGGTCTCAATAGTTTCCTTCGTGCGCGCGCCGGCTTCCGCCATCAGTTCGCGGAGGATTGCCCAGACTATGTCGTCCTTGCTGGAGAAGTACTGGTACATCGTCGAGGGCTGGACCCCACTGGCGGCGGTGATTTCGGCCATTGTAAGGCGATCGATTCCGCGCTCGTCGAAGAGCTTCCAGGCAGCATCCAGAATGCGGCGGCGCTGGCGCTCGCGGTGGGCCTGGTAGGGATTGGCCGGCTTTTCTGTTTTTTTTCCGGGCATGGGCGGAGGTTCTTAATGTGAATTCGTCTTTCGAATTCGAATAACTATTTCGAATTTATATCCTAGCCGAGCCGGGCGTCAAAGCAAAAATTTCGGAACGGGCTCCAGCGCGCGGCTTACACTGTGCGTGCATTCAGTTTCCAGCTATGCCGGTGGCCCAGCTTACCCTCGAAATCCGCATCGAGCACGCGCAATCCCTCAAGGATCGCCGCCAGGTGGTGCGCTCGCTCAAGGACCAGTTACGCCAGGGCTACAACATCTCGGTCGCGGAGATGGACGAAGCGGTGAGGTGGCAGTCGGCCACCATCGGGGTGGTGGCCCTGTCTCGCTCGCGTGACTATCTGCACGGCCTGGTGGAAGAGGTGGAACGCGCCGCGCGCCGCATCCTCAACGAACACGGCGCGGAACTGGCCGATTCGTTCTGGGAGTACGTCGAGAGCTGATGGGGAAGGCGGCCGGAACGATTCATCCGGCCGAGGATGCTTGCGTGGAAAGGGCGGACGACTGGCTCTGGTATCCTGAAGGGTTTCCCACGGGAAGGCAAAGCGATGCCAGAGCATAGAGGGCGCAAACATCATCAGGACCGGGTGGCGGAGACCTTGCGGGAAGAGATCGGGGCCATGATCGAAGGGGAGCTTTCCGATCCCCGGATTGCGTCGTGCTACGTCAGCGAAGTGGTTCTGAACCCGGGCGGAAAGTCGGCGCGCGTCTACGTAGCCGTCGACAGCGCCGTACCGGAAATCGAGAAGGCGGAGCAGGAAACGCTGGCGGGACTTGAAGCCGCCAAGGGATTCATCCGCTACGAACTGAAGGAGCGGATGGGCGTGCGTCATGTGCCGGAGCTTGCCTTTGTCGCCGACCGCTCCGGGCGCTTCCAGGCGCGGATCGAGGAACTGATGAACCGGACGCGGAAACCGTCTGCCAGACAGCGGCAGAACGCGGCGGTGGAGTAAACGGCGGATGAATCATCTGCGCGGGCCTCGCCAGGTCGAGCCGGGGCGAGCCATCTCCGAATCAGCGAGCGATAGCGTAGCCACCATCCTGGACGTGATTCGCCGGGGCGAGCGGTTCCTGGTGTGCTCTCATTCACGGCCAGATGGCGACGCCGTGGGCTCCATGCTGGCCACGGGAATGCTGTTGGAGGAGTTGGGAAAGCGCGCCGACCTGGTCACTGCCGACCGCATCCCATTCATCTACCGGAACCTCCCGAGAGCCGACACGATCCGCACCGCGATGCGCGTGCACGGCCCGTACGACGCGGTGATCCTGCTGGAGTGCGACGGTTTGGAACGCGCCAGGTTGCGCGGGCTGGAACCGTTCTTTCACATCAATATTGATCACCATGCGACCGGGCGGACGTTCGGCCACCTGAACTGGATCGATCGCCATGCCGCCAGCGTGGGTGAGATGGTCTATCGCCTGGTGCGCGCCGCCGGAGCCACGGTCACGCCGGACATGGCCACCTGCCTCTACACCACCGTGCTCACGGATACCGGCGGATTCTGCTACGGCGGAACGCGGGCTTCGACTTTCGCATTGGCGAAGGAGTTGACCCAGGCAGGGGCCGACCCGGTGCGCATCGCGCAGGATATCTACTTCTCGACGGCCACTTCCAAGCTGCTGCTGCTGGGCGCCGCCCTGACCAACCTGAAGCGTGAGGGCCGGCTGGCATGGCTCTGGGTCACGCACCAGGACATGGTTCGCACCTCCGCGGCGGAGGAGGACTGCGAGGGCATTGTGAACTACGCAATCTGCATCGCCGGCGTGGAGGCAGCGGTATTTCTGCGCGAGCTCCCCGAGCGGCGCATCCGGCTCAGCCTGCGCAGCAAGGGCCGCGTGAACGTGTCCGCCATCGCGGCCGCGCTCGGCGGGGGCGGCCATGAGAACGCCGCCGGCGTGACCCTCGATGGCCCCATCAGCCGCGCCCTCGACGAGATACTGGCCGAGCTTCGGCGCGGTTTGGAGGAGTCGGCCGTTGCGCCGCAGCCAAACGAAGCCGGAGCGGATGCTTACGCGTGGGAGAACCGCGAGCCCGGAACGGGGCTGGAGGTTTCAGACGAGTGAGCGGGATGCATGCGGCCCTGAGAGCTCTGAATCGCCTTGTGATCGACGGCGTTATCGAGAACTACGCCATCGGTGGGGCGATCGGTGCATCCTTTTATCTGCCGGCAATGCAAACCGAGGACATCGATGTCTTCGTATTTATGCCAACCCCCACATCCCTTCTGGTTTCGTTGTCTGGGGTGTATGAATCTCTGAAATCCCTGGGAGGGATTGTCGACCGTGAATACGTTCGATTCGGCGATTGGCCGGTTCAGATTCTGACCGATGCTACCCCACTTATTGCCGAAGCGATCCGTGAAGCAATATCGGTCGATTTTGATGAAATCCCGACGAGAGTCTTTCGTCCGGAACACATGTGTGCGATCGCGCTCCAGACAGGACGCGCCAAGGATTATGCAAGGATTACGATGTTCCTTGAACAGAACGAGGTGGATCCCGGCTTACTAAGCGATCTGGCCACCCGGTACGGATTGTCCAGGCAGCTGAAGCGAGCGACGGATGCCGTAGAAGGAAGCAACGAACGGCCGGAGCAGCCATGACCATCGATGAAGAGAAGATCGCGTTCAACGCCCGTGCCAAGGCCTCCATGCTTCAATTCCTGAAGTCGAAATCCTGGCCGGAAAAAATCGCGTCTATTGAGCGCATGAATGCCGCAGCTCAAAAAGCCCGGGAAGCGATGAAGAGGGCGCGCCGGAAGGAAACGGCTTCCATGCCTGGGCAGTAAGCATCGCAACATCAACGCCGAGAATCTGTTAGCCTGTCCCTGACGAAAGGCGGCGCGATCCGCACCCCGCGTCTCTTTCAAGAGTCATGCAACGCGCCGGCTGGAGAACCTCTGGAAGTGGGAACATCTCTGGAACCATCGGCTCCGGTTTCGCCTGACACGCCGCGCAGGCGGTGGCCCAGCTGGGCCACCGTTTGCGAAGCGGGCGTGTTTCTAGCCTTCTCGATCTTCTTCCTTCTGTACGGGCAAACCCCTGTTTTCGGGGGCGACGGCCTGGGTCTCGTGGGCGCCGATGAGCCTCGTTATGCGCAGATCGCCCACGAAATGCTGGACCGGTTCGACTCGGCTCACACGCTGAAAGGCCGGCTGGGCGCCTGCGTCACTCCTTATCTCTATGGGCGGCCATGGCTGGAGAAGCCGGCGCTGTATTACTGGCGCGCCATGTTCCTCTTCCAGGAGTTCGGTGTCCACGATTGGAGCGCGCGCCTGCCCTCGGCCACCTTTGCCTTCATCATGGTGGCGCTCATCTACCTGCACATGCGACGATTCCGGCCCGGGGGGCACCTGGACGCCGCATTGATAACGGTAGCCTGTGCCGGCATCATCGGATTCGCGCGCGGCGCGTCCACCGACATGCAGATGGCCGCCCCGTTCTCCATCGGCCTGCTGGGCTGGTACGCGTGGTACGAGACCGACTCCAAGTTCTGGCTCTTCGACATCTACTTCTTCACGGGAGTGGCCACGCTGGCCAAGGGTCCGGTGGCACCGTTCCTGGCAATCGTCGTCGTGATCGCCTTTGCGGCGCTGAGGCGGGAGTGGTCCATCGTGCGCCGCTCGCTGTGGTGGCCGGGCGTGGCGCTCTACCTTGCCATCGTGCTGCCCTGGTTTATTGCCGTGCAGAACGAGAATCCCACCTTCTTCCGGGAGTTCTTCCTGGAGCACAATCTGGAACGATTCGCCACCAACCGGTACCAGCACGAGCAGCCTTTCTGGTACTACATTGTGGTCGTCGTGCTGGCCCTGATGCCGTGGACGGTGATCGCCATACGGGCGCTGATCGACGGGATCCAGACGTCCGTGGCCGAGTGGCGGCTGCGACACGCGACGATCGCCAGGCGAAAGCCGAGCCGACCGGGAGACGCGTTCCCCGAATTCCTGGTGCTCTGGGCCTTCATTCCCATCATCTTCTTCTCTTTTTCACAGTCCAAGCTGCCTGGCTACGTCCTGCCTTCGATTCCGCCCATCACCATCCTTACCGGCGATTATCTTTATCGCAGGCGCGGCCCCGGCCTGAACCGCTGGGAGTTGGCCGGACACGCGGCGCTCTCCGGCGTCATGACCATGTTCGCGCTGCTGTTGCCCTGGTTCGTGACGCATGGGCCGGTCGCGCCGCCGCCACGACCTCTGGCCGTTGCCTTTATCTCTGCCGCTGGAGCCGCACTGCTCATCACCATCACGGCCAAGGGGTTCGGGGTAGCGCGGCTGCGGCTGGCCACCTCGGGAGTGCTGGTCGTTCTGGTGCTTTTCCTTTATGGACTGGGCCCGTTTTTCGGAATCCCGGCCATCGACTCGACCAAGCGAATCATTCACCTCCTCGACCGGTCATACTCCGCCCGGCCACTGGCAAATCGGCTCCTCGACTATGCCCCCATCAACGAAACCGTGGCCGTCTTCCGGGTCCGCCGCGATATTGAGTATGGAGTTGCTTTCTATCGCAACCACGAAGTCGTCAATTACGAAGAGAATGGCGTGCCGGACGAGCAACATCTGCTGGTGGCGCGCGTGACCGGACGCAACGGCTTGGACCTGCACACCCCGGGCGCCCTGGAGCAGTATCTCGAAGGACGCCATTATGAAATGCTGTTCAGCTGGCCTGAGCGGGGCCTGGAGGTTTACCTCGTCGGTAGCCGCTGATACGTTACGCTGATACGTTCCGTGATTCACTTTTCGGTTGGCAGTTCCCCGACAGTCGTGGCAAAGTGGGCGGAAGGCGTTGCCGTTGTTGTCTCCCCGGGGCCGGTCAAAGACATAATTCGCCGGGAGACTATGATGGAGTGCAGCTGTTCGGGTGAAGTATGGCATCGGGCGTTTCCATTGAGGTTCTCGACCTTCGACACTTCGCGGCGCCGCTCCTGCGTCCGCTCCTGGAAGCCGAGGGCGACCTGTGGCGATACAGGCTGCACTGGGACTACCGGACCTCGGCCAAGCTGTTGATGCAATATCTCGATAGCCACATGCTTCCCGGCTACGTGGCCATGGAGGCAGGCCAGGTGACCGGCTACGCTTTCTGCGTGTACGAGGAATCAAAAGCCGTCATCGGCGACGTGTTCGCGCTCTCGGGACGCCAGATCGATCCCGGCTCGGACCAAAGCTCCACTCGCGAGGATTCGCTCCTTGATGATGAGGCCCTGCCTGCGCGCGAAGTCGAAGAGACCCTGCTCAAGCACCTGTTTGAAACCCTGCAGAACTCGCCGCAGGTGGACCGCATCGAGTCGCAGCTGCTGTTGCATCCGTCGGGCGCGCACGCTGGCAGTTTTCGCCGCGCGGGATTCGACGTCTATCCGCGCCTCTTCATGGTGCAGCAACTCGCGGGGGTGTGGAACATGCCTCGGCCGGCGCTGCCGCACGAGCTGGAGTTGCGCCCCTGGCGCGATGACGACCTGAACGCAGCTGCGCGCCTGATCGCCGATGCCTACGCCGCGCACCCCGACAGCCTCATTAACGACCAGTACCGTTCCGCGAATGGCTCCCTGCGCTTCCTGCACAACATCGTCCGCTATTCGGGATGCGGCACGTTCTCGGCGCAGGTATCACACGTGGTGTGCGACCGCTCCAGCCGTGAGCTGGTCGCACTTGTGCTTGGGTCTCGGGTCAGCGCGCAAAGCGGGCATATCACGCAACTGTGCGTCCGGCCGGAGTACCGCCGGCGCGGCCTCGCACGCCTGCTGCTGTCGATCGCCGCAACCTGCTTCTTCCGCCAGGGCGTCACCGAGATTTCGCTCACCGTCACCGAAGCCAACGCGAATGCGATCGTCCTCTATCGCCAGGAAAGCTACGAGTGCGTGCACACGTTCGATGCCGCGGTGTGGGAGCGGCCTGCTTAACCGGGATTCTCACGTCCGGTTTCAGGCAACCGGGCCTCGACGGTTGTCAGAAGCTCATTTTGGAGCGGGAGAGGGGGCAGGGCTGTCCGCGAGCTTCTCGACGCGCACGATGGCGCACTTCGTTCCTTTTCCCGCCATGTTCTTGACTTCACCTTTGTCCTTATCGACCTGGTATTTGATATCGCTCCCTACGGGGAAATCAGTAGCTTTCAGCTTGGTTTTGTACGAAGTGCGGCAGGTATACTGCGTCCCCGACGCCACAAAGATGAAGTCGTATTGCTGGTTTTTGTCCTTCTTGCTGGTATCGCCGGCCGGCTGAATGTCTTTGAGGGAAGTAGTCCCCTTCTGTTTGGTGCTGGCGCCCCCGGCAGGGAGGGCGCAGATGAGTGCAACAAGCAGGATCCCTTTCCAATGCCGCATGTTTCGCCTCTGCGCGGCATTGTAATACGGGTGGATCAGGGTCAATCTACTGGCAACTTTTTCAGTTTGCCGCCCTCGATCGCAGAGCGTCTGCGAGATTCGACGTGCACCCGGCGCCCGTCCTGCAGCCTGGTGATGGAACTCTTATCGCGCGATGAGGAACATCACCCAGCTGAGCACGATGGCCGATCCGCAAAACATCACAAAGCAATACAGCCCATAGCGGAACATGCGGCGGGGCGTGTCGCGCATGGTAATGCCGAACACCGTGGAGACAAACAGCGCGAAAAGGACAACGGCGGTGAAATGGGAAGGACTGATCACGCGTGCTTCCTTCCCGTGCGCAGGTTGTGCGCATCGACCGCAGCGATGACGTTGAGCATGCCGGCCACCACGATGAACCGCGTGCCCCAGTCGGCAACCGTCACCTGGACCGATTCGGCGCCCAGCCCGGCGGCGCGGCTCACCACGTAGAGCAGCCCGTTGCCCAGATCCCCGGCCAGCCCCAGCAGATCGAGAATGTCGTGCGCGTTGGCGTAGAGCTTGCCCTGCATGGCGAGCCCAAGCGCGAACATGCCGATGATGGACGCCGCCAGCAGCGCTCCCCGGTACCATTTGCGCAGCAGAAAATGCCCCGCACCCGGCACCAGCCAGCCGGCAATCAGCGGCAAATAAACGAATCCCTGCGATGCAGCCTGTGGCCCGGCCGCGGCATTCCTGTTGGGTGTAGTTGCCATTCCTTTCTGACTATAACGCACCGGGACAGGGTTTAGGTCTCAGGTTCAGGGATCAGGCTTTGGATCGCGTGTCTGGCGGAGAGACCATCCTCAATTCCCAGTCGGAATGATCCCCACGTTCTCCACCATCAGAACTACCGAGCGCTGCGGAGATCGCGTCCGGTGCACCACCTTGCGCGGCACCACGAACCCCTGGCCCGCCTTCAACTCCACGGTGCCGCCTTCGAGATCGATTAGAAACGCTCCTTCAAGGGTGAAAAAGAATTCATCATCGTCCTCGTGCTTGTGCCAGTGATACTCCCCTTCAAAGACGCCGAACCGGACCACGGAACCGTTCACCTGGCAAAGCGTCTGGTTGAACCACTTGTACTCGCAGGCGTCCGCCATCGCCTTCACGTCGATGACCTCGAGCGGGCCGTGCAGAATGTTGAGGCGGGTTTCGTAGGGGTAGGCGGCGGTGTCGGACATGGGGGCAGGATAGTCTTCGGTGTCGCTCAAAGCAAAGCCAATGTGACGGGGCACGACTCGTCCCAAGTCTCAAAGTCGAGATCTCGGGCATCCAGCTTCATTTTTGTCCTGCATCTTTGCGAATGGGTCCAAGCCGTGAAACTGCTGCGCCGAGTTCATCCTCGATGCCTGCGAGCTTATCCTGCGCCGCCTGCAGCCGTTGCTCCATCTGCTGCAGAGTTGCGGTGCGGTCCCGTTCGACGTTCCTCAACTCAGCCAGATTCGACCGTTGGCGTTCAATTTCGCTGGAAAGAGCATTTCGCTCGTCTGCGTTCGAGGCTTTGTCAAGATGCTCCTGGACAGCTTCCAATTCCGTTTCAATGTGCTTCTGTTCGATACGGACGTCGCTGAGCTTTGCCCGGGCGTTGTCGGCGCTCTCAGTGGCGCGATTCACGACCCCCTGTTGCATTTCGAGCTCTGCCACCAGGAGTTGGGTCGTTTCGGTAACCCGCATGTCCTCGTGAATCGCGCGGATCTCCAGGAGGATTTCCCGCAAGGTTTGCGAATCGGTATTGCGGCTCTGCCCGATCCCCGCGTGAACGACCGTTAAGCACACGAACCCAGCCATAACCATCCGAATCAGCATTGAGGTCCGACCTCCTGCATTATTGCGAGATCCAAGGCGAAGAATAAAGCGCTGGTTTGCCGGGAGCAACGCAGATGTGACCCGCATCGCTCCCAGGTCTCCAAAACCGGGAGACCTGGGGCACCCGCACCCGCAGCCCTTCGTCTCACTGCGCATCCGGGTGGTGATCGAAACTGATGACGCGGGCTATCTTCCAGACGCCGTCCTTCAGTTGCCAGACGTGGATGAACTTTGCTTCCCCGTGATTGCCGGGATCATCGGGATGCGTAAACCGGTGCACGCCGATCTCGACTGCGCCATATCCTTTCAGCGGGTAAACCTCCAGCGATCCGGCCACTAGCTCGCGATGCACCTTGCCGCAGATGTTGTTTTTGACCGCGTCGATCAGGCTCTGCCGGCCCAGGGCAAGCCCGGTCTGATCGTGATAAAACTCGAGGTCGTCCGTAAAGAGCGGGCCCAGCTTGTCGAGTTCGCAGTGGTTGTAGGCGTCGAATACCGCTGTGTCGAGTCCGGCAATCGTCTTGTACAACTCGTCGGTCGGGGGAAGGCCCTGATGCGCCTGGGCCAGGGACACGGCAGCACAGAAAACGAACTCCGCTACAAACAGAAGAATCGTGAGCAATCGCTTCATCGGGTCGCGCACCTCGCGGGAGGGGAATCCGTACCCTCTTCGTCTACGGATTCGGCCCGCTACCGGTTCCGGGAGCCCGTTAACGATTCGTCACTTTTTCTGCGTCCGCGGCTCGGGGGAGCCAAGATCTTCCTCGCCCGGCACATTCCCCACCCTGCTGATGATCCATGGAGTCAGCCAGCAGCAGAGCACCAGGAAGGTGCGCAACACCGGGTCGGGGACCAGCCGCTTGCCGAACGGCGTAAACGCCACCAGGATCCCGGCCGCCACCAGGATGATGGCGGTGAGGTATTGCCGCAGTGAGCTCAGGTCGGGCAGGTACCACGGAATGGGTGCCTGGCGCAGGCCGGATTTCCGAATGATCTCGGCAAGATAAATGTCCTCGTCGGCCAGCGCGTCCAGCGATTGCTCCCATATCTCCGCCCTGCCCACGGACTTGTCCATCTCGTAAACGTCCTGGAACAGCTGAAAGACTTTGGCCTCGTACTTCTGCTTGTCGCAGCCGCGATCGAAGGCGGCCGCCGCATCCAACTCCGCCTGGCTGGCGGACATGGGAGAGAACCCCAGCATTTGCGTCTCGATATCGCTCAGCGGCATATTCGCGCGCTTCGCCTGGTCAATGATGCGGTTGATCAGGAATCGCTTTGCCTTGACGACGGAGGGAGTACTCATTTCGAAACCTCGCAGACCGGCCTGGCACCGTCGCGGCGAAAGGGGAGATCGGAAAGTCAGGCCTGCAAGGGGCGAAAGCCCAAACCGTTCATGCCGCGCGGCGGTGTCACCTTACGTGGCCACCACCCAACGAACTTCTAGATACGAACCAGCTCCCGCTGAATCTTTCCCGTAACCCAGGCCTTGCCCGGCGCGGTCATCATATCCACTTCACTACGCACGCCGAACTCGGGGAGATAGATACCCGGCTCCACGGAAAAGCAGGTGTTGGGAAGCAACAGACGCTCATCGTGGGTCTCGAGATTGTCGAGATGCGCGCCGGGTCCGTGAATCTCCTGCGCAATATTATGCCCTGTTCTGTGCGTAAAGTACTGACCAAATCCGGCATTGCGGATCACAGAGCGCGCGGCATCGTCGGCTTCGAACCCGCGGATGGGCCTGCACGCGGCAAAAGCGGACTCGACGGCGGCGATGGCTGCATCGCGAGCGTTGCGGACCGTTTCGAAGACAAGCTGCTCGCGGCCGGTCGGCTCACGGCCCACCACGCCCGTCCAGGTGATGTCGTAGAAGACGCTGCCCGGCTTGTCCACCCGTCCCCAGATGTCGATCAGCACGAAATCGCCCTGCCTGATGGGCGCGGTGCGCTCGGCGGTGGGCTCGTAGTGCGAGTCGGAGCAGTTGGCGTTCACGCTGACGTTGGGTCCGTTTTCCCAAACCAGGCCCTCGCAGCGCATGGCGTCGCTCAGGAACCGGACCATCTCGAATTCCGTCAACTGGCCGGACGGCCCGCTCGCCGGATGGAGCGTGCGGCCGATCTTGTGCCAGGCTTCCTCGAGGATCACGTCGATGGCGCTCTGCGCAACCTTGTGGCTGGCAATCTGCTCTTCGTTGAGGACAGCTTCAAACTGGCTCACCAGGTCGGCCGAGCTCACGATATGCTTGCCGATGCTGCGCAGGAACTCCACCGTGCCCGCGTCGACCATGGAAACGTACATGATGTCGTTGTTGGGGGAGTACTGCATGGCGATGCGGATATCACCGTCGAGCATCAGTTCGAGCCCCTCCGCCAGTTCCTGCCAGCTGGAGTAGAGGCCTTTGCTGCCCGGAAGGGCGTCCAGCCGCCCCTGCTCGATGCGGTGGACCAGCTTGCGCGGCTCGCCCTCGGCAGGGACGTAGTAATACCAGCGCCGCGTGATGTGCGCCTTCGGGTCGAGGCCGAGAATCCGCTCCCCGATGGGATCGCGGTGATGATGGTCGTAGAACAGCCAGCCGTGATGGCCTGCCTCTTGCAGGGCCGCCTGAAGTGCATCGAGGTTCATATCCGAGATGATACGGCAGCGCATTGGATGCGTCAGGCATCGCGAAAACCATGGCTCCTGACTTCGTCTTACGCTATCATCGACGCCAATCGGGAAAACCAGTCCCCAATCGATCCCGCCTTTTTAGCAAAAATAGGTGCAAATCTGAAAGCCAGAGGGGGCCGGATGAACCTCAAGCTTGCTGTGCTCTCGTCGTGTTTTGCCCTGATCGTTGCAGTCGCGGCGGTGCCGGGATCACGCCCTACTGCGCAAAGCGCCACTACGGCCGGGTTCTCGCCGATCATTCCCAGGACCTGGGACGACCATGCCATGGCGCAGTTGGAAGTCCCGCTTGCCTATCCGAGCGCTTCGCCCAAACACGTATCCGCTGAGTACTACTACAGAATCCCGGTTCGTCCGATCTATAAGACTTACCCGGTGTATGCGCCGGGTCACGAGCCACCCGGATATATGGACTGGCTGCAAAAGCAGGAGCCGGCAGTCGTCTGGGACGACAAGGGCCACACTCCACCCCTTGGCAGCGAGGCCGATTGGATCAAGGCCGGAGAGATCGTTTTCGATTCGCCCCTCTTTTCCGGAGGACTGTTTGCCGGCTTTCCGCAGGATTCCCTGTATGTGCGACAGCCCGAGTTCTACCAGAAGACCGGCACGCCGACGGCAGCAGATGGCACGGTGCCGTTCTATCGCTATGTCATACGCCAGAAGGGACAGATCCGGATTGGGATCCTGGGCTGCGCCATGTGTCACACGCGCGTAATGCCCGATGGCTCGGTTCTCAAAGGTGCACAGGGCAACTTCCCTTTCGACCGCGCCATGGCCTATAACTACCGGACTGGTGGCGGACCGCCGCCGGTAGCGCACGCGCTGGAGCGTGCGCTTTTCGGGACTCCATGGCTTCAACCAGACCCGCAGGCTGACCTGGATCAGATGTCCATCGAGGAGATCGCGGCCCGGCATGATCCCATTCCACCCGGTGTTGTGGCGCGGCACCGCACCGGCACTCTTACGCCGGTACAGGTTCCCGACCTCATTGGGGTGAAGGACCGCCATTACCTGGACCGCACGGGGCTCCAGCAACATAGATCCATTGCCGATCTCATGCGTTACGCGGCGCTCAACCAGGGCGGAGACGATATGGCAAGCTATTCGGGGTTCATTCCCGACGGCTCTCCCCTTCCCGATCCCGACAAGGTCGCTCCCCGCTACAGCGATGAGCAGCTCTATGCGCTGGCCCTGTATGTCTACTCACTCCAGCCTCCGCCGAACCCGAACAAGCCGGATGCTCTATCCAAACGCGGTGAACAGGTGTTCCAGGGCGAGAACTGCCCGGTCTGTCACACCCCGCCGCTTTACACAAGCAACAAGCTGACCATCGCCGAGGGCTTTACGCCCCCGCCGGACGCCGACGAGAAATACGACATTCTTCCGGTCTCGGTGGGCACCGACCCCAATCTCGCGCTGAAGACCCGTCGGGGCACCGGATATTACAAGGTGCCCTCGCTAAAAGGCGTCTGGTACCGCAGCATGTTCGGGCACAGCGGCTGGTGCGCCACGCTGGAAGACTGGTTCGACCCGCGCCGGCTGCGCGACGACTACGTCCCCACCGGATTCATGCCGTATGGCGTGAAGCCGTATGCCGTAAAGGGCCATCGCTTCGGGCTGAAGCTTTCAGGAGACGACAGAAAGGCGCTGATCGCCTTTCTCAAGACCCTCTGAGCTGAAAAAGTCCGGCCCGAATGAGTGACGCCTACAGCGCTGCCAGCGCCTCCTGCTGCCCCGGGAACAGGCCCGCGTACTTTGTAATCCCCACCATGGTGAACACCTTGGTGAAGTGCGGCGAGAGTCCGTACGCGAACACCCTTTGCCCCGCGTTGGCCGCCTCGATCAGCAACTGGATTACCAGCGCGATGCCGCTCGAGTTGATGTACTCGACTTTAGAAAAGTCCAGAAGAATGAGCTTTGTGGAATTCTTGGGCAGCGCCTGGTAGGTCCCCAGCACCGCCTCCTTCGATGTACTGGCGATATCGCCCTCAAAGCGCAGGACACTGACCGGGTGCCCGGCCGGGGAAGTAAGCTGGTCTACACGCGACTTGGTTTCGCTAAGCACAATCAATCGTCTCCGTTGGAATTTTAGTGAGATGGGGGATCCAACCGGATCACGAGCCTGACGTAACTGGCTCTCCCATTCGCCCCTGCCACCCACTCGGCCTCATCAACCAGTGCCTGGATGAGGAACATGCCCATCCCGCGAGGATCCTCCTCGCCGTGAATCTTGCGGTCGATATCCGGTTTGGGGGGGAGGGTTCTCAGCCCTTTGCCGTCGTCAATCACCTTGACTTCCAGCCCCTCGGGGCCTGCCGAAAGTACTACGCCGACGGACAGGCCTTCGTTCAATCGGTTCCCGTGTTCCATGGCGTTGATGCACGCCTCGGCCACGGCCGTCTTGAGATCCTCTACGCGGTCTTCGCGGAAGCCCATGAGCTTTGCGACGCTGGCAGCTGTGGCCATGGCCACTTTTTCGTAGCCCAGCCGCGAGGGCAGGCGCACTTCCACCGTTGTCCCCTTCGCAGCAGTCTTCACGCTGCTCATGCCGGCATCTCCGCGGCTGCGCGGCACAGGACCAAAGCTGTCATGTCGTCCCCCTGCGGGCCGCCTTCAACAAATTCCCCAATAGCCGTCCACAATGCATCGAGGATACCATCGGCCCGGCTCGACGAGCATTGCGAAAAATTGGCCATAAGTCGTTCCGCACCAAATTCTTCATCCCCGCGGAAGGCCTCCGTCAGGCCGTCGGTATAGAACAGCAGGCGCGAGCCGGGCGGAAACGGGCAGCGCTCGCTCGAGTAGCGCATTCCCGGCACCAGGCCCAGAGGCGTACCGGCCGCCTCGAACAGGCAGGCGCTGCCGTCGGGCCGGATCACGATACCCGGATTGTGCCCGGCGTTCACCACTTCGAGCTCCCCTTCCTGGGGATACAAGCGCATGAAGATGGCGGTTACGTAGCGCCGGCGCGCCTCCTCTCCTTCATGCCAGTGGTGCTGGTTCATGCGCGTGGCAAGCTGGTCCAGGGGCACGGCGCTCACGGCCATGGCGCGAAACGCCGACCGGAAAATCGTAGACATCAGTGCCGAGGCCATGCCTTTGCCGGCCACGTCCGCCACCACCATCAGGAAACTGCCGTCCGGCTGGGCAACGATGTCCAGGTAGTCGCCCCCCACCTCGTAGCACGTGATCGACCGGTATCCCACCGAATAGCCATGGATCCGCGGCAGTTCCTGGGGCAGCAGCGAACGCTGGATGGCGCGGGCGGCATCCAGATCCTGCTGCACGCGGGCAAATTCCACGTTTCGCTTGTGGTTGCGGGCGTTTTCGAGGGCGACCGCCGCCTGAAGGGCCAGGCCTTCGAGAAAATCAGCCTCATAAATGGTGAGCGGGCGCCCCTCCGGCGTTGCCACCACCAGCTCTGTCATGCGATTGCCTTCCCGGTCAGTCAAAGGGAAGACCGGGACTATGTGCGACTGATATGACA
>Ga0335080_10003033_pt1 | contig 16900 bp, 15 predicted proteins | sample Lox_Sample_34_FD_206720 | JGI IMG/M metagenome (GOLD analysis project Ga0335080, IMG submission 206720) | Soil microbial communities from Loxahatchee National Wildlife Refuge, Florida, United States - Lox_Sample_3.4 | ecosystem: Environmental > Terrestrial > Soil > Wetlands | place: USA...
CACCTCACGGGACCCAGCGGTCAGCGACACTCTGGTGAGAGCGGCCACATCGGCGGCCCGGCACGACGAATTCGCCGCCTCGTTCCGGCGCCACGGTGCGGCCTGGGACGAGCTGTGGCAGGAGTGCGACGTGCACGTGTCCGGGGACAACCGGGTGCAGCTGCTGCTCCGGCTCCACATCGCGCACCTCCTGCAGGTCTGCTCCCGGCACACCGCCGATCTCGACGCCGGGCTGCCCGCCCGCGGGCTCAACGGTGAGGCCTACCGCGGGCACGTGTTCTGGGACGAGATCTACGCATTCCCGTTCTTCAACTTCCGCTTGCCCGAGGTCACGCGAGGTCTGCTTATGTATCGCTACCGCCGGATAGGGGAGGCGCGGGCAGCGGCCCGGGAGGCGGGGTGGCAGGGCGCGATGTTCCCCTGGCAGAGCGGCAGCGAGGGCACCGAGGAAACCCAGCGCGTCCATCTCAATCCGCTGTCGGGCCTCTGGGAGCCTGACCTCAGCCGCAACCAGCGGCATGTCAACGCCGCCATCTTCTACAACATCTGGCGCTACTTCCAGACCACCAACGACCTGGAGTTCCTCGACCGCTACGGCGCGGAGATGATGCTCGAGATCGCGCGCTTCTGGGCATCGATCGCCCACTTCAACCCTGGGCGGGAGCGGTATGAGATCCACGGCGTGATGGGCCCCGACGAGTTCCATGAGAAATACCCGGATGCGCAGGGGGGCGGGCTGCGCAACAACGCCTACACCAACATCATGGTGGCGTGGCTGTGCGATATCGCCGGCCAGCTGCTGACGCTGCTGCCCGACAGCCGTGTCGAGGCGCTGCGTGCACGGCTGGGCATTGGCGACGGCGAACTGGCGCTGTGGCAGGACATGAGCCGCCGGATGCTCGTCCCGTTCCACGGCGGTGGAATCATCAGCCAGTTCGAGGGCTACGGCGAGCTGGAGGAGCTCGACTGGGACGCATACCGCGCGAAATACGGCAACATCCAGCGGCTCGACCGGATCCTGCGTGCGGAGGGCGACGACCCGAACCGGTATCAGATCACCAAGCAGGCCGACACGGTGATGCTCTTCTACCTCTTCTCGCCCGACGAGCTCCGCGAGATCTTCGGGCGGCTCGGGTATGACTATCACGACGACACCGCCATGCGGCAGGTCGCCTATTACGACCAGCGCACCTCGCACGGCTCGACACTGAGCTTTGTCACCCACGCCGGGGTGCTCGCCGCGCTCGACCCCGAAAGCTCGTGGGAACGATTCCTGGTCGCGCTCCGCAGCGACGCCGACGACATCCAGGGCGGCACGACGAAGGAAGGCATCCACGTCGGTGTCATGGCCGGGACACTCGACGTCATGCAACGCTATTACGCGGGCACCTACGTCCGCGGTGATGTGCTGTACTTCGATCCCCGTCTCCCGGGCCAGCTGGCTGGCTTGTCGTTCCCGATCCAGTTCCGGGGCACACCGATACTGGTCACCGTCACCGGTGACCAGCTGACGCTGGCCGTCCACCCCGAGAGCGTCAGCCGCCCGGTCTCGGCCGGGGTCCCCGGCGACGTTCGCGAACTGCGCGCTGGCGACCGCGCCGTGTTCGGGCTCAGGTAGATAGCCGCCGGCCAGTGCGGTGACCACCAACGTTCGGAGGGTCGCCACTGGGAGCGGACCTGGACTGATGTCCTCCGCCAACCCGGTGAAGGTATGTGGACACCGCACCAGGGATCATTGGGATGATTGGGCCGGAGGCATTTCTTGATAACCCGTCAGCCGCCGGCCGGCACCTTGTCCACGGAGGCGGTGAAGATCTGCCCGATCGAGGCGTCCAGCCGGGCGTGGAACTGCTCGTCGGTCTGCTGGTCGGACAGCCCCTCCAGCAGTGCCCGGGAGAAACTCGCGATCATGCTCGGGTCCCTGGCCAGCAACGCGCACGCCCGGTCGCGGCTGTAGCCACCGGACAACGCGAGCACCCGCACAACCCGTGGGTCGGCGGCGAGGCCGGCGTAGAGGCCCGGCTGGGTCGGGATGGTCAGTTTCAGCATGATGGCGGCGTCGCCGGGCAGCGCCTCGATGCGCGCCTGCAACGCGTCGCAGAGCAGCGTCTCCGCTTCGTCCTTACGCGGGCTGTCGATGCTGACCTCGGGTTCCAGGATGGGGACGAGCCCGGCGGCCGAGATCTGCGCGGCGTACTCGAACTGCTGGTCGGCGATCGCGGTCACCCCGTCCTTGTTGGCATCGTTGATCACCGACCGCATCTTCGTGCCGAAGATCCGGTGCCGGTTCGCCCGCTCGAGCAGCTCGCCGAGCGTGTCGATCGGCTTCATCAACCGCACGCCGTTCTGCTCCGCGGCGAGCCCCTTGTCCACCTTGAGGAACGGGACGACCTGCTTGTCGGCCCACAGGTACCGCGCCGACGGGACGCCGCCTATGTCCCGCTCCATGGTCTGCTCGAACAAGATCGCCCCCAGGATGCGGGAGCCGTCGAACGCCGGGTCGGTGATCACCCGTGTCCGCATCGCGTGGACGAGGTCGAACATCTCCTGTCCGGAGGTGTACCGGCTCTCATCGATGCCGTACTCGGCCAGCGCCTTCGGGGTGCTGCCGCCGCTTTGGTCGAGCGCCGCGAAGAACCCGCGACCCGAGCGGACCTTCTCCAGTTGCATGGAGTCCATACCTGCCATCCTCGCAGCCCGGAAACGAGCGTGCACGGGTGCGGTGCACGAACAGCGGCCACCGCCGCCAGCGGTCAGCAGTGGGGCGTCCGCCACCTCGAAGGCCAGCACTGCCCCGAAGCCGGTCATCTGTGCGGCGGCTGTGCGGTGTCCGGGGTCACCGGGAAGACCGGGGTAGCGTACGCGGCTGACGGCGGGGTGCTCATCGAGCCGGCGGGCGACATGCTGGTCAAGGGGGCAGAGATCGCTGAGAGCCCCCTGCTGTCGCGGTCCGGCGCCACCAGATGAGGCTTCCCCGGGGAACTTCTGCCGTTCAGAACAGCTCACCCTGGCCGGCCGGGATGGCCGCCGGGGCCGCCGCAGCCGTCACCCCGGCATCGCGCGGGTCATGGCCCGGCGCCAGCCCGGTCCCGCCCGGGAACGGCAGGGCCAGCTGCCCGGCCGCGATGCCGGCCGCGGCCGCCGCCGCGATGGCCACCTCGACCTCACCAGGCGTGGCGCCCGCGGCGACCGCGCTCACGATGGCGTCCCTGATCGCCACCGCTCTGCCCTGCGCGCCCCGGATGTCGGCCGCCGGCCCGGCCGTGCCCCGGGCCGCGATCGCGCCGGCGGCGCTGCCCACGGCCGTCCCGGCGGCCAGGTGAATGGGGTTGAGGCACGACGGCTCGCCGCACCGGTGCCGGACCAGCGGGTAGCTGCCATCAGGCAGCGGCCGCAGCAGCCCCCGCGATTCCTGGTACAGGTACACGTGGGCGGCCACCACGACGCTGGCCGGGCGCGGGCCGCTGGCGGCCCTCACCCGCAGGCGGGCACGCCCGTGCCCACTCGATGACAGCGCCCCCAGCCAGTAATGGCACTGCCCAGCTCCACGCCGGTACACCTGCTGGTGCACCCGGGCCCGGGCTTTCGGGTCATCCAGCAGCACCGCCCACAGTTCGGGCGGGATCCGGCCCAGCTGGCCCCCATCCCCCGCCGCCCGGCCGCCAGCCGCGGCCGGCCCGGCCGTTAAGGCGAGAATGGTCACGCCTAAACGGTAAGGCCCGATCCGGACATTCCGCCCGCGGCCCGCGCGGCGGCACGGTGTCCCGGGACGCACGGTGGCCGGGACGCACGGTGGCCGGGACGCACCAGTGGCCGGCCCAGCTTGGCCATGACCACCCGGCCTCGCTTAGCGTGGTGAGGCCAGGGCCCAGCGGTCGTGGCGCGCCGACGCGGCCAGGAGAGGTTCACCTGCGGCGGGCGGGCACCAGCAGCAGTGGCACCCACAAGCGTGTCTCGCGCACCAGGTGCAGAGTTATCGGAAGGATGCACGTACGTGGCTGACGATCGGCCGGGGATGCGCGCCGGCGGCCAGGGCCGCCTCCCGGCCGGGCGCCAGGCACTGGTCGGTACCGTGACCGGGCTGTGGCGATACCCGGTGAAGTCAATGGCGGCCGAAGCGCTGGCCACCGCCCCCGTTTCCTGGGCCGGTATCGCCGGTGACCGCCGGTGGGCATTCGTCCGCCCCGCGTCTGGCGGCAACGGATTCCCCTGGCACACGATCCGTGAGAACCCCGCGATGTGGACCTACGTGCCGCGGCTGCTGGATCCGGAACGCCCGGACAAGTCCGCGATCGAAGTGCGGACTCCTGATGGCGTCACGTACGACCTGACCGACCCGCGTCTTGCCGACGAGGTGGGCGCGGGGGTGCGGGTCATGCGGCTGGATCGCGGGCTGTTCGACGCCATGCCGGTATCACTCATCACCACCGCGACCGCGTCGGCGCTGTGCGGCCTGGCCGGAGTGCCAGCCAGCGAGCTGCGCTTCCGGCCCAACATCGTCATCGAATCCGCCACCGGGGCGCCCTACGCCGAAGACACGTGGGTCGGCTCCACCTTGCGCGTCGGCGGTGTGGCCATCCGGGTCGACCGGCGGGATTCGCGGTGCGTCACCGTCAACGTCAACCCCCGCACGGGCCGGCCCGACGGGCCCGTGCTCAAGGTCATCGGGCAGCATCGCCGCACCTACGCGGGGGTCTACGGCACCACCGTGGAGCCAGGACACCTTGAGGTTGGCGACGACGTGACCATCGGTCCGTAACACGCCAGCCAGCCGCCGCTTCCCAGCAGCCCACCGCCAGCCCCGGAAGTGAGGCCTCAGCCTGACGGGCCAGTCCTGGCAAAAAGCCGCCGGGCAGCTGGGACCTAACGGGGCAACGCCTTCACGCGCCCAGGCTGACAGGGGCGACAGACATGTAGACGGGCGTGGGCTTGGAGCAGACCTTGGCCGTCAGGCGGACGTAGCTGGCCGAGAACTGGTTGGGAGGGTAGACCTTTATCCAGTGCGCGTTGCTCACAGCGCACACCGACGGCGGGAAATTGAGCACGTCGAGCAGGTCCAGCAGCGCGTGCGCCGTCTTGCCCGGTGCCAGCACGACCAGCCGCTTGCTGGCCGGGCTGCGGTTCGCGGCGGCGCCGATCTGCTTGCCGCCGGCCGAGGCGACGAACGAGATGCCCGGGTAGCCGTACAGCGTGCAACTCGCACCGGAGATGTTGGTGAAGTCCAGGGTCCGGTACAAATGACCGGCCGCGGCGCCCTCCTGCGACCCCAGCGATACCCGGAGCGCCGAAGTACTGCAGGGCCCGGACCCACCGGACGGGGCCGCCGGACCAGAGGCGCCAGCGGATGAGGCCCCCGGCCCCGGAGCAGTCACCGTGACGGTTGCCGTGGGCCCCGCGGCGCCAGGCGCGGCTACGCTGCCGCAGGAGGCCGCCAGCACGGCGACGCACCCGGCAGCGGCCCAGGCCATCGCCTGGCGGGCCCGGAGAACCAATGACATCATCGCGGCCTCCCCTCCTGTCTTGGTCAGCTCAGCGCGCCGTCCCTGCCGTGGTCAGCAGAGAGGGACGCCAGTGGCCGGGTCGTGCCCGGTCTTGAGGTAATAGCCCGCCACGTAGCCGGTGGACGGCGCCACGAGGTGATACCAGGCGCTGTCCCCGAAGACGGCGCTGCCGAGGGTATAGCAGTCCACCACGACACTGCTGCCGGACGCACCGAGTACGGCGGCGACCTTAGCCGAAGTGTTCGGCGCATTACGCACTCTCAGACCCGTGACTATCGTCTGGTAGGTGTGCTGGACAGCGGGCAGCCGGACGTTCATGAAATCCAGATCGATATTGATCTGGATGCCGCCGAAGGTCCTGGTGACGTTGCCGCGGAACTGGTGCACCCGGCGGTTGGCCCACTGGCCGGGGCTGAACACAGAATCGTAGGTGTTGGCGTGCCCGTTCCATAGCGCGTCGTAGATGACGTCGGGCGTGTTGTATACGCCGCGTCCGTACTGCTGGGCCAGGTCGGCGATGCCGGAAGACGAGCTGCTGTACACCCCGGAGGAGTAACCGAGCGCATGGAGCCTGGCGGTCCAGGCCGAAAAGAACCGCATGACACGGATGGACTGCCCAGGCGGGTAACCTTCCATGTCGTAGTAGATCGGGCTCATCGGCCCGAAGCCAAGCCGCTGCGCCTGGTGTGCCGCGTCTGTCGCCGCGGCGGTTCCCTGGCTTGCCGATGAATTCTTGCTCAGTTCACCGAAGGCGGCCTGCGGCCCAACATAAAGCGGGATGAAACGCCAGCCCTGCGCGGCTGTGGCCCTGAGCCATGCCGGGGTGAGATTGGGTTGCGAGCAGGCAGCGTCCGATCCGCCGATGTATATCCCGACAGCCGAGTAGGGTGAGTCGTTCCACCAGGTGCGCATGACGGCTTGGCTCGGCGCGGTACAGGTGTCGAACCCGCGCCCGTGGAAGCTGGTAACCCCGGCCGGCAGCACGGGAGCCACCTGGGCTGTGGGCGGGTCCTTGACGGGACGCGGCAGGCCGGCGCTGGCCACGATCCGGTCAATCTGGCTGCGGTGGGTGTCGAACGTGGCCGTGATGTGGATCCGGCGGGCGATGACAGTGACCTGCCTGGTCACCGCATTCCAGACCGAGGTATGCGCCGCGTGGCCGGAGGCAGGCTCGATGAGCATTGCTTCGGTGGTTCCGAGAATATGGCTGGGACACGCCTCATTACGTGAGGGAGTGCCCAGATAGATCGCGTGGCGGTTGAAGCGGACACAGGTTCGCCGGTGATGGGCGAGGTTGACCACCCGCCAGCTATGGGGAACCCGGAATGAATAGCCCCGATATGTCACCAGCTGGGTCTTAGGGCGGGCGGCGGTAGCGGCGGCTGCCGGCCCTGCGTAAACTGCCGGCAGAAGAAGCCCGATGAAAGCTACCGCGACCGGGATGACGCGCCAGGACTTTGCCCGGCCACGCCTAAGCCCGCACCGGCCCCGCGCTGAGCGGATAATGGAGCCGGGAATCCGGCTGCGCTGGCTGGCCGGTTGGCAGCCATCCTGACCGTAAGCCAGGTTTCCCGGGCTGTGGCTAGCGGCCAGCCTGCCAGCTGGCCGCCTCATTGAGTTCATCGAGCCGACTCCCCCCAAGTCAAGGGCACGTTTGCCTCCTAGGAACGTGCCTCCATTACCGACTTGGCTGTCGTGATCATGGTCGGGAGCGTAACGTCCCGATGCGTCCGGTGCATCCCGACACGCGGGGGTTCGTCCTGTTTTAATGCTGGCCCGCCCGTCGGCCGGGACGTGGAACTAAATGCTCTGGTCCGCCCCTATGGCCCGGCGCCGTCACCGTTGGTAATGGCGATTTCGCCAAACGTATAGCCCAGCGCGCTGCGACGGTCCCCGTGCTTGCTCCGGCGGGGGGTCACGCGCAGGACAATGGCCGCGGGAATTCAGGGCCCGGACGCGCCCTGGGCGCCGAGCACCAGGTTCACGATCTTGCTGCGTAGGTGGCCGGCCACCGCGGTGACCTGATACTCACCCGGGGCTACCAGGTGGCTGGTACCGCTGCAGCCCGGCGACGAGGTCCGCCGGTCCCAGGAGATGTGAAGAACCGCTGGCATGCCCTGGGCGAGCACCACCATCCTGGACCCGCTGCCACTCACGCAGTCCGCGGAACCCCAGATGCGCCGGTCAGAGGCAATGACCACCGAGACGAACCTGGCGCCCATATTGAAACGGCACGGCCGTCCCTCGGTGGAGGCAGCGTGCACCGTGAAACTGGGCATCTTGCCTGCCTGGTACCAGTACTGCGGGGACGAAAGGCGGAGCGTCACGGCCCCAGCGGCGCAGGCCGGTGCCTTCCCAGCAGCAGGGGGACGGGCCGTGCTCCGGTGCCGGGAAGGCGCCGGGCCCGGCCGTGGGGAAGACGAGGATGCTGGGAGCGGACGGCTCCTGCTGACCTGCGCCACGGCAGTGCCCGCCGCCCCGGTGCCGCCAGCTGAAGCGGCCCGGTCTGCTGCTGGACGAGCACCGAGCATCCCGTTCACCGCCCAGCTGAGGGCGGTGAACAACCCGATGCCCACGGCAAGGACGGAAACCCGGCGCCGCCAGTAGGTGGCGGGCGAGATCCTTGCGGGCCGGGCGCGCCCGCTGCGAGGCGAGCCAGCGCGTCCACGAGGCGGGTCAGCCCGTCCCCGCGGATCTTGGCCCATACCGCCAAAAGTATGCGAGGCACCCCCGGATGCGGCCGAAGGCTCGCCGGCCGGTCACGGCGCGTCCTGGCCCGTTCCGCCAGGCTCAGCCCGCTGGAAGGACGTCGAAGCCGACGATGACACCGTTATCAACGGTGTAGGTGCCCTGGTAGACGTCGACCGCGCCGTCGGTCTGCTGCGCGGTGATCCGGCCGGTGACCACATCACCTGAAACCGACACGATGGTCACGGTGTCCCGTGCAGTGGTGCCGAAGCCGCTGACGAACTGCGAGTAGGACCCGCCCGCGTTCCGGCCGCCCAGACGCCAGGCCCGGGCGTAGTGGTGGCCGTTGATGGCGGTTACATACGCGCGCACTGTGGCCGCCGGCCCGGCCAGCGGCCGGGCCGGGTGAACGGCGACCGGATGACCGCGGAGAGCCGCACTGGCGCCGGTCAGTGCCGTGGGCGTCCCGCTACGCCCGCCGTGACGGTCGGTCGTCACATGATTCGCGGCCGCTGGCGGGGTGCTCGCCACATGCTGCGAGCCCGCGAGGAAGCGGTACGCCGCGAAACCGAGCGCCAGGGCCAGCGCCAGCCCCAGCGCCGTGGTCCAGTTCAGCCAGCGCCGCGCAGATGCCTGAACCGGCGGGACCAGCTCGTCCAGGCTCACCGCCGAGAGCACGCCCGGCGCGCGGTGAACCGCGTCATATTCGCAGATCAGCGGCTCGGGGTCGGCACCGACGGCCTTGGCGACGCTGCGGATGCTGCCCCGGGCGTAGAAGTCGCCGCCACATGCCGAATAGTCGTCGCTCTCGATCCCTGTGATGACCGTTGCCCTGATACGGGTCCGCTGGCTGACCTCGGCGACGGTGAGACCGGCCTGGCCGCGCGCCTGCGCCAGGGCTTCTCCGATGCTCACGCCGCGCCTCCACCGCTCCACCGGGCTGCGCGCCGCCCCCTCGCGGAGCGCAGGCAGTCATGATCAAATCATTACCGCTATGCCCGCTGCGGAACTGATCCAAAGCATGGCAACATCACGCATCCCACCGGGCCCTGAATCCGCGGCGGGCCGGTGCGCCGCATCACCTGACATCCTGGGGGCCAGGACCGGGGGGCGGCGCCGCGGATCCGCCGGTGGCGAGCCGCATGAGGTCGGTGCCGGTGTCGATGGAGACCTCGGTTCCGCCCGCGCTGCCGTACTCGTGCTGGTAGCTCTGCCAGGCCTCGTCCTTGATCTTGCGGGCGAAGCCGCTTTCCATCAGCAGCACAAGCTCACGTGCGGCCCGGTCGACGCGCTTGTTCAGGGCCGGATCACCCCAGTCCTCGGGGGCCGCGAACAAGGAGGTCGGAACGGTCATGGCGCGCAGGTAGGCGAACATGGGACGCATCTGGTCATCAGCGACGAGGGCGTGCCGGGCGGTTCCGGCGGTCGCGGCGAGCACGACGGGCTTGCCGATGAGCAGGTCGTTGTCCAGGACGTGGAAGAACGAGGTGAACAGGCCGCTGGGGCCGGCCTTGTAGACCGGGGCGCTGGCGATGATGCCGTCGGCCTCGCCGAGAGCCGTGATCGCCTGCTGCAGTTTCGGCGAGACCAGCTGGGATACCAGCGCGGTGGAGATATCGGCGGAGATCTGGCGTAGCTCGATGACGCTGCTGGTCACGGTGTTCCCGCGGCCGGCCGCCAGCGCCGCGGTGCGTTCGGCGGCGCGGTCGGCCAGCAGCCTGGTCGCCGACGGATCGCCGGTCCCGGCGCTGACCACGACGAGCCTGAACGATTGCTGTTCGGCAGCGGTGTTCATGAGCGCGGGTGCTCTTTCCTGTCGCTGCCGGCCGGGGGCATGGCGGGCTGGCTGGCTAGTTTCCGGCAGATCGTCTCCAGTTGCCGGAGCTCGCGGGGAGTCAGCCCGGCGGTGAGGCCGTGGGCGACGCTGCGGGCGTGCCAGCGCCCGATCTGGCGCTGCAGGGCCCGCCCGGCGTCGGTGAGCGAGACGCGGATACCGCGCCCGTCGGCGGGGTCGGGCTGGCACTCGATCATCCCGCGCCCGGCCAGCCGGTGCACCAGGCGGGACAGGGCCGGCTGGCTGAGCAGCACGTGACGGTTCAGCTCGCTCATGCGAACGGGTTCAGGGCACTTGGACAGCGTGTAGAGCACGTCATACTCCCGCATGGAGGCCTCCTGCCAGATGTCCTCGGCCGCGAACTGCTTCATCAGCGCGGCGTGGGCGGACAGCAGTGCCTCCCATGCGTCATTGGCGAGATGCCGGCTGCCGGGCATCACGGCTCCGGGTACCCGGCGTGGAACTCCTGGGCGGTGTCGGTGTAGGGGGACGCGCCCGTGACGTTGTCGCCGCGGTTCGCGTTCGGGCGTGGCTGGCGCGGAGCCTGGTCGCCGTACTTCGCCCGGACCAGGCTGGCGTGGGTGGGGGCGCCGGGTGTCTGCGGGTCCTGCCGGGCGGCGATCTCCTTGCGCAGCACCGGCACCACCTCCCCGCCGAGCAGGTCAAGCTGGTCCAGCACCGTCTTCAGCGGCAGGCCCGCGTGGTCCATCAGGAACAGCTGGCGCTGGTAGTCGCCGAAGTGCTCGCGGAAGGTCAGGGTCTTGTCGATGACTTCGGCGGGGCTGCCAACCGACAGCGGCGTCAGCTCGGCGAAGTCCTCCATCGACGGCCCGTGCCCGTAGACCGGCGCCTCGTTGAAGTAGGGGCGGAACTCCCGCCTGGCGTCCTGGGAGTTCCTGGCGATGTACGCCTGCCCGCCCAGGCCGACGATCGCCTGCTTCCCGGTGCCGTGACCGTAGTGGGCGTAGCGCTGCCGGTAGAACCGGATCAGGCGCATGTAGTGCTCCTTAGGCCAGAAGATGTTGTTGGCGAAGAAGCCGTCGCCGTAGTAGGCAGCCTGCTCGGCGATCTCTGGGGTGCGGATCGAGCCGTGCCACACGAATGGCGGCACGTCATCCAGGGGCCGCGGGATCGAGGTGAAACCCTGCAGCGGGGTGCGGTACTTCCCCTCCCAGTCCACCACGTCCTCGCGCCACAGCCGGTGCAGCAGGTTGTAGTTCTCCAGCGCCAGCGGCAGGCCCTGCCGGATGTCCTGGCCGAACCACGGGTAGACCGGGGCCGTGTTGCCGCGCCCGAGCATCAGGTCCATCCGCCCCTTCGACAGGTGCTGCAGCATCGCGTACTCCTCCGCGATCCGCACCGGGTCGTTGGTCGTGATCAGCGTCGTCGCCGTGGACACGATGAGCTTCTTGGTGGTCGCCGCGATGAAGGCGAGCAGCGTCGTCGGCGCGGAGGAGAAGAACGGCGGGTTGTGGTGCTCACCGATCGCGAACACGTCAAGACCCACCTCCTCGGCCTTCTGCGCGATCTGGACGACCGCGTCGATCCGCTCCGCCTCGGACGGGGTCTCTCCCGACACCGGATCCCGGGTGATGTCACTCACCGAGAAGATCCCGAACTGCATGGCAAGCCTCCTGCACCCCCCGCCCAGCGGCGGGCTGCGCTCGCGACCCGGGCGGGCCGGTCAGATATATATGCGTTTGCATCTACCTCAACAGCCGGGCGGCCCCGTTATTCCCGGCACGGACGCGCCACGTGACCGGACCCGCCCGGCAGCGGCGCCGCCGGACGCGCCCGGGAGGCTTCATCCGGGACCTTGCCGATTGGTGCCAGCGGCATTTGACTGGGGATGCGACGGGCCAGCGCCGGCATCGCGCTCACCATCCACCCGCATCCCACGCTGCCGGAGACCGCCGGCCTGCCGGCCGAAGCGTTCGGAGGCACCATCACCGACCTGTACCTGCCGAAAAGAAGTAGTGCTCATCGTGTCACTGGAGGTCCACCATGCCTGGTTCGGTCATCGTCGCTGGTGCGCGCACGCCGATCGGCAAGCTGTCGGGGGCGCTGAAGGGCTTCAAGGCCGTCGACCTGGGCGGCATCGCGATCAAGGCCGCGCTGGAGAAGGCAGGTGTGGCCGGTGACCAGGTCGGCTACGTGATCATGGGGCATGTGCTGCAGGCCGGCGCGGGCCAGATCACCGCCCGCCAGGCCGCGGTCCGCGGCGGGATCCCGATGACCGTGCCGGCGGTCACGGTGAACAAGGTGTGCCTGTCTGGCCTGGATGCCATCGCCCTGGCCGACCAGCTGATCGGGTATGGCGAGTTCGAGGTGGTGGTGGCGGGCGGGATGGAGTCGATGACCAACGCGCCGCACCTGCTGCCGGGGGCGCGGGCCGGCTACCGGCTCGGCAACGGCGAGCTGGTCGACTCCACCATGCACGACGGGCTGTTCTGCACGTTCGACGAGCTGGGGATGGGCGCGGCCACCGAGACCTACACGAAGATCAAGGGCATTTCGCGGGAGGAGCAGGACGCGTTCTCGGCGGCCTCACACGGCCGGGCGGCGGCGGCGATGAAGAACGGCGTGTTCGAGGACGAGATAGTCCCGGTCCCGGTGCCGCAGCGCAAGGGCGACCCGCTGCTGGTGACCGAGGATGAGGGCGTCCGCCCGGAGACCACTGCCAAGACGCTGGCCAGGCTGCGCCCGGCGTTCACCCCGGACGGCACGGTGACGGCCGGCTCCTCCTCGCAGGTCTCGGACGGCGCCTGCGCGGTGGTGGTGATGTCCCGGGCCAGGGCCGGCCAGCTGGGCGCGCCGGTGCTGGCCGAGATCGGCGCGCATGGCGTGGTTGCCGGGCCGGATCCGTCCCTGCTATCCCAGCCGTCCAACGCGATCACCAAGGCGCTGAGCCGCCAGGGCCTGACCGTCGATCAGGTGGACCTGTTCGAGATCAACGAGGCGTTCGCCTCGGTGGCCATCCAGTCCATGCGCGAGCTGGGGATCGGCAGCGACATCGTCAACGTCAACGGCGGCGCGATCGCGATCGGCCACCCGATCGGCGCTTCCGGTGCCCGGATCGTCCTGCACCTGGCCAACGAGCTGCGCCGCCGCGGCGGCGGGACCGGCGCGGCCGGCCTTTGCGGTGGCGGCGGGCAGGGCGACGCTCTCGTCATCCGGGTCCCGGCTTGATCATTGCGGGCCTGACCAACAGGAGGTAGCACCATGACCGACATGACCGGGCAGGTCGCCCTGGTGACCGGCGGGATCCGCGGTATCGGGCTCGCCATCTGCGAACGGCTGATGAACCGCGGCGTGACGGTGGCCGCCGGTTACTCGAGCAACGCCGAGGCCGCCGAGCAGTTCCGCGGCAAGTACGCCGACCATGGCGTCACCGTCCACCAGGGCAACATCGGCTCCGACAACGACTGCCGGCGGGTGATCGGCGAGGTGCTCGGCCAGCACGGGCAGCTCGACATCCTGGTCAACAACGCCGGCATCACCGTCGACAAGACCGTCCGGAAGATGACCCCGGAAGAATGGGACAAGGTCATTCACGTCAACCTCTCCGGCGCGTTCTACCTGTCCCAGGCGATCCTGCAGCACATGCTCGACCGCGGCTACGGGCGGATCGTCAACATCTCCTCGGTCATCGGCTCTGCGGGCGGGTTCGGGCAGGCGAACTACGCCGCCGCCAAGTCCGGGATGTTCGGCCTGACGATGAGCCTGGCCCTGGAGACCGCCAGCAAGGGAATCACCGTCAACACCGTCACCCCCGGGTTCATCACCACCGACATGACCGCGGCCGTTCCCGCCTCCGTCATGGACAAGATCGTCACCCGCATCCCGGTCGGCCGGCTCGGCGAGCCGAACGAGGTGGCGCGGGTGGTGGAATTCCTCGCCGATCCCGAGTCCGGCTACATCACCGGGCAGGTTTACCCCGTGAACGGCGGCCTCTACATGTGATGCCTGGCCTTACATGTGATGCCTGGCCTGCCTCAGATCTGGCGCAGCACGGCAACGACCTTGCCGGCGATTTCCGCCTTGCCGCCCGGGATCGGTGTGTGGGCCGGGTTTTGCGGCATCAGCCAGACCTGCCGGCCTACCTTCTTGTACGTCTTGACGGTGCCCTCAAGCTCGAACCCGTCGATCGTCGCGGCCACGATGTCGCCGTTGCGCGGAGGCTGGAACAGCCGGCGGATCACCACCAGGTCACCGGGGAAGATCCCCACACCGATCATCGAGTCGCCGACGACCCTGAGGATGAAGAGCCCTTCCTCCCCGCCGACCACCTGCCTGGGCAGCGGCCAGTAGTCCTCGATCGACTGCTGGGCCAGGATCGGGCCGCCCGCCGCGATCTGCCCGGCAACCGGCACCCACACGACGTTGTCCAGCCCGGTCTCCCTGTGCGGCTGGCGGGCCAGTGGCCAGGTGCCCGCCGGGGTCTCGCCGGCTCGATCGGCCGGCCCGGTGGCCCGCTGGCCGGGCGGCAGCACCCGGACCGTGCGCGGGCATGCGTCGTCGTAGCTCACCAGGCCCGCGGCCCGCAGCTTCCGCAGATGGTGGCTGACGCTGGAGGGGCTGGCCAGGCCCGCCAGGCCGGCGATTTCGCGGTTGCTGGGCGAGCAGCCATGATCGCGCGCGTATTCCTCGATGACCTGGATTATCCTGCGCTGGCGCCGGGTGGGCACGTTTCCGGGTCCGGGCCGGCTGGGCGGTTCCCCGCTGCCGCTCGCCGGGGTTTCGCGCTGGTGGCCGTTGCCAGCCTGCAGCGCGGCGAGGCTTTCCGCTTCCTTTGCGCCAAACGGCGCTGCCAGGTCCTCCACGATCAAAAGATCATGCCGTTTGGCCGGGCCGTCAACAGGGGCGGTGCCGCGGCTCCACGGCTCCTGCGCTCACGCGGCCATCGTCTCATCCGCCAGCGATCCGGCCGTGAGCAGGCATGTTCCCTTCTCATCCCCCGGGGCACGGGCACATCCGCCCGGGATGCCGAGATCGGGTGTTTCCGCGAGGCCCATCCCGTGAGAGAAAGGTGTGGGGGGAACGGCCTTCAGGTGAAGGGGGACCAGGGTGAAGCTGACGCGCATGCGTGGGCTGGGTGTGGCTGCGGCCGCGGGCCTGGCAACGATCGCAACCGGGCTGGCGCCGGCGGTGGCGCAGCCTTCCGCCCCAGGAGGCAGCGCGCTTCCCGGGGTGACGTTCTACCACGGCACAGCGGGAGTGGCCCGGCCGGTGTCCGGCGTCATGCTGGGCGCCGCGGCCCCGCCAGCGGCGCGGCTGCACCAGAAAGGGGCACGCCGGCTGCCGTCCGGCCACTTCAAGGCGGCAGAGGCGATGCCCGCTGCGCCAGCCGTTGCTGCCGCGCCGGTGTCGGCGGCCGCGGCGCCGGCCGCCAGCCGTCCGCTGGTCAACTTCAATGGCGTGGGCAGCCGGGACAGCCAGTTCACCAACTACGAACAGATGTTCGAGCCACCGGATCAGGGACTGTGCAAGGGCAACGGCTACATTCTCGAGCCGGTCAACTCCGCGTACCGCATCTACAGCACGGCCGGGAAGTCGCTGCGCGGGCCCTTCAACGTCAACGGCCTGTTCAACGTGGGTGGCCAGGAATTCACCAGCGACCCGCGCTGCTGGTTCGACCGCACGACCCATACCTGGTTCGCGACCATCCTGTTCCTGAACGACTCGTTCACCGCGTCATCCCTGCTGATCGCCGTCCGGCACAGCGCGAACCCGCTCGGGCTGTGGAACGAGTACTCGATCGACACCACCGACTCGGGCGGGAACGGCTGCCCGTGCTTCGGTGACCAGCCGAGGCTGGGAATCGACCAGACCAACGTGTATGTCACCGCTGACGAGTTCTCGATCCTCGGGCCGCAGTTCAACAGCTCGGAGATGTGGGTCTTCGACAAGTCCGACCTCATCGCCGGCGCCGCGAGCCCGCACTTCGTGCACTTCGGCGACCTGATGATCGACGGGCAGCAGACGATTGCGCCGCAGCCAGCCCTGTCCACCGGCAAGCCGGCCGCCGAGTACTTCCTCAGCTCGCTGGACTTCAACGGCACCGGTGACAACCGCATCGGTGTGTGGGCCATGACCGACCGGGACCAGGTCGGCCTGGGCGGCATGCCGACGCTGTCCAGCGTCGTCATCAACTCGGAGAAGTACGCCATCCCGCCGCAGGCTCCGCAGAAGGGTGCCAAGAGCAAGCTGGACTCCGGCGATGACCGGATGCAGGAGACGCAGTACGTCGGCGGCAAGGTCTGGGGTGAGCTGACGACGGCGCTCAAGCCGGCCGGCGACAGCCTGGTCCGCGCGGGCGGCGCCTGGTTCGAGGTGAAGCCGGCGCTCGGCACGGCGGGGATCACCGGCGCGTCGATCGTCCGCCAGGGCTACGTCGCCTCCAAGGGCCAGTACGAGATCTACCCGTCGGTGCAGCCGGACGCGGCCGGGAATGCGGCGGTCGTCTTCACCCTGACCAGCAAGAAGCGGTTCCCGAGCGCCGCCTACGCCATGCTGAAGGCCGGCCATGCCAACTTCGGGCGGCTGGTGGTGGCGGCGTCGGGGACCGGGCCGTACGACCCGCAGGGGACGCGCTGGGGTGACTACTCCTTCGCGGTTCCGGACGGCTCGTCGGACTCGGCGTGGCTCGCCACCGAATACATCCCGCCGAAGTCGAGCCAGACCACCAACCGGTCCCTCAACTGGGGGACGCGTGTGTTCAAGGTCCGGCTCCGCTGACGGCCAGCAGGGCCGGTAGCTGCCGGGCCCAAGAGGGCTCGCTCACGGCTTCTGCCTGCGTCAGCGGATGCCGGAATCGCAGGTGATGTTGGCGCGGACGGGCGCCGGTGATGCGACCGAGACGAGCACGTGAGGGCAG
>Ga0335080_10003035_pt1 | contig 16898 bp, 20 predicted proteins | sample Lox_Sample_34_FD_206720 | JGI IMG/M metagenome (GOLD analysis project Ga0335080, IMG submission 206720) | Soil microbial communities from Loxahatchee National Wildlife Refuge, Florida, United States - Lox_Sample_3.4 | ecosystem: Environmental > Terrestrial > Soil > Wetlands | place: USA...
GAGGTATGCGACTGGTTCCAGGCCCGCGGTGTCGAGGTGTCCGAGCAGAAGCCCGTCCACGAGGACGTGAGCTTCAAGCTGCCCGTCGAGCTGCGCCGCGCGGAGCGCGCCGCGGCCTAGCTCTTCTCGAGCTTCAGCTCCTCGCCGGCGATCTCTAGTTCCGTCGCGAGCACCTCGCGTTTGATCCAGTCGCCGTGCCGGCCGGTCAGCTCCCGGTCCGCCTCGGGCACCGTGAGCACGATCCGGTCGGTCAGCTCGAAGCCTCGCTCCTTGCGCAGCGAGTTGACGCGGTGGATCAGCTCGTAGGCCTCGCCCTCGAGCACCAGCTCGTCATCGAGGCCGAGGTCGAGTGCGACCGTCACGCCGTCGCCCGACGCGACCGCCCAGCCCTCGCGCCCGCCGCGCTCGACGAGCACCTCGTCGGCCTCGAGCTCGTGTCCGGCGACACGGAACCGGCCGTCCGGCAACTCCTCGAACTCCCCAGCCGTGAGCGCCTCCCGGACGGCTCCGAGCTCCTTGCCGAGCTTGGGGCCGAGCTTCGGCAGGTTCGGCTTCACTCGTAGCTCGACCGCCTCGACAGGCCCGAGTTCGACCGCCTTCACACGCAGCTCGTCTGCGACCTCTTCGAGATGACCGTCGAGGCCGGCGCCCTCGACGACGAGCCGGCGGAGCGGCTGCCGGAGCTTGATGCCCGAGGTCGAGCGTGCCTGACGGCCGAGCTCGACGACGCGCCGCACCGCTGCGATCTCGTCGAGCACGCTGCGGTCCGGCTCCGCCACCTCCGGCCAGCCGGCGAGGTGCACGGACTCCGGCCCGTCGAGGACGAGCACCCGCCACAGGTGGTCGGTCACGAAGGGAAGGATCGGCGCGAGCACGCGGAGCGACTGCACGAGTGCGTACCAGAGCGTCCGCAGGGCGGCCTCGTCGTCCCCCCAGAAGCGACGGCGCGAGCGGCGGATGTACCAATTCGAGAGGTCGTCGAGATATGCCTCGAACTCGCGCATCACCTCCGGCGACAGCCACCGCTCGTACCCGCGTGTCGCGTCCGCGACAAAAGCGTGGGTCCGCTCGACGAGCCAGCGGTCGAGCGTCGTGAGCTCTCCCTCCGGCTGCAGCCTCTCCCACGACGGCTCGAAGCCGGCCGCGTTCGCGTAGTCGACGAAGAACTTGACCGAGTTCCAGAACGTGAGCAGCCTCCGCTTGACCTCGTCGGCGGGCCCGAAGCCGAAGAGGAGGTTGCGGTCGGGTGGCTGCGCGGCGAACTGCCAGCGCATCACGTCGGCGCCCATGCGCTCGAATGCGTCCGTCGCCTCGATCGTGTTGCCCCACGAGCCGTGCATCTCGCGGCCGGTCTCGTCGAGCATCTTCTCGTAGCCGAGCACACGACGGAACGGCGCATCCTCCGTGAGGACGACCGACATGAAGAGCTGCGAGTAGAACCAGAGCCTGATCTGCTCGCGCATCTCCGAGACCCAGTCGGCCGGGAACCAGGTCTCCCAGTAGGCGTGATCGGGCAGGTCGGCCGTCGTCAGCCCCTTGGCGGCGCCGGTTCCGTATCCCTCCGGCACCCACTCGTCGTTCTGCCAGCCGAGGGTCGAGAACGGAACGATGCCGGCATCGAGCCAGACGTCGCCCACCTCCTTGATCCGCTCCACGGGCTCGCCGCATTCGGCACAGCGCACCGGGACGCGGTCGATCCAGGGGCGGCGCAGCTCCTCGAGCTGGTCCAGCCCCGCCACGGCACGCTCCTCGAGCTCAGCGCGCGAGCCGATCACGGTCAGGTGCCCGCACGCGCACGGGTAGAACGGCAGCGGCAGCCCGTAGTAGCGGCGGCGGGAGATGTTCCAGTCGCCCATGTTGCGGAGCCAGTCGTCCATCCGCTTCCCCATGTACTCCGGCGTCCACTCGACCGTCGCGTTCGCGTCGAGCATCTGCTGCCGCAGCACGCGGACGGAGATGAACCAGTCATCGGCGATGCGGAAGATCAGCGGCGTGTGGCAGCGCCAGCACTCGGGATAGCGGTGCTCATGGAGGCCGGCCTCCACCAGGACGCCCTTCTCCTCGAGGTTGCCGATGATCTGCTCCGCGGCTTCGGTCGTCGAAAGGCCGTGCAGCCAGCCGAAGCTGTCGTAGAAGCGACCTGACTCGTCGACCGGCTGGACGATCTCGAGACCGTGGACCTGCGCGAGCTCGAAGTCCTCGGTGCCGCAACCGGGCGCGATGTGAACGATCCCGGTGCCCTCGTCGAGCGAGACCTCGTCCCACGGAATGACCCGGTGCTCGACCTGCGTGATGTCGTCGAACGGACCGCGGTACGCCCAACCCACGAGCTCCGCGCCCGGTCGCTTCTCTTCGAAGCGCTCGTCCGGATAGCGGCCCGCCGCGACCCACTCGCCGTTCGCGCGACGGCCGTACTCCGCCTCCGGATTGACCGCGGCCGCAACGTTCGCCGGCAGCGTCCACGGGGTTGTCGTCCAGACGACGAGGAACTCCCCCGGACGCTCGAGCAGCGGCAACCGGACGTAGAGCGACGGATCGGCGCGGTCGACGTACGAGCCGATCAGCTCGTGCTGCGAGATCGAGGTGCCGCAGCGGGGGCACCACTCCGTCGCGCGATGCCCGAGGTATAGCCAGTCCCGCTCGTGCACGACCTTGAGCATCCGCCAGACGTACTCGATGTTCGTGTCGCTGAAGGTGAAGTAGTCGTTGCCCCAGTCCATCCACTGGCCGAGGCGCTTCGAGCCGGCCCAGAGGAGCTCGGTGTACTTGACGACCGCCTCCCGGCACTTGCGCGCGAAGTTCTCGAGCCCGTAGTCCTCGATCTCGCGCTTCGAGTTGAGCCCGAGCTCGCGCTCGACTCCGACCTCGATCCAGAGCCCCTGGCAATCGAAGCCGTTCTGGTAGCGCTGGTCGAAGCCGCGCAACGCCTTGTACCGCTGGAAGAGGTCCTTGAGCGTCCGGCCCCAGGTCGTATGGATACCGAGCTCTTTGTTCGCCGTGACGGGGCCGTCGATGAAGGAGAAGGTCGGGCCGCCGCGGTTCTGCTCCCGCAGCTTGGCGAACGCGCCTTCCTCCTCCCAGCGTGCGAGCATCTCCCGCTCGAGCCCGGGATGGTCGGGTTTGTCCGGTAGAGGCTGGAAGATTTGCTCCCGCATCGGGAAGGCAAGTCTAGGCCGAGGCGTTAAGTACTACTGGGAGCGTGGGTAATGGTCACACGTTCCCGCGACACCGAAAGGAAACGATGGCAACCGACGTCACCGACGCCACCTTCGAAAGCGAAGTCCTGCAGGCCGAACAACCCGTGCTCGTCGACTTCTGGGCCGAGTGGTGCGGACCGTGTCATGCGGTCGCGCCCGTGCTCGAGCGCATCGCCGACGAGCAGAACGTCAAGCTCGTCAAGGTCAACATCGACGAGAACCAGGATCTCGCAATGCGCTACGGGATCCAGTCGATCCCTAACATGATGCTCTTCGAGGGCGGTGCGCCCAAGGCCTCCGCCGTCGGCGCGATGCCGAAGGGCATGCTCGAGCGCCAGCTCGGCTTCGAAAGCTGAGGGGGAGCGCGGTTTCTCGCCGCGCTCTCTGTCTTCGACAATCGCTGTGAGCTACTCGGCAGGCTGGACCGTGTCGCGGTCCTCGACGAACCGCAGGAAGTCCGCATGCTTCGCGAGATACGCCTCGAGCTCACCGAGTCCCGCGCCGGCCCAGTCCTCGAGCCACGTCTCGGCGATGTCGTCCTCGATGCAGTGGAACCCCCGCTCGCTCATCTACCGCTCCGCATGGTCCGCATGATCGACCCGAACTCGGACGATGGCCATGGGCCGTTCGGCTCAACTTCACGGACAGCCGGACCTAAGCGATTGCGAGGAGGAGCGAGGATGCTCGACAATCCCGGCGCCAACGAAGAGGAGCAGTAGCCTCGCCGCGCGCGTCCGCCACACAACACGAGCTCGCCCGCATCGAGCTGCTCGCCGGTTTGCCCGGCGAGACGCTCGGCCGGCTCGCGCGACGCATGGAACGCGAGGAGGTCGCCCCCGGGACGGTGCTGGTGCGCGAGGGCGACCTCGACGACCGCTTCTACGTCCTCTTCGCGGGCGTTCTCGCCGTCAGCCAGCGTGACCTCGGGGCACGCAGCCTCCTGCGGCCCGGCGACTACTTCGGCGAGGTCGCGGCGGCGATGTCCGTGCCGCGGACGGCGACCGTGTCGGCCATGACGCCTGCGGTCGTCGCGAGCTGCGATCGCGAGACGTTCGACGAGCTCGTGCGGCCGCTCTTCGCCGACGACGATTAGGAGAGCTCGGCGAGCACGGCGTCGCTGAGCGTCGGCCACTCCTCCTTCGCCCACTCGCCGAAGCTCCGGTCGGTGAGCACGCCGCAGGCGAGCCCGGCCTCGGGATCGACCCAGAGGAAGGTTCCGCTCGCGCCGAAGTGACCGAACGTGCGCCCGGAGTTGCGGGAGCCCGTCCAGTGGGGGGACTTCGCGTCGCGCAACTCGAACGCGAGCCCCCAGTCGTTCGGCTCCATCCGACCAAGGCCGGGCAGCACCCCGGAGAGGCCCGGGAACTGGACGGTCGTGGCCTCGGCGAGCGTCTCGGCCGCGACGAGAGTCGGCTGCAGGAGCTCACTGCCGACCGCGAGGAGGTCGTCGACCGGCCCGCGGTAACCGTGCGCAGGCGACCCACCCAGGCGTCCGGCGAGGCCGAGCGGGCGGGCGACCGCGGCGGTGAAGTAGTCGGCGAAGGGCATCTCCGCGCGCTCCTCGAGCAGATGGGCGGCGAGCTCGATGCCCGTGTTCGAGTAGATGCGGCGGCGGCCGGGCTCGGCGAGCGGCTCGTCTCCGTCTACCGGCAAGCCGGAAGCATGGGCGAGCAGATGCCGCAGCGTCGCGCCCGGTGGTCCGGCGGGCTCGTCGAGGTCGATCGTCCCCTCCTCGAGCGCCACGAGGATCGCGAGACCCGTGAGCAGCTTCGTGACGGAAGCCCACGGGAGCCCGACATCGCGAGCTCCGCGCGTCGCCACGACGCCGTCGGCCCGCGTGATTCCGGCGGCGGCCACACCGGCGTCCCAGCCGTCGATCGCGCGCAGCGCCTCCACGTGGGTCGAGTGTAGGCTCGCCGCATCCTCGGCCGACGCTTTGTTCCTGCAAACAAGCCGGATATCGTCTCGGCATGAGTGATTCGCTCATCCCGCCGTCGATCACGGGCAAGGGTTCGCACTTCCCGCCCGGCGGCAGCGTGCTGGATCACGCCTTCGGCGCGAGCGACCCGTACACCCTCGGAGTCGAGGAGGAGTACATGCTCCTCGACAGCGAGACCTTCGACCTCGTGCAGCACATCGACACCGTGCTCGCCGCCGTCGCGGGACACGAGCTCGAGCCACGCATCAACTCGGAGCTGATGCAGTCGGTGCTCGAGGTGGCGACGCCGGTGTGCCACACGCCCGCCGGCGTGCAGCAGCAACTGCTGCGCATCCGTCGCTACGTCACGGACGTCGCCCGCGAGAAGGGGCTCCGTGTCGGCTCGGCGGGCACCCATCCCTTCTCGCTCTTCGAAGCTCAGCGGATCACCGCCAAGGACCGCTACCGCGCGCTCGTCGACCAGATGCAGTACATCGCGCGACGCGAGCTGATCTTCGGGATGCACGTGCACGTAGCGGTCGACGAGGCGGAGAAGGCCATTCAGGTTGTGAACGGGCTGATCGCGCATCTCCCGGAGCTCGTGGCGCTCTCGGCGAGCTCTCCGTTCTGGCGCGGAGAGCCGACCGGGCTCCGCTCGTCGCGGCACATGGTGTTCGCCGCCTTCCCGCGGTCGGGCCCTCCACCTCGGTTCCGCGACTACGCCGACTACGCGCAGGTCGTGAACCAGCTCGAGAAGACCGGCTGCATTCAGGACTACACGCACATCTGGTGGGACATCCGCCTCCACCCGCGGCTCGGCACCGTCGAGATCCGGATCTGCGACGCCGTTACGCGGCTCGAGGACGTGATCGCGATCACCGCCTACTGCCAGGCGCTCGTCAAGCACTACGCAGAGCTCGTCGAGCGCGGCGAGGAGATCCCCTCCTTCCACCGTATCCTCACGACCGAGAACAAGTGGCTCGCCGCACGCTACGGACTGTCCGCGCCGATCATGGACCTCCACACTGGCCGCCGCAACCGGATCCCCGTCGCAGCGCTCGTCCGGCGGACGCTGAAGGCGATCCAGCCCCATGCCCGCGACCTCGGCGCGGAGGACGAGCTCGCGGGGATCGAGGAGATCCTGCGCCGCGGCAACGGGGCCGACCGGCAGCTCCAAGTCTTCAATGCGAACCGCGACATCGTCGAAGTCGTGCGCGAGATCGCCGCGGCCACCGAGGTCGCGCCGGAACCGGAGCCTGCGGCCGCCGCATAGGATCGAGGCCATGCTCGAGATAGGGGAGAAGGCGCCGCTCGAGGCGGTCGTTTGGACGACGCCGCGCGAGCGCGCCAGCATCGGCGACCTGATCCACGACCGGCCGCTGCTCCTCCTCTTCTATCTGTTCGACTGGTCCTCGACCTGAACGAACGAGCTCGAGCTCCTGCGTGACAGGAGAACGGAGCTGCAGAACGCCGGGGTCGAGCCGTTCGCGATCTCGCGCGACTCGCCGTACACACACGTCGCCTGGATGCAGGCGCTCGACCTCGACTTCCCGCTCCTTTCCGACTGGAACGCCGACGCGACGCACGGCTTCGGCGTCGCCTACGAGCACAACGGGATGCGAGACGTCTCGGGGCGCAGTGCGTTTCTCGTCGACGTCGAGGGGGTCGTCCGCGGCGCGTGGGCCTACGAGCCGAGCGAGCTGCCCGATCTCGACGAGCTGATCGCCGCGGCACGAGGCCTGTACGCCTGAGTTGACATGTGACCTTTTGGTCACGTAAGATCGCCGCATGGACGACGACCAGGTCTTCAAGGCGCTCGCCGATCCGACGCGACGCCACCTGCTCGACAGGCTCTTCGAGCGCGACGGCCGCACGCTCACGGAGCTCGAGTCCGAGCTCGAGATGACCCGTTTCGGCGTGATGAAGCATCTGCGCGTCCTCGAGGACGCCGGGCTCGTCGTCACCCGCCGGGAGGGCCGGGAGAAGCTCCACTTCCTGAACCCCGTGCCCATCCGGTTGATCCACGACCGGTGGATCGACAAGTACACCGAGCACCGCGTCGCGGCGCTCGCGGATCTCAAGCACGAACTGGAGGAAACTGCATGAGCACGATGACCGCGCTGACCACGCAGGTGTACTCCGTCTTCATCCGCGCCACACCGGACCAGGTGTGGGAGGCGATCACGAAGCCGGACTTCACCGAGCAGTACTTCTACGGTGCCCGCATCGAGATACGCGGTGACCGCCGCTTCACGAACCTTGGACAGATGGAATGGGACGAGGAGGTGCTCGAAGCCGATCCCCCGAGCAAGCTCGTCCACCGATTCGTCGCGGCCTACGACCCCGACATGGGCGCGGAGGAGCCTAGCCGTGTGACGTGGGAGATCGAGCCGCAGGACGGCGGCATCACAAAGCTGACGGTCGTCCACGACCAACTCGAAAGCGCGCCGAAGACGGCGGAGAGCGTCGCCGGCGGCTGGATGTACATCCTCAGCGGCCTGAAGACGCTGCTCGAGACCGGCAAGCCGCTCGCCGGCTGAGCCGAGCCCAGAGACCACAGCCGCCGGAAGCGATGAGTTTCCGGCGGCTGCAAGGTCTCTTCTCGGGAGAGGCTCCGGATGAGCAACACTCCCAACAGTCCCGCGAACGCCGAGGAGGGCAGAGATGCCGAAGACACTCTTGACCGTCGCAACCCGCAAGGGCACGTTCCTGCTCGAGAGCGACGACCGCCGCGACTGGACGTTGCGCGGCCCGTACTGCGAAGGGTGGCCCGTCTACCACGCCATCTACGACCCGACGACCGGTGAGATCTACGCCGCAGCCGCGAGCGAGTGGCACGGCACCACCGTTTTCCGTAGCGGCGACCTCGGTGAGACGTGGGAGCAGTCGAGCGAAGGGCTGTCCTACGGCGACGAGGACGGGCGCAGAATCTCGAAGGCGTCCACGCTCGCGCGAGCGGGCGACCGCCTGCTCGTCGGCGTCGAGGCGCCCGGCATCTTCGAGAGCCGCGACAACGGCGAGACCTGGTCGCTCCTCTCCACCCTTTCGGGCCAGCACGGCAGCGAGGAGTGGGACGACCCCGCCAATCAGCCGCCCGGGCACCTCGGCATCTCCGGGTTCGTCACGGAGCCCGAAGACTCCGACAAGTTCTTCGCGATCGTGCAGGGAATCGGCGCGTTCGAGACGGAGGACGGCGGCTCGTCGTGGGCGCCGCGCAACAAGGGCCTGCGCCGCGACTGGCCCGCCGACTACGAGGACGTCGGCTTCTGCGTACACAAGCTCGTCCGTTCCTCCGACCCGCAGCGCATGTACCAGCAGAACCACGTCGGCATGCACCGCTCCGACGACGCCGGCCAGACGTGGACGGAGATCACGGAAGGGCTGCCCGGTGACTTCGGCTTCGCGGCGGCCGTCCACCCGCACGACCGCGACACGTTCTATGTCATCCCGGTCGACGGCGGCCATGGGCGGACGATGCACGAGGGCAAGGCGACGGTCTGGCGGACGCGCGACGCCGGCTCGAGCTGGCAGCCGATGCGGCAGGGCCTGCCGCAGGAAAACGCGCACCTCGGCGTCCTGCGCCAGGGGATGACGATCGACAGACACGACGTTCCGGGCGTCTACTTCGGCTCGAGCACGGGCCAGATCTTCGCGAGCACCGACGAAGGCGACACCTGGAGCGAGATCGCGAGCTACCTGCCTTCTATCTCTTCCGTCGACGTCGCGGTGATCGACTGACGTGGCGGACCTGCGGCTCCCAGGAACCCTGACGCCGCTCTTCCCGGGGCTGCCGCGCCACGTCGAGATCGACGCACCGAACGTCCTCGGTGCGATCGACGAGCTCGAGCAGCGCTGGCCGGGCCTCCGCGACCGTCTGGTGGCGGAGGGGCCGGCGCTGCGGAGCCACATCCACGTCTACGTCGACGGAGAGAGGGCCGGGCTGGAGACGCCGGTCGCAGAACGCTCGCGCCTCGACGTCATCGCCGCGATCAGCGGCGGGTAGAGGCGCGCCGCAGCTTTAACCGATCGTTCATCGCCCCGTAAGGGCCACGAGAGGGACTCCTGCAAGCGTGGTCCAGCGCGTGGGGAATGGGCCTCACGCGGTCTCCGGGAGGTCGGAGGATGAGAGGTTCTCGCCTGACTGTCCTGCTCTTGGTCACAGCAGCGGCCGCGATCACGGCCGCCGGCGGCGCGGCTGCGTCCCCGGGCAGGCCGCACGCGTCTCGCGTGATCGGCCACGTGTACGTCAACGACAACACCGCTCCCGTCAACACGGTCGCCGGCTTCGATCGCCACGCCGACGGGAGCCTGACGCCGATGCCGGGATCCCCGTTCGCCGTGGGCGGCTCGGGAACCGGCGCGCCGGACGCCTCGCAGGGCTCGCTGCAGCTGAGCACGCACGGCCGCTATCTGCTGGCCGTGGACGCCGGCAGCAACCAGATCTCGGTGCTCCGCGTCAAGCCCGACGGATCGCTCCGGCCCGCCGAGGGCTCTCCGGTCGGCTCGAACGGCGTCGACCCGGTGAGCATCGCGGTCCACCGCGGCTTCGTCTATGTCGCAAACGCCGGTCCGGGCACCAGCACCGGCGACACGAACTACACAGGCTTCACCTTCGGCCGCAGCGGCCGCCTCCGAGCACTCGCCAACTCGACGGTCGTATTGCCGAGCGACTCGAAGCCCGGCCAGGTTCTCTTCAACCGCGACGGCAGGAAGCTCGCGGGTACGCGCATCGCGACGTCGGAGATCGACAGCTTCACGGTGCGCCGGGACGGACGACTGACCGCGGCCCCGGGCTCGCCGTATGACGCCCAGGCGTTCTCGCCGCCGCAGGGGTACGGCCAGCTCGGGAGCGAGTTCAGCCCGACCGATCCGAACCAGCTGTTCGTGTCCGACGCCCATACCGCGGCCGGAGGCGCTGCATTCCCAGGGCTCGTCTCCAGCTTCACGGACGCCCCCGACGGCACCCTCACCCCCGTGGGCGCCCCGGTGGCCAACGACGGAGGCGCAGCCTGCTGGATCGAGATCAGCCATGACGGCCGCTTCCTCTTCGTCGTCAACACCGCGTCTGCGACGGTCTCCAGCTATTCCATCGGCCGCGGCGGGTCGCTCACGTTCCTTCGCAGCACCGGCCCCGGCGAGATCGGCGCCGGCGCCGAGGACGCTCGCCTGTCTCCCGACGGTCGCACTCTGTGGGTCGTCGGATCCGGCACCGACACGGTCACCGGCTTCACCGTGCACGGCGGCACGCTCACGCCGCTTGCATCCAGCGCCGGCCCCGCCGGGGCAACCCCCTCAGGCATCGTCGTCGACTAGCCACGGCCTCGAGGGTGAGGCGGCGTGCGCGAGGCCGCGTCGCCTCACCTCGGGCGCTCGAAGACGACGAGCACGGCGAGCTGCTCGTAGCCGACGAAGCGATGCTCGGCGCCCGCCGGGACGAAGACCGCCCGGCCCTCGTGCAGATCGACCCGCTCTCCCTCGACCTCTAGCGCACCGCTGCCCTCGAGCACGACGTAGACCTCGTCGTCGGAGTGCGGCTGCTGCCGGTCGGGCTCCGGCGCGACGAGGACGTAAACGCCCAGCTCGAGGCCCGGCGACTCGTGGACGATCTCGTAGCCTCCGCCTGCCCCCCGCAGGCGCTCGACCGCTTCCCTGGTGTCGAAACCGCGCACGGGCCGACGTTACCTACCAGCTCTTGGTGCGGTGTCCCTGCGGACGATCAGCCACGCGCACCCTCGCGTCGACGGCAAAACAGCCGTCGGGCAGCGCGAGCACCGGGTTCAGGTCGAGCTCCACGACCTCGGGCAGGTCGTCGGCCAGGAGCGAGAGGCGTAGGAGAAGGTCGACGAGTGCCGCCTCGTCCGCGGCCGGCGTGCCTCTGAACCCGGCGACGAGGCGGCCGGCCTTGCCGTTGCGAACGAGCTCCTCCGCGTCGAGGTCGGTGAGCGGCGCGAGCCGGAACTGCGCCTCGCCGATCAGCTCGGCGAGCACGCCGCCGGGGCCGAACGCTACGAGCGGCCCGAAGACGGGATCCTGCACAGCGCCGGCCAGCAGCTCTGCACCGCCGCGAACGAACGGCTGGACGAGCAACGGCGCGCCGATCCGCTCGGCTGCAGCGAGGACGGCTTGTTCGTCGGCCAGGTCGAGCGCGATGCCGCCCTGCTCGGTCTTGTGCGCACCGGGCGCGGCCGTCTTCAGCACGACGGGGAAGCCAAGTTCTCGCGCCGCCTCGACCGCGGCGTCCGGGGTGGTCGCGACTCGCTCGGGGACGAGTGGTAGGCCGTACGCCTCGAGCAGGCGGCGCGTCGCGGTGGCGTCGAGCCAGCCGCCGCCGGCGATGGTCGCTTCGCGCACGACCGCGTGAGCCTCGGCTTGGTCGGACTCGAGCTCGGGGGTCGCGCCGGCAGGCCGCCGCAGCCACTCTCCGCGCTCGGCCGCGCGTCCCAGCGCGCGTGCCGCCGCCTCGGGATAGGCGAACGACGGAACGCTGGCGGCGCTGCGCAGGCTCGGCGGCGCACCCTTGGCGCTGACGAATGTGCAGAGGACGGGCTTGTCGACCGCAGCCGCCGCCGCACGGCTGATCGCCGCGCCAACCTCGTCTTCGTCCGTTCCGACCGTCGGGACGAAGAGGACGATCACCGCATCGAATGCGGGATCCGCGAGGACCGGCGGCAGTGCGGCAGCGAAGCTCTCGGCAGTCGCGCCGCCGAGCAGGTCGATCGGGTTCGCGCTGCTCCCTTCGGCCGGCATGACCTCCGCGAGCGCGGTCAGGGCCGCGTCGCTCGGCTGCGGCAGCTCGAGCCCCGCTGCCTCGCAGGCGTCGGCGGCGAGGATGCCGAGCCCGCCGGCGTTCGTGACGAGCGCCACCCGGTGCCCGCGCGGAACGGGCTGCGCGGAGAGGAGCGTCGCGACGTCGATCAGCTCGTCGAGCGTCCGGGCCCGGATGACGCCGGCCTGTCGGAAGAGCGCGTCGACAGCGACGTCGGATCCGGCGAGTGCCGCAGTGTGCGAACCTGCAGCGCGGCTGCCCGCCCCCGTGGTTCCACCCTTGAGCGCGAGGATCGGCTTGCGCCGCGCGAGCCGCCGCGCGATGCGGGAGAAGGCACGCGGGTTGCCGAACGACTCGAGGTAGAGGACGACCATCTCGGTCTCGTCGTCGTCCTCCCACCACTCGAGCAGGTCGTTGGACGAGACGTCCGCCTTGTTACCCACCGATACGAACGAGGTGACGCCCAAGCCGGTCGCCTCGGCCTGCTCGAGCAGCGCCAGTCCGAGCGCTCCGCTCTGCGAGGAGAAGCCGATCTTGCCGGCCGGAAAGCTGCGCGGCGCGAAGGTCGCGTTGAGGTGAACGGCGGACGAGGCGATGCCGAGACAGTTCGGGCCGAGCAGGCGCGCGCCGTGGTCCCGGACGAGCGCGAGCAGTCGTTCCTGCCGCTCGGCTCCCTCGCTGCCCGTCTCGGCGAAGCCGGCTGAGATGACGGCGAGCGCGCGAACCCCGGCAGCCAGTGCGTCCTCGGCGGCCGTGAGCACCTGCTCGCCCGGCACGCAGATCACGGCCAGGTCGACCTGCTCCGGGATCTCTCCCACGGCGCTGTAGCCGTGAACGCCGGCGACGGAGTCGGCCTTGCGGTTGACGGGATAGACCGAGCCCGCGAAGTCGCCGGCGAGGACGTTGCGAAACAGCTCGCCGCCGATCGAGCCGCGCCGCTTCGAGGCGCCGACGACGGCGACCGAGCGCGGCCGGAAGAACGGCTCGAGCGATGCGCGCACCGCGACGTGGTCTCGCGCGGCGACGTGCTCGCGATAGCCGCTCGTGGGGGCGATCGGAAACCGAATCTCGAGCTCGCCGCTCTCGGCGGCGCGTGTGACCGTGAAGCCCGCGTCGCGGAAGACGTCGAGCATCGCGTTGTTCTCGTGCAGTACCTCCGCCACGAACTCCTCGACCCCGGCGTCCGCCGCCCGCGCCGCGAGCTGCTCGAGCAGCCGGGTTCCGATCCCGCGGCGCTGGAACTCGTCGCCGACCGTGAAAGCGATCTCCGCTGCGCGCGGGTCGCGTAACCGGACCCAGTTGGCGACGGCGACGATGCCGCCGTCGAGCGATGCGAGCAGTGCTCCGCGGTCCTGCCAGTCCGGCTCGAGCATCGGCTCGACGAGCTTCGGCCCGAGCGCGGGGAAGCCGTGGAAGCGGAGGTAAAGGCTGTGCTCCGAGAGCCCCGAGAAGAACTCGACGAGCGCCTGGCCATCCTCCGCGACGGGCGCTCTGAGCCGGAGCGTCGACCCGTCGCGGAGGATGACGTCGGTCGCCTCGACCGCGCCGACCGCGGCGGGCTTCATGCGGCTGCCGCGTGCTCGCCCGCCGTCTCTCGACCGCGGACGACGAGCACGGGGCACGGGGCCGAGTGGACGAGCCCCGTCGAGACGCTGCCCGAGAAGAGGCGCCGGGCCGCACTCCAGCCGTGGGAGCCCACGACGATCAGCTGCGCGTCATGCTCGCCGGCAAGCCGGCAGATTTCCTCGACGACGAACCCGTCCCCCATGACCGTCGAGCACGGCACGTCCGCGGCGCGGGCGGCTGCCTCGACGGTGGCGAGGAGCTTCTTCACGCGGTGGCGCTCGCCCTCCGTCAGCTCCGCGACGACGTTCGAATAGCCGTAGCCGGCATAGCCGACGGCCGGCACGACCGGGTGCGCGACGGAGACGACGAGCAGCGGAGCGCCGAGCCGCTGTGCCAGCTCGAACGCTTCCCTTTGCGCACCTTCCGCCGAGGGAGAGCCGTCGGTCGCGAACAGGATCGGCTTCGTATCGCTCATCTCACGCCTCCTTCGTGGATCATGGGAACAGTGTCGGCGCGGCACCAGGGTGGCCGCATCCGGGGCGAAGTCGTAATCATCTGCGGGAAACCCGCACGGGCGAGAACGGCGCCGAAGGTGCGGCGCCGCCCTCTTCCCGTGTGGCTACGCGGTGACAGGCACCTCGTGCTGCTCGACGAGCTCGTGGCCGACCTTGGCGGCCGCGAGGACGACCTTGAGCGCGTGGCTCTCGGCCGCCGCGCCGAAGACGTCGTACGCCTCCTCCGCATCCTCGAGCGCGAAGCGGTGGGTGGCGAACGGGGTGGGGTCGAGGCGTCCCGCCTCGATCAGCTTGAGGAGCTTCGGCGTCGTGGCCGTGTCGACGAGGCCCGTCGTGATCCGGACGTCGCGGATCCACAGCTTCTCGAGGTGGAGCGTCGCCGGGTGCCCGTGCACACCGACGTTGGCGACGCGACCGCCCGGCCGGATCAGGTCGGTGCAGAGCTCGAACGTCTCCGGCACCCCGACCGCCTCGATGGCGACGTCCGCGCCGAGTCCGCTTGAGCAGGTGACGGAAGAGGCTGCGGGCCGCATCGTTGTCCGCGGCCGACGCGTTCGTGCCGGCCGCGGATCTTCGCCGCGGACTTCCCGTACCGCGCAGACGCACGAGGGCCGCCTCGCGGCGGCCCTCGCTGTCCAGCGGTGGAGTCGGGCGCTTATGCGACGGGCACCGCGGGAACCTTGGAATGCGACCGCTTCACGAACGGCACCGCGGTCTCCGGATTCCGGAGGGCGCCGCCGAGCGCGAGGATCGCGAATCCGACCCCCGTCAGGAGGAGAGCGATCCCGACCACGATCCCGAACAACCCGAGCTGGTCAGCCATGTAGCTCGTGTTCAGGGCCGTCCCGAGAGCCGTGTACGTGACCCAGATCTGCCGCGATGCGTTCTGGACGGGCAGCTTGGTCTTCGGATCGACTGCGGCAAACGCGGTGTTGTCGGTGCCGCCGCCCGGCATCAGCTGTGCCTTCGGCGTTCCCGGCTTGGCCGTGTAGATGCCCATCTGCGCGTACGTGTAGCCGTGCGTGGCCTCGAGCGTGTGGATCCGCATGTACTCGGCCATCAGGCGCGCCTTCGCGCCGGTGTCGATCTTCTGGTTGGCGACGCTCTTGGTCGGCCACAGGGTGACCGAGGAAGCGATGCCTGCCTTCTGCGCCTCGGCCTTGATCGCCGACGGCGTCATGTCGGGAGACCCGACGATGTACTCGTTGGTGAGGCTCTTGTTGACCGTGTTCCGGCCATTGACGCCCATCGAGATCGCGACGACACCGAACACGATCAGCACGAGCGCTGCAAGAAGACCTCCAATCTCCAATCCCTTGCGCATGTCCCGACTCCTTTCTGAACCGTTCTGCATTAGGTCGCAGTGTCGGGGGCTGCGGAGCACAGGCCATCCGGGCGGCTACGGAAGTTGCCGTGGGACTTCCCGCATGCTCGGTTGCGGAGAATCACCGAGCAAAGCCATGCCGAACTTCGAGTCCCGAGCGCTTCGCTGTGTCTTGGTCAGGCGGAAGCGAACGTCTCGCGGGAACCGTGTCCCGCAGCGACCGCCCGTGCGATGTCGAGCGTCGAGATAACGCCCACCGGGCGGCGTGACGCGGGGTCGGTCACTGCGAGATGCGCGATCCCGAACTGCGCCATCAGGACGCCGGCGTCCACGATCGAGCGGTCCGCTGCGACGCTGACGAGCGGCGTCACTGCAGTCGTTCCGGCGGTCAGCGTGTCGAGGTCGAGGCCGGCGGCCGCGACGAGATCGAGATCGGACACGACCGCCCACAGTTGCGGAGCCTCGTCGTCCTCGTCCGCATGCTCGAGGACGAAAATCGCATGCACGCCGTAGGTCGCCATCGTCTTCGCCACCGCCCGGAGCGGCGTCTCGGGTGGACAGCTGATGACGCCGTGGCTCATCGCGTCCCCGACGGTGGCTGTCTCGAAGGGGACGGGCAGTTCCTGGGGGCGATGCTCTGCATTGATCACGCGTCGATCGTCGCGGTAGATCGGAACGGAGGCATCGGAAGAACTACTGAACCGCACGCGTGGATAGACACGCATCGGCGAGCGGTGGTTCGCCTCGGACCGCGGCTAGGGACGTAGAATCGGCTTGCCCAGTGAACCCGCCGGTCTCGTCAACTCACGACAGGCCATCTTCCGCAGCGTCACGCAACGACTTCTTAACGCCGCGCCATGCCACGTCCAGCCCTCCCCGCCGATCCGAGCGCAAGCAGATGAGCCGGCACCTCGTTGGATCCGGGTGACCGCTAGAGGAGAGGAGACCACGTGGAGACGACAACGATCATCTGGGCGACGGACGGCTCCGACCTCGCGGATCGTGCGCTCGAAGTCGTCCTCGACTTCGCGAAGAGCTGGCGGCAGCTCCCGCGGATCGTGGCCGTTCACATCGACCAACGGTGGAGCGGTCGGGAGATGAACGTGCCCAAGCTCGCCGGCGAGGAAGATCTCGTCACCAAGATCCAGTCGCAGATTCAGACACTCGAGAACGAGGGATTCGCAACTGGGTTCGAGTTGCGCCACGCCCACCGCATGGAGGACCAGTCGAATCTCATCGCTTCGGTCGCCGCCGAGATCAATGCGCAACTGATCGTCGTCGGCACTCGTGGCCAGGGGCGTCTGGTGGGTGCTCTGCTCGGGAGCGTCGCCCAGGGTCTCCTGCACAGTGCTGCCTGTCCGGTGCTCGTAATCCCCTCTGGTGACGGGAAGCAGCCGGCGACCGACTCGACGGAGCGATCGACCGAAGCGAAGGTCTCCGGCTAGCTCAAGGCCGTTTGCGGGCAGGTCTCGGGAGATGCGGGACGGCATGAGCGGCGATCCGGCGATCGCCGCAATGGGCCTGTCGAAGGATTACGGCTCCGGACGTGGCTTGTTCGGGCTCGATCTGGAAGTCGGTCGGGGGGAGGTCTTCGGCTTCCTGGGCCCCAACG
>Ga0335080_10003036_pt1 | contig 16894 bp, 17 predicted proteins | sample Lox_Sample_34_FD_206720 | JGI IMG/M metagenome (GOLD analysis project Ga0335080, IMG submission 206720) | Soil microbial communities from Loxahatchee National Wildlife Refuge, Florida, United States - Lox_Sample_3.4 | ecosystem: Environmental > Terrestrial > Soil > Wetlands | place: USA...
GAACTACGCCGTTAGGCACCGCGGACTTCAAGGGCCCACCGCAACAGACACAGTCGGGCATGGTCTGCGTGGATTTCAATGACGACGGCAAGACCGCCCGCTGGTCGATTGAGTGGGACGACGGGAAGGTCTATCGGAGCTGGACACTGACTCCGGACAAGCCGGCCAAACGGAAGGACGGCCTCAAGCTCCAGACGTGGTCCCGGCTTTCCTCTGACTACAGCGAGGAGGCCATGCAGGGGCGCGGCGAGAATCTCACGGTCTTCTCCGGCAACGGTAACGTGGTCGTGGCCGGCATCGTCATCATCCTCGACCAGCGACTGGCGATGACTTGGAGCACTGTCGAGAAGAGCGAGTCAGAGGCCAACCCCGCCAAAGACATTGCACCGAGCCACCCGAGCCAGGCCACGAAGGTCGCTCCAGCCAAGTCCACGAGCCTCTGATGCGCGCTCTCTCGGCGGTGGCGGTGTGTCTAGTCCTGCTCGCGGGCCCGATGGCCCGGGCAAGCCAGTGCACGCTCGACAAGCCGTGCGACGGGATTCGGGAGTGGGCCAAACGGCAGGTCAAGAACGCCAGCCTTCACTGCGCGCCAGACCAGAGCGCGAAGTGCCAGGAGCTGGAGGCGCTCATTGAGCGGGCCGAGGAGGAAGACCGCAAATTCTGGACCGGCTTCTGCGTCAATGCCACGACGCACTTCCTGACCTCGAAGATGGTCTACCCGTACGTCGGCCAGCCGGACCAGGACGAAACTAAGACCTGCGGGGCCAAGACCGGCAAGCCGTACGAGTGCCGGATGTGGACCTGGACGTGGTCGGTTGGCGTCGAAGCCCAGGCCTTCGTCGTCTTGTTCGAGCGTTCTGGGGACGAGTGGGTCGCCCAGAAGTGCCTACACTGCCCAAACGGCCGCTGCCGGGAGATTCCCTTCCAGCCGTAGGTCCGGTCGCCCGTGCAGCAAGGATGCAGCAAACTGCGACGGAACCCGTCGTAGCTGACCAACGGCCTGGACGCGGGCGAGACGTGGCCTTTGTTCCAAGCCTACGGAACCAGACGGAAGCGAACCGGGCCCTACTCACCTGATTCGCTTAGACCGGGCTCCCCCTCGCCTCCGGAGCCAAGGGCCTGGGTGATGGCCCCGAAAACCGATGCTGCCTAGCGATTGACCGAGCGCCAGTTGTTCTCGAAACGGGCCATTACGAGCGACAGTTGCTTGGCCGCATCCGCCGGCGCAGCGGCTGCCGGAAGCGCACGCCGAACGGTATCGTCGTAGGTCGCTACGCCTCTCACGACCTTCATCCTGCTGGACCTCATTGGGCGCGTCTCGAGCTGTACTTCTCAGTGTTCTCGACCAGCTCGCCCCTGTCGTCGTCCCAGTAGTACTCCCGGTCGATGAGCAGCCCATCCTGCCAGTCGGTGTGGGCGCGGATGATGAACGACCTTGGGTCGCTGATGTCGTAGTCCTTCATCACCTCGGCGAGGGCTTGGTCGGCTGCAGAGCGCCCACTGGTCCTCAGCTGCCAGTTACGGATGCCGGCACACACGACGACGTGCGGCCCATAGACGAGCAGCTGCCAGTTGGCTGGGTATTCCGAGGCTGCCATGCCAGGAAGTGTGGAGTACCGCTCTGACGCCAGGTGTGCTCACGAGGATTCAGCGGACCTCCAATGCTGGGTTCCTGGGCGTGGCGAACCTCGCGTAGAAGGCGCGCGTCGTGGCCAGGGTCCTATGTCCGAGGAAGGTCGAGACGCTGGCCAGGTCGGCACCAGCCTCCACCATCCACGTCGCGACCGAGTGCCTCATCCGCCCTGGCGTGAAGGGCGGCACCTTGGCGCGCTCGCACGCGAGACGCACCTCTAAATGGTACCCGCTGGGGTCGAAGGTGCCCGAGATGCGCACGGCTCGGGCTGCCTGGTCGAGCCCTGCATCGAGGGCAACTCTGTGCTCGTCGCCGTTCTTGTGCAATGGAACAACCATCACCGACGTTGCCCGCTGCGGCCCTCGGTACCCTTCCAGCCATCCTGCCCGGGCGAAGCGGAGAAGCTCCGTGGTGTGGATTCCGGTGCCTGCCTGAAGGTGGAGGAGCGCCCGCCAACGTTCGGACATGCAGGCCAATACGGCATCGACGCGGGCCCTTGGAACGGACTTGTCGGCCACCCTCCTCTGCCCCACTCGCCGCTGAGGCACGGTCAAGGTGCCGTGCGTGGGGTCCTCTGCAGGCGTGAGACGGTGCTCCACCTTCCGCAGCCAGGAATACAGCGCCTTGAGAACCGCGATGCGATGCGCATTCCCCTTGACCAGCGGGAGGAGTGTCTGGAGTGGCAGGCCGCGGAGGTCCTGCTTCCCGAGGCCATCCTTCAAGGCAAGGAGATGCACCCGTTGCTCCGATACCCAGTCCCCGGTGTTGCCCTTGCGACGGGAGAAGTCGAGGAAGCCTTTGACCAGCGCTTCGTCGAGGTGGATGGGCTGCTGTGCAGGGTCTGGCGGCGGCGCGACCAGCCTGAAGCCGTCAGGGTCGACAATGAACCGCCTGTAGATGGCCCGTGCCTCTTTCAGCGTCCAAGCCCGCGTGCTCTGTCTGAAGCGCCGGCCACGAACGTTGACGCTGATGACGTACAAGCGCCGACCACTCGCTAGCCGAACCACTTCTCCGCCTTCCCATCTGCCGATGTACCGCGCCATTCGTCCGGTCTCCCTCGCCAACAGGTGACCAACGACATGGCGCTTCTCGTGAAGGGGTCCGCGTAAGTCCTTGGCCCTCCCCGGACTCGAACCGGGACGCGGGGTCAGCCGCAGCGGATTTTGAGTCCGCCTCGTCTACCAATTTCGACAGAGGGCCTTGCGACGCCGCGGCGCCGGGTCTAGCACGTCCGCCCCATGTACAACCTTCTCATCGCCTTCGCCGCGGGGCTCGTCGTGACCGTCGCGGTGCGGCTGGCCGGGCTGCCGCTCCTCGCGGGCATCATCCCCGGCGTCCTGATCTTCCTTGGCGCCTACATCCTCCTCGCCCGCCGCGTCGCCGAGAAGCTGAAGGCGCTGGTGAACGGCGCGCAGAAGGAGCTGCAGACCATCTCCTCGCCCCGCGACCGCGACGCGAAGGTGGCCAAGGCGGTGAAGACGCTCGAGCAGGGCCTGCAGTACGACCGCTGGCAGATCATGGTCGCGTCCCAGGTCCACGGCCAGATCGGCATTCTCCACTACATGATGAAGGACTACGCCGCCGCCGAGCCGCACCTGGCACAGGCGAGCAACCGCGACCCGATGGCCCAGGCGATGCGGGGCGCCTTGCACTACCAGCGCAAGGAGTGGGGCCCGATGACCGAGTGCTTCGAGAAGGCGGTGAAGGCAGGCAAGAAGGAGGGCCTGGTCTGGGCGGTCTACGCCTGGTGCCTCCAGCAGACGAAGGAGCGCGACAAGGCCATCGGCGTCCTGGGCAGGGCCGTGGCCGCCAATCCGAACGACGAGAAGCTCAAGTCGGCACTCACCGCGCTCCAGAACGACAAGCGGATGAAGATGAAGGCCTGGGAGCCGATGTGGTGGCAGTTCAACCTCGAGGTACCTCCCCAGGACTTCGGGGGCGGACGCCGGGTTCAGTTCCAGCGTCGCTAGTCAGGAGCACTGCAGTTTCTTCCCGTCGTCCGCCACCGCACTCCCCAACTGCCCGGAAGCAGGGGCCTGGCGCGGGGCACGTCACTTGCTGCTCGCTTCGGGACGCTCCCGTCTGCCGCGGGAGCACGACATCGAAGGAGTGCCACCCTGTCCGGCAGCGGACTCCAGTCTCCCCGGTCGGACGGGCGGCTCGCGATGGACCGCCGCCCAGCTCGTCCCGTGCTCCTCATCGTCGAGGACGACGGGTCGACCCGATCGGCACTGGGGGAGCTGCTGGGCGTGGACTGGGACGTCCTCACGGCCGTGGACGGGACCGAGGCGGTGGCGCTCGTCCGGGCGCACGTGCCTGACCTCGTCCTCGCCGACGTGGCGATGCCCAGGCTCGGAGGCATGGGCCTGCTCGAGCGGCTCCAGGCCGACGCGCGCACCCGCGACGTCCCGGTGGTGTTCCTCTCCGGGCAGACCGACTCCCGCACCGTCGTGGACTGCTTCAGCCGCGGCGCCGCCGACTTCATCCCCAAGCCGGGGCGTCCGGACGAGCTGCGGGCACGGCTCCTCCACGCCTGGGGACAGGCCAGCCGCGTGGCACGGCTCGAATCGCTGGCCCGCACCGACGAGCTCACCGGCCTGCACAACTTCCGCGCGCTGCAGGCGAAGCTGGACGAGGAGTTCGCGCGCGCCGCCCGGTACGCCGAGCCGCTGGCGCTGCTCCTGGTGGACCTCGACAACCTCAAGTCGCTCAACGACCGGTACGGCCACGAGGCGGGAAACGCCGCGCTGCGGGCGACGGGAGACGTCCTCCGCGAGGAGCTGCGCGAGGTGGACTTCGCCGCCCGCTTCGGCGGCGACGAGTTCGTGGCGCTCCTGCCGCACCAGACCGCCGCCGAGGCACGGGTGGTGGCCGAGCGGCTTCGAGTCCGGCTCGCCTCCCGCCCCTGGCCCTGGCCCGGGCCACTGACCCTGAGCGTGGGCATCGCGGCGGTGGAGTCGTCGGCCCACGTGCAGGAGGCCTCGACGCTGCTCGCGGCCGCCGACGTCGCGCTCTACCGGAGCAAGCGCGGGGGGCGAAACCGCGTGGAGCTCGCGGGCCCGGAGGATGGGCTTCCGCCGGAGACGCACTGATGGGCGGGACGGTCCACCTCGCGGTGGTGGGCGAAGGGCTCTCGGCCGCCGGGCTCGCGCTGGCGCTCTGCCACACCGCCCAGGGACGGGGCCGGGCCGTCGAGACGCTGCTCTACGCGGGCGACGAGCCTCCGCGCGGCGCGCCGCACATCGTCACCCCGCAGTGCCGCGCACGTCTGGCCCTGCTTGGCTGCACGATCCCGGAACCCGAGCGCACCACACCGCTGGTCGGGCTGCGCGTCCTCTCCCCCGGGGCACGCGTCTGGCTGCCCTACCCGCCGGGCGTGGTGAGCCTCGGCGAGCCCGGGCGCGACGGGCTCGTCGAGATGCTCACCGCGCGCGCGGGGATGGCGGGCGCCCGGGTCCGGGGCTTCTCCGTCGAGAGGACCGAGCCCCTCTCGCTCGCCCGCGCCCCGGGCCGGGTGGTGCGCTCGCACGGGCTGGTGGCGCGCGCCGACGTGGTGGCCTTCGCCCTCGAGCCGCAGGAGGCCAGCGCCTCGGCTGCGGAGCCCGAGGCGCGGGCACCACAGCTCCCCGGCGCGGAGGCCTGGATGGCCACGCGGCGGACCTTGCCCTACGCCCAGCTGCTGCTCGCTCCGGGTCCGGGAGTCGACGCGCTGCTCCTCCTCCCGGTCCCGATGGGGTTCTGGGCCCTGGCCTTCGGCCCGGCGGTCGAGCCGGTCGACCTCTCGCTGCTCCTGGTCGAGGCCGCGCGGGATGGTCATCTCGAGCCGGGCTTCGAGGTGCGCGCGGTCGCACGGAGGGCCATCCCGGCGGGCAGCGCCCGGGCCCTCACCGGCCCGGCGTGGGTGGCCAGCGGTCCGGATGCGCTCGGCCATCCGCTCGACCTCGCGCTGGGGCCCCGGCTACAGCTGGCGGGCCAGGTGGCGCGGGCTCTGGTGGCGGCGGCCGAGCCTCGCACGGCGCTCGTGCACGCGCTGCTGGAGGCCGGAGCGGGGCGGATGCGCCGGGAGGTGGACAGGGCGGCCGCGCTGTGGCGGGCCGTCCGCGCGGCGGGCCCCGAGGCCGCGTTCGCCTTCCGGGCCGGACGCCGTCCGCGGCCCGAGCCGGCGGAGCTCACCCTGGCCGGGCTGGAGCGCCCGCGCCCCGCGCGGGTCCTCTGGCGCCTGCGCTGGGAGGCCCTGCGCGCGCTCGCCGGAGGATCCCTCCCTCCGGTCGAGGCGCCGGCGGCGGTGCTCCAGCCGCCGCGCGATCCCCGCCTCTTCTACGTGGTGGACGACGACCCCGGGACCCGCGAGGGGCTCCGGGAGCAGCTCGCGCTGGCAGGGGCGGAGGTGGTCAGCTTCGCCGGGGAGATGGAGCTGCTCGCTGCCGTGGCGCATCGCCCACCGGCGGCAGTGCTGCTCGACGTCGTCCTGGAGCACGTCGACGGCATCCGGCTCTGCGGCCGGCTGACCCGGCACCCGGCGACCCGGGGCACGGCCGTCTACGTCATGAGCGGCCTCCGCGGCCCTGCGCTCCGGCGGCAGGCGCGGGAGGCCGGCGCCGCGGGCTTCCTCCCCAAGCCCATCGACGGGGCGGAGCTGGCGCGCATCCTCGAGCGGCACCTGCCGGCTCAGCGCGAGCGGCCGGCGTCGAGGGCGGCGAGGCCGGCCTCCTCCCACACCGCGGCGTAGGGCGGTGGGACGAAGCGGGTCCCTGGCTCGCGGCGGAACCAGGTCCGCTGGCGCTTGGCGTAGCGGCGCGTTTCGAGGAAGGTCTCGCGCTCGGCCTCGGCGGCGCTCAGACGTCCCTCCAGCACGGCGAGGGCCTGGCGGTAGCCGACGCTGCGCATCGGCGCGGTGTCCCGGAATCCGCGAGCCACGAGCGCCGCGGTCTCGGCGACGAGCCCCCCTTCGAACATGCCCCGCGTGCGCTCGGCGATACGCGCCTCGAGCGCGTCCCGTCCCGGGTCGAGGAACCAGATGCGGGCCTCGTACCGAGCCGGACCGAAGGCGTGGCTCGCGCGCAGCCGCGAGGGGGCGACCCCGGTGGTGGCATGGATCTCCAGCGCCCGGACGACGCGGAGCACGTCTGTCGGCGCGAGGCGGGCGGCGGTGTCGGGGTCCACCTCGGCCAGCCGCCGGTGCATCGCCCCGGGGCCGAGCCGGAGCGCCTCCTCCTCGAGCGCCCGCCGCACCTCGGGCTCGGGCGGGGTGTCGGTGAGCCCATGGAGAAGCGCCCGGACGTAGAGCCCGGTTCCTCCCACGACGAGCACCGGACGGCCGCGGGCGACGATGCCGGCGATGGCAGCATCCGCGAGGGCGGCCCAGCGCGCCGCGGAGAAGGCCTCGGTGGGCTCGACGATCGAGACGAGGTGATGGGGCACCCGTGCCAGCTGGGCGGGCCCGGGCTTGGCCGTGCCCAGGTCGAAGTGGCGGTACACCGCCTGCGAGTCGGCGCTGAGGATCTCCGCTCCCAGGCGCTCGGCCAGCGCGAGGGCGAGCTCGGTCTTCCCCGCCCCGGTGGGGCCGGCGATGACGGTGAGGCCGGGAGCGGTCGCCACGGGCTCTTCAGTATCACCGGCCGCGGTGGAGTGAGCCCCGCGGGCATGGCCGAGCCCTCCGTCCAGGAGTACCGCGCCCGGTGGGCGGACATGGACCTCGACCAGCACATGCGGAACGCCCGCTGACCTCGGCGTCGCCGAGGAGACGCGGGTGCGGTTCCTCGATGCGAACGGGTGGCCCATGGCCGAGTTCGCCCGCTGGGGCTCCTCGGGCCCTTCCGGGTGGACATGGCCCTGGCGGCCGTCAACCCGGAGCGAGCGCCGACTCGAGCGCATCGAGCCGGACCGGGACCGGGTCACCGCCGGCGAGCCGCTTGAGCTGCGCCTCGCCCGAGTCGAGCTCGCGCGAGCCCAGCACCAGCGCGAACCTCGCCCCGGACTTGTCGGCGCGCTTCATCTGGCTCTTCAGGCTGCCGCCCCGGGCGTCGAGGTCGACCCGGTGGCCTGCCCGGCGCAGCCGGCTCACCAGCGCCAGCGCCGCGTCCGCCGCGCCCTCCTCGGCGACGGCGACGAACAGCTCGGGCCGCTCGGGCTGGACGGCGCCCCGGGCCTGCATCAGGAGGCAGAGCCGGTCCATCCCCAGCGCCCAGCCCACCGCCGGCGTGTCCGGCCCGCCGAGCTCCTTGACCAGACGGTCGTACCGGCCTCCTCCGCCGACCGCCGACGCCGTGCCCAGGACCGGGTCCTCGGAGACGAACTCGAACGCCGTCCGCGTGTAGTAGTCGATCCCCCGCACCATCCGGGGATTCACCCGGAAGGGGATCTTCAGCACCCCGAGCTGTCGCTGCACCGTCTCGAAGTGCGCCCGGGACTCGCCGGAGAGCGCATCGGTGATGGCCGGCGCCCCGGCGAGCACGGCCTGGCAGCCGGGGTTCTTGCAGTCGAACACCCGGAGGGGGTTCTTCTCCGTCCGCTCCTGGCACTCGGCGCAGAGCTCGTTCCGGTGGGCCCGGAGGAAAGCGCGGAGCGAGTCGAGGTACGCCCCGCGCGTCTCCGGGTCCCCGAGCGAGTTCAGCTCCACCCGGATGCCCTCGAGGCCCGCCGCCCGGAACAGCTGCAGGGCGAGGTCGATGAGCTCCGTCTCCTGGGCGGGCGCGGCGACGCCGTAGGCCTCGGCGCCGATCTGCCAGAACTGGCGGTAGCGCCCGGTCTTCATCCGCTCGTACCGGAACATCGGCCCGAGGTACCACCAGCGCGTCACCGGTTCGCGCTGGGCGACCGCGTGCTCGACATAGGCGCGGACGAGGGGCGCGGTGCCCTCGGGCCGCAGGGACAGGCTCCGCCCGGCCTTGTCCTCGAAGGTGTACATCTCCTTGCCCACGATGTCGGTGGCCTCGCCCACGCTCCGGACGAAGAGCGCGGTGTCCTCGAGCACCGGGGTGCGCGCCTCCTCGTATCCGAAGCGGCGGAAGGTCTCGCGCGTCGCGGCCTCCAGCGCGTGCCAGACGGCGATGTCGGGCGGGAGGAGGTCGTTCATCCCCTTCACCCCGGAGACGCGCTGGGTCACGGCGCCCCTCCGATCCGCTGCCCCATCCGCACCGCGGCTCCGGCCACCAGCCAGTCGTCCCAGACGACGCGGCCCGGCTCGAAGAGGAGGATGACCGTCGAGCCCATCTCGAAGCGCCCCAGCTCGTCGCCCCGGGCCACCGGGCGCGCAGGGTGGTAGGCCCGCAGACCAGCCTCCTGGCCGGCGTGGGTGATGCGATCGTCGTAGGCCGCGCGGATCCGCCCGACGCAGGTCGCCCCCACCTTCACCACCGCGCAGCGCCCGAAGGGTCCGTCCACCACCGTGACCAGCCGCTCATTGAGGCAGAAGAGCGCATCGCGGTTCCGGACCGTCGCCGGGTTCACCGGCCACAGCTCTCCACGGAGGTAACGCGAGGAAACGATCGCCCCATCCACCGGAGAGTGGACCCGATGGTAGTCGCGCGGGGAGAGGTAGAGCGTGGCGAACGCGCCGCCCAGGGCGAAGCGCGCCGCCAGATCCGCGTCGTCCAGCAGCCGCTCGACGGGGAACTGGATGCCCTTGGCCTGGAGGCAGATCCCCCGGCTGAGCACTCCGGCCTGGCTGACCGCGCCATCCACCGGGGAGACGACAGCCCGCGGATCGGGGTCCACCTGCCGGACGCCGGGACGGAGCCCCCGGGCGAAGAAATCGCTGAATCGCCCGTAGCCCCCGAAGTCCTGCTCGGCCTCGCTCATGTCCACCCGGTAGGCGCGGGCGAAGGCGCGCATGGCGGCCCGGTGCACCGGCGCCGGCGCGGGCAGCCGGGTGAGCGTCCCCACCGCCCGCGACAGCGCGGACTTGGGGACGAGGCGCATCAGCGCGAGGAAGGTGCCGTCTTGCATCGGGCTGCGGAGACTAACTTCCGGCATCGGGCGGTGCAGGCGTGGGCGCCCCACCATCCACGAGGGTGCGCTGCAGGGCCGCCTTGGGGATGACCCCCATCACGGTCTGGCTATCGGCGAGGACCACCGAGTTGGTCAGCCCGGGCATGGCCCTCCGGCAGCGGTCCGAGTCCACCATGGCGTAGGAGTCCCGCGTCCCGCGGCCGTTCACCTCCACCGGCCCGGCAGGCTCGAAGCAGTCTCCGAAGAGCCGGTTGAAATCGCGCATCGCCATCCCCGCGCTGGGCGCGGCCGGAGGCCCGGCGTCGGGGGCCGGCGGCGCCGGAGGCCTCGCGGACCCGGAACCGCCGGGGGGCGGAGGCGGAGGGCTGACCGACGGGCCGGTGAGCGTGGGCGGAGTCCGTGCGTCGGCCATGGCCTTCTCGCGCTCGCGGGCAGCCTGCTCGATGCGGGCGCGGTTCTCGCGGATCCGGGAGAGGAGCTGTGCGGCGGCCTGGGCGTCCAGCGAGTCCGCGGGAACCTTGTCCAGCAGGGCCTCCACCTCGTGCATTGCCGGGTCGACGTAGGCGTCGTCCAGTTCCTTGGCGTAGAGCTTGTTGAAGCGCTCGGAGGCCCGGGTGAACTCGGGCGAGGGCTCCTTGCGTGCGCATCCGGCGAGGGCCAGCAGGAGGACGAGGCGGAACGCGCGAGTCGTCACGGGTCAGACCCCCAGGAAGAGACGGCGGCCGAAGTTCGGCGCCAGCTCGGCCTCGAAGATGCGCCGGGCAGCGCCCTCGATGTCGTACTCCACGCGGATGTACTCCACCGTCCGCGCGGTGGTGTCACAGACGACGAAGCAGGCACGGTTGTCGTAGTCGCGGGGCTGTCCGACGCTCCCCACGGAGATGAGGTACTGGTAGCCACGGCGGAAGGCGAACTTCTGGGCGACGACGTCGTTCACCTCGGCGTTCCCCAGGGCGAACGCCTTGCAGAGGTGGCTGTGCCCGATGAAGGTCACCTCGGCCAGGTCCTCCATGGCCGGGACCAGCTCGCGGGCCTGCTCCAGGGCGAAGACATACTCGTAGGCGCGGGGGTCGACCGGCGAGCCGTGGCTGAAGCCGATCTCCCCCACCCGGTAGGTGTAGGGGAGGCTCCGGAGCCAGGCGTGGTTCTCCTCGGTGAGGACGTGCGCCGACCAGTCGAGGGCGTGGCGCGCGCCCTCGTAATAGAAGGAGTAGTCCATCCGCCCGGCGACGGCGGCGTCGTGGTTCCCGAGCAGCGTCACCTCGGCGACGCTCCGCACGAGATCGCAGCAGGCGTTGGGCGAGGCGCCGTAGCCCACGATGTCCCCGAGCGACACCACCCGGTCCACCTTCTGGGCCTCGACCGCGCGGAGCACCTCGGTCAGGGCCTCGAGGTTGGAGTGGATGTCCGAGATGACGGCGAAGCGCATCGGCCTCCGTGGGAGCCCCGAGATTACACGACCTTGCCCACCCGGGGGCCTCCATGCTTAGGGGCGCCCCATGCGCATCGTCGTCACCGGCTCGCTGGCCTACGACTACCTGATGACCTTCCCGGGCAGGTTCCGGGAGCACTTCCTCTCCGACCGGATGCACCGGCTGACGGTGAGCTTCCTGGTCGACGACATGCGACGGCTGCGGGGCGGCGTGGCGGGGAACATCGCCTGGACGCTGGCCCTGCTCGGCGGCGGGCCGCTCCTGGTGGCGACCGCTGGGGAGGACTTCCCCGAGTACCGGGCTGCTCTGGACGGGGCCGGGGTGGATACCTCGGGGGTGACGGTGATCCGGGGTGAGTTCACCGCCTCCTGCTTCATCAACACCGACCTGGACGCCAACCAGATCGTGGCCTTCTACGCCGGGGCGCTCTCCCACGGGCACCGGCTGGAGCTGGGCGGGCTGGGGCTGGGGCCGAAGGACCTGGTGGTCATCAGCCCGACCGATCCGGAATCGATGCTCAAGGCGGTGGAGGCCTGCCGGTCGGCGCAGGTCCCCTACCTCTTCGACCCGGGCAAGCAGACTCCCCGGCTCGAGGCGGCGCAGATCCTCGACGGGATGCAGTCGGCAGCCGCCGTCATCGGGAACGACTACGAGTTCGCGCTCATGTCCCAGAAGACCGGCAAGAGCGAGGCGGTGCTCCAGTCCATCGCCCCGGTGACGGTGGTGACCCGCGGCGAGCAGGGCTCGACGGTGCTCGAGCGCGGGAAGTCGCCGGTGGACGTGCCGGTGGCCCCGGTCAAGGCGCTGGTCGACCCGACCGGAGCCGGGGACGCCTACCTGGGCGGCCTGGTCTACGGGATGGCGCGGCAGCTGCCCTGGCCCGTGGCGGGCCGCATCGGTGCGGTGGCGGCGGCGTACGCAATCGAGGTCCGCGGCTGCCAGGAGCACCGCTACACGCGCGCCGAGTTCCTGGCCCGCTACCGCGCGGCGTTCGGGCGCTCGGACGACGCCGCCGCCGCGCTCGGCTGACCCGCGATCAGTGCACGGCCCCGGCGGGTACCACCGGGATGAGGGCCTTCAGGTCGTCGTCGGTGAAGACGATGCCCGCGCCGAGGAAGAAGTCCCGCCCCGCGAGCACCCGGTTGTCGAGCTGGCTGTAGACCGGCCGGTTGAAGATGTCGTCCACGCCGGCGTTCAGGTACAGGTGCTGGAGGAAGGTCCACTGGAGGCTCACCCGGATCCGCGGCCAGCGCAGGCTCTGGTTGGCGAAGTCGAAGATGTCGGTCTTCAGCGCCAGCTGGTCCCTCCAGAAGTAGAAGTCCACGCCTACTCCGCCGGTGCTCTCGATGATGCCGAACCGGAAGGTCGCCCAGTAGAAGCGCTTGGCGAACTCGGCGGAGAACTTGAGCGAGTTGATGCTGGTGACGGTGCGCTTCTGGAGCGCCGGGTCGCCCTGCGACGGGGGGTTGGTCTGGATGTACTCGGTGGTCTCGACGCCGCGCGGGTCGCTGATCAGCGAGATGATGTAGTACTTGTCGGGCCGGGCGATGATCCGCAGCGTCGCGTCGATCTTCGCCGCCCCCGCGTTGAACAGGTAGTCGCTGTGGATGTTGGCCTCGAGCTTCAGGGCCACCAGCCGCTGGGCGTAGTCGGAGAGGTCCTCGATCGTCTCCCCCACCTTCCGCCCCAGCTTCTCGTCGGAGACGATCTCGCCCACGGCACCCCGGCCCTCGCGGATGTTCTCGGTGACCGTCTGGAGGTTCCCCAGCGTGGCGTCGAGCTTCTGGAGCGAGCTGCCCAGGGAGGCCAGCTGCCCCTGCGGCCCGCCGTCGACGTACATGTTGGTCTGGACGTCGGCCACCATCCGTCGCACGTCCCCGGTGATCACCCGGAGGTTCTCCACGATTTCCCGGAAGCTCGAAGACTCGCCCTCGGTCGCGCTGCGCATCGAGGCGGTGACGTCGCGCACGTTCTCGAGGATGGCCTCGATGTTCTGGCTCGAGCGCTGGGCGGTGTCGTTGACCGACTGCGACAGCTCGGTGAGGTTCCGGACGATGGCCTGGAGCGACTGGGTCCCGGCGTCGCCTCCCAGCGCATCGCGCAGCGAGGCGGTGACCGACTGGATGTCGTTGGTGATCTTCCCCAGGGTATCGAACAGCGCCTGCAGCCCCTGCTGGTCGATGACGTGGGTGATCTCCCCTCCGTCGGGCATCAACGGGGCGTTCGGAGAGCCGACCTGGAGGTCCAGGAGGTAGTCGCCGAGGAAGGACTCGGTCCGCTTGATGAGCGTGGCGTCGGTCCGCAGCCCGATGTCCTTGCGCAGCCGCAACGTCAGCCGGGCCCGGGTCCCGACGAGGGTGATCTCCCGGATCTCGCCCACCGGGATGCCCGCCACCTGCACCCGGCTCCGGGTTCCCAGGCCCGACGCATCGCGGAACATCGCGTAGACGGTGATGGTGTCCGCCCCCATCGTCCCCCGGCGGACGAAGACCAGCGCCAGGAGCAGGAAGCCGACGGCGGCGAGCACCAGGAGCCCGACCCTGAACGGCGTGACGAACGTCTTCACGATTTCCCGAACCACATCTGCAGGAAGTGCTTCAGCTCCGGATGCTGGCTGTGCCGCAGCTCCTGCGGCGGCCCCTCGGCGACGATCTGCCCCTTGAAGAGGAAGGCCACCTTGTCGGCCACCTTGAAGGACGAGGCGATGTCGTGGCTGATGACCACGCTGGTGACGTGGAGCTCCCGCTTGGCGGTGACGATCATGTCGTCCACGTAGTCGGTGGTGATCGGGTCCAGCCCCGTGGTGGGCTCATCGTAGAGGACGATCTTGGGATCGAGCACGATGGCGCGCGCCAGTCCCACCCGCTTCCTCATCCCACCGGAGAGCTGAGCGGGGTACAGCTCCTCCACCTTGTGCAACCCGACGATGGCCAGCTTCTCCCGGACCTTGGCCCGGATCTCCTCCTCCGACATGCCGGTGTGCTCGCGGAGGGCGAAGCTGACGTTCTCGTAGACGGTCATCGAGTCGAAGAGCGCCGCTCCCTGGAACACCATCCCGAACTTGCGGCGCACCCGTTCCAGATCTCGCTCGTCCAGGGGAACGATGTCCTCGCCGTCCACCACCACCCGCCCCCGGTCGGGCTTGAGCAGGCCGATCATGTGCTTCATGAGCACCGTCTTCCCCGAGCCCGAGCCCCCCAGGATGACGCAGGTGCTCCCCTCCTCGATGTCGAGGTTCACGCCGGTCAGGACCCGGTTGGACCCGAAGGCCTTCCAGAGGTCCTGGACCGAGATCATCGGGGGGCGCGGCTGCGTCGAGCTGGCCTCCTTCGTGCCGGCGGCGGCGGTCATCCGTGGAACAGCAGCCCCATGAAGTAGTCCTCGATGAAGATCGCCACCGCGGCGTCCACCATGGCGCGGGTGGTGGCCTGACCCACGCCCTTCGCGCCCCCGTGGGCGCTGTATCCCCGGTAGCACGCGATCAGGGTCACGGTGAAGCCAAAGACCGCGCCCTTGGCCAGGCCCTCCCAGATGTCCGCGGGGGCCAGGAGGTTCTGCGTCCGGAGGACGAAGGTCCCGACCGAGAGCCCCTTCAGCGGAACGGCCACGAAGAAGCCGCCGCTCAGGCCCGCGGTGTCGAAGATCATGGTGAGCAGCGGCACCATGCACAGCCCGGCGAGCACTCGGGGGACGAGGAGGTACTGGACCGGGTTGACCGCCATGGTCTCCAGGGCGTCCACCTGCTCGGTGACCCGCATCGTGCCGAGCTCGGTGCACATGGCGGAGCAGGCCCGCATCGTCACCATGAGCGCGCTGAACACCGGCGCCAGCTCGCGGGTGACCGTCAGGGCCACCGTCGGACCGACCAGGCTCTCGGCGCCGAACAGCTCGAACGCGCTCCAGGACTGTGTGGCGAACACCATCCCGGAGAACGTGCCGGTCAGCGACACCAGGACGATGGAGCCCACCCCCACGAAGTCGAACTGCGCGAAGACGTTCTGCAGGCGGAGGGGCGGCCGGAAGGTCCAGACCACCACCGAGACCCCGAGCGTGAAGAGCCCGCCGACGGTCTGGAACACCCCCAGGACGCCGTTGCCGACGCCCTCGACCAGGCCGACGAAGGGGTTCCTCTTGGACGCGGACTCGAGGTCGGACGTGGTCATCGGCGGCGCCCGGGCATCCTAGGGCAGGCTGCCCACCCGGGCACGTCCGGGCTCAGCCTTCCGGAACTCGCTCAGCTTTCGACGACGACCCGGGGCACTCGCGCACCGATGGCGCAGAGGACGTCGTAGGCGATGGTGCTCTGGAGAGCGGCGAGCCGGTGGGCATCCTGCTCCTCGTTGCCCTGTCGCCCGAGCAGCACCACCTCGTCTCCCACCTCCGCCCCGGGGATGTCGGTGACGTCGACCATGCAGAGGTCCATGCAGACGCGGCCCACGATGGGCGCGCGGCGCCCCCGGACGAGCACGGAGCCCCGGTTGGAGAGCAGCCGCGACCAGCCATCGGCGTAGCCGACGGGGAGCGTGGCGATCCGCGAGGGCCGCGGCGCGGTCCAGGTGCTCCCGTACGAGATGGGCGTCCCGGCGGCGACCGACTTCAGATGCATGACCGCGGTCTTCCAGCGGAGGACCGGCTCCAGCGCCCGGGGCGGGCGCAGCCACGGCGCCGGTGCGAGGCCGTACAGCGCCAGCCCCGGCCGGGCGAGGTTCATCTCCACCCCGTCGCGCGCCTCGGGCAGGGCGAGCAGCCCCGCGCTGTTCGAGAGGTGGCGCCACCGCGGGTCGAACCCGGCCGCGCGCATCTGCTGGAGCGCGGTCCGGAAGCGGGTGACCTGCAGCCCGGTGAGCGTCGCGTCGGCGAGGTCGGCGTTCGCGAAGTGGGAGCAGAGGCCTTCGAGCTCGACCCGCCGGCAGCCCCGGGCCGCGTCCAGGAAGGCCGGGACGTCTGCGGGGAGCACCCCGAGCCGCCCCATCCCGGTGTCGACCTTGAGGTGCGCACGGGCCGTCGTGCCCCGCGCGCGGGCCGCGGCCTCGAGCGCGGTCAGGTGCTCGGACCGGAACACGACCGGCACCATCCGGTGCTCGAGCATGAGCTCCCAGCCACCGTCGTACGCGCCGCCCAGCACCAGGATGTCGCTCCGGAGCCCGGCCTCGCGGAGCACGAGCCCCTCCTCCACCAGGGCCACGCCCAGGAAGCGGACCCCCGCGGCCTCGAGCGCACGCGAGACCGGGATCGCCCCGTGCCCGTAGGCGTCGGCCTTCACCACCGCCAGGACGTCCACCCCGGGGGCGGCCGCGTGCAAGGTGGCGAGGTTGCGGGTCAGGGCGCCGAGGTCGATCTCGGCGCGGGTGGGGCGGATGGGCACGGGTGGCGTTCTCCGGTGGAGGATGGCTGCCGGTCGACCCCGAGGCTACTCTCCTGCGGGGACCCCGGGGCACCCTGCAGGACGGAGGCCGTCCCGGACCGTCGCCCGGGGCTTCTCCGGACTCGAGCAGGCAAGGACGAGACGACATGGCGACGCATCGGGTGGGCGGCGAGGTCGATGCCACGTGCACGCGCTGCAGGATGGACCTGGCTCACACCATCCTGGCGATGGTGGGCTCGAAGATCGCCCGCGTGCGCTGCAACACATGCGGAAGCGATCACGTGTACCGGGGAACGCAGTCCGCGTCCCGCTCCGCGGCCGCGAGGCCACGCGCGGCCCCCGCCGAGAAGACCGTGATCGACTGGGAGGCCCAGCTCGCCGCCCGCGGCACGGAGACCCCGCAGGCCTACCACCCGGACCAGCACTACGCGGTCGACCAGGTGGTCCGTCACCCTACCTTTGGCCTGGGCATCGTCCGGGCGGTGCGCCAGGACAAGATGGACGTGGCCTTCA
>Ga0335080_10003037_pt1 | contig 16889 bp, 9 predicted proteins | sample Lox_Sample_34_FD_206720 | JGI IMG/M metagenome (GOLD analysis project Ga0335080, IMG submission 206720) | Soil microbial communities from Loxahatchee National Wildlife Refuge, Florida, United States - Lox_Sample_3.4 | ecosystem: Environmental > Terrestrial > Soil > Wetlands | place: USA: Florida...
ATCACGTCGACTTCTTTCACGGCCGTGACTTTGCCGTCGTACACCTTTGTCACGCGTTCAAGCTTGACTTCGGCCATGGGAGCATTCTCTAATGTATCGTAGGAGAGCGGTGGGAAGGAATAAATCCCCGAAATATATGGAGCGGGCCCGTGAAACACAAATTTACCTCTCCCGGGCCGGAATCCGCATGCGTCGCCCGGCCGTGGAAGCCCTTCACACGTCAGTGTGCCAAAGAACTATGAAAAAACACTTGACTTTGAAGAGACTCTTCCTATATTCGTGGAAGCGCTTCCATCTCAATCCGCCTGTCCTTTTTCAATCTCTCGAGTTTCTGCAACCCATGAGTGTGACGATTTACGACCTTGCACGTGAGGCCGGGGTGGGCATCGGAACTGTGTCCCGTTGCCTGAACAACCATCCCAGCGTCTCCGCAGAGACCCGCGCAAGGGTCCTCGAGGTCGTCCGCCGTTTGAGCTATCAGCCGCACGCCTACGCGCAGCGGCTGGCGTCAAAAAAGACGAACACGATCTCCGCCATCATCCCGTTCTTCACGAATTACTTCTTCATCCAGGTGCTGCAGGGGGTGCAGGACAAGGCCGCGGAGTTGGGGTTCGATCTGATACTCTACGGGGTCAACAACACGGCGCAGGCCGATTACTACCTCCGGCGGTCGCTTCACCGGGGACACGTGGACGGCGTCATGTTCTTTTCGATGAAGCTGCCGGAATCGTATGTCGCGAAGTTCCATGAGATCAGGCTCCCGCTTGTCCTGGTGGACGCGTACCACCCGGAATTCGATTCCATCAGCGTCAGGAACCTGGAGGGAGCGACGATGGCGACGCGCCACCTGGTGAAGCTCGGGCATACGAGCATCGCCATGATCAACGCGAGCCTCTCGACACAGCCCGCGCGGGACCGGATGGAAGGGTACCGCATCGCGCTCGAGGAGGCGGGCATCCCCTTCCGGTCGGACCGCGTGTTCATCTCCGCGATCGGGAAGCAGGACGGGTTCAACCGCGAAGCGGGGCGCGCGTCGATGGAAGACCTTCTCGGGAAGAACGCGGGACCCGACCGCGTGACGGCGGTCTTCATTGCGAGCGACGTCCAGGCCATGGGCGCGCTCGAGGGGGCGGCCGAGCTCGGCGTCCGCGTTCCCGAGGACCTGGCCGTCGTCAGCTTCGACGACATCGAGCTTGCCCAGCACGCACAGCTCACCACGATGCGGCAGCCGATGTACGAGATGGGCGTCCTGTCGCTCGAGAAGCTCCACGCCAGGCTGAAGAACCCGGACGCGCCCCCGTCCCTTACCACGTTTCTCCCCTCGCTGATCGTCCGCCGCTCCTGCGGCGCCCGCGTCGGCAGCGAGGAGCTTGTATGAGTGGCCGGCGCGCAGGCGAACGGCCGGCGGATACTCGCACGACGGGACAACGGATGCTCGTCGTGCTTGCGATTTCGCTGCTGGTCTCCCCGCTCACGCGGGCCGCGGTGCCTCCCCCGCCGGTCGGTGCGGATTCCGCCGGAATTCCGTCCTGGGCGCAACGGGCGGTGTGGTATGAAATTGTGCCCGAGCGGTTCCGTAACGGCGATCCCTCGAACGATCCGACAGCGGCGGATATCGCCGGAGCCTGGCCGCACGAATCCACGGGTCCCTGGCACGTCTCTTCCTGGACGGGGGACTGGTACCGGCTCCAGGACTGGGAGAAGGAAGGGCACAAAGGGTTCTACTTCAGAGCGCAGCAGAGGAGGTACGGTGGGGATTTCGCAGGGATCATCGACCGTCTCGACTACCTCACCGATCTCGGCGTCACCGCGATCTATCTCACCCCCGTGTTCGATGCGCCCTCGTTGCACAAATACGACGCGGCGACGTTCGTTCATATCGATCATAATTTCGGACCAAACCCCGCGCATGACAGGGCGCTCACCGACGGCGAGAATCCCGCCGATCCGGCCACCTGGCGTTGGACTTCCGCGGACAGTCTCTTCCTCCGGTTCCTGCGCGAAGCGCACGGGAGGGGGATCAGGGTGATCATCGACGGCGTCTTCGACCACGTCGGGACCTCGTTCTGGGCGTTTCGCGACGTGCGGAAGAAGGGTCCCGCGTCGCCGTACCGCGACTGGTTTTCCGTGCGCGCCTGGGACGACACGGCGACCGCGCGCGATGAGTTCGACTACGATTGTTGGGCGGGGGTGAAAGATCTTCCGCAATTCAAACGGGACTCGGGCGGGCTCGCCCCCGGACCCGCCGCCTACATCCGGGCGATCGTCCGCCGCTGGATGGCGCCGGGCGGCTCACCGGCCGACGGCGTGGACGGCTGGCGGCTCGATGCCGCGGAGCTGATGCCGATGCCCTTCTGGCGGGAATTCCGCACCTGGGTGAAGTCCATCAATCCCGACGCGTACATCACGGGGGAGGTCTGGTGGGAGGACTGGCAGAACGACCGGATATTCGACCCCGTGCCGTGGCTTGCGGGGGACGCGTTCGACGGCGTGATGAACTACCGCTGGGCCAGGGAGGCGTGCCGCTTTTTCATCGACGGGAAGCAACATATAGGCGCCGCCGAATTCGACCGGCGGCTGCGGACACAGCGGATGCAGTTGCCCTCAGCCGTGAATCTTGCGCTGATGAACCTGCTTGACAGTCACGATACGGACCGGCTTGCCTCGATGATTGTAAACGCGGACGAGCGCTATGACCACCGGGCGAGCCCTGCGGAGAGCCGGGACTACCGGGTGCGAAAGCCCGACAGCGCGGAAATCCGGACGCAGAAGCTGATGGTGCTCTTTCAAATGACGTACCCGGGTGCGCCGATGATCTACTATGGCGACGAGGCGGGAATGTGGGGAGGGGATGACCCCGACGAGCGGAAACCGATGCTGTGGGATGATCTCCGCTACGACGACGAGGGGTCGCACCCCTTCGGGCAGGCGCGACCCCGGGACGCAAACGTCTATAACAGGGACATGTACACCTGGTACCGCGCGCTCATCGCCCTCCGGAAGGCGAGCCCGTCCCTTTCATCCGGCGACTTTGTCACGCTTCTCGCCGATGATTCGACGGGCGTGTTTGCATTCATCAGGTCTTCTGCGGGGGAGCGGACGATCGTGGTCTTCAACTGCGCGCAGAGGATGCAGCGTGCGACGATCGCCCCGGAATCCGGGGCCGCGGCCTTTCGCTGTGTGTTCGGCGGGGGGGTGGTGGAGGCGGAAGGGGGGATGCTGCATTTCCGCTTGCCGCCGCGGACCGGCATGATCGTGAGGTCAGTGACGGGATGAGGGAGAGCGTCTGTATGACCGCCGCGGTGCTTGCGATCTGCCTCGGGTCGTGCGCGCGGGAGAAGCCCGTGGCGCGGGTCGCCGGGCGGGAGATCACGCCTGCGGAGTTCCGGGAGCGTTTCGAGGATTACCTGTTTACGACGGGCGATAAGGACAACATCCTGGTCCGGGAGAAGATCGTCAACAACATGATCAACGAGATCGCCATCACGGCGGACGATCATGCGCAGGGCTTCGACGCCGACAGCGCCTACCAGGCGCAGATGCGCCAGGTGACGTCGCAGGCGCTCCTGGACGCCTACGGTAAACGGATCACCGTCGACACAATCCGGGTGAGCGAGCCCGAACTCTGGAACGAGTTCCGGGCGTCACGCAGCAAGATCAGCGCCCGTTTCCTGTACGCGAAGACCGAGGCCGCGGCCCGCGCGTTAAAGGACCGGCTGGAACACGGAGGGACGTTTACGGCGCTCGCGAAGGAAGTATTCACCGATCCGCGTCTCGCGTCGTCGGGGGGCTCGCTCGGCTACTTTGACCCCGGCGACGTGGAGCAGGCCTTCGAGGACGCAGCCTGGCGGCTCCCGCTCGGTGCCCTTTCCGACCCCGTTCGGCTCAGGGAGGGGTGGGCGATTATCCGGGTCGACGACCGGATGGAGGTCCCTCTGGCATCGGAGCTCGATTATGCGGCGGCGAAGCCGAAGCTTGAGAAAGCAATCAGGGAACGTAAGATCCTGGGGCTCCTCGCCGGTGCGACAGACAGCATCGCGCACGATCTCGATCCGCAGTTCAACGAGCGCGCGGTGGACCTCGTCCTCACGCATTGGTCCGCCATCACCGGAGAAGACGCCGCCGGGATCAGCCACGAGGAGGCGCGCGCCGTGCCGGCTGATCTGCGTGACACGGTCCTCGTCAGGTTCAGGAACGCGACGTGGACAATCGGTGAATTCGTGAGGAGGTCGGACGACCTTTCAACCAGGTTCCGCCGGCGCGTCCACGCAGCGGAAGACGTCCGGGAAGTGGTTGTGGGTCTTGCGACGCGCGAGGTCCTTCTCGCCAGCGCGGCCGGCGCGGGCCTGGAGCGCTCGGAAGGCGTCCGGCGTCAGATCACGGGACACAGAGACCTTTACCTCCTCCGGCGATGGGAGCAATCGGTTGTCGATACGGTGACCGCGTCTATGGTGCCCGCGGATTCTGTCGATGCTTATTACGCCCAGAACCGCGATCTCTTCTCGTATCCTCCGGAGCTGGACGTCGCGGAGATCCTGGTCAGGTATCCCCGCGAGGCGGACTCGCTGGCGCACCTGATAAGGCTAGGAGCGGATTTCGCCGCGCTCGCGCGCAGCAACACCGTCCGCCCCTGGGGCGTCGCGCACGGCGGCGACCTGGGATACGCCCCCCGGTCGCGCTACGGCATCCTGGCCGATACGCTCTTCCGCGCGCGCACGGGTGCCGTCATCGGGCCGCTTGCCGTGGGACCTTTCCGGGCCATATTCAGGATCCTGGGCCGGAAGGAGGGGCGCCTCCGCACGCTGGAGGAAGCGCGTGAAGACATCATCAACGTCATCCTCCCGCGCCTGAAGAAACGGACGTACGAAGAGGCGCTCATGCGCCTCAGAAACAGATCGGTCGTGAGCATTGATCTTGAAGCCCTGGGAAACGTCGTCATCCCCAGGAACTAGTCGCATCATCGAAGGAACGAACCCTATGAACGTGAAGCCGCTGCTCGTTGTCATGCTCGGTGCGGCGCTCTGCCAGGCGCCGCTGTTCGCCGGGACGACGGGGAAGATCGTGGGTGACGTCAAGGACGCGACAACCGGCGAGGCGCTCGTGGGGGCGAGCGTCCTGATCGAGGGCACGACGATGGGCGCCGCCGCGGACATCGACGGTCACTTCCTCATTCTGAACGTCCCCCCGGGGAGGTACACGCTGACGGCTTCCGCCGTCGGCTACGCGAAGAAGGCGATGACGGGCGTGACCGTGTCCATCGATCTCACCACCACGCTGGCGATCACGCTGGAGTCCCAGGTCGTCGAACAGAAGGAAGTGGTCGTGACGGCCGAGCGACCCGTCGTGCAGAAGGACCTCACCTCCGCGGAGGCGCGCGTGGACGGCACGCAGATCTCCCGGCTCGCGGTGCGTGAGGTGAACGACGTTCTCTCGCTGCAGGCGGGGGTGAACGTCGACAAGTTCGGCGGGATCCATATCCGGGGGGGGAGGACGAACGAAGTCGGATACTGGGTTGACGGGATCTCGGTGTCGGACGTCTACGACGGATCGCAGGCCGTCCAGGTGGACAACGGCGCGATACAGGAGCTGCAGGTGATCAGCGGGACGTTCAACGCGGAGTACGGCCAGGCGATGTCCGGCATCGTGAACATCGTGACGAAGGACGGGGGACAGGATTTCCATGGTAGCCTCACGTCGTACGTCGGCGGCCACGTCACGAGCGACAGGACATTCTACAACCTGCAGCGGTATCGCCCGCTCGACGAGAAGGACCTGGAGGGAAGCCTGAGCGGGCCGGTCGGGATTCCGGGCGTGACGTTCTACGTGACCGGGCGCTACTTCAAGGACAACGGGTGGCTTTACGGCCAGAAGACATTCAACCCTGACGGCTCGCTCGTAGCCGGGGCGGACACGGTGTTCAACAGCGCGGGGCAGATGACCGGCGTCAGCAGGCCGTCAGATCCCGTCCCGATGAACGACCGCACCCGGTATTCGGGGCAGTTCAAGCTGACGACGCAGATCAGCGGCGACGTCAAGTTCGCGCTGACCGGCGTGGGGAGCATGATCAACTACCATGACTACAACCACGACTACGCGCTCGATCCCTCAGGCGACGTGAACAAATACGACCGCGGCTACAATCTTTCCGGCCTGTGGACCCACTCGCTCAGCGCGTCCACGTTCTACACGATCAACGTCGCCTACTTCGACAAAAACTACCGGGAATACCTGTACGAGAATCCGTTCGATCCCCGCTATGTGCTCGACCCGCTGGCGACCAACAGGAACCTCTACGAATTCTACCACGCGGGCACTAACCTCCACCATTTCCACCGGTCGACCGAGACGCGCGAGGCGAAGCTCGACCTGACCAGCCAGCTCAACCGGCTCATCGAGTTCAAGGCGGGCGCAGAAGGGCGGCTCCACCGCCTGTATTTCCAGGACTACAGCGTGACGCCGGAGGCGTACACGGCGATCGTGAACGGGGTGTCGACCAACCTCTACCGGGCGACGATTCCGGATCCGACCGGCCCCCTGTACCAGGAATACACGCGCCAGCCCGTCGAGATTTCGGGCTACGCGCAGGCGAAGCTTGAGTACGAGCACATGATCGTGAACGTCGGGCTCCGGTACGACTATTTCAACTCCCGGGGCCAGATCCTGGCCGACCCGCAGGATCCCAACGTGTACCTCCCGCAGAAGCTGGCAAACCAGGGGATGACGCTGGCCGAGCGCCTGGCGGTGTGGTACAGGCACGCGTCGCCGAAATCCGCCCTGAGCCCGAGGTTCGGCATCTCATATCCGATCACGGACCGGGGGGCGCTCCATTTCTCTTACGGCCACTTCCTGCAGATTCCCTCGTTCGAATTCCTGTACCAGCAGCCGGAGTTCAAGGTCAATGCCACCTCGCCGCTGCAGGGGGTATACGGCAACCCGGACCTGAAGCCGCAGACGACGATCATGTACGAGATCGGCCTGCAGCAGCAGGTGACCGAGGACCTGAGCTTCGACGTGACGGGCTTCTACCGCGATGAGCGCGACTGGGTCTCGACGAGCGCGGAGATCCCGGTGCGCGACCCGCTGACCGCCACGACCTACTATACCCAGTTCATCAACAAGGACTACGCGAACTCCCGAGGCATCACGCTCACGATCAACAAGCGGATGAGCAGCATGTTCACGATGAACTTCGCGTACACCTTCCAGGTGGCGGAGGGACTGAACTCAAACGCGGACGACGAGCAGGCGGCGCTCAACTCGAACTCCGAGCCGATCCGGACGCTCACGCCGCTCGACTGGGATCAGACCCACTCCGCGAACCTCTCCCTGGGCGTTGGGAAGAGCGACTGGGGGGTCTTTGCCATCGGGCGCTACGGGTCGGGCATGCCGTACACCCCCGTGATCAACCAGGCCGAAGCGCGGGGGCAGGATGCGGCCCGCGTGGTGACCAAGAACAGCCGCCGGGCACCCGGGCAGCTGACGGTCGACCTGCGGGCGAACAAGGATTTCGCGTTCGGGGCGTTCAACCTCAGCGTCTTCCTGAGGGTGTTTAATCTGTTGGACGCGCGCAATGCCTCGTCGGTGTACGGCGAGACCGGTCAGGCGACTGCGACCCCGGTCCAGCTGGGCGTCGGGGGCCTCAGCAGCGCCATCAACCGGGTCAACACGGTGGAGGACTATCTTGTCCGGCCGGATTTCTACACCGAGCCCCGCCAGGTTCAGTTCGGCGTTTCGCTCAACTATTAACACGGATCAGACATGACGACTGCACGTGAGACACTCCGCACCTCCGTTTTTCGGCGGGCCTTCGCCCTCCTGCTCCTCTGCGCGATCGTGGCCTCGCCCGCCCTGTCGCAGGTCACCGCAAATCCGCCCGGCAAGGAGCGCGTCGACGGTACATACAAGCGCAGGACGGAGATCGACGGAAACAACGTTCGCGCCAGCGTCTTCAACTATCTTTTCGAAGGGCGCACAGGCGTCGGGCAGGGAGTGCCGTTCGAGTGGCCCAAGAACACGGGGCGGGACTACATCGCGCTCGTGGCGCTCTTCATCGGCGGGGAGGTTACCGACGACAACGGGAACCTGGTCCACATCGTGGACCTCCCGGCCTTCCGCACAAGTCCTGCGGGTGCCGACTGGAACGTCCTGCCAATCCCGGGGTACTTCAACGCGAGCCGCGCGGACGGGGGCATCATCGCCAAGAGCGACGACCCGACGAGCTGGCCAGCGTACTGGCCCGATAAGATGAGCGACTCGCTCGATCCGGGCTGGCGGGGGGAGTGGAACGGCTTTTACGGCAAGGACCAGTTCAGCGCCGATCAGGAGATGTTCTACCGTGTCGGGGACGACAACTACAACAGGTTCAACTACCACCCCGACTCGACCGACCCGACGCGCAAGGGGCTGGGCATGATCGTCGACACGCGCGTGATGCAGTGGTCGCAGGTCTCCGTGGCGGACGCGACGTTCTTCATCCACGAATTCCGCAACGACGGTACGAAGGACATTCAGAGGGTCGGGACGACCATCTGGCTGGCGGACCTGGTAGGGGGGGACGGCGATTCGCAGGACGACATGCCGGACTTCGATCTGCGGCAGGCGGTCGCGTTCTCGCTTGACAAGGACGCGCTCAGCTCCAACCCCGCCTTCCTGGGGGCGTTCGTCGGCGCCGTGGCGACGAGCTTCCTGGAGACCCCGGGCAACGCAACTGACCGGATCGACAACGACGGCGACAGCCCCGAGAACCCGCAGACCGGGGGCGGCCCGCCGGTCACGCAGGCCATGCTCGTGGGGGAGATTCCCGCCAACGGCATCGACGATAACGGCAACGGGCTGATCGACGAAGATACGACCTATATCGCCTTCGGCACGCAAATCGCCGTCACGTACGCCGACGGCATCGACAACAACAACAACGGGGAGGCGGGGAGCCCGGTGGTGACGCAGCAGATGATCAACGATGCCGCCCCCGACAAGTGGCACCGGTGGCCGCCGAACCCCGAGAGCGATCCCGTCCAGCAGGGAACCGACGGCAAGCCGATCATCTGGCTCATCAACGTGGTCCAGTCCACGCTCGGCCAGAAATACAAAGACAACGTTGACAACAACGACAATTCGGTGGGGTACAATAATCTTCCTCGCGTCACCCAGGCGATGATCGACCAGGCCCGCGCGGACAAATATCACCGCTACCGCGTGCCGGGGACGAACGTCATTCTGTACAGCCTCGACTCGACGTCCCTGGGGAAGCGGTACCTGAACCGAGACGGGCTCCGCGACGCGGGTGTGGACGAGAACATCGACGAGATGATCGACGAATCGCGCGAGGACGGCATCGACAACAACGGCGACTGGAATCCGCTCACCGACGATGTCGGACTCGACGGCAAGCCGGGCACGCACGATTTCGGGGAGGGGGACGGTCTGCCGACCTCCGGGGCGGGGACCGCCTTCCCGGGAGAACCTCATATCGACAAGACCGACGTGAAGGAGTCCGACCAAATCGGCGTCACGAACGTCCAGTACAACGTCGCCGGCGGAATTAACTTCCAGACGACGGCCGACATCTACTACTGGTCGGAGTTCATGTTCCCGGGCAAGTTCGTCGATCCGGCGGTCCTGAAGCAGGTGATCGGCACGAGCGGCGGGGACTACGACCTCTTCGTCAGCTCAGGGTTCTTCCCGCTGAAGGCGGGCCAGACGGAGCGGGTCTCCTACTCGGTGGTCATGGGGAACGCGACGCAAGCAGGGAACGCAGACCAGTCGGGCGCCAAAGCCGACGCACTCCGGAAGCGGAAGATCGCCCAGCAGGCGTACAACGAGAACTACCAGTTCTCCACCGTTCCCCTTGAGCCGACGGTGAAGGCGGTCGCCGCGGACCACAGGGTCACCCTCTACTGGGACGATGTGGCGGAGCAGACGCTCGACCGGTTCCTGGCCGGGATTCCCGGGGCGGACGGACACACGTTCGAGGGCTACAGGATCTACCGGTCCACCGACCCGGCTTTCCAGGATCCTGCGAAGATCACGGACGCCTACGGCAACCCAGCTCCCTTCAAGCTCCCGATCGCGCAGTACGACCTCCGTGACGGCATCCAGGGACTGAGCCCGATCCTATACAACGGGATAGCATTCAACCTGGGGACCGATTCCGGTCTGAAGCACACGTTCGTTGACACCACGGTGCAGAACGGGCAGAAGTACTATTACGCCGTGCGCGCCTACACCAAGGGCTACGCGCCCTACGCCATCACCCCCTCGGAGAGCAACGTGACGGTTACGGTGGACAACGTCACGGGGAAGCTCATCCGCACAAGCCAGTCGGTGGCGGTAGTCATACCCAATGCTCCCGTTGCCGGTTTCACGGCGGCCGCCGGCGCGGGGGTCAGCCTGGTCAGCGGGACGACCACCGGGAAGGTCAGCTACACGATCATCGACCCGCGCTACGTCCTCGACAGGAAGTACCGCGTGACGTTCGAAGACACCGTGCTTGCAGGGGCCGGCACGACGCCCGACACATTCAAGACGGTGACGATGACGCTTGCCAACGTCACCGGCGGGGCCACGCCCGATACGCTGATCCGGCGGACGCATGCGATCGCCGACACGCTCGAGCAGCAGGTCATCGACGGTGTCCGGCTCACGCTGGCCAACGAGACGAGCATCGGACTCAACACTGCGCGCTCCGGCTGGAGCAGGCCGAACCGCATGCAGCTGCAGCTTATCCCGTGGGAATATGACCCCGTGTTCGGGCAGAAATTCCCGAACGATTACATTATCGTCTTCGGGCAGGTGGGGATCGACACCGGCGCAGCGTTCGAAATCACCGGCCCTGGCGGGTACGTCACGCCGGTGATACCGGTGAATTTCACGGTGATCGATACGTATCACCACCGCCGCGTCCCGTTCGCCTTCCTGGAGCTGGATCCCTCGACGGGACCAGGGAAGTTCAGTGCCGTCTACGACGCGAACCGGGCGGGAGGGACTGCCAGCGACAACATCATCTTCCTTGAGAAGAACGCAAAGAACGCGACAGTCGTCACCTGGGCGTTTTCCGTTCTCTTTGACTCGTCGAAGACCCTCCCTGCAGCCGGCGACACGGCGTGGCTCTTCCTTACGAAGCCGTTTCGCACGGGTGATGCCTTCGAGTTCACGATGAAGGCCCAGGCGGTGGATCCGGCAGGGGCAAAGGCCGGCCTGGACAACATCAAGGTGGTTCCCAACCCGTACATCGCCGCGGCGACGTGGGAGGAAAAGAACCCGTACTCGACCGGCCGGGGCCCGCGAGAGATCCATTTCAACCACCTGCCGCAGGAGTGCACGATCCGCATCTACACCATCGCCGGGGCACTGGTCACGACGCTGTACCACAACAGCACACTGCTCGACGGGACGGAGCCGTGGAACCTCCTCACCAGGGACAATCTCTCGGTCGCCTACGGCATCTACATCTATCACGTGGATGCGCCGGGTATCGGGCAGAAGATCGGCAAGTTCGCGATTGTGAAGTAACGCATGTTCACTGAGCGCGCATAATCAGGGCATCCGTGGTATGAACACACTCATGATGAGACTGCTGCGGGGCGCCGCGGCCGGTGTGCTGGCGGCGGCAACGGCCGCGCAACCGCTTGCGGCGCAGGTGACCAAGGTCGGCACCACTGCCGCGACGTTCCTGAGCATTCCCGTCGGGGCGCGTGCGCTAGGCATGGGAGGGGCGTTTGTGGGGCTTGCCGACGACGCATCTGCGATGTACTGGAACCCCGGGGGGATCGCCCGGCTCGCGCAAAACGAGGCGCTGTTCGTTCACGCGAACTGGATCGCCGACATCAGCTTCAACTACGGCGGGGTGGTGCTCCCGGTGCAGGACATCGGGACGTTCGGCCTCAATTTCACCTCGCTGACCATGGCGGACATGGAGCGAACGACTGAAGAACTCCCGGAGGGAACCGGCACGACGTTTTCCGCCGGCAGCTTCGCGGTAGGTCTCACCTATGCGCGAAACCTCACGGACTGGTTTTCTATCGGCGGGAACGTGAAATTCATCGACGAGCACATCTGGAACGAAAGCGCAATCGGGTTCGCCCTGGACGTCGGGACGCTCCTGACGACCCCGTTCCCCGGACTCAAGTTCGGGGCCGGCATATCGAATTTCGGAACGAAGATGCACATGACGGGCGACGACCTGCTCGTCCTGAAGCCGATTTCCTCCAACGCGGGGGCGAACCAGAGCATCAACGCCGTCCTGTCGACCGATCAGTTCGATCTTCCGCTCACACTCCGGATCGGGTTCGCGTACCAGCCGTTGGTCCTCGACGATCAGGTGCTGACGTTCGTCGTCGATGCGGTGCACCCCAACGATAATTCCGAGAGCATGAGCGCCGGGGTGGAATACACGACGTTGCAGAAAATCCTCTCCGTCCGGGCCGGCTACAACGGGATTGGCATGCGGGACGGGGAGGAGCAATTCACGCTGGGCGGCGGCCTCCGCTACGAGGTCTGGCCCGGCACAGTCGTGCGCATTGACTACGCGTTCGAGCGGTTCGGCCGCCTCAACGACGTCCACAAGTTCGGCGTGAGCCTGCTCTTCTGAGGCCGCGCGATCCGCTTCCGGCGTCACAGATCTCAGCAATTCACGTTCACTCACTAACTGGGAGGAGGCCCACATTCGAAGGAATTGCGCTACCCGGCGCCGCGGCACCCGCCGGTGATTACGAAGTGTCATTCACTGGATCATTCATAGAGGAGGTTTGCCATGGTTCGCGTATGGCTAAAATGCTCCGCCCTGCTGCTGGTCCTGGTGTTGATCGGGACCACGGCGGGCCTGGCTCAAAACAACGTGACCTTCAAGGTCAAGATGGGCTCCGAGGTCTACGGCGGCAGGTTCCACCTCGGGCAGGACGTGGTGACAGTGCGCGGTGACTTCAACGACTGGGGCAACAGCACGAACAACCCCGACACGCTGAAGACCTACAGCGCCACCGACACGAGCTACACCATCACCAAGTCTCTCCCCGCCGGATCGATCAACTACAAGTTCTGGGCGTCGAGCACGGCGCTCGGCTACGAGTCGATTGCCAACAACCGCACGTTCACCGTGGTCGCGGGCAACGACACCATCCCGGCCGCCTGGTTTAACAACGACTCGGCGTACCTGAAGGCGCCCAAGGTGCCGGTGAAATTCCAGGTCAACATGAGCGCGGCGATTCTGTCGGGACTCTTCATCCGGGACAGCGACTACGTGCGCATCTCCGGAAGCTTCAATGGGTGGTCGACGACGCTGGACACGATGAAGCGGAACTCCACAGACAGCATCTACACGAGGACCGACTCGCTGGATGAGGGCTCGTCGATCCAGTACAAGTTCCTCAAGACGCTCCGGATCAATAGCGATTACGAGTCCATCAGCAACCGGGCGTACACCGTCCCGACCGGCGGCGGCATCATTCCGGTCGCATACTTCAACAACGATTCCACCGTGCACGCCGTGGCCACCGGGACCATCAAGTGGCAGGTGAACATCGCCGAGATGAAGGCGCTCGGCTGGTTTGATCCCACGAAGGACACGATGCAGGTGCGCGGCAGCTTCGAGGGCTGGGGGGGCACGAAGATCACCCAGGACCTCTTCAACACGAACCTGTACTCCAAGACGATCTCGTTCGGTGAGCTGATCGGGAACGCGATGGCGTACAAATTCTACATGAAGCTCGACTCGACGCACGCCACCGCGCTCTGGGGTGCGGACTGGAACGCGCACAAGGACGACTACGACTACGAGCACCCGGCGACGCTGGGGGACGGCAACAACCAGTTCCCGATCACGCAGGGGGGAACCCTCGCCACCACGCCGGGATTTTACTCGCAGATCGCCCCCCAGGGGCTTCTTGCCGCGAGTGATTCTGTCAACGTGACATTCAAGGTGAAGATGGGTCCCGCGGTACACTACATCAACCCGCTCAATCTCACCACCGACACCGTCCGCTTCGTGCTGTATGACAGGCTCTGGAGGGCCGCGATGGCGAAGAACCTCCACCTTGCGGCGATCCCGGACGTCTTCAAGATGACGGGACCCAACATGACCGACACGTCGTACACCGTGACGATCAAGGTGAAGGGACCCACGCACTACAATATCATGTATTTCTACCGGGTGAACAAGTCCGACGGGACAAGCTACGACGAGGGCGGCGGACTCGGCGTCTCGAACCCATACCGGTCCCGGTTCATAGGAAAGTCCGGAAGCGTCTGGCCGGCCAGCTACAACGCGCCGACGGATGTCTGGCAGAAGGATCCTCCGATGCCGACGGAAAGCTCGCCGTTCTCGACGGGCATCCTCCCGGTGGGCGCGCCCCTGGTCTACTCGCTGAACCAGAACTATCCGAACCCGTTCAACCCGACGACGACGATCAGCTACACGCTACCGGAACGATCGGCGGTGTCACTGCGGGTGTACAATATTCTGGGGCAGATTGTGGAGACGCTCGTCAACACCGAGCAAACGAGCGGCAACCACGTCGTGGTCTTCGACGCGAACAGGCTCTCCTCCGGCGTCTATTTCTACAGGCTCGAGGCCGGCAGGTTCACGCAGGTCATGAAAATGATGCTGCTGAAGTAACTTGTTCTATGTACAGTTCACCACTGCGGCAGGGCGCGAGCCCTGCCGCACTGCGTATGGAGGGTCTGTGACGGCACCGGCGATGGATATCAGTCTCGAGCTCCTCCGGATGGACGTGCCTCCTGGGCCACGGACGCTTTTTCAGATCGGCGCGCTGCGAATCGCGGCGGGAGAGCACGTCGCGATCACTGGGCCGAGCGGCGTCGGGAAGACCACGCTGCTGGAGATTATCGCGGGGCTTCTGCTTCCCAGCGCAGGGCGCGTCCTCGTCGGAGGGAGGGATGTCACCCGGATGGGGAACCGGGAGCGGTGTCTGATGCGCCGGGAGCGGATCGGCATCGTCTTCCAGCGGCTGAACCTCATCAGTTACCTGACCACGGAGGAAAATGTTGCGCTCCCCCTCGCCCCGGGGCCGGTGTCCCGGCGAGCGGCGGCGGAGGCAATGGACCGGATCGGGATCGGCGGGCTGCGATCCCGCCGCGTGGCGGACCTGAGCCCCGGGGAACAACAGCGTGTTGCGGCCGCACGGGTGCTCGCCGGGCATCCCCTGGTGGTTCTTGCCGACGAGCCGACGTCGAGCCTGGACGACAGGAATGCGGGGGAGGTCCTGGATGCGCTTTCAGAGGCGGCCGGCGGGAAAACGATGGTCGTCGTCAGTCACGATCCCCGGGTGCGAAGAGGGTTTGACCGGGTGCTCGATTTCGGATCGCTTTGTGCGCCGTGAGACCGCTCACGCTGGCATTCAGGCACCTGACGCGGAACGCGACCGCGACGGTGATTGCGCTCGTCGCGATCACCGCTGCGGTGGCGTGCGGGGGCGTGCTCCTGCGCCTCTACCGGCTCGCGGAAACCCGGTTTGCGACGCTTGTCGACGGCCCTGATGCGGTGGTCGGCGCAAAGGCCCCGACGATGGATATACTGCTCGGCGCACTGAACGCCGAAGGGGAGCCTCCGGGAACGATTCCGGGGGCGCTCTACCGGACGCTCAGGGATCGGCCGGTTATGAGGATGGAGGATGGGACGACCCTCGACCTTTCGGCCGTGCGGCGTGCCGTGCCGCTGCTCTGTGTCGGACGCATCGCCGCGGCGCGCGTGTTTGCCACGGACGGGGAGTTTTTCGCGCAGTCCGGTGCACCTTCCGCGCCTCTCCTGAAGCGCGGAAGGTGGTTCGGCCAGTCAGGGGAGGCCGTCCTGGGACGGGGCGTCGCACGCGCGCTCGGTGTCGACGTCGGCGACAGCGTGAACATGGAAGCGGCCCGGGCAGGATTCTCCCCAGGCCGCCTCCGCGTAGCGGGTGTGTTCACCTCAGGCGGCAGCGCGTGGGAGGGCTGTGCCTTCACCAGCCTGGGCGGGGTGCAACACTCCGGGGGGCCCGACGCGGTTCACTATGTTCTCCTCTACCTGCGCCCTGGCAGTGCGGAGCAGGTTGCGCGGCTCGTCGATGCGCGCACTGTCGCACAGTATGTTGACGTTCACAAAGAAGAGCAGAGGCTTGCCGAGCTCGGGGGGGTCGGCGTCCGGTTTGGCGTGTCGATCACCGTCCTCGTCATTCTCCTCGCGGGACTGGCGGTCGCTGCCGTAATGATCACAAGGTTCGAGGGGATGGCGACTGAGCTTGCGGTGTTCCAGGCGATCGGCTTCACGCTCGGTGAGCTGGGCGCATGGCTGGTGTGCGAGGGGCTCCTGCTCGCGCTCCCTGCCTGCCTTCTGGGCGCCGTGGCGGAATACCTCGCGCTCCCCCCGCTCAGGGCGCTCATGGGCTCCGCGCTCCCACCGGTGACGGTGGTCTCCGGCAGCCCCGCCTGGAGCGCACCGGTTTGGGGGGCGGCCGTGCTGGTCACCGTCTGCGCGGTTGCGGTCCCCTTCCTGAGGCTTCTGCGGCAGGATACCCCCGCAACGCTCCGACGCGTCTAAGGGGGAATCTGCGCGAGGACATCGCGTGCCTCGCGCATATTGGGCCTGATCGCCAGGGCCCTCTGCAGGTTCTGCCTCGCCTCCCCGTAGCGTCCCAGCCTGGCGTACGCGACCCCGAGGAGGTAGCGGCCCGAGGCCGCCCCGTCCGCGCTCAGCCTGCCCGCGGATTTCCCGTCGACAGAGAATCCGGACTCGAATTGCTGCGCCGCGCCATCCGCGTGATTCCCCTGGAGCAGCTGCAACCCGAGCTTCATCCGCGCAAAAGGGTTATCCTGGATCGCGATACACCGCTCGTACGCGACGCGCGCGCCGCCGGTGTCCCCCTCGTCCGCGAAGTAGTCGGCGGCCTTCAGGAGGGGCTGGA
>Ga0335080_10003038_pt1 | contig 16886 bp, 18 predicted proteins | sample Lox_Sample_34_FD_206720 | JGI IMG/M metagenome (GOLD analysis project Ga0335080, IMG submission 206720) | Soil microbial communities from Loxahatchee National Wildlife Refuge, Florida, United States - Lox_Sample_3.4 | ecosystem: Environmental > Terrestrial > Soil > Wetlands | place: USA...
GACCGCGTACAAGAAGAACGGCGAAACGCGGCCCCCGATCAGGCTCGCGACCGCGGGTTGCAACGATTGAAAAACGATCAGGTGCACGATGTACATGGCGTAGCTGTACTTGCCACAGGTCCGCAAGAGGGGTGCTGTCAGGAGGCGTGCCAGCGGTCCGGCCTCGCAGGTCGCGCCCGCGAAGACCATGCAAGCGTAGACCATGGCAATCAGCGACGCCCCGAAGACCGACATACGGCTATCGTTCCAAAAGCCGTCGCGCAGGCTCACCACCACTGCGAGAAAACCCAGCGACGCGGCAGGGAGCACGTAACCGACGACCCGCCCGCATGTCTCGCGGAATTCCCGAATACCGACGGCGACGATGGCGCCCATCATCAGGGTGTCCATCCTGCAGGAAGTAAGTCGGTACGCGGCATCGGCTTGCATTCCCACCAGCCACCGGAACACCGGAGCCAGCACCAGCAGCGGCGCGCACCACCACACGAGCCGGCGCGGACGCACAATCCAGATGACCGTGGGCCAGATGCAATAAAACTGCTCCTCGATCGAAAGGCTCCAGAGGTGCTCCAGGAACTTGTCTTTGACTCCGTGACCCGGCTGCCAATTCGAAAGGTAAGTCAGGTACCACCAGGGATGGACGCTGCTCCAATAGTCCGATCCGGAGATCCAAATCGCCGCGAACCGCACCACCACCAGAATCAGGAAGAGATAAACGAAGTAAAGCGGAAAGATGCGGAGGACCCGGCGCGCATAGAAGGTCCGAAAGTAAGTGGGGATGTGGCGGGTGTCGAGCAGAATGCCGGTGATGAGAAAGCCGGAGAGCACGAAGAAGAGATCCACTCCGGACCAGCCCAGGTCGAGGACTCGCAGCAGCAGGTACACCGAGCCCCGGGCGGGGAGAATCGACCGGCAATGGAATGCGATCACCAGCAGAACCGCGATTCCGCGGATGCCGTCGAGCGCGGGTATGTGCCGGTCCTTCATCCACACCATTGTGCCGTACGGCGCGGTGCTGGGCAGGCCGGAAGCCCGCCCCAATTCGCTACTTGCGCTCGAACGGCGTCTTCAGCCGTTGTTCCACCCACTGTTTATCGATTACGATCCCGTACTGATCGTGGCGCATGCTCGGCGTTTCTGGCATCTTCTGCGCTTCTTGATACGCCGCCACCGCCTCTGAGCGCCGGCCGAGTAGGTCCAGCAGGTGCCCCTTCCACACCAGCGCAAAGAAGCGCCGCTCGCCCTGCTCCAGGGATTTGACGATTTCCAGCGCCTCTGGATAAAACCGGCCATCGTAGAGCGTCAGAGCCAGTTTGGCGCGCACGGCGGGATCGTCGATTTTCACCTGGCCGAGCTGCTTGTAAGCCTGCAGAGCCGCGACACCCGCGCCCGTCCATGGCAGGTTTTGGATCTTGGCCGTGACCGAGGCAGCGGTCACGGGTTCTTCGGCCATCACGATCGCGCCATCAGGATCGAGGATCACGGATTGAAGCGGCGCTTTGCTCCGGAAATGCAATTCGTCGAGGTCGGCCAGGCGCTTGGTGTGCGCGCGCTGCTCGCTGCCGTCTTGGAACCCGGCCGCGACCGTCACCGGCATCCGGGTGGCACCCGTGCGCTCGGTGCGAACGGTGCAATCGAACCCGCCCGCAGCCGCGGCGCATTCTTTGCCGGCGACACGATAGAAGACGCTGCCCGAGGAGCGCACCCAGGCACGGAAGAACCAGTCCAGATCCTGGCCGGTCTCGAGCTCGGCGATGCGTTGAAACTCGCGCCAGCCAAGCTGCCTGCCGGCGTACTCGCGCAGGCAGCGCCGGTAGAGCGCGTCGAAGGCATCGCGGCCGATCGCGGAGTCGAGCGCGTTCAGCATCGCGATACTCTTGCCGTGCTCGACGGTGTCATAGTCGTCAAGCGTGCCGAACCCCCACCACAACGATCGAGGCGACGGCGCTATTGGTTTTTTGGTCCAACGGCCACGCAGCGGCAAACGCCGCGGATAGCGTCAGGTCGGCGCCAGGCGCGAGATCGCGCGGCAGATCGAACAGCGCGACGCCCGGAACGCCGTTGGACCGCGAAAGGGGCGTGCCGCCGGAGTACAGGGTGAGCGAATCGCCGAACCACTGAAGCGCGATGCGGCCGATGGACTTGCCCGCGCTGTTGCGGAAGCGGATTGTTTCCGTGCCCTCCAGCCGCGAGGCCGCGGGAAGGTACGTGACCTCGACCGTGTAATGAGCGTGCGGGGGCGCGACAGGAGACCAGAATTCCGTCCGGGCAGAAGCGATTCCGGCGATCAGGAAAAAGGACCAGCAGATCCGCATGCCCCTGTTCTAAACCGTTGCCGCGACAGCCGCAACTGTCCCCAGGCCTTGACGGGTCGGCGGAAATGTGTGATTATTCATTGTAGTGAATAAACATTCATTGAGGCGCGCGCCGTGGCTACCATGTTTGCCCCTGACCAGATTCTGAAAACCGCCGGCTCAGACCTGCTCAAGGACCTCGATCTCACCGACGACGAGTTGATTTACCTTCTCGACCTCGCGGCGGAGGTAAAAACCGCGCCGGCACACTATGCCCGCACGCTCGAAGGCAAGAACATCGCCATGCTGTTCGAGAAGCCGTCGCTCCGCACCAAGCTCACCTTCGAGCTTGCCATCAAGCAGTTGGGCGGCGGCTCGGTCTTCATCGAAGGGCCGATCGGCGTGCGCGAGCCGCTCAAGGACGTGGCCCGCAACCTGGACCGGTGGACCAACGGCATCGTCGCCCGCGTCTTTCTGCAGACGACCGTCGAGGACCTTGCGCGGTGGTCGCGCGTCCCCGTGATCAACGCGCTCAGCGACCTTTATCATCCGTGCCAAGCGCTCGCCGACATGCAGACCATCCGCGAACGCTTCGGTGTAGCGCGGCTTCACGGTCTGAAGCTGGCCTTCGTCGGCGACGGCAACAACGTCGCGCAGTCGCTCATGCTCACGTCGTTGCGCCTGGGAATGGATTTCGCGCTCGCCTGCCCTGAAGGCTACCTGCCCGACCCCGACATCGTCACTCAGGCCGAGGGGCTTGCCGCGGTAACCGGAGCCTCACTGCTGGTTACGCATGACACGGCGGCAGCGGCGGCCGGCGCGCACACGGTCTACACCGACGTCTGGACGAGCATGGGCCAGGAGCAGGAGATGGTCAAGCGCAAGCGTGCTTTCCGCGAATACCAGGTCAACGACGCCCTGTTCGCACAAGCGCGCCCCGATGCCATTTTCATGCACTGCCTGCCCGCCAAACGCGATGAGGAAGTCACCGACTCCGTGATGGAGCATCCGCGTTCGGCCATCTTCGACCAGGCGGAGAACCGGCTGCATGCGCAGAAGGCGCTGCTGCTCATGATGCTAACTTAGGACTTTATGAACAAACCGAAGAAAGTAGCGCTCGCTTACTCGGGCGGACTGGATACCTCTGTCATCATTCCGTGGCTCAAGGAGAATTACGGCTGCGAAGTGGTCGCGGTATGCGGCGATATCGGGCAGGGCGGCGATGAGCTCACCGGGCTCGAGGAAAAGGCGCGCAAGACTGGCGCTTCCGAAGTGTACATCGAGGACATGCGTGAGGAGTTCGTCTCGCAGTACCTGTGGAAGCTGGTGCGCTCCGGCGGCGTCTACGAGCACAAGTACCTGCTGGGCACTTCGATCGCACGGCCGCTGCTCGCTAAGAAACAGGTTGAAGTGGCGCTCGCAACCGGTTGCGACGCCCTCGCCCACGGTTGCACCGGCAAGGGGAACGACCAGGTCCGCTTCGAGCTGACATACAAGGCGCTGGCTCCGCATCTGACGGTGATTGCTCCCTGGCGCGAATGGAAGATCGTCTCGCGCGAGGACGCGATCGAGTACGCACGCGCACGCAACGTCCCAATCGCGGCATCGACCACGAAGATCTACAGCCGGGATCGAAATATCTGGCACATCTCGCACGAAGGCGGCGCGCTCGAAGACCCCGCCAACGCGGCGCCCGACGAGATCTGGATGCTCACCAAGAGCCCTGCTGAAGCACCCGATAAGCCCGGCAGGGTGACCATCGGCTTCGAGAGCGGCGTCCCGGTGTCTGTCAACGGTAAGGCCATGAAGGCCTTCGAGCTGCTCGAAGCGCTCAACGCCATCGGCGCGGAGCACGGCGTCGGGCGCATCGACCTGGTGGAGAACCGCTTCGTCGGCATGAAATCGCGAGGCTGCTACGAGACCCCCGGCGGCACGCTGATCATGTTCGCCGTTCGCGAGTTGGAAGCCCTCACGCTCGATAAGAACACGCTGCACTACAAGCAGAAGCTCGCGCTCGATTACGCCGAGATGGTGTACAACGGCCTGTGGTTCACGCCGCTGCGTGAGGCGTTGGACTCCTTCTTTACCAAGATCGGCGAAACCACTACCGGCGAAGTCACGCTGCAACTCTACAAGGGCAACATCGCTCCGCTTTCGCGCAAGTCGGCGTATTCACTCTACTCGCTCGATATCGCCAGCTTCACCATGGGCGCCAGTTACGATCAGAAGGACGCGCTGGGCTTCATCAACCTGACCGGCCTGCCCATGAAGGTCCGCGCCATGGGCCGGCCCGCAGCCGCGAAATCCAAATGAAACTCTGGGGCGGCCGTTTCGAATCCGGACCCAACGAAGTCTTCGAGCGCTTTGGCAACTCGCTCGCCTTCGACCGGCGGCTCGTCGATTGCGATATTCGCGGGTCGCAGGCGTTCGCGCGCACGCTGGAGCAGGTCGGGATCCTGACCGCCGACGAACGTGCGCGGATCGTCGAAGCCTTGGAACAGATTCGCGCCGAGGCCGCCGCTCCTTCCTTTTACGAAGGCGCCACCGACGAAGACGTCCACACGCTCGTCATCCGCAAGCTGAAGGAACACGCCGGGGCCGTCGCCGACAAGATCCACACCGGCCGCAGCCGAAACGAGCAGGTCTCGCTGGACACGCGGTTGTGGCTGCGCGAGGAGTGCGACCGCACGCGTAGCCTGCTCAAGCAGCTCATGGGCGCGCTGCTCGAGCTCGCGGCGCAATATCCCGACGCGGTCATTCCCGGCTACACGCACATGCGCCGCGCCCAAGCGGTCCTGTGGTCGCACTACCTGCTGGCGTACTTCGAAATGTTCGCGCGCGATTGCGAGCGTTTCAACGAGGCGCGCCGGAGGGCGAACGTGCTGCCGCTCGGCTCGGGTGCGCTCGCAGGCAGCGGCTTCCCGTTCGACCGCTGCGACATCGCCCGCGACCTCGGGTTCGAAACCATCACGCGCAATTCGATGGACGTTTCAGGCGACCGGGATTTCGTCCTCGACTTTCTCTACGCGGCCAGCGTCACGATGATCCACCTGAGCCGTCTGGCCGAGGACTGGATTCTCTACTCCAGTGAGGAATTCGGCTGGCTCGAGCTCGGCGATGGCGTGACCAGCGGCTCCAGCCTGATGCCGCAGAAGAAGAACCCCGATTCACTGGAGCTGATCCGCGGCAAATCCGGACGCGTGATCGGCGCGCTGACCAGCCTCATGGTCACCATGAAGGGCCTCCCCATGACCTATAACCGGGACATGCAGGAAGACAAGGTCCCGCTGTTCGACGCGGCCGACGAGGTCTCGGCGTCGCTCGAAATGGCCCGCGCCGTAATCGGGACCGTCAAACTGAACCCCGCCAAACCGGCGGCCGCGGCTGAGGAGAGTTGGGTCGTGGCCACCGATCTGGCCGAAGCTCTGGCGCGCGCGGGTACGCCGTTCCACCAGGCGCACCAGATCGTCGGCCGGTTCGTCCTGGAGAGCGTGCGGGCCGGCAAGAAGCCCTCCGACTGGAGCGCGGACGAGATGCGCGCGTTCGGTATCGATTTCCCCGCGCTGCTCGATCCCCGCCAGGGGATGCAGTCGCGCGAACTTCCGGGCGGCACCGGTCCTCGTTCGGTCGCAGCCGCCCTGGCCGCCGCGCGCGAGCGGCTGAACGAGATGACATCATGACCAAGAGCTACCGTCAGGGCCAGATATTGAAATTGATCCGGGGCAAGAAGATCGCCACCCAGGAAGAGCTGGCGCTGGAGCTGAAGAACCTGGGCATCGCCGCGACGCAGGTGACGCTCTCGCGCGATATCCGCGATCTGCGCCTGGTGAAGACTCGAGGCGGATACCAGGAGATGGCCGAAGAGGAGCACGGCCCGCAGTTCGCTATGCTGGCAGCCGAGTTTCTGCGCGACGTGCTTCGCGCGCAGAACCTGGTGGTGCTCAAAACCGATCCCGGCCATGCGAATTCGGTGGCAGTGGCGCTCGATCGCGAGGGCTGGCCGGAGGTGATCGGCACCATCGCGGGAGACGACACCATCTGTGTAATCACGCCGGACAATCCCACCGCCGAGGCGGTTCAGGAAAAGCTGCTCGGCCTGCTCGAATCGCAGTAACGCGGGCCTTCAGGCCGGCAAGGAAGGCGCTGCGCATCATTAACTAACGATCCGCTCGCCTACTTCCCACCTCGGCGATCCGGATGTTGCGGAACATCACCACTTGAAACTGATCGTGTAACTGCAGCCCGATCGGTCCGGTCTTCGGCCGCGCCGGATCGCCTGAATGTTCCGCCACCACGCGCCCGTTCAGCTTCACGGTGATCTTGTCGTTGCGCGAAATGATGTCCATCGCGTTCCAGTCGTCTTCGTGCTGCGCGTCCTTGGGCGCGTCCATGAAGCCGTAGATGCTGCCGGAGGGATGGGGGTCGGGGTAGCGATTGTTGATTTGAATCTCGTACCCGATTTTCGAGGGCGTCTTGGTGTAGTCCGGCGGTATCGTGACCGCCCACTTCGCGCGCGAGCTGTCGCGGATGGAAACGCCGCTGTTGCCCATGGTCCTGATCCAATACTCCAGGTGCAGGTCGAATTCGCCGAAATCGTTGCGCTTCGTGTAGAGCCACGATTGCTGGTCCACCCAGTGCCGGAAGTCGCTCGCCGTCGGCAGGGGTCCGCCCGGCACCAGTTGTGTGCGCAGGTTGGTGGTCCGCTGGCCGAGAAGCGTGCCATCCGCCATCACGGTCCACTGGCCGTCGCCGATCACTTCCCAGCCATCGAGATTCTTGCCGTTGAACAGCGGCTTCCAGTCGGCCGCCGGAAGGGCCCAGGCGGCAGCCAGAACGATACCCACAGCCATGAGTTTCATTTCGCACTCTCCGTCGTCACGATACCGCCCTTCATCACCCACCTCACCTTGAAAATTGCTGCGTCGATATCCGCCAACGGATCGCCTTCCACCGCCGCGACATCCGCAAATGCGCCGGGCTTGATGGCGCCGATGTCCTTCTCCATCCCAAGCAGTTCCGCGCCGTTGACCGTCGCCGCGCGCAGCGCTTGTTCCGGCGTCATGCCGGCCTTGACAAACCAGGCGAGCTCACGCGTATTCTCACCGAACATCGTGTATACGGCGTCGCTGCCCATTGCGAACCGCACTCCAGCGCGGGCGGCCTTGCGGGCGGTCTCCAGGTTGCGCGCGATGTAGTTTTTCAAGCCCTCCACGTCCTCCGCCGAATATTTGAGCAGAGCGGCGTTGTCGGCGTAGTAGCGGTTATGGTCGATAGTGGGCACGTAGAATATCTTCCGGCGGGCGATCTCGGCGATGGTCGTGTCGTCCATATCGGTGGCGTGCTCCAGGCTGTCGGTGCCGGCGCGCACCGCGTCGCGCGCGCCGTCCGGTCCGTAACTGTGGATCGCGATCCGTTTGCCGGCCGCGTGAGCGGCATCGCAAGCGGCCTTCATTTCTTCGAAGGTGAAGGTCTGGGTGCCGCTCACGTCGCGTCCGCTGCCGGTCGAACCGTACATTTTGATTACGTCCGCGCCCGCCGCCACCTGTTCGTTCACGATCCGCGTGACTTCCTCGACGCCGTCCGCCAGGTTCGGACCGGCCGGGCGTCCGCGCCGCTTTTGAAGACCGTATCCGGAGACGAACATGCGCGGCCCCGTCATCTCGCCGAGGTTGATTAGGTCCCGCATGGCGATGTCTGCGTACGCCGCGGCTCCGAGGTCGCGCACACTGGTCACGCCAGTCGCCAGTGTCCTTTGGGCGTTGCCGCGCGCCAGGTACACCGCGGCGGCGCCGCGTCCCGCGCGGCTGACGCGATTCCCCAGCACGTAGGTCATGTGGGTGTGGACGTCGATCATGCCGGGGATGGCATAAAATCGAGTGAGGTCGATCGCGCCCGCGCCGCACGGGCCGACCGCCGCGATCCGCTCGCCCTCTACTGTGACGCAGGTGTCCTTCCAGACCTTCGAGCCGTCCCAGACCGCGGCGAAATGATAGCTGGCCGCCGGCACACTAGCTTGCACTAAACAGGCGGCGGCCAACAACCTCGGAAACATTCTTGCCGCAGACCACCACCGCTGCATTCTTCCCCTCATACCTTCCCGCCTCCTTCCGGAACGCAGCCACGGCCACGCCGGCCGCGCCTTCGATCACCCAATGCTCCTCTTTCAGGACCAGCCGCATCGCTGCCAGGATCTCCTCCTCGCTGACCAGCACGCTGCGATCGATCACCCGCCGGCAGACGTCGAACGTGACGGACCCGGCCTCGAGTCCGCCCGCGGTGGATTCCGAGAGCGTTGGCCGTTCGGCGACCTCCACAATCGCCCCGGCGCGCAGACATTCAAACATTACCGGTGAATTCTCTGGCCAGCAGCCGACAATTTCCGTCCGCGGCGATACTTCCTTCAGGTACGCCCCAATCCCGCCGATCAGCCCGCCGCCGCCGACGGCAACGTACACGGCATCCAGTTCCGGCATCTGCCGCTGGAGCTCGACCGCGACGGTGCCCTGCCCCGCCATGACCTCCGGATCGTTGTAAGGCGAAATGAAAACACGCCCCGATTCCTCTGCACTCCGGCGCGCGGCGAGTTCCGCTGCGAGCGGATCGTCGCCTGCTGGATGAATGCACGCGCCGAGCGACGCGATACGCCGTGCCTTGGCTGGAGAAACGTGCGAAGAGACGAAGACTTCGGCTGCGATTCCGCGCGCCCGCGCGGCGGCTGCGACTCCCAGCCCGTGGTTGCCGTTCGAGGCCGTGACCACGCCCTTCGCTGCCTCTCCGGCCGAAAGCCGGGCAATCTTGTTCGATGCCCCGCGAAACTTGAACGAGCCGGTGTGCTGCAAGGACTCGAGTTTGAGATACGCACCCACCGCGTCCGACCACTCGAGCGGCGTCTCGCGCACGTACGGGGCGATCCGCTGATGCGCCTCGAGAATTGCCTGCTTGGTCAAGCGACCAGTATACGCGGCGCGGCTAGCGCCTGAGGGCCTGCAGTCGGAACGAATACCCGATGCCGATGAAGTGATCCACGGCGGCCGAAGACAGTCCAATACCCACATGGAAGTCGATCTGCTGCCGCTGCGCCGGTTTGAACGCGGCCCCGAAATGTAAGAGGTGCCTCGGCCCACCCCGCTCCGGAAAGTCGCCTACGTACTCGGCGAATGCATCGCAGTTTTTGATCAACTGTCGATCGAACAGAAATGTCGTCTCGCCCGTCACGTTCCGGCGTCCGCCCACCGTCGGAAAATATACCGACAGCATTCCGGCGGCGGTCCACTTCGCGGACAGCGCCCGCGACCAGGGTAACTGAACCGAAGGATCGTAGCCGTTGCTGGAAAACGCCTCGGCGCCCGACGGCATGCTCAGCGAGAGGATCAGGGAGACGTCGAAGCCTCCCGGCGCCGGACCCAACTGCTGCTTCAAGCCGATCGCGACGTCGCCGAACCCGGAAACCTGGCTCAACTGGCCGAAATAGTTCGGGACTACCAGCCGCAACTCCGTCTTGGAAGCCGCTCCGAAGCGAACCAGCGTCTCGGGACCGTCCAATGTGTGCAGTCCCTGGGTGGCGGTCTCGGCGAATCCGTTCTCGAACTGCAGACTTCCCGGCGGCACCACGGTGCTGGCCGCGGTCACAGCCGGCCGGTCGGTGGTGATGGGCGTCGAGGCGGCGTCGCTGGCCGCGCTGCGCCCCATACCGGCGCAAACCAGCAGGCAAGCGGCGAGATTCCATCCGGAACCGCTCCGGTGCGATCGCCTATTGTCCACGCAACGACTGAGAAAGGCTCACCAGGTTCTGGGGAGCGACGAGGATCACGCCGCCGCGCGGGCTGTCCATATCGGCAATCAGAAAAAACGACACAGCCACGATCGCCGGCAGCAGGAAGAACCACCTGGGCTTTGCGTGCTCCTGCCGTGCGTTGTAGCCGACCAGCAGATTGCAGGCGACTCCGATCACCAGCATCAGGACCCAGGCCGCGGTAGGGATGCGGTTCCAGATGGCGGCCTGCGTGTAACCCTGCGAGTTCAGCACGTCGTTCATGCCCGAGATCGCCAGCGCGGCGACAGGCGTCGGCTGTGCCCCTGCTGGAGCCTGAACGGCGGACCAGAGATCGGTCTGCAGCCGGCCCGTTGCAGCGTTGACCCGATCCAACAAGCCCGTATCATGGCCTGTGGTATAGAACATGATGCGCTGCTCGAGATAGTTCTTGAGAAGTTGACGCACCCGTGCCGCGTCGGCGGCGGGCAACAAATCTGCTCGAACATACTCCGTCCCGATGGCATTGGCTTCCGCCTCTTCGAAGTTTTTGCGCTGGTCGTACCGGCCGACGGCCATGGAAAAAGTGAACCCGATGATCAGCGCGAGCAAGGTCAGCGCGGCGCCCTGAATCGTGCCAAGATCCTCGTGCTCGGCCTCATCGACGTGCCTCCGGCGTCGCCGAAGCCAGCCCCCGGTCTGCGCCGATACCCAAAGCAGCATAAACGAGACGAGCAGGAAAATCAGCGGATAGTCCAGCAGGAAACTCATTGTGTGCACCTCACCACGCGGGATGTGCCGGCAGTCTGGTTGCCACACGATCCCGCACGCACGATTCTCGTGCCTGTGATGCTCTCAGCTCGTGGTTGGATCTACGGAAATCGGAGGTCGGCGATTCACGCCTTTGCCAGAACGTCCTCGATCGGGCGGCCGGGGTACTCGTAGTCCTGCAACTTGCCCGCCAGATAGCTCTCATACGATCCGAGATCGAAGTGCCCGTGTCCGCTCAGGCAGAAGAGGATCACGCGCGGTTTGCCTTCGTCGCGGGCCGCTGAAGCTTCATCGACGGCAGCGCGGATGGCGTGGGACGATTCCGGCGCCGGCAGGATGCCCTCGGTGCGCGCGAATTGCAGTGCGGCCTCGAACACCGGCAACTGGTTCACGGCACGCGCCTCGATATGGCCGAGCTTCAGCAAATGGCTGAGCAGGGGCGAGGCGCCGTGATAGCGCAGGCCGCCGGCATGAATCCCGGGCGGTACGAAATCGTGTCCCAGGGTGTACATCTTGATCAGCGGAGTGAGCTTCGCCGTATCCCCGTAGTCGTAGGCAAGTTTGCCGCGGGTCAGGCTGGGGCACGCCGAAGGTTCCACGGCGACGATTCGCGGTCCGTTGCCGGCCAGGCGGTCCAGAACGTACGGCAGCGCCAGTCCGCCGAAATTGCTGCCGCCGCCGAAGCAGCCGATGACGATATCGGGATCCTCGCCCGCCTGCGCCATTTGGAGCTTTGCCTCTTGCCCGATTACGGTCTGGTGCAGCATCACGTGATTTAGCACGCTGCCCAGCGCGTAGTTCGTGTCGGGATGCGTGGCGGCATCTTCCACGGCTTCGCTGATGGCGATGCCGAGGCTGCCCGGCGAATCCGGGGAGTGCGCCAGCACGCCTCGGCCGGCGTTGGTGTGCGGGCTGGGGCTGGCAAATACCTCCGCGCCCCAGGAGTGCATCATCATTCGGCGATACGGTTTCTGATCGTAGCTGATGCGCACCATGTAGACCGTACACTCGAGGCCGAAGAACCGGCATGCCAGCGAAAGTGCGCTGCCCCACTGTCCCGCGCCGGTCTCGGTGGCCAGCCGTTTGATCCCCGCACGCTTGTTGTAATAGGCCTGCGCCACTGCGGTGTTGGGTTTGTGGCTGCCGGCCGGGCTGGTGCCTTCGTACTTGTAATAGATGTGCGCGGGGGTATCAAGCGCTTTTTCCAGGCGACGCGCGCGATAGAGCGGCGTGGCGCGCCACAGTCGGTAAATGTCCATTACCTCGCCGGGGATATCGACCAGCGGCTGGGGGGAGAATTCCTGCTCGATCAGCTCCAGGGGAAACAGCGGGAGCAGGTCTTGCGGCGTGAGCGGCGCATGCGTGGCCGGGTGAAGCGGGGGGTCAAGGGGCTCCGGCAGCGACGGCAGAACGTTGACCCAAGCCGTGGGAATCTGGCTATCCGCCAATAGGAACTTGAAATGGTCGGACATGAGGGAAGGCTTACTATAACAGAGACCTGCCACTAGACGCGGAGTATGGCTGGCCGCCGCGACACCGGACCCTGGCCCCGGCCGCCCCCTTACTTAGCCGATGGATCGTTCTGCATCATTCCGAAGATGTGGCCTTCGGTATCTTTGAAATAGGCCAGCCATCCCACACCCGGAATCGGCATCTTGGGGACAACACACTTGCCGCCCGCGGCTTCCGCCGTCTCGGTCGATTCGTCGAGGTTCGGCACGGCGACGGTATTGACGCAGGGTTGCGCGGGATCGCGCCGCGGCATTAACCCGCCGTCGATGCCGGGCTCGCCTTGCTGGCCGGTGGTGATGATCCAGTAATCCACAGGGCCGTCCCACTTTTGGAACTTCCAACCGAAAAGAGTCGCGTAAAACTCCATCGCCCGCTGCGGATTCTCCGCTGGGATTTCGAAGTGAACCGGTCTTGGCACAATACTCCTCCTCTGTCTATTTACGTGTTACTTCCGCGGGTGTACCCATCCGTTGTGTTAAAAATCCGATGATCGCGCCGACGACGAAGCCAGGCAGCATGATCTCCAGGTAGTAGTGCTGCCCGTTTTCCGACGGCATCGCGGCCACCAGGAACGCGAACAACAGTCCCAAGGCCGCTCCCACCGCGATCCCCTTGGCCGTCGACTGCACCCTTCGCGCGTACCAGCCGGCCAGAATACCGACCACCATTCCCTTCACCGACGAGCCGATCATGATACTCGTCATCATGGAGCGCACCGCCGGGGTGAACCATGCCGTTGCGCCATCCAACGCTCCGAGAACCAACCCGAAAATCAACCCAACCAGGATCTTGTTCATCGCTTGCATTCACCCTTTCACTTGCTTATTCCGCGTCAGCGGGAATTCCTTTAACGTCCCCGAAGGAAGAACAGCAGAAATTTCACCGTGACGAACGCCGCCAGAAGCCATAACAGCACCGCGTTCCGCCGCGCATATCGCAATCCGGTCTCCCACGGCGATTCCGCATAGGCCTCGACGGCGAACCCGTTCTGATAGCGCTCGATCTCGGCCAGCAGCGCAGCCATATCGGGATAGCGTTGCGCGGGGCTCCCGCTCATCGCTTTTTCCGCGATCGCGAGAAGCTGCGGGACCGGCTTGAGCCGGTCCAGAGCCAGCTTGAGCAGCGCTCCCAGCGAGTACACGTCCGACCGGGCATCGCACGGTCCTTCGGGCGCCCGGAAGGCAGGCGTGCCGGCGACGCCCTCGACGCCCCAGTCCATCACGTACACTTCCCCGAACGCTCCTACCATGACGTTTTGCGGCTTTAGGTCGCGATGCAGTACGCCGCGCGAGTGGGCAAATGCCAGCGCTTCGCCGACGCGCTGGACCACTCGCAGCCGCTCGGCCATCGACGCGGCAGACTCGAGGAAGGCGTCCATGCGCGTGCCGGCGACCAGCTTCATGGAATAGAAGACACGCCCGCCCGGCAGCAAGCCGGTCTCGTATACGGGAACGACGCCCGGATGCTCCAGGCGCGCGATCAGCTTCGGCTCACCCTCAAACGCGGTGTCCATCACCTTGAGCGCCACCCGGCGGTCCAGGTCGCGATCGCGAGCGGCATAGACCACGCCCATGCCGCCGCGGCCGATCTCGCGCTCAATCTCGTAGCGTGTGCCGGTGAGGTCGGGCAGATCCACGACCTCGCGCAAATGCTGCACTACCGGATCGCTCAGCTCCACAGCGATCTCATCTCCTGGCGCAATTCGCGCTCCCCCGCGGTGACGCCGCGCAGCCGCGCTTCGACGAATCCGCGCAGCATGCGGCGCGCCCAGGCCAGGTAATTGGTCACGGCGCTCTCCGCGATGCCTTGCCGCCCGGCCAGCGCTGCGTAGGAAGGACGCGCCTCCTCGGCGAGATCGTAGGCCTCGAACACCTGCCATTGTGCGATCTTCCCCGCCGATTCGCAGTGCGCCCGCAAATCGTCGAGGGCGAGCGCGAAAACCTGGCGTCGCCATTCGCGATCGAAGATTTCTTCAGGCGATTCGCCGGCCTGAAGTTCAGCGCTCTCCACGGGTTCGAAGGACGCACCGCCCCCGCGCTTGAGGCGCTTCGCAGCGGCGTACTCGTTCGCGGCGAAGCGCTCCACCGCCATGCGGAGATACGCACGGAAGCTGGCGCGCAACGGGTCGAAGCGGCGGAAGAAATCGCGTTCCAGCGCGGTGGCAAAGAACTCCTGAGTGAGGTCTTCGGCGTCGGAACTCTCCATGGCGAATTTCAGACGCACCAGGCGGTGCACGGGCTTCCAGTAGAGCGCCACCACGCGCTCCAGCGCCTCATTGGGAACGGCTCCCGGCCCGGAGACCGCTTCCAGCAAGGACAACTGCGTCGATGGAAACACTGCGGTCTACTCTACAAGAAGGACGCTGATCCGTCCGGGGCCATGTACGCCGCGCACCAGGATCTGCTCGATATCAGCCGTGCGGCTGGGCCCGGTGATCAGCACCATCGAGCTCGTCTGCTCAGCGGGCAGGGGCAGGATCGTGAACAGCTCGTCGAGTCCCGTGAGCACGCGGCCGCACGGAACCACAGCGATGTGAACCGGGGGCAGAAGAGAAACCAGGCGCGCCTCGGCGGGGCTGGCGATCATGACGAGCGTACCGGTGTCGCCGAGTGCGTAGTCGGCGCTCGTGATGCCGACGTCGGCTTTCTCGCAGGCGTCTCGCAGCTCGTTGACGTCCCGGATGCCGCTGCGGACGCCAGGCAGCGTATCGATACCGCACTCGGCGAGGTACGGCGAGTTGGAAGCCACGGCGGTCTTGCCGGCGATGGCCGAGGCCACGAGATCGCGCGCTGCGGCTTGCGTGGGGACGCGCTGCGCATTACCGGCAAGCGCTTCGAGACGCATGATGAAAGTGGTTACGCGGAGATCCGGCGGAACCTTCGGGATGCGCAGGCGAACCGGCGGGGGTGGCGCGGGTTCCTGGCCGGCACTGCGGCCGATCGAGGTGCGCACGCGGTGCAGGATGTGATCTCGGGACATCAGCGACCTCCCCGCTTGCGCCACATCTCGCGAAAGCTCATGGACGGCGCCGGCGGCAGGTCGCGCTGACTGAGCCAGGCTTGCGCAGGCCCGATATTCATCGGCGGCGGAATGGCGCGGATCCAGCCGCCGTCTTCCGCGGGGGCGAGCGAGCCCGCCATCTTTCCTGCCATTTCATAGACCCGCGGATGGGTCATCAGCCACGCGAAGATACGGAAGGCCAGCTTCTCGATCCGGTTCTGCTTCTCGCGAGTCTCGGCCTTCTTGACGTCGCTGCGCAGGTCGAGCAGGACCCGCGGTATGTCGATCTTCACCGGGCAGACCTCGCCGCAGGCACCGCACAGGCTGGAGGCGAAAGGCAATCCGGGCTCGTGGCTGATGCCCATGAACTGCGGCGTAATGATGGCGCCGATCGGCCCCGAATAGACCCACGGAAAGCTGTGGCCGCCGATCTTGCGATAGACCGGGCACGTGTTCAGGCAGGCGCCGCAACGGATGCAGTAGAGCGACTGGCGCTTGCCGCGGTCGGGCAGCAGCTTGGTGCGGCCGTTATCCACCAGTACGACGTAGAACTCCTCCGGCCCATCGACTTCACCGGGACGGCGCGGTCCGCTCAGGAACGACGAGTAGACCGAGAGAAGCTGGCCGGTAGCGCTGCGGGCCAGGAGCTTCAAAAACGTCGCGACATCCTGCGCGCGCGGAATTACTTTCTCGATGCCGGCCACCGCGATGTGCACCTTGGGCGCGCTGGTGGTGAGCCGCGCGTTGCCCTCGTTTTCAATAATCACCACCGCGCCCGAATCGGCGACCAGAAAATTCGCCCCGCTGATGCCGATATCGGCCGCGAGGAATTTTTCGCGCAGCACGGCGCGTGCGATGGCGGTCTGCTTCTCGATAACCACCTCGTTGGGCACGTTGAGCCTTTTGGTGAAGATCTCGGCCACGTCGTATCGGGTCTTGTGCAGCGCCGGAGCCACGATGTGGTACGGCCTCTCGTGGGCGAGCTGGAGAATGTACTCGCCGAGATCGGTCTCCACGGATTCCAGTCCGTGGTGCTCGAGTCGCTCGTTGAGATCGACTTCCTCCGTGGTCATCGACTTCGATTTGACGATGAGCCGCGCGTCGCGCTCCTTGGCGAGGCCCAGCACGAAATCGGCCACCTCGGTGCCGTCCTTGCAGTACACTACCTTTCCGCCGTGCGCGGTGACGTTGCGCTCGAATTCCTCCAGATAGTGGTCCAGGTTCTCGATGGTGTGTCGCTTGATGGCGTTGGCGTGGGTCCGCAGCTCCTGGTAATCGGGGAGGATCTCGTCCGCGACCGCCTCGATGCGTTTTTGCTTTAGCCGGCCGGTGGCCGTGTAAATGGCAAGCTGGAGGTTGGCGTCGGCCAGCGTGTCGTGGATCTTGTGATCGAATTCGACGGACATGGGATTAGCGGCTGGCCAGAACTTCGGCCAAATGCATGGTGCGGATGGGCGAGCCGGCCCGCGAGAGCGCTCCCTGGATCTGCATCAGGCAGCTCGGGTCGAGCGAGACCACGGTGTCGGCTCCCGTGCGCTGAATGGCTTCCAACTTGGTCC
>Ga0335080_10003039_pt1 | contig 16885 bp, 16 predicted proteins | sample Lox_Sample_34_FD_206720 | JGI IMG/M metagenome (GOLD analysis project Ga0335080, IMG submission 206720) | Soil microbial communities from Loxahatchee National Wildlife Refuge, Florida, United States - Lox_Sample_3.4 | ecosystem: Environmental > Terrestrial > Soil > Wetlands | place: USA...
TCAGCTGGTGAAAGAACCGCTGGCGGCGGAGGGCGTTGCCGAGGACGACATCCGTTCTCGCGTGCGAGCCACGCTGGAAGAATTGATTGCCGAGTATGGCGCCGGCGAGCATGGCATTGAAATACGACAGGTGGCTGGTGGATACCGCATGTCCACTAAGCCCGAGCACCATGACGTTGTCCGAGCTTTCGCGAAGAGCCTGAAGCCGCCAATACGCCTGTCGTTGCCGGCGCTGGAAACTCTAGCCGTCATTGCCTACAAGCAGCCCGTGACCGTTCCCGAAATCAGCGAGATCCGTGGCGTGGATTCAAACGGCGTGATCGCTACCCTTCTGGACCGGAAATTGATTACCACCGCTGGCCGCAAGGCGGTCATTGGACGGCCTATTCTTTATCGCACTACCAAAGATTTCCTGATGCGCTTCGGGCTCAAAGACATTACTGAACTACCGAGTATGGAAGAGTTCGAAAAACTCGTGGCGGAGTCGTTTCAGAGTGATCTCCTGCCCGCGTCGGAGGGCGCCGCGGAAGCCGCGGCTGCGGAACCGGCTGCGGATAGCGCCGAGAGCATCGACGAAGTGGAAACGGCGGGAGTACCGGCCGCGGGAGAAAGAGATCCCGCTGCCTGATCATTTCACTTCTGGAGTTTAATGCCTCTCGAACGCCTGCAAAAAATCATCGCCGCCGCTGGAGTTGCCTCGCGCCGCAAGGCCGAGCAGTTGATAGCCGGCGGGCTGGTCGCCGTCAACGGACAAGTCGTCACTGAACTCGGTACCAAGGCTGATCCCGAGCACGACCATATTCGGGTGAACGGCAAGCTCCTGCATGGTCCCGAGCGACACGTCCATATCCTCCTCAATAAGCCGAAGGAATACGTCACGACGGTGAGCGATCCCGAGGGACGTCCCACGGTCATGAGTTTAATCAAGGGCCTGGGTGCGCGCGTCTATCCTGTGGGGCGTCTCGATTACGCCAGCGAGGGACTGCTCTTGCTCACCAATGACGGCGAGCTTGCTCACCACCTGATGAAGGCCGAGTCTCATGTACCGAAGACATACCTGGTGAAGGTTGCGGGTAGGCCGACACCTGATGCGTTATCTCGGCTGCGTTCCGGCGTGTCGATTGCATTGAAGGGGCAAAGGCGCGTGAAGACTGCGCCAGCGAAGATCGTTCTGGTGCGTGATGCGCCGAACCCCTGGTATGAAGTCACATTGATCGAAGGACGGAACCGGCAGATTCGCCGGATGGTCGAAGAAGTCGGACATCACGTGGAAAAGATCAAGCGCGTGAGATTCGGCCCGCTGGAGCTCGACGTTCCTCCCGGGCACTACCGGCGTTTGACGCTTCAGGAAGTTGCTAAGCTGAAAATGGCTGGAAAGCAGAATCTTAAATCGCAGAAACCGCCAAGAAAAGCCGCGGAGAACGCGGAGTAACTTCTTCGCGATCTCAGCGCGGTTCTTCGTAAACTTTACGATTTAAGATTTTCTTCTACCGTCCACTGTGATAGACGATTAGAAAGCGCCCATGAGCCCCTTTGACCGGCTGGTACCCGAACATATTCGCAGCCTTGGCGGGTATACGCCAGGCAAGTCGCTGCGTCAGGCGCAGAGAGAGAGCCGTGTGAACTGTATTAAGCTCGCCTCCAACGAGAATCCCTTCGGACCCTCACCGCAGGCGCTAAGAGCGATGCAGGCCGTCCTGGCGGAAACCAACTTCTATCCCGACAACGACGCCAGCGAATTGCGACAAAAGCTGGCGGAGAAGCACCAGGTCAGACCCGAGCAAGTCGTAGTCGCGGCGGGGTCGACTGCCCTGCTCGGCATCGTCGCCCGCACACTGCTTTCGCCGGGCCGGAATGCGGTCACCAGCCAGCGATCGTTCATCGTGTATCCGATTGTGACCAAGGCGGCAGGGGCTCAGTTGATTGAAGTGCCCATGCGCAATAGCGGCTTTGATCTGGACGCGGTCGCTGAAGCCATTGACTCGAATACGCGGCTGGTCTTCCTGGCCAATCCCAACAATCCTACGGGAACCTGCTTCAGCGCCGACGAATTGGATCAATTTCTGAAGAAGGTCCCTGAACACGTAATCGTGATCCTGGACGAAGCCTACTACGATTTCGCGCGGTACTTGGGGGAGCAGCGTGGCTTCGACTACTCGCGTTGGCTGCCCTATGTACAGCAGAACCGCAACCTCGTGGTCCTGCGAACCTTCTCCAAGGCACATGGGCTGGCGGGCTTGCGTGTGGGATACGGCATCGGTCCTACCGAGTTGATGGGATACTTTGCCCGCATGCGTACGACGTTCTCGGTTTCAGAAATTGCCCAGGCTGCTGCGCTGGCCGCGCTCGCCGATCAAGCCCACATTACCAAGACTCTGGCGAACAACGCGGACCAGGCCGAACGGCTGGTGAGCGAACTAAGAAAGATGGGGTACGAGGCGCTTCCCACTTGGGCGAACTTCGTTTATACCGAGGCAGGGGAAGATGCGTTGGCACTGGCTAAGCGCACTCAAGCAGAAGGGGTCATTATCCGGCCGCTCGGACCGTGGGGAGCACCTACTGCCATTCGCATCACCATCGGGACTCCGGCGCAGAACGATCAGTTCCTTGCGGTATTCAAAAAGGTGGCCGAGCCCGCTCCGGTGGCAATAAAGAACTCTGCTGGAAACTAATCGCTACCTAGCAGAGCCAGCCGCGCGGCCCCGTACAGACCCGCATCGCTTCCCAGCAAGGCGCGCGTGACGATCGTCTTGGTTGGCCCCAGCGATTCGACCTGTGCCGAGGCTCCCCGGCCCGCGTCCAGCGAAGCCGGCGGTGCAGTTGTGGCGTATACCATGGAGCGCAGCCGCAACTCCTCGAACATGCTGGGCGAAAACGCCTCCCAGGCGCTGGAAACGCCGCCGCCGATCACGTACATAGGCAGGTTAAGTCCATTGACCAGCGCCGCCAGCAGGATGCCCAGCGCGCGCCCCACCCGGCAGAAAATCGTCCTCGCGTATTCATCGCCTTGAATGGCGAGGTTGTAGATAGCCTTGGCGCTGAATTCTGGATCCGAGCCGGCCCGCACCAACTCAGAATCAGCGCCAGCCGCAATGGCCTCGCGCGCCATTCGCACAACGGCGGTTGCCGAGGCATACTGCTCCACGCACCCATGGCTTCCGCATCCGCAGGCATGGCCCTCAGGCTCAACCACAACATGCCCGAATTCGCCCGCCATCCCGCTCATACCGTGCCAGATGAGTCCGTTGAGAAGGAGTCCGCCACCCACACCGGTGCCCAGGGTGATCATCGCCATATCGTCAAAATCGCGCGCCGCGCCCAGCCATTTCTCGCCGAGAGCGGCGACATTAGCGTCGTTCTCAAGAATCACCCGCGTGCCAAGCCGTTTTTCGATTTCGGCACGCACGGGATAATCGGCCCAGCCGGGCAGATTGGGCGACTCACGCAGCATCCCGGTGCGCATGTCGATGATGCCGGGAACGCCAATGCCGATTCCCGCGAGCGAGCGCTTGCTGGCATATTTGTCGATCATGCCGCGAATCGCGTCACACATGTCGTGGATGACGTAGTCGCGGCCCAGTGTGACGCGGGTGCCGAGCGTCACTTTTTCAATGAGCTTGCCGTCTTCATCCGCCGCCGCAATGCGGAGGTTGGTGCCGCCGAGATCAACGCCGATGGAATAGGTGGTCATCAATTGTCAATTTCCAATTCTCAATTTTCGATTTTAAGCCTGGAGCCATCCTCCAAATCGAAAAATGGCAATCGGCAATTGGACATTACTTCTGGCAGTTCGGGCAATAATGACTGCTTCTGCCGCCGATGAGGATGCGCTTGACGGGCGTCTTGCAGACCAGGCAGGGCTCACCTTCCCGGCCGTACACCCGATGCTGGAGCTGAAAGAAGCCTTCGTCGCCATCCGCGTCCACATAATCGGAAATCGATGATCCTCCAAGCGCAATGGCTTCCCTCAAGACCTCCTGGAGTGCCAGGTAGAGACGCCTTAGATCTTCTCTGGTCAGCGAAGCGGCACGCCGCCTTGGCCGAATGCCCGCGCGAAACAACGACTCGTCTGCATAGATGTTACCCACGCCGCTGAGCAGCTTCTGGTTGAGAAGGGCGCTCTTAATGGGTGTTTTGCGTCCGCGAAAAAGCTGGACGAAACGCTCCAGTTCCACGTCCAGTGGCTCGGAGCCTGGCGCTTGAAATCCATGGGTCACGCTCAGCCGTCCGAAGCGGCGTGGGTCGACAAAACGCAGTTCGCGCCCGGAGCGAAGCCGCAGGATGGCGTGGGTGTGCTTGGCAACCTCCGCCGAAGGCTCGCAGACAATCACCCGCCCGGTCATACCGAGGTGGACGACCCACTGTGCCCCGGCATTGGTCACAGAATGTGTGAGGCCGGGTCCTATGGCCGGGCGAAGCCCGGCGGCGCGGCGCACGGAGCCACGACTATCCGCTTTCGCCAGCAAGTCAAACACAATATGCTTTCCAACCCGCCGCACCGCCGCGATCCGCCTGGACTCCAGGGTGGATGCGATCTCCCGAGGCGGTGACTTGAATGTCTGCGGCTTCGATCCCAGCCACACCGAATCGATCACGTCTCCGGTCACGCGCTGTGCCAGTCCACGGGCGATAGTTTCGACTTCGGGAAGCTCGGGCATGGAGGATAGTCTACAGTCGCCCGAGGGAAAAGCAGACGTCGGGCTCGGACGTCGGGGCTCGGAATTGCCCATTCCCGCCCGGCACGGTATCATTGGCAGTACACACCTGCTCTACGTAATCCCTGGTAATTTCGGCACCGCGCATGATCGCGGGCGATTTGTGTGTACGACCCCTAGTCCCTGGAACAGATCTTGGTGGTTCGCCGTAGAAGGATTGTGGCCTTCTGCCGGCGAGAGCTGTGTCTGAGGGCAAGAATGGAGCCGGCACTTGAAGAATGGTACAACTGCGGTGATCGTGGGCGCCCAATGGGGCGATGAGGGCAAGGGTAAGATTGTCGATGTCCTCTCGGAGAATTTCTCCGTGGTCGTACGCTATGCCGGCGGGCACAACGCCGGACACACCGTCATCATTAACGGCAAGAAGTTTATTTTGCAACTGGTACCGTGCGGCGTACTGCGAAAACGCTGCCGCAGCGTCATCGGCAATGGCGTAGTGCTGGACCCAATGGCCTTTTTGAAGGAGGTTGGCGCTCTCCGCGACGGCGGCGTGAAGGTCGACGGCAATCTCTTTGTCAGCAACCGTGCCCAAGTGATCCTTCCCTATCACCGCATGATCGAGTTGGCTGCGGAGAACGCGCCGGGACGGGTGAAGATTGGTACGACCTCGCGCGGAATCGGTCCCGCCTACGAAGACAAGATGGGGCGGCGCGGCTTGCGGGTGGCCGATCTGCTGGACCTGCAGCTGTTGAAGACCCACATAGAGAACGCCGTGCGCGAGAAGAATATGATTGCGCATGCGCTCTTCAACTCCGAGCCGCTCGATGCGGACAAGATGTACAAGGAGTATGCCGAGGCCTCGGAGCGGATTGCTCCGTTTGTTTGCGACACCGCAGCTCTGCTGAATCGAGCCCTGGAGGATGGCGAGTCGATTGTCTTCGAGGGCGCCCAGGGCACGATGCTCGACATCGATCACGGCACCTATCCCTTTGTGACCTCCTCCAGCGCCACCTCGGGCGGAGCTGTGATCGGCACAGGCGTTGCTCCTACCGCCATTGACATGGTGATTGGTATTACCAAGGCGTATTGCACGCGAGTGGGCGGCGGCCCCTTTCCGACGGAGGCGCTCGACGCCAAGGGGGAACAGCTGCGCGCCCGGGGCAACGAATACGGAGCCGTTACCGGGCGTCCTCGCCGCACCGGCTGGCTGGATTTGCCTCTATTGCGCTACGCTGGCATGATAAACGGAATCTCCTGGCTGGTGGTCACCAAGCTGGATGTGCTCGACGAGTTCGCCGAGATTCCGGTCTGCGTGGGATATAAGATTAACGGTAAAAAGACGGACGAAATTCCAGCCCAGGCTAGCGGCTACGATAAGATCGAATGCATCTACCGCAAAATGCCGGGATGGCGTAGCTCCACCGAGGGCATTACCCAACGGGAGAAGCTGCCTAAAGCGGCGCGCGAGTACTTGGCGTTCCTGGAGAAAGAATCCGGCGCGCGGGTCGGCATGATCTCGACCGGGCCAGGACGTGAACAGACGATCTTTTTGTCCGAATTTCTAGCAGAATTAAGGCCCGTAGCAAAGAAGAAAAAAGCCAGAGCCTAGGAAGCAAACGGAGCGCAACGATGGTCGTGTTAGCGGTAACGTGGATGGCAAAGGTGGGCCACGAAGCCGAAGTGGCCGGTCTGTTTTCCAAGCTAACCGAAGAATCCCGCAAGGAACCCGGTTGCGTGATCTACCAGGTGCACCGCCACAAAACCGAGCCGCGCCGCTTTTTCATTTATGAGCAGTACAAGGACGATGCTGCTCTTGAGGCACACCGTGCCACGCAGCACTTCCTGCAACACGCCCGTAAGGATCTACCCAAGATCGCAGAGCGGGTGGAGGGACAGCTCTACGAGCCGCTGCCGTGAAGGAAGTGTGACCGGGGGCAGCTGCGCCCGCGGGACCAGACCAGCTACTTGGGCTTGTCCGCCATCAGCACGCCGCCGGATGCGTAACTTTCCTTCGAAACCTCGACAAACGTAACCACAATGGCTTCTCGACGAGCGCCTGCTTCTTCGACCATGGCGTCGGTGATGCGTTGTGCCAGCTTACGCTTTTGATCGGCGCTGCGGCCGGTCAACATGGTGACTTGGACCAGTGGCATTTCCAACCTCGGTTATCAGATATCAGCTCCCGGTTTTCGGTTTCACTTCGCCAGTTCGTACCCGGCGAAAAAGAAGCTCAATTCGAAGCGGGCAGTGTCTTCTGCATCGGAGCCGTGGATTGCGTTGTATTCGATGTTGGTGGCCCATTTCTTGCGAATCGTGCCTTCCTCCGCATTGGCTGGATTGGTCGCGCCCATGAGCTTGCGTAGATCGGCGATGGCGTTTTCCTTTTCCAGCGCCAGCACGACGATGGGGCCGCTCGACATAAAATCAGTCAAGGAGTTGTAAAACCCCTTCCCGGCGTGCACCGCGTAGAACTGCTCGGCCTGGTGCTTGGAGATCTCCAGCATCTTCATACAAAGGATGCGGAAATGGTTTTTCTCGAACTGCTCGATGATGTCGCCCACCGCGTTCTTCTTGACCGCGTCGGGTTTGACGATAGTGAGAGTGCGCTGCAGAGTTTTCATTCTGGGTCGTTGGTCCTCAGTCGTTAGTGAATGCGGTTCAGGCCCGCGCCGGAACTCCCATCGCCGCGACCAGCGTCTCGCCGATCATGGCGGGTGACTTGGCCACTCTGATGCCCGCAGCTTCCATGGCTCTGATCTTCTCCGCGGCGGTGCCCTTGCCGCCGGAGATGATCGCTCCTGCGTGGCCCATGCGGCGTCCCGGAGGCGCCGTCTGCCCGGCGATGAATCCCACCACCGGCTTTTTCATGTGAGCCTTGATGTATTCGGCGGCGATCTCCTCAGCGTTACCCCCGATTTCGCCGATCATCACCACTGCTTCGGTCTGTGGATCTTTGTTGAAAAGTTCCAGGGCATCGACAAAGTTTGTGCCGATGATGGGGTCGCCCCCGATGCCGATGGCCGTCGATTGGCCGATGTTTCGGGTCGTCAACTGATAAACCGCCTCATAGGTCAATGTGCCTGACCGCGACACGATTCCGATCGGGCCCTCACGATGGATGTGCGCCGGCATAATGCCGATCTTGCACTTGCCCGGCGAGATGATCCCCGGACAATTCGGTCCAATTAAGCGGGAGCGCCGGTTCTGCAGAAACTCCCAGGCACGCACCATGTCGAGCGTGGGAATGCCCTCTGTGATGCAGACGATCAATTCGATCTCAGCGTCGGCAGCCTCCATGATCGCGTCTGCCGCGAATGCCGGCGGCACGAAGATCACGGAGGCGTCGGCCCCGGTTTTGTCCACCGCTTCCTGCACACTATTGAAGATCGGCCAGCCTTCATGGGTGGTGCCGCCTTTGCCGGGGGTTACCCCGCCGACAATCTTGGTTCCGTACTCCGCGCAGGCTTTGGCGTGGAAGGTGCCTTCCCGCCCGGTTAGTCCCTGCACAATCAATCGCGTCGATTTGTTAGCTAAGATTGCCATGAATGTTCGCTTCCCCTGCCACAGATTCTCATTGAGACCGGGCTTGCCTCGCTTGCCAGGCACAGAAAATCACGCCTTCACCAACCACCCGCGGCAAGCCGCGTCTCTACAGCTATCTTGACGCGGCGGCTACTACTTTTTCGGCCGCGTCTTTCATGGTTTCGGCAACAATGAAATTCAGCCCCGACTGCTTCAGAATTTCGCGTCCCGCTTCGACATTCGTGCCTTCCAGACGCAAAACCATCGGCAGCTGAATATGCGTCTTCCGGGCGGCTTCAACCACCCCGGTCGCCAGGGTATCCACCCGCAGAATTCCCCCGAAAATGTTGATCAGTACCGCCTTCACATTCTTGTCGCTGAGCAGAATGTCAAAAGCGTGGGTCACCTGCTCGGCGTTGGCGCCGCCACCCACGTCCAGGAAGTTCGCCGGCATGCCCCCCGCGTACTTGATGATGTCCATGGTGGCCATGGCCAGTCCGGCGCCATTCACCATGCAACCAACATTGCCGTCCAGCTTGATGTAGTTCAGGTTGTACTTGGAGGCTTCGACTTCGAGTGGATCTTCTTCCGTTGTGTCGCGTAACTCGCGGATATCGGAGTGGCGGAACAACGCATTGTCATCGAAATTGAGCTTGGCATCGAGCGCGAACAGGCGTCCATCGGTGCAAGTGATGAAGGGATTGATCTCCACCAGCGAGGCGTCCGTTTCGAGAAATGCTCGGTAAAGACCTGTCAGAAATTGAACTGCCGGATTGATCTGCGCTGCCTTGAGTCCCAGGGCAAAGGCGATTTTCCGTGCCTGGAACGGCTCCAGGCCCATGCCGGGATCGATGTGCTGCTTCAGGATGGCATCAGGATTTTCAGCTGCAACCTGCTCGATTTCCATGCCACCGGCGGCAGAGGCCATGAACACCGGCTTGGCTTCGGCGCGATCCAGCAGGATGCCCAGATAAAGTTCTTTCTCGATGGGCAAAGTCTCTTCGATCAGCAACCGTTGGACGATCTTCCCCTCCGGCCCAGTCTGATGCGTAACCAGCTTCATACCCAACATCTTGCCTGCGAGATCGGCGGCTTCCGCAACAGACTTGGCAATCTTTACGCCTCCGCCCTTACCGCGACCCCCGGCATGGATCTGGGCCTTCACCACCACACCGCTGGCACCCGAAGCAAACAGGGCTTGCGCCGCTGCCTCAGCTTCCTCGCGCGTCTCGGCCATCTCGCCGCGCGGCACGGCCACGCCATATTTTTTCAAAATCCCTTTGGCTTGATACTCATGAATTTTCATAATGATTCCTGGGCAGGAACTTGCTTGCAGCTTTTGAGAGCAGGCAGCAAACCATTGATTTTATAGAACCATCCCCGATAGGGCAAACGGCAGCCATCACATCCCCGGGTGATTCAGTCTGGCATGGATGCTACTCTTATTGCGGGATGCTCACCGACTTCCTGCATCGCGTCGCTAACCAACGGCTGTCGCTAAACCGCGCGGAAGCCCGCGAGGTCATGACGGAAATTCTCGCCGGTAAATGCACCGACGCACAGATTGCCGGGCTTCTGGTTGCCCTGCACATGAAGGGTGAGGCGGTGGAGGAGATTGTCGGGTTTGCCGAGGCGATGCGGGCCGCCGCCACGCCATTTGCCCTGCCACCGACCTTGTCCGCCGACACGGTGGTCGACACCTGCGGCACCGGCGGTGATGTCATTTGCACTTTCAATATCTCAACCACATCGGCATTCGTGGTGGCGGGGGCAGGCGTGCGCGTCGCTAAGCACGGCAACCGCAGTAACACGCCAAAACTCGGCACCCAGGGCATTGGCGCCAATTGCGGCGCGGCCGATGTCATGGAGGCTCTGGGCATAACTCTTTCGCTGTCGCCGGAAGCGCTGGCCGATTGTCTTGAGGATGTCGGCATGGCGTTCCTGTTCGCGCCAGCCCTGCACTCGGCCATGAAGTACGTGCAGGCCGCGCGTCGGGAGTTGCGCCTGCGGACGGTATTCAATCTGCTGGGCCCGCTGACCAATCCCGCGCACGCCTCGGCCCAGGTCGTGGGCGTCTATTCCGTCGACCTGGTGGAAAAGCTGGCGGAAGCGTTGAGCATGCTGGGCCTGCGCCGCGCAATGGTGGTGCACGGACTCGATGGCCTGGACGAGATCACCATCAGCGGTCCGACCCGGATCGCCGAGGTGCGCGACGGCAATGTTCACACCTATGAGATTACCCCCGAGGAATTTGGAATCAAGTGCGCCTCTCTCGAAACCATTGCAGGGGGAGACGCTGCGGCCAACTCCGCTACGATTCGTCAAATTCTGGCAGGAGAACGGTCGCCGCGACGTGATATTGTGCTGATGAATGCGGCCGCCGCATTGGTGGTAGCGGGCCGGGCCGATCACCTGGGAGATGCGACCCGGATAGCGGCTCAGTCGATCGATTCGGGCGCTGCTGCAGGAAAACTGGATGCGTTGGTCCGGTTTACTAATCAGCGCTTGTAGCGCCGCCCTCTGGCCGGCTGTGCCGGGCGTCCCGCCCGCGATTCGGTGCTAGCCTAGCCTTTCGCCTGCTTCTTTAACCGCTCAATCTGCTGCAGATGATTCGGCCCGTGCTTCACCATCATCGCGATGTAATCAGCGACGGTCACCTTGCGCTGGTGTTCGGGATGAAGGGCAGACTTCTCCAGGTCGGCAGGCTTCAACCGGCGCAGCAGGCGGAGATTGTGGTGCCGATTCAGGCCGTATAACGCTACGGCTTCGGGAGCAGGCGTATCCATATAGCCGAGGTTGCGGGCCCAGTCGTCCTGATCAATTGGCGCAATCACCGGATTCTTGTCGGCCAGCATCTGTCGCATGCGATAGGCATAGAGAATCTCGATATCGGCGAGATGGGCCAATATCTCCTGAATCGACCACTTGTCGGGCGATGGCTTGTAGCGCAGGACCTTGTCCGGAAGCCCGGACACCGCTGCGGCGATCTGTTTTGGACTTTTTTCTGCCTCGTCCAGGTTCTTCTTGAGCTCGGCTTCCGTCATAAATTGCTTCCTGATTGAGTCATGGAGGAATTCTGTAATCTGGTAATCGAAAATAGTCAGGTCCTCGATTTCCCAGCCGCTAACTGCCGGGTCACGAAATCGGCACTTTCTTCATCCACTCGGCGACCTGCACGTTCCATCCCAGTTCTTTGGTCATGGTGTCGCGCAGTTGCGACGAAGCGCCGGGGTCGCCATGCACCAGATACGTGATCCCGGGCTTCCTGGGGAATGTCCGCAGCCATTGCATTAACTCGGGGGGATCCGCGTGGTCACTGAACTGTTCAAGCGCCGCGATCTGGGCCCGAATGGGTATGATCTCGCCGAAGATTTTCACCTCCGGCGCTCCACTCTTGATGCTGGCCCCACGCGTTCCCTGGGCCTGGAATCCGATGAAGATCACGAGATTCCTCGGATCCGGCAACCGCTGCGCCAAGTGGTGCTGGATGCGCCCGCCGGTCACCATGCCGCTGGAAGAAATGATGATCGAGGGATAGTGCGAGTCGTTAATTTTCTTCGATTCCTCCGGCGTTGACGCGAAGGTGAAACCGGGCCACTGCAGCGGCGAACCGTACTGCTTGATCAGGCGGCGGCTCTCATCGCTGTATTCCTCAGAGTGTTTCAGGAATATCTGCACGGCTTGAATCGCCATCGGACTGTCGGCGAAGACCGGCACCCGCGGAACCTGGCCGGACTCCATCAATTCTTTCAGGAGGAACAGGAATTTCTGGGTGCGCTCGACGGCAAAGGCCGGCACGATCACGCTGCCACCCCGCTGCACGGCTTGCTTGATCAGCGCGGCAAGTTCTGGACGCGGATCGTCGGTCGGATGTGAGCGATTGCCATAAGTCGACTCCATCACCAGCACGTCCGCGGTTTCCCCCTCGACCGGTCCGGAGCGCACTACTTTCCCGGGCGCGATGTTGTGGTTACGCACGCGGCCAATGTCACCGGTGAAAAGGAGCCGGCGGCTCTCTCCATTCAGCTTCAAGGTGACTTCCGCCATGGATGAGCCCAGTATGTGCGCGGCGCGAACGAAACGGAACGACAGTTCCGGCGATAGCTGCCTGGTCTCGCCGAACCCAACCGCCTGGAAATATTGCAGGCACTCCTGCGCCTCTTCGAAGGTGTAGAGCGGCAATGCGGGGTCGTGCTTCGACTTCTTCCACTTGTTGTAAAACGCCGCGTCTTCTTCCTGGAGGTGACCGGAATCAGGCAGGAGAATTCCGCAAAGGTCGATAGTGGGAGCGGTGGCATAGATGGGCCCCCGGAAGCCTTCCTTCACCAGGCGCGGAATCCATCCGCAGTGGTCGAGGTGAGCGTGCGTCAGAATGACGGCATCGATTTCTTGCGCAGGAATCGGCGTGTTCTGCCAGTTGCGCTCGCGCCATTCCTTGGGACCCTGGAACAGTCCGCAGTCAATCAATGCCTGGAACCCGCTCTTTGTGTCACCATTGCGCGACGTATCAATCAGGTGTTTTGACCCGGTTACGGTGCCAGCGGCGCCAAGAAATTGGATGTAGGCCAAAGTGAGTCTCCCACAAAACGCAGAGTCTTAGATTCTCAATTTCCAATGGCCGATTGACAATTGGAAATGAAGATTCCTAGCGGGAATCCCCCAATTAGAAATCGACACTCTGGGGGCAAACAATTAGTTACTGCCGGCTTGGATCTTGAACGAATTATTGCCCATGTCGCTTTCGGGAACGCTGCCGTCATTCACCACCACCTCGAGCGGCGTCGATGATGATTCCAGTCGAGTTACCGCTTTGGCCTTGGCGCGAACCTCAAGCTTTTCTCCTACCTCGCCACCCTGAAAGTGGAGGGTCACGGGCACTTCGGCGCCCGCGTTGCCAAGATTTTCGACTGTGATGGTAACCATGTATCCGCCACCCAAAATCGCGCGCGCATAGGCCGACTCTACGCGAAAGTCCGGCAGCCCCCGGTCGCGGTACACCCAGTCGTCGAAAAACCACTCCAGGTCTCGCTTGGACTGGGCTTCGATCAGGTGTTGCACGTAGGAAGGCTCTTTGTCCTGGTCAGCACGGTAGGCAGCAAGTGCTTTCTTGAGCGCCGGTTCGCCGACCTGATCGCGCAACATCCACCAAACATAGGTGGCTTTGTTGCGGTAGAAATCTTCGATGGTGGTGTTAATCAGGGACTGGCGGGCGGCGTCGCCCTGGCTAAAAGCCTTTTCCGCATCGGCAAGGCCGCCGGCTCGCTGAGCCATCAGGTCCAGTGCGGACTGGCGGCCACTGTGCTGTTCGCGATAAACAGCCTGGGCGAAGTGGGCCAGGCCTTCATAGATCCACAGGCGCGGCGACTCAATGGTCGCATGCATGAGCTGATAGACGGCGGTCAGCTGGGCTGCGCGGGAGTCGGCATCCGGCTTGAGCGGAGTGAACAAGAACGTGCCACTTTCATAAGGCGCGGCATCGGCGTCCGCGAGTTCCACGACCGTGCCGCTTTGCCGTGGCGGGCCGAACCAATCGGAGACAAACGACGCGGCCAAGTCCGTGGCCAGAGCATAAGCCTCAGCAGCAACGCGGTGATCGGGTAAGTACTCCACGTCCAGGCTGGGCTTGCTCAGGGACGTGTATGCCCCGAATGCGAAGGTCAGACCGCCTGCTCCAATGGCTGAAAAATCGTAGCGCCGGCAACCTGGGCCTGCGGCGCTTGCCGGCGTTCCGTTGGCGATAATGACGGCGGGCTCAGCTCCCCCGGAATCGGCGCAGAACGTAATTGTCGCGGCCGAGTTGATCTCGCGACTTCGCCATCTTCCCAGCGCTTCGAACACGCTGTTTCCTTCCGACAGGGTCGCCGACTCGATTGCCACAGGATACCAAGCAACATAACCTATGCCGCGAACGGCGGTCGCTGCCTTGGAGATCTGGTCCCAGTCAGAGTGTTGCGCTATCTCCTCCGGAACACCGATGCGCGCGAGCCGGGTCGCATCCAGGGGGATCGTGCCTTCGTAGCCAACCGATAATTCCAGAGTTCCCTTCGGCAGGATCGCTTGCGGCAGCAACACGATCGCTTCCGATAGGCTCCCGGTGTGATCGACATCCGAAACATAGGGTTGGGAGACAAACTCGAGCGGCTTGCCTCCGGCCTGAATGGATCGCCACGACAGGGTGGAGGAGATTTGCAAGGCGACATTCTTTTGGGGAGCGTCCGAGTCGTTTCGCAGGGCAATCCTGCCTCTGACACCTAGCCGCTGCTGCTCAGGCTCGACGCGGACTTGGAGATCATACTTGGTAAAGGTAAATGCTTCGCGATCCAGGGCTGCCGCCGAGAGAACCAAACCACAAAGAACACAAAGAACCCGGAAAAACTTCATTTCGTCGCTGGCTCCGTCTTTCTCCTCTGCCTTACGACCTCATACAGCACTACCGCGGCGGCAACCGACACGTTGAGCGATGGCACCTTGCCCAGCATCGGGATCGAAACCAGGAAGTCGCACTTCTTGCGCACCAGTTCGTGAACGCCTTTGCCCTCGGCGCCCAGCACCACCGCGCAGTCCATCTTGTAGTCGATCGCGTCGTAGGTCTGCGGGGCGCGCTCATCGAGGCCGACTACCCAGATGTTGCGGGTTTTGAGGTCTTCGACAGTGCGGGCGATGTTGGTGACTTTCGCGATGGGTAGATGCTCGCTGGCCCCTGCCGAGGCCTTGGCCACGGTCCCGGTAACCCCTGCGGCGCGGCGTTCTGGAATCACAACGCCGTCGGCGCCGGCGGCATCGGCGGTGCGGAGGATCGCCCCCAAATTGTGGGGGTCTTCCACTCCATCGAGAACGACTAGCAGCGAGTACTGGCCACGCTTGGCACCGATGACGTCGTCGAGGTCGCTATACTGCTTGGCCGAAGTGACGGCCACTACGCCCTGATGCGCGTTGTTTCCGGCCATGCGATCCAATTCGGCCCGGGGCACGAGACGCACCGCCACGCCCAGTTTGCGGCACTCGTCGATCACACGCTGCAGGCGCAGGTCGTGACGCTCCTTGGCAACACCAACCCACTCGAAGGCTCGGCCTCGCGCCTTCACCGCTTCGGCAACGGCATTGATGCCGTAGATGAAATTCATTCGGGTTTCAGTGTACTGCCTGCATTGGATTCGAGGCGAGGGGCCCCGGGCGCGCCGAGAGAGCCCACCTTGCGCTGGGTCGAGGGGAGCGTCCGCCACATGCCGGTTACCAATGCTAGACTAAAAGATTCGGAGGTGCCCGGTGAACGACGCTTACATACTCTCCGCGGTGCGAACGCCGATTGGAAAATTTGGGGGATCCCTCGCGTCATTGACCGCCGCCGACACCGGGGTAATGGCGGCCACAGCCGCGATAGAACGCGCCGGAGTCCGGCCGGAGCAGATCGAAGAAAGCATCTTCGGCAACGGCCGCCAGGCCGGCGGTGGGCCCAATCCGGCGCGTCAGATTTCCGTGCGTAGCGGCGTACCGCAGGAAGTGCCCGCGTACACGGTGAATAAAGCCTGCGCTTCGGGGATGAAGTCGATCGCACTCGCCTACCAGGAGATCGCCATGGGCAATCTGGATTGCCTTTTGGCAGGCGGCACCGAATCGATGTCGCGGCTTCCCTATTATCTGGACGGCGCCCGCTGGGGCTATCGCCTGGGCAATCAGGAGTTGGTCGACGGCATGTATCGTGACGGCTTCTTCTGTCCTCTGGCGAAGATGGTCATGGGCGAGACTGCCGAGGTGCTCGCCGAGCAGTACAAGATTTCTCGCGAGGAGCAGGATCAGTACGCGCTCTGCTCCCAAACCCGCGCGGCTGGCGCGATTGAGGCGGGCCGCTTCAAAGATGAAATCATTCCCGTGACGCTGGAAGACAAAAAGGGCACGAAGACTTTCAATCGCGATGAGCACCCTTTCATCGGCGCCACCCTGGAAAAGATGGCCAAACTCGCGCCGGTCTTTTCGAAGAGCGGCACCATCACTGCGGCCAATTCCTCCGGCATTACCGATGGCGCCGCGGCGATGGTGGTAGCCAGTGAGGATTTCGTCAGGAAAAACAATCTCAAGCCGCTGGCGCGAATCATGGCGGCAACCTCCGCCGGCGTCGATCCTCGCACTATGGGCATTGGCCCTGTGCCCGCCATCCACAAACTGGAACAGAAGCACCAACTCAAGCTGGCCGATTTCGATTTGATCGAATTGAACGAAGCCTTCGCCGCGCAAGTTCTAGCCTGCGACCGCGAACTACATATGGACCGCGGCAAGCTCAACGTCAACGGTGGGGCCATCGCGCTCGGCCATCCCATCGGATGCACCGGCGCCCGCATTACGGTCACGCTGTTACACGAGATGCTGAAGCGCAAATCCAGGCGTGGTCTGGCCACGTTATGTGTCAGTGGCGGCATGGGCATGACGCTTGCCCTGGAAAATGTCGCCTGAATCCGCCAGCCCAGACTTTCGTGTCGCCAGCGAAGCGGACACCGAGACATTGCTTCCGCTGATGCGAGAGTATTACGCCTTCGACGGCCATGCCTTCGAGGAAGCCCTCGCCCGCCCCGCACTGATTACGCTTCTCCGCGATCCCTCCCTTGGCCGCGTTTGGCTGATCTGCGACAACAATGTGGCCGTCGGCTATGTCGTACTCGCCTTCGGCTACAGCCTGGAGTATCTGGGCCGCGAAGCCTTCATCGACGAACTCT
>Ga0335080_10003040_pt1 | contig 16883 bp, 15 predicted proteins | sample Lox_Sample_34_FD_206720 | JGI IMG/M metagenome (GOLD analysis project Ga0335080, IMG submission 206720) | Soil microbial communities from Loxahatchee National Wildlife Refuge, Florida, United States - Lox_Sample_3.4 | ecosystem: Environmental > Terrestrial > Soil > Wetlands | place: USA...
AGGCGCTCCTGTCCAATCTGGTAACGGCCGCCCTCCCGCGGCTTAGTCGCTTATTCTGATGGCGGCGCTCTCTTGCTCTTGATGGCCGGCCGCAGTTTCCGCGACAGGGAAAGCGGGCAATCGCAGTATCACCGTGCCGATCCGAAAGCCGAGCCCTGAAGGCGGGCGAAGGATGTTGGCCGGATACCCGCCGCCGGCTTTCATGTTATGCTGCGTGAAAATCCTCCCAGGACGGCTTCGTGCTCGTCGAACTGCGCCTCGAAAACTACGCCGTGATTGACAACGTGGCAGTGGAGTTCGCGCCCGGACTCAACCTGCTGACCGGCGAAACCGGCGCCGGCAAGTCCATACTTATAGATGCGCTGGCCCTCCTGCTCGGAGAGAAAGCTTCGAGCGAGGTGATTCGCTCGGGCGCGGAAAAGGCCGTGGTGGCTGCGGTCTTCGAGGCGGAAGGGGGAGCCGGGAAGATGATCGGCCGCATTCTTGAAGCCAACGGCCTTGACTTCGAGGAGGGCTCGCTCATCCTGCGCCGCGAGATTTCCAGCGGTGGCAAAGCGCGCGTCTTCGTCAACAACCAGCCCGCCACCGTCGCCGTACTGCGCCAGTTGGCGCCGCATCTGGCCAGCATCCACGCTCAGAACGAGTCGTTGGCTTATTTCGACGCGGCTGCGCGTCTGGCCCTGCTCGATAGTTTCGCCGCTACGCCGCTCGCCCCCACGGCCGAGGCCTTCGAGCAGTGGAAGGGCATTCGCGCGCGCATCGCTGACCTTCAGCGCGATGAACAAGACCGCCTGCGTCTGCTCGATCTCTGGAGCTTCCAGAAGAAAGAGATTGAAGAAGCGAAGTTGCAGCCCGGGGAAGACGAGCGCCTGGAGGCGGAAAAGCGCGTGCTCGCCAACGCCGAAAAAATTTATACCGCCGCCATGAACGCCTTCGATCTGCTCTACGAAGGCGGCGCTTCCACCTCGGCCTCGCTGCGCTCGGCGCAAAAGCAAGTCGAGGAACTGCTGCGCTACGAGCCCAAATTTCAGGAGGCTCTGGCTGCGCTCGATGCTGCCCGCATCAGCGTGGAGGATGTCGGCGCCAGCCTGCGCGACTACGCCGGCGGCATTGAAGCTTCGCCCGAGCACCTGGCCGAGGTCGAGGACCGGCTTGCAGTGCTGGATCGGCTGAAGCGCAAATACGGTCCGTCACTCGAGGAGGTGATCCTTCTCGGAGACGAAGTCAGCCGCAAGATCGGGGAGATGGAAAACAAAGATGAAGTCCTGCGCCAGCTTCACTCCCAGCTGGCGAAGGCGGGCGAGAACTACCTGCAGGCGGCGCGGGCGATTTCAAAAAGGCGTTACGAGGCGGCGCGCAAACTGGAAAAGCTGGTCGAGGCCGAAGTCAACGACCTGGCCATGAAGTCAAAATTCCAGATCGAGGTCAGCGGCAGCGATGAGGAAGGGAACTGGACTGCCTCCGGCTTTGACCAGGTTCTGTATTTAATTTCGACCAACCCGGGAGAGCCGCTGCGGCCCTTGGAACAGATCGCCTCGGGCGGTGAGATGTCGCGCGTCATGCTGGCACTCAAAGCCAGCGTCGAGGCCGGCGCCGGCAAGAAAAATGTGGGGCGGGCGCCGGCGCCCGCCCCACAGCGCACCCTCGTCTTCGACGAGATAGATACCGGCATCGGAGGCCGCGCCGCTGAGGCCGTGGGCAAGAAGCTGAAAGCTCTGGCCCGCGCCAATCAGATCTTGTGCGTCACCCATCTGCCGCAGATCGCCACCTTTGCTGACCACCATTACCTGATCGAAAAGAAGGACTCGGCCGGCCGCACCCGCACCCGCGTGCGCCCTATCACCGGCGAAGAGCGCACCGAAGAAGTGGCCCGCATGCTGAGCGGAGCCAGGCTCACCGAAGCTTCCCGCAAGCACGCCGAGCAGATGCTCAGGGCCAATGCCTGAGCCCTCGCCAGTCAGCGCTTCATGCCGATGTAAACGCCGTCGAAGGCCTTGTCATCCAGGTTTTCGACGCGGTGCTTAAAGGGCGGGAACCAGCGTGCCTCGCCGTGTTTGGCATACACTTCCTGGGTTTTGCCTTCAGAGTCGGTAAAGCGCAGGTGGCCATCCGAGATATAGACCACCACGCCCTTAGGGTGCTCATGCATGGGCGAGATTTCGTGCGGCCCGTAGTGGATATAGACCACCTGCACCTCGTCATTTTCGAAGGCCAGCTTGTAATGATTCGGATCGGCTTTGACCGCTTGCTCGGGAAGAAGGCTGGTCGCGGCGAAGCAAACGAACACGGCTACCCAAATCTTGGAGCGCATGGAGTGACCTCCAGCAGGGGGATGTTTTGGGACATGCGAACCTACCCCGCCGCGCAAAACCCTGTCAAGAAACCAAGGGCGTAACTCCCGCCGGTTGGGAGAGGTCACTCCGCTCACCGGCCCGGCGAAGCCGGGCTGGCGGAGTCATTCGAAGACTATCTGGAACAGGCCCGCTCCCATTCGCTGCCCAAAACTCCCCGCCCGCTGCTAATCCTCTATGGTTGTGCGGCTTACATTGACCAAGGCGATACTTTTCAGTTAGCTTTACTAGAAGAACATAGTGGGGAAGTGTAGCCTTAGAGGGATGCGAACCTTGTCCAACCACGACAACAAGACGCTGCTTCTGCTGAAGCCGCGGGGTTTCTGCGCCGGGGTGGTGCGCGCCATTGACATTGTCCGCATTGCCCTTGAGGCCTTCGGCCCGCCCATCTACGTGCGCAAGGAGATCGTGCACAACCGCTTTGTGGTCGAAGAGTTGCAAGGCAAGGGCGCCATCTTTGTGGATAGCGTGGATGAGGTTCCGCCGGGCGAGCGCGTCATCTATAGCGCCCACGGAGTTTCGCCTGAAGTCCGCGAGAAGAGCGAATCGCGCAAGCTGCGGGTGATTGACGCCACCTGCCCGCTGGTCACCAAAGTTCACGTGGAAGCCGTCAAGTTTGCCAAGGAAGGTTATGCGCTCATCCTGATCGGCCATCGCGACCACGACGAAGTGATTGGCACGCTGGGAGAAGCGCCGCTGGTCACCCAGGTCGTAGGTTCGCCGGAAGAGGTGGAAGCGCTTACCGTCCCCGATCCCGACCGGGTTGCGTATCTTACGCAGACCACGCTGAGCCTGGATGAAACCAAGGACATTATCGCCGCCTTACAAAGGAAGTTCCCTAAAATCAAGGGCCCGGCGGCGCAGGATATCTGCTACGCCACGGAAAACCGCCAGGAAGCGGTGAAGCACGTGGCTTCCGAGGCCGACCTGTTGCTCGTGGTTGGCTCCGATAACAGCTCCAATTCCAATCGTTTAGTGGAAGTGGCGCGGAATCTGGGCGCGAGCTCGCATCTAATTGATAGCTACAAAAACATCCGTCCGGAATGGTTGGAGGGGGTTACAACCATCGCCTTGACGGCCGGGGCTTCGGCACCGGAGTGCCTGGTGGAAGAAGTAATGAAGTTTCTGGGCAGCAAGGGCTTTGGCAACGTTCAGGAGGTGGAAGTGATGCCGGAGAATGTGCGCTTCGGCCTTCCTCCGGAGATTGTGGAAGCCATTGCCAGCGCGCCCAGCGCCAGCGCGGACTGAGAGCGATCATGGAACCAGCCCCCTCCCCATCTTCGGCCGCACCGCAACTGCGCTTTGGCAGGATTGACGACCTGGCCAGCCGGGTGGCGGCCGCCACCGACGCCGCCCGCAAACACCTTTTCTCCCAGCAGCATGAAGAGGGCTACTGGTGCGGCGAGCTGGAAGCCGACACCACCCTCGAATCCGACTACATCCTGCTGCACACCTTGCTCGGAACTGCCGATGCGGAGCGCTTCCAGAAGTGCGCCAACTACATTCTGCGGCACCAGAATGAGGATGGCGGCTGGGGCATCTACGCCGGCGGCCCGTCGAACATCAGCGCCTCGGTGAAAGCTTACTTTGGCCTGAAGCTGGCGGGATACCGGCCGGACCACCCGGCGCTGGAGCGCGCGCGCAAGAAAATTCTGCAGATGGGCGGCATTACCCAGGTCAACACCTTTACCAAGATTTATCTATGCTTTCTTGGGCAGTACGACTACGACGCGGTTCCCGCGGTTCCGCCGGAGATCGTGCTGTTTCCCAACTGGTTCTGGTTCAACATCTACGAGATTTCTTCCTGGTCGCGCGCCATCCTGGTGCCGCTTTCTATCTGCTACGCCAAGAAGCCCTTCAAAAAAATTCCCGAGGAAATGGGCGTTGGGGAGTTATTTGCCGGCGGGCGCAAGAAGGCGGATTTGCGCCTGCACTGGAGCAAACAACTGGTTTCCTGGCGGAACTTCTTCCTATGCCTGGACCGGGTCACGCATTGGTTTGAGGCGGTGCACATCCGTCCGCTGCGCTCCATCGCCTTGAAAAAGGCCGAGAAGTGGATGCTGGAGCGCTTCGAAATGAGCGACGGTTTGGGGGCGATTTATCCCTCCATGATGAATGCCATCATCGCTTTACGCTGTCTGGGATATTCGGTGGACGATCCCCAGGTGATCCGGGCCCTCGATGAGTTTGAAAAACTGGGCCTTGAAGAGGGCGACACCTTCCGCATGCAGCCCTGCCGGCCCCCGGTATGGGATACCGCCTACGCGCTGTTCGCGCTGGGCGACAGCGGGGTGCCGGCCAGCGACCCGCGCCTGGTGAAGTGCGCCGATTGGATGCTGCAGAAACAGGTGCGCTCCCCGGGTGATTGGAAGGTCAAGAACAAGAAAGGGCAACCGGGCGGATGGTACTTCGAGTTCAACAATGAGTTTTACCCGGATGTGGATGACAGCGCGATGGTTTGCCTGGCCCTGAACCAGGTGGAGCACCCCAATGGGCGCTATCAGCGCGAGTCCGTGCAGCGGGCGATTGACTGGATTCTTTCCATGCAGTGTAAGAACGGGGGCTGGGCGTCGTTCGACAAAGATAACGACCGCATGGTCTTCCAGCACATACCGTTTGCCGATCACAACGCCATGCTCGACCCGGCGACAGTGGATATTACGGGTCGCATTCTAGAGATGCTGGCGGCGTATGGCTATGGCAAGAACCACCCGGCGGTGAAAAGAGCCATCAAGTTCCTGCGCGACGAGCAGGAGCCGGATGGCAGCTGGTTCGGACGCTGGGGTGTGAATTACATCTACGGAACCATGCTGGTGCTGCGCGGCCTGGAGGCCATGGGTGTGGATGAGCACGAGCCTTACATCCAGCAGCCGGCGGAATGGCTGCGCATGGTGCAGAACCCGGATGGCGGCTGGGGCGAAACCTGCGGCTCATACGACGACCCGAGCACCAAAGGTGTGGGGCCAAGCACGCCTTCGCAGACGGCGTGGGCGGTGATGGGCCTGCTGGCGGCGAATGACACCCGCAGCGACAGTGTGGCCAAAGGCATCGCTTATCTGCTGCGCACGCAGCGCAAAGACGGATCGTGGGCGGAGCCTTATTACACCGGAACCGGCTTCCCACGAGTGTTTTACCTGATGTACCACATGTACCGGCAATATTTCCCGCTGATCGCGTTGACCACGTACAAGAAGGCGATGGCGGGGAAGGGGTAGCACTTGGCCGTTAGCATTCAGCACTCAGCACTCAGCCGTCAGCATTCAGCCCCGGGGTGCTTGGTATTTAGCAATGGGCATTTGGCGGCACGGGGCTGCGCAGGGAGCCCGCAGAAAACGGTTGGGGCCAAACGCTAAGTGCCAACTGCTAACCGCAGAGGGCTGAAAGCTGATTGCTGAAAGCTGATTACTGAGGAGAGAACAATTTGGCGGTTCCCATCTCACAGGCGTGGACGGTTGCGAGCTACGTCATCGGGCAAAAGCTTAGAGGGCGGAAGCGGTATCCGCTGGTGCTGATGCTGGAGCCGCTGTTTCGCTGCAACCTGGCGTGTGCCGGCTGCGGAAAGATCCAGTATCCCGGGCACGTGCTGAAGATGGAGCTTACGCCGGAAGAATGCTTCCGCGCGGTCGAGGAGTGCGGAGCGCCCACGGTCTCGATTCCCGGCGGCGAGCCGCTGCTGCATCCGCAGATTGGCGAGATCGTGAACGGGCTGGTGGCGCGCAAGAAGTACATCTACCTGTGCACCAACGCGCTGCTGTTGAAGCAGAAGATTCATTTGTTCGAGCCGAGCAAGTATCTGACCTTTTCCGTCCACATGGATGGGCAGCGCGAGCACCACGACTTCTCGGTCTGCCTGGAGGGCGGCTACGACAAGGCGCTCGAAGGCATGAAAGAGGCGCTGGCCCGCGGTTTCCGCGTAACGACGAACACCACGCTCTTTGACGGCGCCGACGCCAAGAGCGTGCGCGCATTTTTCGACGAGATGATGGAGCTGGGGGTTGAGGGCATGATGCTCTCGCCGGGATATTCCTACGAGAAAGCGCCCGACCAGGCGCACTTTCTGGGCCGCGCGCGCACGCGACGGCTGTTCCGGGCGATTCTGTCGAACCGCAAGCCGAGCTGGCGGTTCAACTTGTCGCCGCTGTTTCAGGAATTCCTGATGGGCAAGCGCGACTACGCCTGCACGCCCTGGGGCATGCCGACCTACAACGTCTTCGGCTGGCAGAAGCCCTGCTATCTGCTACAGGATGGCTATGCCGAGACCTTCGAAGAGCTGCTGGCGGCGACCGCGTGGGAGAACTACGGCACCGAGTCCGGCAATCCGAAGTGTGCGAACTGCATGGTGCACAGCGGCTATGAGGCTTCGGCGGTGAACGATACCTTCGGCTCGCTGCGCGGGTTCGCAGCCACCGTGCGGGCGGCGCTGTTTAACCGCTATCCCGATGGGGGAGCACTGCGGCTGCTGGAAGAGGAAACGCGGCCGGTGCACAGTTTCAATCCGCTGGTGCAGATCGAAGCTTCGCCGGCGGAAGAGGCCCGGGCCTGAGACGTTCAGCTCCCGGTACTCAGCATTCAGCCGGCGCAGGCCGAAGAAGAAAGAGCTCGAGGTCAACCGCGAGAGCTACTGCACGATGAGTGGACGGGAGGCAGGTCGAGGGCCGGCGGCGGGCGATCCTGATGCGCTGGAGGTTGCGCCGGGAAGCGCACGCGAGAAGCTGGAAGGCTGGGTCCCTGAGTTGGCAACCGCGGGCGAGCTGCGCGCCGCCCTGGAGCAGGCTTTCGACTATCGCGGCGATGTGCTGATCACGCGGAAAGATGGAACCAAGGTCGAAGGGTACATTTTCGACCGGCGGACAGGAAAGACTCTGGAAGATTCGAGCGTGCGTCTGCTGCCGAAAGGCGGCGGGGGCAAGATCTCCGTGGGCTATGCCGAGATCGCAGGTCTCGCGTTTACCGGGCGCGATATGGCGGCGGGCAAGAGCTGGGAAACCTGGGTCCGGAATTACTGGGAACGAAAGGCGGCGGGCGAGCGGGGAATTTCGCTGCAGCCGGAGGAGTTGGAGTAGATCACGAGCACTTGGCATTTAGCACTTAGCATTTGGCCGTGGATGCCCCCCAAAAAGACCGGCGTCGAAGAGTTCAGCCGGCCAAATGCAAGCGCCAAATGCTAAATGCTTGCTTTCGTCACGGGCGCGACCGGGTTTGTAGGCAGCCACGTGGCCCGGGTTCTAGCCGAGCAGGGCGCTGAGCTGCGGCTACTGGTGCGCCGCAGCAGCAATCCGAGAAACATCCAGGATTTGCAGGCCGACCGGGTGGTGGGTGACCTGCGCGATCCGGCGTCGCTCGAGAAAGCGATGGCGGGCTGCGAGGCAGTGTTTCACGTGGCCGCCGACTACCGGCTGTGGGTGCGCGATCCGGAGCAGATGTACCGCTCGAACGTGGAAGGCACGCGGGCGGTGCTGCAGGCGGCGCGCAAGAACGGGGTACGCCGGGTGGTGTACACCTCCAGCGTGGCCACCATGGGTTTCGGGTCGAATGGCCACGGCGCGAGCGAAGACTCTCCGGTCTCGGTCAAAGACATGATCGGGCCCTACAAGCGCTCGAAGTTTCTGGCGGAAGAGCTGGCGCTGGAAGCGGGGCGAAGCGGAATGGATGTGGTAACGGTGAATCCCTCGACGCCGGTGGGCGAGCGGGACATCAAGCCGACGCCGACCGGGCGCATCCTGGTGGATTTCCTGAAGAAGAAATTTCCTGCATACGTGGACACCGGATTGAATCTGGTAGATGTGGATGCGTGCGCGCGCGGGCACGTGGCGGCGCTGGAAAAGGGAAGGAGCGGCGAACGCTACATTTTGGGCGGGGAGAACCTGACGCTGAAGCAGATTCTGGACAAGCTGGCGGCGATCACCGGGCTGCCTTCTCCCAAGGTGCGCGTGCCCTATGTGATGGCGCTGGCCACGGGAGTGGTAGATCAAGTGGTGACCGGACACATATTTGACCGCGAGCCCAGGGCGACGATTGACGCCGTGCGCATGGGGCGCAAGAAGATGTTTGTCTCCTCAGCCAAGGCGGAGCGCGAACTGGGATGGAAGATGGTTCCGGTGGATGACGCGCTGCGGCGGGCGGTGGAGTGGTTCCGCGCGAATGGGTACGCGTAGGGCGGTTGAACCATAAAGGACGCGGAGAAGCCCGGCGGGCGGATGCTGATGGAAGAGGGGAAGTTCAAACTCGCCATTGTTTGCGCCGTGGAGCGGGAGGCGCGGCCGCTGGTGCATGGCTGGCGGGTGGAGCGGCGTAGCTTTGAAGGGCGCGGGTTCAAGTTTTTCACCTCGGGCGATACCGTGCTGGTCTGCTCACGCATGGGCCACGAAGCAGGGCGCCGGGCCACTGAGGCAGTGGTGCAGCTTTATGGGCCGAGTCTGCTGGTTTCCGCGGGTTATGCGGGCGCCTTACAGGAGGGCATGAAGGTGGGCGACATCTTCACTCCGGCGACCGTGATTGACGGCAGAGACAGCAGCCGGATTTCGACCGGACAAGGTTCGGGGATTCTGGTCAGTTTTGACGAAGTGGCGGGGCGCGAGCAGAAGGCGAAGCTGGCAAGGGCTTACGGGGCGCAGGCTGTGGATATGGAAGGAGCGTCGGTGGGCCGGGGCGCGGAGAAATATGGGCTGGGCTTCACGGCATTCAAGGTGATCTCTGACCCGTTGGATTTTCCCATGCCGCCGATCACGCGCTTTATCGGACCGCAGGGCGATCTGCGGGCGGGCCGCTTCGTGTGGTTCCTGGCCTTCCGCCCCTGGCTTTGGAGCAAGGTGTTGCGGCTGGCGCTCAACTGCGCGCGCGCCTCCAAGGTCATCGCAAGCTCGCTGCCGGATGTGCTGGAGAGACTACGCAGGGAGCGATACGCCTTGCAGCCGGAGATGCGCTAGGAAGAGTCCGATTCATGACGACAGTGCGCCAGACCGCAATCGAGGAGGCTCAGCAGGGAATTCCTGCGAGCATGCAAGCGGCGGTTTATCGTGGAGTCAATGATGTGCGCCTCGAAACGGTGCCGGTGCCTGAGATCGGGCGCGGCGAGATTCTGGTTCGGGTGCACACCTGCGGAATTTGCGGGACAGACCTGAAGAAGATCGCCACCGGCTCCCATTCGGCCCCGCGCATCTTTGGCCACGAGACTGCGGGGGTGGTTGCGGCAGCAGGCGAAGGCGTTCGCAAGTTTCAGCCCGGGGACCGGGTTGTGGTTTTTCACCACATTCCCTGCGGCGAGTGCTACTACTGCCGGCACAAGACCTTCGCGCAGTGTGAGACCTACAAGAGAGTCGGGTGCACGGCGGGCTTTGAGCCTTCCGGCGGAGGATTTGCGGAATACGTCCGGGTGATGGATTGGATCGCGGAAAAAGGCACGGTGCGCATCCCCGAAGAAGTCTCGTTTGAACAGGCCTGTTTTGCCGAGCCGGTCAACACCTGCATGAAGGGAATCGAGCGCCTGCGGCTGGAGGCGGGCGAAACGGTGCTGGTGGTGGGGCAGGGTCCAATTGGTATCTTATTGAGCCTGTTGGCGAAACGGGCCGGGGCCGCGGTCGTCACTTCCGATTTGTATCGGGAGAGGCTTACAATATCTGCAGGTTTCGGCTTGGGGAATGCGATAGACGCTTCCCGCACTGATGTGGTCAAGGCGGTGCGCGAGCGGACCGAAGGCCGAGGAGCCGACGCGGTGATTCTGGCGGTCGGCGGGAACGGCCTGATCCGGTCATCCCTGGACGCGGTGCGTCCCGGGGGCCGGGTCTTACTGTTTGCGCAAACGGTGCGCGGGGAGACGGCCATTGATCCCGCGGCGGTGTGCGTGGACGAAAAAACTTTGTTGGGGTCGTACAGCGCTTCCATCGAGCTGCAGGAGCAGGCGGTAGAGTTTGTGATGAACGGCGAAACGGAGCTCGCACGGCTGATCAGCCACCGTTTTCCTCTTACACGCAGCGTGGAAGCACTGGACCTGGCTGCCCATCCCCAACCGGACTCGATGAAGATCGTGCTCCAACCGGGCAGCTTGCGGGAAGGATGTCCCTTGTGAACGGAAAGATGACGGCAGCCGTCCTCTATGGCAAAGAGGACGTAAAGATTGAGAAGGTGCCCATCCCCCGGGTGGGCGAAGGGGAAGTGCTGGTGAAAGTGCAGGTGGCCCTGACCTGCGGCACCGACCTGAAGGTGTATCAGCGCGGCTATCACGCGCGCATGATCGTGCCGCCGGCGCTTTTCGGGCATGAGCTTGCCGGCGTGATCGAAGAGGTCGGCCCGGGCGTGCGCGGCTTCAAGCGCGGCATGCGGGTGGTGGCGCTGAACTCGGCGCCGTGCCAGATGTGCTTCTATTGCTCCAAACACCAGGAAAATCTGTGCGAGGACCTGTTGTTCAACAACGGGGCCTATGCGGAGTACATCCGTATCCCGCGGCGGATCGTCGAGACCAACATGCTGGCGGTGCCGGCCGAGGTGAGTTACGAAGAGGCGGCGATGGTTGAGCCGCTGGCCTGCGTGCTGCGCGGGCTGCACGAGACCAGAGTTGAGATTGGCGATACGGTGACGGTGATTGGGGGCGGGCCGATCGGCATGATGTTCACCCAGGTGGCCAAAGCCACGGGCTGTAACGTGGTTTCGGTGGTGAAGCGGGATTCGCAGGTAACCGCGGCCAAGCACATGGGCGCGCACGAAGTGGTGCAGATCACCAAGGTCAAAGATGCCGTGGAAGCGGTGCGGGCGCTTTCGCCGGACAAGCGGGGCAGCGACGTGGTGATTGAGGCGGTGGGCCGTCCTGAAGCCTGGGAGTGGGCGATTGACATGGTGCGCAAGGGCGGCACGGTGAACTTTTTCGGAGGCTGCGCCAGCGGAACCAAGGTGCAGATGGATACCAACCGCCTGCACTACTCTGAGATCACCCTGAAGGCGACCTTCCATCACACGCCGGAGACCGTGCGCAAGGCCTTTGCCCTGATCGCGGAGAAGAAGATCCGCCCCACCGACTACATCACAGGGGAGGCGCCGCTTTCACGTTTGCAGCAGGTGCTGCGCCACATGCTGAACCGCAACGGCGACATCAAGACGGCGATCATACCCGGCCACTGAGGAGGAGCAGTCAGCTTTCAGCTGTCAGCTCTCAGCCTGAAAGCCAAGGGCGGGTCATCAAGTGCCGGTTGTCAGTTCGCAGTTCTCAGCGGGCCATGCTGAAAGCTGACGGCTGAGAGCTGAGAGCGATACAGCCGGAGACGGAACTGACGAATGTCTTCCATAGCCAGCAACGATGCGCGGGCGGCTTTGTCCTCGGGATGGGGAAGCCTACCGGCGGAATACGCCATTCCCGAGCAGGCGCCGGCTCTGGCTGAAGCGCAGGCGTACTGCCGCCGCCTGGCACGCACCCACTACGAAAATTTCTCGGTCGCCACCTGGTTTCTGCCGCAGCGCCTGCGGCAGCATTTCTTCAACGTTTATGCCTACTGCCGAATCTCGGATGATCTGGGAGATGAGGTGGGCGATGCCGGAGCCTCATTGCAATTGCTGGATGAGTGGGAGGCAGAACTGGAGGCATGTTACCAGGGAGGCCCTCGGCATCCGGTTTTTGTGGCGCTGGGGGAGACGGTGCGGCTTTTCGATATTCCCCGCCAGCCCTTCTCCGATCTGCTGACCGCGTTCCGGCAAGATCAGAGAATTACGCGCTATGCGACCTTCGACGAGTTGATCGGCTACTGCCGCTACTCGGCAAATCCGGTAGGCCGCTTGGTGCTGTATCTATGCGGCTATCGCGATGCCGAGCGCCAGCAGCTTTCCGACTTCACCTGCAGCGCCTTGCAGCTGGCCAACTTCTGGCAGGATGTGAGCGTGGATTATGCCAAAGGGCGGATTTATCTTCCCTTGGAAGACCTGGCGCGATTCGGCGTAACCGAAGCAGACATTGCCGCCAAGAACAACAGCCCGGCCTTCTGCGAGATGATGAAATTTGAAGTGGCTCGGGCACGGGAGTGGTTTGCCAAGGGTCTGCCCCTGGCGGGCAAGGTGAACTCGGAACTGGCCATTGATATCGAGCTGTTCAGCCGGGGCGGCCAGCAGATTCTGAAGGCCATTGAACTGCAGGGCTGTGCGGTGCTGGGGCGGCGGCCGGTGATTTCGAAATCCCGCAGGCTGGCGCTGGTGGCGCAGGCGGCGATGGGAAAGCTGTTGGGAAGAAGAGTATGAGCACTGCGGTGCAGGAAATTTCGGCGGCGGCGGCTCCCAGCGAGTCGCAACTGGCGGTAGCCTACGCCGTCTGCCGCGACATTACCCGCGCGGCAGCCAGAAATTTCTACTATGCATTCCTGGTTCTGCCCAAGCGCAAGCGGCGGGCGTTGTGCGCGGTTTATGCCTTCATGCGCCGCTGCGACGATATTGCCGATGACGCCTCAATTTCTGTGCAGGAGCGGCGGCGCAAGCTGGCGGACTGGCTGGAGGCCTGGCACAGGGCACAGGCCGGCCGGGCCACCGATGATCCCATCCTGCTCGCGCTCACCGATGCCCAGCGGCGCTTTTCCATCCCCGCCGTGTTGCTCGACCAGCTGGCCCATGGCACGGCCATGGACCTGGAAGAGGCCATGCCCGACGTGCCGGGCACGGCCGCCCGCGAGGGCGACCGGCCGCTGATTGTGCATTACAAGACCTTCGACGATTTGTATCTCTATTGCTACCGGGTGGCCTCGGTCGTCGGACTGGTGTGCATTCGCATCTTCGGGTATCGCGACCAGCAGGCTGAGGCATTCGCCGAGAAGCTGGGGCTGGCCTTCCAGCTCACCAACATAATTCGCGATGTGAGGGAGGACGCTTTGATGGAGCGCGTGTATCTTCCGGAAGAAGATTTCGCGCGCTTTGGAGTTTCCCCTTACGAATTGCTCTCTTCGAGTGACGCCAGCCGCTTCGCCGGGCTGCTGGGTCTGGAGGCGGAGCGCGCCCGCGAGTACTATGGCGCGGCCGAGAAACTCATTCCGCTGATTGAGGAAGACAGCCAGCCCGCGCTCTGGGTGCTGAGCACGATCTACCAGAGGCTGCTCGAGAAGATTGTGCGCCGCCAGTACGACGTTTTTCACGGCAAGATCAGCGTGCCGACGCGCGAGAAGCTGGTCATCCTGGGAAAGGGCTTTCTCAAGCGCCTCGTGTGACGATGACGCAGCAGTGGACCAAAGCTCCCCGGGTGGCGATCGTAGGCGGCGGTCTGGCCGGCCTGGCGGCTGGCTGTGCCCTGGCGGAAAGCGGCCTGCGGGTTTCGCTCTTCGAGCGGCGGCCTTACCTGGGTGGCCGCGCTTCTTCTTACGAGCACCCCTCCACCGGCGAGGTGGTGGATAACTGCCAGCACGTGCTGCTCGGCTGCTGCACCAATCTGATCGAGTTCTACCAGCGCATTGGGGTGGCGGAAAAGATTCGCTGGTATGACCATCTTACATTCCTCGAGCCGGGCGGAAGAGCTTCGGTGATCTCGCCGTGCTGGCTGCCCGCCCCGCTGCACACGGCGCCGGCGTTTCTGCAGGCTGCCTGCCTGAGCCTTTCCGACAAATTTGCGATTGGGCTGGCCATGGCCGCGCTGGCCTCTGCGGAGCCGGAGGATAACGGCGAATCGTTTCTGGCCTGGCTGCGGCAGCATGGCCAGACCGAGCCTGCGATTGAGCGCTTCTGGCGAACGGTTCTGGTGAGCGCGCTGAACGAAGAAATTGACCGGGTTTCGGTGCCTTATGCGGCGCAGGTGGTGCGCGAGTCGTTTTTGAAGTCTGCGGCCGCGGGGCGCATGGGGGTGCCCACAGTCCCGCTCAGCGAACTCTACAATTCGGCGGGAGAGTACATCCGCTCGCGGGGTGGGGAAGTTCGCCTGCGCTGCGGGGTGGAGGCTTTTCGCGCCGAGTTTGCGGGTACGAAGCTGTGCTTCGCCGAGGGCGAGGCCAACTTTGTCTTTGTGGTATTGGCGGTGCCCTTCGATGGCCTGCCGCGGCTGCTGCCGGATACCTCGGCGGCTGAGCCCTTGAAGCAGGCGATCAGCCGCTTCGAAAGTTCCCCCATCACCGGAATCCATCTTTGGTTCGACCGGCAGATTACCGATCTGGACCATGCCGTGCTGCTCGACCGGACAATTCAATGGATGTTTCACAAGTCGAAGCTGCTGGGGAGAGCAACAGGCAACGGCAGCCACGGCGGGAGCTATGTGGAGCTGGTGGTGAGTTCCTCCAAGAGCCTGGTGGAAAAATCGCGGAGCGAGATCATCGAGCTGGCAGTGCGGGAGCTGGGGGAATTCTTTCCCGCGGCGCGAGAGGCGAAGCTGATCAAATCCACCGTGATCAAAGAGGTCCATGCCACGTATTCACCACGGCCGGGCGTGGATGCGCATCGTCCCAAGCCGGAAACCGTGTGGCCGCGGGTGTTCCTGGCCGGCGACTGGACGGCCACCGGCTGGCCGGCCACGATGGAAGGCGCCGTGCGCAGCGGGTACGTGGCGGCGCAATGCGTGGCGCGGGCGGGAGGGGTGCGCAATGCGGCCTTCCTGATTCCGGGCCTTGCGCCCGCCGGGTTCATGCGGCTATTTGGGTAGGCGGAGATAAAGACGCAGCGAGCCAGGTCGCTGCAGTTACGGTTTTACGCCCACAACCTTGGCGCGGATGCGATACAGGCTGGTGCTGCCGGTGATGTAGAGCGTTTTTGCGTCGGCATCACCCCAGGCCACGTTGGCCACCACTTCAGGCACCTTGATGGTTCCCAGGTGCTTGCCTTCGGGGGAAATGATCCACACTCCGCCCGGCCCCGCGCCCCACAGGTTTCCTTTCTTATCCACGCGAATCCCATCCGGGCCGCCCTTGGCTGGCTCGGAAGAGGCATCGCAAAACAGCATGCCGTCTGAAACCGAGCCATCGAGCTGAACCCGGTAGCGCATCCAGACACGCTTGCCGGAATCGGCAATGTACAGATACTTCTCGTCCGGCGAGAACGCGATGCCGTTGGGCCGGGGCAGGTCTTTGATCACGAGCTGCAAAGCGCCGCGGTCGGGCGGCGCCCCGGGCTTCTGTTGCGTGGCGCCGGGGATACGGTAAACGCCGTTGACCTTCAGTTCCTTCAAGGGATCGTCATCGCCCTGAGTGGGTAGGCCGTAGGGCGGGTCGGTGAAATACAGAGAGCCATCGGACTTATAGACCAGATCATTCGGGCTGTTGAGCTTCTTGCCCTGGTAAGAATCGGCGAGGATGGTGATCGGCGCGTATGGGTTAAGCGATTCCAGGCGCCAGACAGTACGACCAGCATGCCCCGCGACCGTGACCCGGCCCTGGGCGTCAACAGTCATGCCGTTAGAGCCGGGCTCGGGGCCTTTGTAGGGCTCGGCGCCCTTGTAGCCGCTGGGGTGCATAAAGACGCTGGCGCCCTTGCCGGGAACCCATTGATCAATATTGTTGGCGGGAATTTCGGCGAACAGCAGAGTGCCGGCGCGGGTCCATACCGGGCCTTCCGTCCATTTGTCGAAGCCGGTGGCAATGCGCTCGAGCTTCGCCTTGGGCGCGATCAGCTTGTTGAGAGCAGGGTCGAGCTTCTGAACGTCCTGAGAGAAGGCGAGCGCGGAGGCGGCGACGCAGATAGCGACCACGAGAACGGAAGCACGCAGGGGGAGTTTCATGGGCGCCATTGTACACGCGGAGCCCGGATACGGACCTTTATCCGATAAGAACTAACCACAGAGGACGCGGAGGACACGGAGGAAGCAGAGGACGCAGAGGAAGCAGAGGAAGCAGAGGAAGCAGAGGACGCGGAGGAAGCAGAGGAAGCAGAGGAAACTACACCGCCAGCAGGGCCACGCCTGCGGCGACGAACACCGCCGCCAGCCAGCGGCGGTGGTCCAGGCGCTCGTGCAGAAAGATTTTGGCGGCTACCGCGTTGCCCACGAATGTGAGGGAAGCGGCCGCAGGAGCGACCAAGCTCACATCTCCCCAGGAGAGGCCGAAGAGCAGGCTGTAGAAGGCAAGGGCCATGGCGCCCAGGCCGAAAAAGAAGCTGGGATTGCGCAAGACCCGGCCGATTACAGCCAGCAGGCCGTAGCTGCGCCACAGCCGTCCGACATCCCCCACTTGCTTCATGGCGCGGGAGAGCAGCACATCGCCGGCGACCGAGGCGGTCACAATGGCGGCCACCGCGCCCCAGGCGTAGAGCGCTTTCATGGCTCCCTCGCAGAAACCGCTTCGGCCATGGGCTCGCCCGTTTGCGTGTGGCGGTGGGTGAGGACGGGGCCGCGGGTCACGAAGCCTACGCCCGCGGAAATCAGCACGATACCCAGCCAGCGAGTCAGCGTGACCTGCTCGTGCAGCACGAATTTTGCCATGAGCGCCAGCAGAACGTAGCCCAGCGAAGTAGCCGGCAGCACGTAGGTGAGATCAGCGAACGACAGCGCCGCCATGTACGAAGCGAAAAAGGCGAGCAGCAGAAGAATGCCAAGCCCCACCCAGGGATTGAAGACCGCAAGAATGAGAGTGGGCAGATGATGCAGCGAGAGGGTGCCTT
>Ga0335080_10003041_pt1 | contig 16881 bp, 18 predicted proteins | sample Lox_Sample_34_FD_206720 | JGI IMG/M metagenome (GOLD analysis project Ga0335080, IMG submission 206720) | Soil microbial communities from Loxahatchee National Wildlife Refuge, Florida, United States - Lox_Sample_3.4 | ecosystem: Environmental > Terrestrial > Soil > Wetlands | place: USA...
GGCTGGTTTGCGGCCCGCCTTGGGATAGCTGAACGTTCCCGCGCTGAATTGGCCTTTCTTCTCGACGTCGTATCCCTTGGGCAGGGGCGGGATCTGGGCTGCGTCTCCGCTCAACTGACCGGCGCGGCGCAGGATGATCTCGGCGCGTCCATCGTACATCTTCACCGGCCCGTTCACTTCAATGGCCCGGCCCTGCAGCTGGCGCACGTCGCCGACGTGCTTCAGGTCGCCAGCGAATACTATGACGGCGAACGGGCACAGCCGGTAGTCCTCGCAGAAATTAATGTAAGTCACGCCTTTGGGTCCGTGCTTGACCTGCACGACCTTCCCGCTAATGCAGCGCGTCGTCCCGATGTGCTGCGCAGCCTCGGTGAAGGGAATACAGTCGGAAAGGGAAAGCGTTGAGCAGACGGAGAAGATCCCGATCATGCATGCACGAATCCACGGGAATGCAGCCCGCATAAGGCTCTCTCCCATCGATTGTGCAGGGGGCGGGGAGAGGTTAAGTGTGATGATCGCCGCAATGAGATGTGACACAGACCAAAATGGGCAAGCAGCCAGCAGGGTTCACGCCAGATCCCTCGCCCAGCTGGACCACGCCGGGCGGCGGGATGACGCTCATTTTGATGAAGGACAAACTTACCTCTGCTCGATCCTGAGTACGGGTGACTGAGTACCCGGTACTATCTAGCTGAACGACTTGACGGCAGCGGCCTCGTCGTCCTTCACGTCGAATACGGTGTAGAGTTTGGTGATTTGCAGCAGGTCGTGAACCTTCTTGGTCAGGTTCAACAGTTTCAGTTCGCCGCCCTGGTTGCGGACCGTGGTGAAGGCGCTGACCAGCTCGCCGATGCCGGAGCTGTCGATATAGTTAACGTCGCCAAGGTTGAGCAGAATCTTCTTTTGTCCCTTGGAAAGCAGGTCGCGCACCGCATCGCGCAAAATGACGCTGCCCTCGCCCAAGGTGATACGCCCGCTGAGATCCACGATGGTCACGCCATCGACCTGCCGAGTGCTGCTCTTCATGGTCACTGGGAAGCCTCCTTGCCGCCCGCGGCTGATCCGTGGACGTGCTTAACGAGTTTGATTTCGGTGCCCGTCTGGGTGGGGTGAATGTGCACCTCATCCATGAACGAGCGGATAAGAAAAATACCCCGCCCGGATGTTTTTAACAGATTTTCGGGTGCCAGAGGGTCGGGAATCTTGCTCAGATCCAGACCATGGCCCTGGTCCCGAATGGTGATTACCAGGTCACTGCCGATCCTCTCGAACGCCAAGCTAACTTTTTTCCCGGGATCGTACGCGTTTCCATGCAGCACGGCATTGACCGCTGCCTCACGCACTGCCATGGAGATCTTCATCACTTCTTCGTCTTCAAAACCGGCTTCCGTCGCCATGCGGCCGGCGGTTTCCTCGGCGCTGTTGACGGTCTCCAGCGTCGAATCCAGCGTGTAGGCGACCCGTTGTGCGCTCATGGTTGCTTGAATGACCCAGCTTGAAGACTCCCGACCCGATCCGCGGCCTGCCGGGCAAAGTCCTGGTAGGCTGCGCAGGAACCCCGGCGATTCGCGAATCCGGTAGTTTGCCCTTACGCTGTGCAAAAGTCAACGCAGACACCCGTCGCTATGTCCGAAGGTCAGTCTGACATGATTTCCGGTCGTCTGAACGATTCCCGTTCTGTTTAGACACCGGATCCGAAGAAAAGGGTGAGCGGTTCTGGATTCCCGCACCGCAGTTGAGTATTCTCTGGAAGATGACCACGGTCGCCCTTTCCGAACTGCTGGGCTCTCCGGTGTTCGACCCGGCCGGGACCCGCTGTGGGCGAGTGCGCGAACTCGCACTGACCCCGCAGGAGGATCCCGCGCGCATCTCCACGGTCATCGTGCGAACCACGTCTGGCGACCGCCTGCTGCCCTTTCAGGCCGTGCTTTCGATTAACGGAGGCCTGCGTGCCAGCACGTCGTCTTCGGAGTGGGCTCCGGCCAATGGCGCCGAAGGGCTCTTTTTCCTGGAACGCGACCTGCTCGATCAGCAGGTAATCGACGTGCACGGGCGCAAGGTGGTGCGGGTCAACGATGTCGATCTGCATCAGGACATAGTGGCCGACCATCCCGTGCTGAAAGTCGGTTCGGTCGACGTGGGCACGCGCGGGGCGCTGCGCCGGTTGCTAAAGGGGGTGGTTCCCCTGTCGGCCCTGCGGGCTCTGCTGCGGAAGATTCCGCCCAAGCCGATTCCCTGGGAGTTCGTCGATCTCATCGAGACCGATCCCGCGCGCCGGATCAAGCTGAAGATCAGTCACGAACGGCTCGCCAAGCTCCATCCCGCCGATATCGCCGACATTGTCGAAGACCTGGCTCCGGACGAGCGGGAAGCGGTCTTCGAGACCTTGGACGAAGAAGTGGCTGCGGAAGCCTTGGAGGAAGTCGAGCCCAAGGTCCAGAAAGCGATTGTCGAGTCGCTCGATTCCGATCGTGCCGCCGACATTGTGGAAGAGATGCAACCGGACGCCGCTGCGGACCTTCTGGCGGACCTTCCCGAGGAGCGTACTTCAGAAATTTTGCTGGAGATGGAGCCTGAAGGACGCAAGGAGATGGTCGAACTCCTCGAATTTGGGGAGAATACCGCCGCGGGCCGTATGACCACGGAGTATCTGGCGCTGAGCCCGAGCGCGACCGCGGAAGAAGCTGTGGACGCGCTGCGCCACTTCGATGGCAGTGTGGAGACGCTCAGCACGCTCTTCCTAGTCGATTCGCGGGGCACCCTGGTGGGCACGGTTCCCCTGGCCAAGTTGGTCCTGGCTTCCTCGAGTACCCCGTTATTGGCACTGACGCAAGAGCCGCTGATTTCCTGTCACGCGGGCGCCAAGGAGAAGGAGGTCGCGGAGCTATTTGATAAGTACAATCTGCTCACGCTGCCGGTGGTCGACGATCACAACCAGTTGACCGGTGTCATCACCTCCGATGATGTTATCAGCCTGCTCCGCGCCAAGTTGTAGGTTTTCTTTCCAACGTGATTTCACCTGTTCAGAATTCGTAACTCCATTTATCCTAAACCGTCGTTTTGACTTTATGTCCGTGCACTGTGCCCATGAGGTTCCTGAAACGCTGGAAGACCCGGACTCTGCTCTTCCTCGCGGTAGTCGGTCCGGGGTTCATCACCGCGAACGTCGACAACGATGCCGGCGGCATCTGGACGTACTCGTCCGCCGGGGCGCAGTTCGGCCACATGCTGCTGTGGACTCTGATTCCGATCACCATCGCTCTCATCGTCATTCAGGAAATTTGCAGCCGCATGGGCGCGGTCACCGGCAAGGGCCTCAGCGACCTGATCCGCGAGGAATTCGGCCTGCGGATTACGTTTCTGATGATGCTCGGCCTGATTATCGTCAACTTCGGCAACGTAGTCACAGAATTCGCCGGCATCGCCGGTAGCCTCGAACTCTTCGGCCTTTCCAAGTACATCACGGTTCCCGTGTGCGCGGTCATTGTCTGGCTCATCGTCGTAAAAGGCCAGTACAAAACTGTGGAAAAGGTCTTCCTGGCGGCCTCGTTTTTTTACGTGACCTACATTCTCGCAGGGGTGCTGGCGAAGCCGGCGTGGTTGGACGCCATAGTGGCCACCGTAGTCCCGCCACACCGCGATGTGCTGATGCGCCCCGACTACCTGTACATGTTCATCGCCACCGTGGGAACCACCATCGCGCCCTGGATGCAGTTCTATTTACAGGCATCCATCGTTGAGAAGGGCGTAACCAAACGGCAGTACAAGGCATCGCGCCTCGATGTGATTACCGGATGCATCTTCACCGACGTGGTGGCCTGGTTCATCATTGTGGCCTGCGCGGCCACGTTGTACGCTCACGGCTTCCGCAACGTGAACTCCGCCAAAGATGCCGCCGAGGCGTTGCATCCCTTAGCCGGGGACTACGCCTACATCCTGTTTGCCATGGGACTGTTTAACGCGTCGTTATTCGCGGCGTCCATCCTGCCGCTCTCTACCGCGTACACTGTCTGCGAAGGCCTGGGATTTGAATCCGGCGTCGGAAAGAAGTTCCGGGAAGCGCCGGTTTTCTATTGGCTTTACACCATCCTGATCGTCGCCGGAGCGGGTGTGATTCTCACCCCGAACTTGCCGCTGGTAAAGATCTCCATTCTTTCCCAGGTAGTCAACGGTATCGTGCTGCCGTTTGTGCTGATTTTCATGATCCTGCTGGTGAACAAGAAAGAACTGATGGGCGAGTACGTAAACACCCCTTTGTTCAACGTCATTACCTGGGCCACCACCATCATCACCATCGCGTTGACCGTCGCCTGGTTCTGGACTTTGGGCAAGGGGGGTTAGCGCCGATCGCAGAGCTTTGCACCTGATTTCCCGTATCAAAAACCCTGGCTCGATCCCCCAATCGATACGTTTATGCAAATCTATGGACGGCGTCGCATCGCCCAGACGACCGTAAACCCAGTCTTGCGCGAACCTGGCCAATCGGCTTCCTGACAACCATTTGAGGCTCTCCCTTGCGGCTGGCTCCCTCAACCACGGGGTGCAGCCGGGTGGTTTGGGTGAGTTAGATCTTCATAAGGATTAAGGAAACCTTCAGACGCCCGCCATTGCCGACAGAGAAGCCATTAGGCACGATGCCGCCTGGGTCCACCGGGGCAGGGAATTCCTGAACCCGGGGGCTCAGGAACGGCGCAGACCCTGCGCATCTGCGGTGTTACCCGGGAGGAAAACTCGCTTATGTGGAACCAACGGACGCGACTTGCCCTTGCCTGCTGTGCTGCCTTGGCCATGCTGTCCGCCCAGGCGCAAGCTCAGATGATCGACAACACTCAAGCCCACAACAACCTCAATGCGGGAATTAACAAATCACTGTTGGACGAGACCGGCGCCGGGCGCGGCGACGTGTTGACCCCGGGATCGTCGATCTTCATCATTGATCGCGACCCTTTCCGCTCCATCCGCCGCGGACGGCAGCTGTTTCAAAGGAAGTTTACCCATGCCCAGGGCCAGGGTCCGAATGAGGGCGATGGCAGCGGCGATCTCAACTCTGACAACGCCATCGGCGCCGGCCTATCGGACAGCTGTGCCTCCTGTCATGGGCGTCCCCGTGGATCGGCTGGGTCCGGTGGTAACGTTGCTACCCGCCCTGACAGCCGCGATTCGCCACATTTGTTCGGCCTCGGATTGCGCGAAATGCTGGGCGACGAAATCACCACCGACCTGCGCGCTGCCCGTGACCTGGCCATCACCAAAGCCCAGCAACTCCATCACTCAGTCACGCTCAAGCTGGTCAGCAAGGGGATCAGCTATGGCAGTATTACCGGGAATCCCGACGGCTCAGCCGATACTTCCAAGGTGACCGGAGTGGACCCCGATCTCCGCGTGAAGCCGTTTTTTGCCGAAGGCAGCGCCTTTTCCATGCGGCAATTCATCGTCGGCGCGCTGCACAATGAGATGGGGCTGGAAGCATCCTCCGACCCCGATATTCTGGCCGCCAGTAACGGCTTCCGTGTGGTCACTCCGTCGGGCATGGTGCTGGACGGTTCGAAAGACAAGATTGCACCGCCTCCGGCGCCCGATCCCGACAATGGCAACGAAGTGGATCCTGCGATCGTCGACCATCTCGAGTTCTACCTGCTGAACTACTTCAAGGCTGGTCACGACGTGCAGACCGCGGTGACGGATCGCGGCCGCCGTGTGTTCAACCACTTGGGATGCGCATCCTGCCATGTGGCCGATCTCACCATCAATCATGATCGCCGGGTCGCGGACGTGGAAACTGTCTACGACCCAACCAAAGCTGGGTTCTTCAACAGCTTTTTCGCCACGGCTGCCCCGCTCGATTACCAGCAGGACGATGGCAGCGGCTATCCGACTCTGAAGCTTCCGTTGGGCAATCCCTTCGTGGTGAAGGATATCTTCAGCGACTTCCGCCGCCACGATCTGGGCAAGGCATTCTACGAGCGCAACTGGGACGGCACCATGCAAACCACTTTCATGACGCGTCCGCTTTGGGGAGTTGGCTCGACCGGCCCTTATGGACACGATGGCCGCAGCATGACCCTCAACGACGTGATTCTGCGGCATGGCGGCGAGGCGCAGGCTGCTCGCGATGCCTTTGCCGGGCTGCAGCCCGCTCAGCAGAATGCGCTGATCGGGTTTCTCAACTCGTTGATTCTTTTCCCGCCGGACGATACCGCCTCCAACCTGGACCCTGGCGATTCCTCGAATCCGAACTTCCCCCAGGTGGGACATGGCAGCATAAAGCTGACCGTGCTGTTCAACGATCCGTCTGACCCGGAGTAGAACGTCCCCATTCCGTCGCGGCCGGGGCAAGTTTTTTCTCCCGGCCGCATTTTTCATGACCCGGATAACCTATTGCTCTACTGTCCCAATCCAAGATTGTGGTAAAAGGAATCTAGTGGGGTGAGCGATGCACAAGCTTGTCCTGGTCGGGACCATTACCTGTCTCCTGCTTGCCGTTGCCCAGGCTGCAGCGAACCCTAGCGCGGCGCAGCCGGTGAAGGTCTATCACGACGGCAGCGTCCGCGATCTTGACGCGATTGGCAACCGAAATGTCGGCTGCGGAAGAGGTTTGGGCAACTGGTATAGCCTGGACAAGCAGATCGCCATGGGTCGGGAGTACTCCCAGCAGATCGAAGCCAGCAGCAAGCTGGTCACCGACCCGGTAGTCACCGAATACATCAATCGGGTCGGCCAGAACCTGGTGCGCAACTCCGATGCGCAGGTGCCGTTCACGATCAAGGTTGTCGATTCTGATGACATCAACGCTTTCGCCTTGCCTGGTGGTTTCTTCTACGTGGACTCGGGCTTGATCCTGGCGGCCGATAACGAAGCCGAACTGGCCGGAGTCATGGCGCACGAGATCGCCCACGTGGCTGCCTGCCACGCTGCCCGACAGAACACGCGCGGACAGCTGCTCAACCTGGCTTCTATCCCTCTTATCTTTGTCGGCGGCGGTGTCGGCTATGCGGCCCAGTCCCTGGCCAGCGTGGCCCTTCCCCTTGGATTCTTGAAATTCTCCCGCGCCTTCGAGGCCGATGCCGACTTCCTCGGTTTGCAGTATATGTACAAGGCCGGCTACGATCCGCAGGCTTTTACCGCATTTTTCGAGAAGGTAGAAGCGCTGGAGAAAAAGAAGCCGGGAATCCTGGCGAAGGCGTTTGCGACCCACCCGCAGACTCCCGATCGCACGGCCAAATCGCAGCAGGAGATCAATACCCTGCTCCCGGATCGGCCGGAATACAAGGTTGACACCTCGGAATTTGAAGACGTAAAGACGCGCCTGGGAGAGATCGAAAATCGTCACAAGCCAAACGACGGCAAAGCGGATGAGCCCACCCTGCGCCGAGCGTCCCACCCCACCAGTGACTCTGGAGGCACGAGCGATGATGATCAACGACCGCGGCTGACTCGCCGTGATGGCGGCGCTCCTAGCGGGTCGGCGGCCCCCGGAACGACCCCGAATTCTAACGACAATTAGACGACTGAGGGGAAAGCTGGCTGCTAGATGACCTTTCCTTCCGCCAGCTCTTTTACCAGTTCCCGGTCTGCTTCGAGAAAGTCGAACTCCGGCAACTCCGACCGTTTTGCCCAGCGCAGATCGCGGAAAATCCTGTTCTCGATTTCCCGCTGGTATTCGTGCACCACGAAGAACCGCAACTCCACCGCACCTCCGTTCTTGTACTCATGACGGATGCGCGCTACTTCCCCGCCAATCCGCGCTTCGATACCCAGTTCCTCATCCAGTTCGCGGCGCAGGGCATCCCGAGGCTGCTCCCCTTCTTCGATCTTGCCTCCGGGGAACTCCCACTTGAGTGGCATAGTCTGATGGCGGGTGCGCTGACACACCAGAATCTTTCCATCGCGGACGATCAGGGCAGCGACTACGCGCTTCATGATTGGATGCGTTTCGCCCTCACTCGTGGGATTTTTCCAGGCGTTTGCCGACCAGAGAGGCGCAATGCTCTACCAGTTGGCGGTCCGCATCCGTGAACGCAGCCGGAAAGTGGCTGTCGATATCCAGTTCGCCCACCACCTTGCTGCGCTCGAACACTGGCACCACGATCTCTGACTTAGTCTCGACGGAGCAGGCGAGGTAGCGCGGATCTTTGCTGACGTCGTCCACGACAACGGTCTTGCCGGTGGATGCCGCCGCCCCGCAAATGCCCTGGTTCAGCGGAATGCGGGTATGCGGCGTCATCGCCCCTTCAAATTTCCCCAGCACCAGCGTCGGCGTTCCGGAAACCGGCGCTTCCAACATGTAAAAGCCAACCCAGTTGTATTTCAACATCCGTTGGTGGAGGATTTTCACCATCGCCGCCATCAACTCGTCGGCCGACGAGGTCGCTGCCGCGGCGTGTTCCAGTTCCTGCCTGACTTCGTCCAGTTTTTCCGAACCGCCGGTTCGAGCCATGAGTTTAATCCTAAACCGCAGCGGACGAGCCCGCATGTCCGGCGATACATCTTAGCCCCGCAGCTTGTGGAAAAGATTCCGGATGAATCGCCGCCGCCAATGCGTGCAAGCCCGCGATCAGGGTCGGGGCCGGCGTGTTGAGATACTCGTCCCGGATGCAGTACACACGTTTTGCCTGGACGGCCCGCATCTGGCTCCAGCCGCGGTCGCGCACAATCTTCTCCAATGGTACGCGGTCGCCTGCTCCGCACCAGGCTGCAATAAGAACGTCCGGATTCTTCTCGAGCACGGTTTCAGCGACAATCTGCTCCCCCGGCTGCCCGACAAAATCACCTCCCGCAGCCTCCACCAGTTCCGCCACCCAAGGCTGCGAGGCAATTAGCGGTTTGCCCCACTCCTCGCAGAACACGCGGGGGCGCTTGTTGGTTTGCGCTCGACGGCGTATCGACTGAATCTCCGCCCGCATCTCGGCAATCAAGATCTCGCCGCGATCCGCAACCCCAACCACTCCGGCGAGGGCTGCGATATCCGTGTAAATATCGGCGAGAGATCTGGGGGCTAGACCGAGAAAGCGGCCGCCGGACTTGAGAATTTCGGCGACTGCCTTTTCCTGATAGGGGACCGACGCGACGACCAGATCGGGTCGCGTGGCCGTAATCTCGCTGGCACTGGCGGTCCAGGAATCGGCGACCATGACGATCCCCCGTTGCTCGACTTCAGGACAAACATCGGCACAATACCGGGTGCAAGCGACCACACAATCGAGCTTGCCGAGCCGCGCCAGCGTCACGGTTGCGCTAGGCTGCAGGCAAGCAATACGTCGAGGACTGTGGTTCATGAGCTCTAACCATGGTACAGGGCAAGATGCGCATTGCCCAACCGATGCGCCAGACCAGCTACAATCTCCTCGCATGTACGCCTCCCAACTACTGGACCACTTTCAGAATCCGCGCAATGCCGGCGACCTGACTGATCCCAGTGCCTCTGCGCAGTTGGAGAACCCCGCTTGTGGAGACGTGCTGAAACTGACCGTGAAAATTGAGAAGGGATACATTCTGGAAATCCGCTTTCGCGCCAAGGGTTGTGTTCCCGCTATGGCCTGCGGTTCTGCACTGACCGAGTTGCTCCAGGGCAAGACGGTGGAAGAGGCTCGAAACCTGAGACTGGCGCAGTTGGTTTCTGCGGTGGGAGGGCTTCCGGAGGCATCGACGCATGCCGCGCACCTGGCTCTGGATACACTGCGCGCCGTGTTGAAGGCCGCACGGGAAGCCGGCGCATACGGCGATTAGCCCGGCCGCGGAGTGGATAGAACCATGGCAGGCTGGTAAATAGGCCAGCGCCTTTGCCCGGCGATCTTTTGCAGTTCGGGGGTTGGATTGATTACGAACGCGTGCCGGGCAATTCCCAACATCGCGGCATCCCAGATCGAGTTGCCAAAAGCTGCGTCCGGGGCGCGCCCAAGCGCGGCATGAATCGCCCTCGGTTTGCCTTCACCGCTCGGCACCCGGATCAGCCGATCCGTGATCAGGCCATTCACCACCCGCACCGCAGCCCCGAGAATTTTGTCGTCCGGGATGCCGAAGTGCCTCATGCCGGCTCGAATCACCCATTCATTGGTTGACGACACCGCCCATACCTCGCACCCCGCCTCTTGCAGGCGGTGAACCAGGCCGCGCATCTCGGGAAATATCTGCTGCACGAAGTATTCCTCAAAGAAGCGGTCGGCAGCTCTTTGCACCTCGGCTTCGGTCAGGCCGCGATGCATGCTTACCATCTCGCCGCACATATCGTCTTCGCTGACTTTGCCCGCCTTGTAGGCGGCATAGCGTGGGCGCGCCCATTGCAGGATCTCACCCGAAAGCAGGTTCTGTTGGAGTTCCCAATCGAAAAATCCCTCACCCGAATCGCCCGCCCAAAGCGTTCCATCGCAGTCGAACGCGGCCAGGCGAGGCTGGAGCTTCAGGACCGAACTCAGGAACTCAGCAGCAGCCGTCAGCGCACCACCCCCAACGCAGCGTAGTCTCCGGGAGTGTTCACATTGACCGCGATCAGGGGATCGTCAACCGCTATGTATTCGATATGCGATTTATGTTGATGTTCGATATCGCGCGCGGTGCTCGAGGGCGGGGTTTTCAGGAAGGCTTCGATCATTTCCCGGCCCAGCAGAATTGGGTGTCCATGCTTACCACGGTACTCCGGCACGACTGCCCACGTAGAAGTTGCGGATCGAGCGAACGCTGCGAGCAAGGTTGCGAGGGTTGCCGCGCTGACGGGTGGCCGGTCCACTAAGGTAACGATCGCGCCATCCCGGCCGCGATTGAGGACTTCCTGCAATCCAACCTGCAGGGAACTGAACTGGCCCCGCTCGGGCTCGGGATTCTGTACCAGGGAAGCACCCTCGGCATAGGCCACGGGCGCCAGGGCCGGTTCGTTCTTTCCGGCCACAACGATCACTAGGTCGGTGATTGTTAACAAGCGTATGCTTGCGGAAAGAAAAGTCTGTCCTGGGGAGTTCTGCCCGGGGGCTATCGGAGGCCAGGGCAAAAGCGCCTTCTCCCGTCCCATGCGGGTCGACTCGCCCGCCGCCAAAATGACTCCGCACCAGCCGGGAGCATGGCTCATGGGGGCAAGATAGCAGAAAGGGAAAGGGAAGTCAGTGGGATGGAAGTCTCGATTGCCGATCTTCACTTGTCAATTTGTGTTCAATGGGCAATCGGCACTTGAAAATTTGCAATTACTCGGACTCTTCGCGCGCCTCGGCCGCGTCGGTAAAGTCGGAGCCGGTCGGTTCTTCGCTCGGCGGATGCGCCTTGAACCAACTCATGTGTGGCAAGGCCCGCTCGGCATGGCGCCGCACCGCGATCAACTCCGCGGTAATGGAGACTGCGATCTCTTCTGGCGTCACGGCGCCAATGTCCAGTCCGACAGGCGCATGCACGCGCTCGAATAGCTGGGGTGATAAACCCTCTTTGGTCAGCTCGCGGAAGATGGCAATCGTTTTACGTTTCGATCCGATCATGCCGACGTACCGCGCCTGCGTCTGCACCGCCCAGCGCAGCACCCGCATATCGTCCCGGTGACCACGGGTGACGATCACGATGTAGGACGATTCGTTAGGCGAGATGCTCTCCATCGCGCGATTAAAATCCTCGGCAATGACCTCCTTGGCCTCGGGAAAGCGCTCGCGGTTGGCATAGGTCTCACGGTCATCGATTACGCTGACATCGAATCCAGCGTCCCTGGCTGTCCGATAAAGGCTTGCCGCTACGTGACCTGCACCAAATACATAAAGTGACGCTGGAGGCAGGACCGGCTCCAGAAAAATATCGAGCGTGCCCCCGCAGACCAGTCCCGCGTCATATTTTGGATCTTGATTCAAATTGAACGTCAGGGTGCGCGGCTTTTCGCTCTCCATCACTTCGCGCGCAGCTTGCCACACTTCGGCCTCAACGCAGCCCCCGCCGATGGTACCCACAATGGAGCCATCATCGCGAACCAGCATCTTGGCGGTCTTAAAGGAGGGAATCGACCCGCGCACATTCACGATGGTCGCGACCGCACCCCGGCGGCCCTCCTGGCGCAACTTGACGATCTCCTCGTAGATGTCCATCTGTGCTTGATTATTGGGGTTTCGTAAGGGCAAGTCAAACGCACCGATTCTTGACTTCGAGAACTGAGCGCTGGCTCCAGTTGGCGGATTGCCGATGACCAGCCTCTTGAGTTTCAGCGGATTGACACCGCCTTCGAGTCTGTAACGAATCAACAAAAGCTCGCGGTATGATCTTGATGGCAGGCTCCTGTAAATCGAAATTCTACACGCACATCTGTTTAACAGCTGTAGCGTTTCAGTTGCGCTGGGCAGGAAAGGCTACTCATGAAAGCAGTCCGCATGCACGCATACGGTGGTCCCGAAGTTCTACACTATGAGGACATCCCTGACCCACAGCCGCGCAAGGATCAGGTGCTGGTGCGGGTGAGAGCCTGCGCCTTAAACCATCTGGACATCTGGGTGCGGATGGGCATCACCAAGTCGCCGCTGCCACATATTCCAGGCAGTGATGTCGCCGGCGAGATTGTTGAGGTTGGTGAATATGTCACCGGTTTTCAGGCTGGCCAGCGCGTTCTGCTAGCGCCCATGACCTCCTGCAATTATTGTGCTGCCTGTACCGATGGCCGCCAGAATCAATGTCCGGAATACGGCGTGCTCGGTAACCGCACCGACGGCGGCGATGTCGAACTAATCGCCGTTCCTGCCGTGAGCGTCATTCCCATTCCAGATAGCCTTGGCTTCAACGAAGCCGCCAGTGTTCCCTTGGTATTCCTGACGGCCTGGCACATGCTGCTGGGCCGCGCCTCACTGCGGCCCGGCCAAATCGTTCTTATTCTGGGCGCAAATTCAGGCGTAGGCATCGCTGCCATACAGGTCGCCAAGCTCTTCAACACAATGGTGATTGCCACCGCCGGAGACGACCGCAAAATGCAGCGAGCCAGGGAACTGGGCGCCGACCACGTGATCAACCATTACCAGCAGAAGATTTCCGAAGAGGTCCGCCGCATTACCAGCAAGCGGGGCGTGGACATCGTCGTCGAACACGTCGGCAAGTCTACGTGGGATGAGAGTCTCAAGTCGCTCAAGCCCGCCGGAACGCTGGTGACCTGCGGCGCCACGACCGGGCCTGAGGTCGGGATTGACCTGCGCTTTGTCTATTCCCGCCAGCTTTCGATTCTGGGTTCCTACATGGGAAGCATGGGCGAGTTGCACGAGGTGCTGAAGCACGTCTTCAGCGGCAAGCTGAAGCCGGTAGTGGACCGCGCTTTTCCCCTGAAGGATGCCCGCGCCGCGCACGAGTACATGGAAAAGAGCCAGATGTTCGGCAAGATCGTGCTGAATCCATAACTAGCTCGGCGGAGTCGGTAAGTTATGATGAGCAGGAATGATTCGCGTCCCAGTTGCGGTGGAGCCACGTCCCTACGAAGCGCTCATCCAAAGCGGTCTGCTTAGCCGGGCCGGAGCGCATTTACATGAGATCCTGCGGAGCCCGCAATGCCTGTTTGTAGTCACCGTTTCCCGCCTGCGCTCTAAGTGGGCAAAGACCCTGCTAGCTTCGCTAGGTGCGGCGGGCTTTGCCGCCAAGCTTGTCGAGATGCCGGACGGCGAGCCCCACAAACGCCTGGCAACCATCGAAAATCTCGCCGAAAAGCTGGCCAAGCTGGGCGCGGATCGTGGTGCGGTCATCCTGGCGCTCGGCGGAGGCGTGGTCGGCGACGTTGCCGGCATGCTGGCCTCGCTCTACATGCGCGGCGTCGATGTGATTCAAGTCCCCACAACGCTGGTCGCCCAGGTGGACGCCTCTGTCGGTGGCAAGACCGGCGTGAATCTTCGAGCTGGGAAAAATCTTCTGGGAACGTTCCACCAGCCGCGCGCTGTGCTGGTTGACCCGCTGGTCCTGTCGACTTTGCCCAGGCGGCAATTCCAGGCGGGCTTGTACGAGGCTCTGAAGTGCGGTGTCATTGGGAATCCCGAGTTATTTCAGCGCTTTGAGGACAGCAAAGACAAAGTCCTCCGGCGCGACGAAAAAATCCTAGAGCAGGTTATTGCCGATTCGGTGCGGCTCAAGGCCCAGATCGTCGCCACCGACGAGCGCGAGTCCGGTCTGCGCCGTGTGCTGAATTTCGGACACACCATCGGTCACGCCCTGGAAGCCGAGGGCGGCTACCGCGGCTTGCTGCACGGAGAGGCGGTGGCGTGGGGCATGATTGCAGCCACGAACATCGCATTGAACGTCCAGAGGCTCGATAGCGTTACGGCCGGGCGCATCACCGACGCCGTGCTGGGCCTGGGGCGCTTGCCGCGAGTAAGCGCGCGCAGCAGTCACATCCTTGCCCGCCTGCAAGCCGACAAGAAGACAAAAGACGGCGTGGTGCATTTCGTTCTGCCCACGGCGATCGGCAAGGTGGAAGTAGTGAATGATGTGCAGGAAAGAGTCGTGCTTGCCGCCGTGGATGAACTACGCAGGCTGTCGAAAACGTGAAGTGAGCCTGCGTTCTCCGAGTACTCTGTGCCCCTGTGGAAAGTACTTTGCCTAAAGCAGAAAGAATCGAAACTCTCGGTGCCGCGCCGGAGGGAACTCAGAACCCGCAGGCGGCGGCCCGCGCAGTGCGCGAGATGTTCACCTCGATCGCGCCCCGCTACGATCTGCTGAATCACCTGCTCTCGCTCAATGTGGATCGCCTGTGGTGGCGGCGCGCTGCCAGGACGTTCTCTCATATCCTGCGCCAGCACGATTCCCGAGTGCTGGATCTCTGCTGCGGCACCGGCGACATGGCCTTCGCCCTACATCGTCGAGGAGGGAGTGCTTCGCCGCAGATCGTGGGCGCTGACTTCTCTCATGCCATGCTGCAGCGTGCCCATGCCAAGTCGGCCGGCACGTCGCTGAAATGGGTCGAAGCTGATGCTCTGACTCTGCCCTTTGCTGACGCGCAGTTCGATCTGGTCACTGCCGCGTTTGGCTTCCGCAACCTCGCCGACTATGACGCAGGCCTGCGCGAGATGGTTCGCGTTCTCCGCCCCGGTGGGGAATGCGGCCTGCTCGACTTTGGCGAGCCGCCCGGCCTGCTAGGAAGGCTTTATCGAATCTACTTCAGGCGTGTGCTCCCCGGGATAGGAACGCTGATCTCAGGAGTGAAGGGGCCTTACGCATATCTGCCGGCTTCAGTGGAGAAATTTCCTGAACCGAGTGAAATGCTTGAGCGGATGCGCCGGGCCGGGTTCCGCGAAGCCTCGTGGAGTCCGTACACCTTCGGCATCGCGGGACTGTATCGCGGCAAGAAATGATGGGGCACTAGCCCAATGTCTTCTTCACCTCAAAGTTCGCCCTTTTCACGCTGGCAACATTGCTCATTTCTGCGGTCGCGACATTTCAATCCCGTGCGAGCGAGCCGCCAGCCAGAGAACACGGCCATCAAAAGATGGGAGCGCCTTAGTTTTCCCAGAAAAAGTGTGCAGCTACTTGCCGGTAACGTCAAACTCTACCCGGAGTTCGTCCTTCACCTTGACGGTTCCTCCTGCGACAGTCACCGGAGTGATCCCGTAATCGGTTTGTCTCAACTCGACCGATCCCCAGTAATGGTCGCCCTTCTGCTCGACGCGCACCAGGATGGGTCGGGTCTGGCCGTGCAGGCTGAGCTCCCCGTGAATCGCCCACTTGCCATCCTTGGGGGGATCGATCTGATTCGAGCGGAACCGGATGTTCGGAAATTGCTGAGTGTCGAGCACCTTGGGTCCCAGCATCGTCTCCTGTATTCGCAACCGATCCTCGTCGGAGACGTCCTTATCCACGACGCGCAGATTGCGCGAGTCCACCGTAAATTCGACCATGGGAGGGTTGGCGCGAAAAGACCCTTGTTCGATCGCTGCACGGATCTCGTGCTCATGCCCGAAGGCGGAAAACAGGCCAGATTTGGACACGCGCACCGTCAGGGTCGAGTGTTCCGTATCGATGACATGGACCCCTGCATCTTCGGCGCGGGCACACCGGCACATCAATATGCAGAGCGCCAGCCAGCAGGTGCCCGCCGTCCCCCAACGTTTGTTGCTTGTCATGTGAGTTTGACCTGTGATCCTGGTAAACACGCCCTCCGATAATCTTAAGATGCAAGAGTTCCTATGGACGGGACAGTAGCCAGAGTTAACGGTAACTTCGTGTTTCACTAGCCCCCGGACGCCCTCGCGAGTATGCTTATTTTTTTGCTGGCACTACCAGCCAGACGCCGCGTTCAGCATTGTGTTCCAAGGAGGAGTCCATGCATCGGCTCGTGATCTGGACAATTCTGCTGGGTGCCATGAGCCTGCCCCAGTTCGCTCTCGCGCAACAGCCCGATCCGGAAGACAAATCCGCTACCGCCTTCTGCAACTTCGCCGATGACATGCAGATCAGCGTGCGATACCTGCCTGCTCCAGTCGACAAGAAAGCCCGGTTGCCTATGGGCAAAGTATGGACGCCCGGCGACGCCCCCATGGACCTATTCACTCAGACTGAGGTCGCCGTGGCTAACGTCAATATTCCAGTCGGCGCCTATCGCATGTATTTCATTCCCGGGAAAGACAGTTGGACCATGGTGATCAACAAGAACGTGGCAGCCGGGAGCGCTTACGATCAGCAACAGGACCTGGTCCGCGCACCCATGGAAACCGGAAAGCTCAGCCAGCCCGAGCCCCACGTCTCCATCTATTTTGGCCATCTCGCGCCCAAGCAGTGCAACATGCGCATTTATTTCGGCGACACCGGCGCATGGGCGGATTTCATGGAGAAGTAGCTCGCCGCCACCCGCCTCCCTCCCGCGAGCCTAGTCGTAGTATTCCAGCCCCAGGTGCGTGATCAGTTCCTCGCCGCGGAGGTGGCGCAATGTGTTCTTCAGCTTCATAAGTTGGATGAAAAGATCGT
>Ga0335080_10003043_pt1 | contig 16877 bp, 16 predicted proteins | sample Lox_Sample_34_FD_206720 | JGI IMG/M metagenome (GOLD analysis project Ga0335080, IMG submission 206720) | Soil microbial communities from Loxahatchee National Wildlife Refuge, Florida, United States - Lox_Sample_3.4 | ecosystem: Environmental > Terrestrial > Soil > Wetlands | place: USA...
GTCAATCGCGCCTATGTCGACACGGGCGAAAACATCGAACTTGCGCGCCGGATCGTGAGCCTGGAGATTCTGCCCCGCGGCCTGCACGACGAATTCGTTGAAGCGCTGGCCGCCCTCCAGAGCTGATTTGCGCCAGCACGCGGCTATTTCGTGTAGATTTTCTGGAAATTGTTGCGCGAGTTCGTCACGGTGAACGTACCGCTCGTTTTGGCCGACACTTTGATGTAATTCCCCTGATCCTCGACACCCGTGTTCGCAATCAATTGTTCGGGGGAGTTGTGATCTTTCCCGCCCGCGATGGAATAGTGCAACTGCCACAAGTCCTGCATGCCGGGCGAATCGTGAACCGTCTGCCACGTGAGCGGGTGCCCGCCCTTGATCGCGCCGTTGTTCATCACGGCCACGCGCGGGTGCAGCGCCTCGACGATCTCCCGCGCATTCGAAGAATCGCCCGTTCCCGGGTGAGCGGTGCCGTGATGCGTGGTCAAATAGAGATCGACAGTTCCGATCAGGTTTCGCGGGCAGACCAGCCCGAGCTCTCCGCGAGTGGTCAAGTCCCCGAGATCGATAAACCGGAATTTGCCGTATGTGATCAGGAGGCCCACGGACCGCGAGTTTTCGCTCGGGTCTTCCGGCGCGTTTGGCAGGGAGGGGCACAGCGAATTCGCCTGGCCCGCACCGGCCAGAGGAGACGCAATCTCGTCGCGCGCCGATGCGACGACGTCGACGCGCATGCCCTTGAAGGGAAGCGTATCGCCGGGCCTCAAAATCGCGCGCTTCGATTGTGCTGTTACTTTGACGTACGTTTCGTAGTTCGCCGACGTCTCACGAGTAGGCTCGGTGTTGGGCCCGTGGTCGGCAAACGCGCCGATCTTGATGCGGTCAGCCAGCTGCTGAATGCCGCCGACATGGTCGGAATGGTAGTGCGTGATGACGACGTAGTCGATGTGATCGATGCCGGCAGCCTTCGCGGCAGCCAAAATGCGTCCGGCATCACGCCCGTTCGAGTCCGACCAGCCGGTATCGATCAGCAGCGACTCACCTTTGGCGTCGACGATCAGAGTCGATTGCCCGCCTTCGACATCGATGAAATAGATCTCCAATGATCCTGCGGCCTGCGCGAGCGGCGAGGCGAGCAGGAACAGACAAACGATCTGAAGAACAGCGACGCGCAAGGAGCGCATGCAATGACTCCGATTCTCGAAAAGTCGCGAATCTATCTAAAACAGATTACAGCATGGTGACCACTTGTGCCGCCGCATTTCGGCGGCGGATTAGAACCCGCATTGCGTTGCGCGCCGGACGCAAGCACAATTGAATCGCCCCTGGGGAGGGAGGGCGTGCGCGGACGGCTATGCGCAGAAAGGGATTCTTGTGGCGCAAAACAAGAAGATCGGCATTCTAACGGGTGGCGGCGACGTCCCGGGGCTGAACCCGGTGATCAAGTCGGTCGTCTATGGCTCGAGCGAAACCGGCAGGCAAGTCATCGGGCTTCGGAGGGGTTGGGAAGGTCTGGTGAACATGACCGGCCCGGACGATGCCACCTACGTCCGGGAACTGAACCGCGAAAACACGCGCACGATCGACCGTTCGGGCGGCACCGTCCTCCATACCTCGCGCACAAATCCGCGCCGGGTCGCTCCGGCCAATGTGCCGAAACACGTGCCCGAGAGCACGCTGCAGCGGCTCTCCTTCGATGGAAAAACCTACGACTTCACCCCGATCGTGATCGAGAATCTCGAGCGGCTCGGAGTCGGCTGTCTCGTCGCCATCGGCGGCGACGATACGCTCAGTTTCGCATCGGCTCTTTCCGCCGTCGGTTTCCCGGTGATCGCGATTCCGAAAACCATGGACAACGATGTGCAGGGCACCGAATACTGCATCGGATTCTCAACCGCCGTAACGCGCGCCAAGCAATCGATCGGCCGCCAGCGCACCACGATCGGCTCGCACGAACGCATCGGCATCTTTCGCATCTTCGGCCGCGACGCTGGTTTCACGGCTCTCTACACCGCGTACGTCACGTCCGAGCGGTGCCTGATCCCCGAGTATCCGTTCGATCTCGACCGGCTCTGTAAACTGTTGATGGAGGACAAGGCCATCAACCCGAGCAGCTATGCCCTGATCATCGTGTCTGAGGGCGCGATGTGGACGGGCGGCGAGGTGAAAGAGATCGGGGAGGCCGACGCCTATGGGCACCGCAAGAAGGTCGACATCGGCCACGCTCTGGGAGATGAAATTCATCGCCGCACGGGCGAGGAAACGATGGTGAGCGACCTCACCTACGATCTGCGCAGCGGCGAACCGGATTCGATCGACCAGCTCGTGAGCATCACCTTCGCAAACATCGCGGTGGAACTGATTCGCGAGGGCCTCAGCGGAAAAATGATCGCGATTCAGAGCGGCTGCTACGCGACGGTGCCGCTGCCGTCCTTGTCGCTGGGCGCGCGGAAGATCAACATCGAGAGGCTTTATAACACCGAGCGCTACCGGCCCAACTACCGGACGAAACTCGGCATGCCGCTCCTTTTCAGCGGTTCGTGAAGCTCGTCTGCTACGCGCTTCCTTTTTCACGCATGGAGACCTCGTCCCACAGGCGAATCAAGTATCCGTCCGGATCGAGCAGTTCGGCGCCATAACCCCAGAAATATCGCTTGGGAGCGTCGCGGAAGGCGACGCCTTTGGCGGCGAGATCGCGATGCGTCTGGTCCACGTCCTTGACTTGAATGGTCAGCGAGCACTTTTCTCCGGACAGTGAATGGGCCGTCTTTTGAAGGAAGATCGTGAAGCCGTTGTCGTCCTGAATCGCCACGGTTCCCGACTGGCGGTTCTCGCATTCGATCCTGAAGCCCAGATTGTCCACGTACCAATCACGCGAGGCAGCCGCGTCGGAAACGGGCAGCATCATGTGATCGAACTTCACCATGAGAGCATCTAGAACGGCGTGGGAAGCTGTTCCTTCGGCTGGATCCATGTCGCCTGGATCTCCACGATCTTGCCCTGCGTGACCGCGAAGAACTCGCACACGAACGCATCGCCGCGCGCCGCCGAAGAATCGGGAGGTGGTGCGGATGCGTTGCTGTGGAAGCGGACGAGAGCCATGGCGACGCCCGTGTCCGTGTCGACGACCGGATATCTTCGGTCGTAAACTTTGGTGCCTTTGAACATCGCGTTGTCGAACTGCTCTGCCGCAGTGGTCGCTTTGTGCACCTTCAGGTCGATGTTCGTGGCTTGCAAACCATTTTCAAAGCGCAGTGTATCGGGCAGCAACGGCGCGCGGATGTAATCCGGCGTGCCTTCGGTTTCGAATGCGCGAAAATAGGCGTCGGCGGCCGCCATCAGCTCAAGGCGTGAATTTTGTTCGGCGGGGCGAAGCTTCCGCGTGAAGTAGCGCGAGGGTTGGATCAGCTTTTCCGGCGCGTGGAAGACCGCGGGATCGTCGCCTCGGACCAGGACACTCTCGATTTCGGTGATCACGTGATTCTCGACCTTGAGCCGCAGCGCAACGATCGTGGGGACGCCGCCGTCCGGCACCACGGCGTCGATGCCGATGCCGCCCGTCCGCGGATCGAAAATCTGCATGCGATACGTGGGCGCACCGGCGTTCTTCCAAATCCCTTCGCCGACCTTCAGCACGGTTCCCGTTTCTGAGTACTTTAGGTTGGGTGCGAGGGGCAGCAGCGAGGGGTTGTGCTGCGCCAGCGCCTCGAAATACAGATCGGAGATCTTGGCCAGACATTCGCGATCGCAATTGTATTTCTCGGCGTCGGTCGCATCCGTCGCTTTCACGGACCTGACACCGACGATGACGAAAACCGCCAACGCAGCGACCGCGGCCAGCACCTTGGATCGAGACATGCTTCCCTCCCCGGCAACCTTGGAGCGTTTCTTATAGCACGAAAACGACTTACGCCAAACGAGGCCGCCCGGCTGAATCCAATGTTTGCTTTCGCACATCTAGTGTTGTGGTGCCTTTGCAGATAGAAGCCGAAACCGGTTTCCGGTATAATGCTGTTTCCCCGCTGGCCTAGCGACGCGAACGTGTGGCGGGACTTGCAGTTCGCGCAGAACGGCCGGCAGACAGGAGTTTTTCAATGAAAGAAGGAATTCACCCGGACTATCACGCCGTGACGGTGCACTGCGCCTGCGGCAATACGTTCGAAACGCGCTCGACCTTCAAGGGTCCGATGATTCGCGTGGAAATCTGCTCGAATTGCCATCCGTTCTTCACCGGCAAGCAGAAGCTGATCGATACGGCCGGCCGCGTGGAGCGCTTCCAGAAGAAGTACGCGGATAAAGCCGCCGCCAAGAAGTAACGAATCCCATCCAAGTTAGTTCGGCGTTTGACTCGAGCGAGTGAATCCACCACTCGCCCGATGTACAATGCCGTGCGGATGGCCACGCCATTGTCTTCCGCGCCTGACGCACAGCCCAATTCCCTCGTCGAGACGGCGCAGCCGCGCGTCACGCTGCGCAATTCCTTCGCACACGCGTTCGATTCCGCCATCGCGGCCGCGCGCACCTGCTATTCACCCCACCTCGTCGCGCCGGAGGAGGTCACCGAAAAGCAGCGAGTGATGATCGGCTCGGGGACTTTCTTCGGCGGGCATCACACCGTTTATCAGCACGCCCACTTCGAATTCGGGCTCGAAAATGTGAGCCGGCAATTCGTCTGGTCGTTCCTGCACGCGCATCCGTTCTACAACTCGGAGCAGCAGAGCCAGCGCTACGTGAGGCTCGACCGCGCGCAGGCCTACGTTCCGGCGGAAACTGCGCAGTTTGGTCCCGCCGAGCGAATGATCTACGAGAAGGCCGTGGCGCGCGCGTGGGAGCACTACCGCACGCTGACGCGCGTGCTCGAGCCGGCGGCGCGCGCGATCTTGAGCGATATCTGGCACGTCGGTCCTTCGTCGCACGCCAAGCGCGTGCAGAAGGTGGAGCGGCAATCGGAAAAGCGCGCCATCGAAGTAGCGCGTTACGTCCTGCCCGTCGCGGCCTTCACCACAATGGTCCACACGCTTTCCGGAATCGTTCTCTACCGGCTGTGGCGGATGTGCAGTGTCAACGACACGCCAGCCGAAGCGCTTCGTGTGGTGGGAGAGATGGTTGCGCGTGTGCGAGAGGTCGATCCGCAGTTTTTCGATCGCTTCGACAACGAACCGATCGAGCGCGCGCCGGAATTTGACGAGCAGCCGCGCGACGGCGAAACGTTTGCACGCGAGTTCGACGCGCGGATTGAAGAGCGGACATCAAAACTCATCGATTATTCACCGCACGCAATTGCGGCGATGGCCGAGGCTTATCGCGCGGTGGTGGGCCTTGCGGCAGCGGAATGTCACGATACTGAGGCACTCGATCGGATGCTGAATCCGGCGCGCAATCCGTATCGCCGCGAAACGCTCAACATCGGCGTTCACGCCCCGATGATGCGTCCGCTCGACCACGTGCATTTCACATTCGCGAAGAAGATCAGCCACACTGCCGATAGCCAGGACCAGCGGCATCGCATGGTGCCCGGCTCGCGCCCGCTGCTGACCCTGGCGGATACGCGCTCACCCGACTACATCACGCCGATGCTGATCCGGAATAATCCGCGGGCTCTGGAAATCTACCAACAAGCGATGGAAGAAGCGTGGACCGCGAAGAACCAGCTGCTGGACCGCGGCGTGTCGCGCGAACTAGCGCTCTACCTGCTGCCAAATGCGAAGGCAATTCGGTTGGTCGAATCCGGCTCACTGCTTCACTTGCTGCACAAGTGGACGATGCGCACCTGCTTCAATGCGCAGGAGGAGATTTATCGGGCTTCGATCGAAGAGGTTGAGCAAGTGCGCGCAGCGTTTCCGGCGCTCGCACGCTACATCGGCCCGCCGTGTTTTCTGCGCGCCGGAGTTTCCACGCCGATTTGCACGGAAGGCTCGCACTTCTGCGGCGTGAAAGTTTGGCTCGACTTTCCCAACATCGACCGCAAGATTTGAATTCCTTCGAAGCAAGAATCAGACAGGAATCTCAGGAACGGCGGCGATCAATGCTTGCGTGTAGGGATGCTTCGGCGTGCGCAGCACCTGATCCGCCGCGCCGAGTTCGACGAATCGGCCGCCTTGCATCACAGCCACGCGCGTCGCAAGCTGCGCCACGACGGGCAAACTGTGGGAAATCAGAATCAGCGTGAGTGAAAACTCGCGGCGCAGGCGCTCGAGCAAATCGAGAATCTGCGCGCCGACGGACACATCGAGCGCCGAAACGGGCTCGTCGGCCACCACCAGTTCGGGCCGCAGGATCAACGCTCGCGCGATTCCGATTCGCTGGCGCTGACCGCCCGAGAATTCGTGCGGATAGCGACTGAGCGAATCAGGCCCGAGACCGACCGCCTCGAGCATCTCCGCCGCGAGCGACTGGCGCTCGGCGCTCGAAAGCTGCGGCTCATGAATCGCCAGAGGCTCACCCACGATCGAGCTGACCCGCATCCGGGCGTTGAGCGAAGCAATCGGATCCTGAAATACCATCTGGATCGAACGCCGCATCGCGCGCAATTCCCGGCCGCGCGCCCCCAACCAATTCTGGCTGCGGAACCAGATCTCCCCCGAATCCGGCTCGATCAGCCTCAGGAGCATTCGTGCGAGCGTGGTCTTGCCGCAACCAGACTCGCCGACGATGCCGAGCGTCTCACCGCGGACGAGCGAGAATGTGACGCCGCCGACGGCCATGGCGCGCGCCGAAGAATCCGCATCAGCGCCGTCGCGACCGGCCGCCGAGACCGCAAAGGACTTGCGCAGGTCCCGAACGTCGAGAAGCAGCTGATCGCTCGTATTCACTGTTTCTCGCCTGCAATGAACAGGATCGTGTTCTCGAAGAAGAGCTCGTGCCGGGCGTTTTCTCGCCGCTCGAATCTCGGGTGAAACCACGCCGCATCGTCCGGGATCGAGTCCTCCATGAGCTGGCGCGCTTCCTCGTAGGCCGGGTCGCCGGGTCTCCATCCGGCCACAAGCATCCAGTGTTCGAACGGCCGTGGCTGTGCTTCGACGTGGGTGTCGAGGACGCGCAGGCCGTGGGATTCGAAGATCGATTCGAACTCGGTTCTGGCGAGTGTGCGGGTATGTGACGCGTCGCGGATCCGCTCGATCCGATTGTTCAGCGCAGCCACACGCTCGTCTTCGGGAACGAAGATATCGAGCACGCCCACGCGCCCACCTCGGCGGACGATGCGCGCCATTTCTCCGACGGCACGAGCCGGATTCGGCATGTGATGCAGGCTGTAGCTCGTCACCGCGATATCGATCGAGCCATCCGCAAACGGCGCCGCCTGGGCATCGCCCAAGACGAAACCGAGATTGCTGAGCCCCCCCTGCACAGCCGAGCGGCGGGCGCGTGCCAGAATCGCGGGAGTGAGATCGAGCGCACAAATCCAGCGCACGTGGCGGGAGAAGCGCAGCGCGAGCGTGCCCGGCCCGGACGCCAAATCGACAGCGCGATCGTTCGCGCTCGCGCACACCATCCGGGCCAGCCGCTCCGCCTCCGCGACGCGGCTTGCAACCGCGTAGTCGCCGAAAATCTGCGCGGTGCGCGTAAACTGCTCCCGCACCAGGTCCTTGTTCTGTTCGCGGCGTTCCATGTCAGCGGACCAGAATACACCGCGCGCGGTGGTTCTCATCTGCATCGGCGGGGCGAATGAGATCGGGCAAACGGGCGTCACACTCAGCGACGCGGCGGGCGCACCTCGGAGAGAAAGCGCAGCCTGGGGGCAGCGCGTCGAGAGACGGGACAGCGCCGGGAATCGACGCAAGCTTCTCGCGCGTCAGCCGCGGCGCGGCGCGGAGAAGCCCGTCGGTGTACGGATGTCGCGGTTGCCGGAGCACCTCCGCGACGGGTCCTTCCTCGACGATGCGCCCTGCGTACATCACGACGACGCGATCGGCAATTTGGGCCACGACTCCGAGATCGTGCGTGATGAAGAGCAGCGAAAGACGCAGCTCACGGCGTAGCGTCCCCAGCAGATCGAGAATTTGCTTTTGCACTGTCACATCAAGGGCCGTCGTCGGTTCGTCCGCGATCAGCACGCCCGGCCCCGCGGCGATCCCCATGGCGATCGTGGCGCGCTGTCGCAGACCTCCCGAAAGCTGGTGCGGATACTGGCGGGCGCGCCGGTCCGGTTCCGGAATTGCGGCACGCTCCATGGCGGCCAGCGCTCGCCGGCGAATCTCGCCCTTCATGAGGCTGGGTTCATGGACACGGATCATCTCTTCGATCTGCCGGCCCACGCGCAAGACGGGATTGAGCGCGGACATCGGCTCCTGAAAAACCATCGCGATGTCCCGCCCGCGCAAGGCGCGCATCTCGTGGTCGGAAGCGGTCACGAGATTTATGGCGTCGTTTGCGCCTGCGGAGAGATTGCCGTTGGAGGAGGCGCGATGCAGCCATGCTTCGCCGTGACGGCGAGTTCCGGGCGGCTCAAGCCCCATTAGAGCGAGGGCCAGCATTGTCTTGCCCGAGCCGGATTCGCCGACGACGCCGAGCGTTTCGCCCTCGCCGAGCGAGAAGGAAACATCGTTGACCGGGCGCACCCAGCCTGAGCGCGTGCGCAGCTCGACGGTGAGACCGCGCACATCCAACCGGATCGCCATGCAGACATGATATGTCCTGAGGCGCCGGCGGGTGAGGATTTTGCGGCCCGAGGTTTCGCGACGGCGGGGACTTCAGCGGCGGGCCAGCGGTACCACGAGGCGAAGGGCCGTGTGGGTATCGGAGAAGCGGCAGACCTTGTTATCGACGAGCCCGGCGGACTTGCCAGCCGCGATGACGTCCCGCTCGCGAATGTGTTTCTGCCCTCTCGGGTAGACGACCCAAATCACGCCGGTGCGCTTGATTGTTGTCTCCAGCGTCTTCAGGGCGGCCAGAGCGCTCACGTCCTCCGCGCCGAAGAAGATCATGTCGACGTTCGCTGTGGGCTTCTCGAACGCGCTGGCTGGCACGACGCCGGCCAGTTCCACGATGAACCTCGCGTCCTTCACGCCGACAACACAGACGCGGTGGTTTGGCTTCACGCCGAGCTTGTCGAACAGCGGGCGATGCCCGTAATCGCGCTCGGGCTGCCGGAATCGGATCCTCGTACTGGGTGGCATCATAATTACCTCCCAGAAATCCCCCGAATTATATAGGATTTCGGTGGATTCGATAATGGCGGTGCTTCGATGACCAAACCGAGAGAGGCGAAGAGGTCGAGCGACGAGTCGGCGAAGGCCAAGACCGGCAAGGTGTGGGCCGAGTGGTTCAAGATTCTGGACAAAGCCGGCGCGAAGAAGTGGAGCCACAAGGAGATTTGGACGTTCCTGTCCGGGAAGCACGGCGTGACGGGCTGGTGGGCGCAGATGGTGGCGGTCGGTTACGAGCACGAGCGCGGTTTGCGTCAGAAGTTTCAGAACTGCGCGGGCGACTTCTCCGCGAATAGCAGCCGCACTTTCGTCGTCGGATTGGGCAAGATTTACAAAGCCTGGACCGATGACAGGCTTCGCGCCAAATGGCTTCCGGGAGCGAAGATCGAGATCACCACAGCGACGCCGGGCAAGTCACTCCGCGCGAAGTGGGACGGCCATACGCGGCTCAGCGTCTACTTCTACGCCAGTCCCGGAGGAAAGACGCGCATCGCCGTGGATCACATGAAGCTCGCAAGCTCGAAGGAATCGCTGAAGATGAAATCCTATTGGGCCGCGGCGCTGGATCGACTGCAGAAGAACTTGGAAGGCTAGAGCACTGTCCGTGGGCGGGTCTGAAACCCGTCCACGGAAGTCATGTCATCGCGACTAGTAATCGTTCGCGGAGCTTTCGAGGAACGCGCGGAGCTTGCGCGAACGCGACGGATGCCGCAGCTTGCGCAATGCTTTCGCTTCGATCTGGCGAATGCGCTCGCGGGTGACGGCGAACGACTGGCCGACCTCTTCGAGGGTGTGCTCGCTGCCGTCGTCGAGACCGAAGCGCATCTTGATCACTTTCTCTTCGCGCGGCGTCAAGGTCTTGAGCACCGAGGACGTCTGCTCTTTCAAGCTCAGGTTGATCACCGCGTCCGACGGCGACACCACAGCCTTGTCTTCGATGAAATCTCCCAGATGCGAATCTTCCTCTTCGCCGATCGGAGTTTCGAGTGAAATCGGCTCCTGCGCAATCTTCAGAATCTTGCGGACTTTCGCGACGGGGATGTCCATCCGCTTCGCGATTTCTTCCGAGGTAGGCTCGCGGCCAAGCTCCTGCACCAGTTGCCGCTGGGTGCGCACGAGCTTGTTGATCGTCTCGATCATGTGCACCGGGATGCGGATCGTGCGCGCCTGATCGGCGATGGCGCGCGTGATGGCCTGGCGAATCCACCACGTCGCGTAGGTCGAGAACTTGTAGCCGCGCCGCCATTCGAACTTGTCTACGGCCTTCATCAGGCCGATGTTGCCTTCCTGAATCAGGTCGAGGAACTGCAACCCGCGGTTCGTGTACTTCTTGGCGATGGACACCACGAGGCGGAGGTTCGCCTCGATCAGTTCCTTTTTCGCTTGCTCGGCTTCCGCTTCGCCTCGAAGAATCACCTGAATCGCGCGCTTCAGATCCTGGGAGGTCACTTCGGCTGCGGATTCGATTTCTCCGAGTTCCTGCCGGCGCGCGCGCAGGTCCTTGCGCGCCTCGGCCTGGACGTCGCCCTTGGACGCGTCGACGCGGCGCTCGAGTTTTCCGATTTCGCGCTCCAGGAAGTGGACGCGCTCGACGGTCTGGTGAATCTTGTCGATCAGGCGTTTCTTTTCGAGCGGGTTGAAATCGATGTCGCGCACCAGCTGCGACATCTCGACGCGTGTGCGAGCCACGGCATAGCGGGCGCGGAGATACGGGCGCTTCTTCGACTTCGGAACGCGCTCGAGCTTGGCGGCCAGCTTCATCGCCAGCGCATAGAGCTTGGCGATCTTGTCGATCTGCTTGAGTGTTTCCTTGGTTTTCGCTTCGATCTTTTCTTCGGTTAGCTCTTCATCGTCAAACTGAACAATTTCCTTGATCGAGCGGGAGCCGTTGCGCAGGTCTTCGCCGACTTTCAGAAGTTCTTTCAGGATGAGCGGCGCGCGCGTGATGGTCTTGAGAACCAGCAGCTGCCCGCGCTCGATGCGCTTTGCGATCGCAACTTCACCCTCGCGCGTGAGCAACGGCACCGTGCCCATTTCGCGCAGGTACATGCGGACCGGGTCGTTGGTTTTCTCCAGAGTTCCCGGTGTCAGATCGAGATCGCCGTCTTCGGAAGCGGAGGCTTCCTCTTTGGCTGCGCCCTCGGTGGATTCGGCGGAATCGGCGGCGGCCAGCGCGGCTTTCGCGGTGGAAAGGTCTTCGTACACATCGATGCCGTAGCGCTCGAACGTCGAGAGCAGGTCGTCAATTTCTTCCGAGGAGTGCACCTCGGCGGGCAGGATATCGTTCACCTCATCGTAGAGCAGGTAGCCCCGCTCCTTGCCCATCGCGATGAGCTGCCGTACCTGATCGTATTTTTCTTCGAGAGCCAGCGTCACGCGTTCTTCTCCCCGTTACGAAGCTTATCGGCAGACTTGCGCGAACAGATAAGCGCAAAGAGGGCGCGGCGGGACACACACGCACGCCCCTCTACGTTACATACGTATGGACGGATGAATAAGATGACCCCTCGAACCCGATGCCGATCTATCTTGCTCGCGCCCAACTCGCCCCACACCTTAGAGATACCGCATTACATAAGATGCGCCCGGAGCGTCGCCCGTTTCTTCCGAAACCCTACGATATTACAACACTGGTTAAAGAATCGTCAATAAGGTGCCGTTAAGTAGAACACCCGCCTGCACTTGCCCTTTCGTCCCGATATCCCTTGCCGGTGCTCAGGAGGACGGCAGATGGCACGCGCGAATGCCGTTCTTTTCGAAATAGCGCTGATGATATTCCTCAGCGCGGTAGAACTCCGGTGCCGCCACAATCTGGGTCACGATCGGCCTCTTGAAGATACCCGCCTTCTCCAGTGCTTCCTTGGCCCCGCGCGTTTCGGCCTCCTGCTCGGCGTCATGAAAAAAGACGGCCGAGCGGTACTGCGTGCCGTAGTCGGGCCCCTGCCGGTTCATTTGGGTCGGGTCGTGGCTCTGGAAAAAGACCGCGAGCAGCTCGCGATAGGAGACTTGGTTTGGGTCGAACTCCACCTCGACGGCTTCGGCGTGGCCGGTTCGGTCCGTGCACACTTCCTTGTAAGTTGGGTTTTTCGTGTGGCCGCCGGTGTATCCCACGGTTACGTCTGTCACTCCCTTGACCTGCCGGAACGCATCCTCAACCCCCCAAAAGCAGCCCGCCGCAAAAGTCGCTTTCGCCATTGCCGGGAACTCCTTGATTTGCTTGATTCTTTTTACATGTTGCCACAGGCCCGTGGCTGGGTCGAGCGCACCTGACCATTGGATACGTCCGACAGCGTTTGGTTTCAGGTGAAAAAGCCCTATTTTCGTCGGGTTCAGGCTAGCTTTTCCGCGAGGGCCCTGGCGCCGCCCGCTGCCGCGCCTGCGTGCGATTTTTCGAGGATCTGCTCGAGAATCCCGGGAATCTCAAAAACCGCCCGGTTTTCGAGCGCGGCGGCGTTGGCCCGATATCGCGCCAGAGTGGCGGGCTCGATCAATTGCGCAACCGCCGCTTCGATCCCGCGGAAGTTGCGCAGCACCATGCCCACTTGCTTTTCGATCACCCACTCGGAGTTGTAGCGCTCCTGGGGCAGCGTCCACGCGTTGCACTCGACGATCACGGGCAGCTTCATGGCGAGCGCCTCGCTGACGCTGCCGGGACCGGGCTTCCCGACGAAGAAGTCAGCGAGTTGCATGTAGTGATTCACGCGCGTCGTGAAACCTTCCACAAATCGCGGCAGCCGCGTCTTCTGCGCGCGCAGAGCGTTCGCCAGTTGCTCGTTCTTGCCGCAGATATAGATCATCTGTACGTCGAGCCGTGAACGCTCCAGGCGCTCGGCGATTTCGAGCATCGTTTTTGAGCCGTGGCCGCCGAACAGGACGAGCCCTGTGGGCAGGTCGGGCCTGAGCCCGAGTCGCTCGCGCTCAGCGATGCGGTCCGCCACCGGCGCTTCGTAGAAGCGCGGATGAAGAATCATTCCGGACGCGCGAAAGATGCGCTCATCCGGATGGCCCATGGATCGCGCCTGCTGGACCGCGCGATCGGTGCCGCAGATGAAATACTGTCGCTGGCCTTCTTCAATCCAGAAGCGCGGCGGATAGTCGGCGAGGTCCGTGAGAATCGTCACGAACGGCCGCTCCGGAAACACATGCGCGAAGCTTTCGCACAGCGCGCGATCGAAATGGGGAATGAACGAGACCAGCATGTCCGGTTGCGTTTCTTTCCAGTGCGCTTCCATTGCCCGCACGACGCGCCGGTGATTCAGCCGTATTACAAGTTGAAGAACTTTCAGGAGCTGCGGGCTGCCCAGAGTCCAGCCGTTGCGCAGCATCGAGTTGTAGAACTCCTGTATCCGAATGCGGCCGTATTTCTTCAGGATGTCCAGCGGATCCAACAGCTCTTGCAGGTTCAGAAGGAGGGTTTCCCAGGGACGCTGTTGCGCCCGGATGGCCATTTCGAGAGCCGTGGCTGCGGCTCGATGGCCGCCGCCTGCATCGTGAAAGACGAACTCGAGTCGCTCCATGCGCGCCGCATTCTGGCACTGGAAAACTCAGCAAATACTACAGTTCTGTTAAAAACGGCGAACGTGTGTCGAAAGAGTTAAATACCTATGTTTTCAGAATCTTAGCAAGGATGTCATCTGTGAGTAACACTGTGAATTTATTGTGGAAATCGTGAAGTGCGATATGCACGTCCACTCTTACTTCTCGGGGCCTTGCACGACGCCCTTTGTGTCGAAGTTTTGCCGCGAGAGTTATAGCGATCCTGAAGAAGTCTACGCTCTGCTCCAGCGGCGCGACATGAACCTTTTCACGCTGACGGACCACGACGAGATCGAAGGCTCGGAGCGGCTCCGTCGGCACAGCGATTTCTTCCTCAGCGAGGAGCTGACGTGCCGGATGCCCAGCGGCACGGAGGTCCACATCGGCGTTTACGACATCCATGAGCGCCAGCACGTGCAGCTCCAGCAGCGCCGCAACGACTTGGTGGCGCTGCTGATGTACCTGAGCGAGCGAAGAATCTTCTTCAGCATCAATCACGTCTTTTCGAGCGTCACGGGCCGGCGCGAGCGCGAGGACTTCGCCTGGTTTCAGGAGTACTTCCCGGGGGTCGAAACGCACAACAGCCACATGCTGGAGTGCGCCAACGCCCACGCCGCCGCCCTGGCCCGCCAATGGGACAAGATCGCCATCGGAGGCAGCGACGCGCATGCGCTGCCGTCAGTCGGGACGGCCTACACGGAAGTGCCCGGCGCACGCACGAAGGACGAATTCTTCGCCGGCCTCAAGGCAGGCAAGGGCCGAGTGGCGGGCGAGTCAGGCTCCTTTTCGAGGCTGACCCGCGACGTGTTCTTAATCGCGTTTGAGATGATGCGCGAAAAATCCTGGACCGCGCTCCTGACGCCGCTGGCCGTGCTCGTCCCCGTCGTGACCTTCTGGAACTATCGCGATGAACACGCGTTCAGCCGCCGCTGGGCTGCAGAGGTCCTTGGGCAGCCCGAGTCGCGCAAGCGTCCCCGCTGGATCAGTTTGCCGCAACCGGCGATCGAGGAATTGGTATGACCGTCGCAAAAGCAGTTTGGAACCAGATTCAATCGAACGATCACCGCCTGATGCGGCGCGTGCACCGTTGGCGCGCACCGCGTTGGTTCCGCATTCTCATGATCATGGCGACACGCGGAGGGGACGGATGGCTCTGGTACGGACTCGGCCTGATCCTGGTGCTGTACGGTGGAGAGCATCGCTTCGCCGCCATCGGGGCGGCCGGTTCCAGCGCCGTGGCGGGGATATTCTTGTTCCGCGTGCTCAAGCACACCAGCCGCCGAAAAAGACCGTGCGAAATTGAGCCGCACTGCTGGGCGTCGATCCTGCCGCCGGACAAGTACTCGTTCCCGTCGGGCCACTCGATCACGGCGTTCGGCGTGGCGGTGGCCCTGGGCCTCTTCTACCCGTACTTGCAGCCGTGCCTGCTGATCGTCGCGTTCCTGATCGCGGCCTCCCGCATCGTGCTCGGGATGCATTTCTTGAGCGACGTGCTGGCGGGCTCGGCGCTCGGCGTGGCGCTCGGCTACGCAAGCTTCTACGTTTTCACCGTTCTCTAAATTCGAAACGACCATTCCGGTATGGCAGGCCACATCGCACAAGTCTAGGTGCGCTCGTCGGCGGTTTTCGCAGGTGGCGCCGATACTGTGGCGCCGAAAGATCGCTTCGCGTGCAGCAGTTCGACAATGGCGCGATAGAGCCGCGCACGGACTTCGTAGCGTTCGTTGGCGCGCGTGATATAGCGAAGCAAGACGGCCACGCCGGTAAGATTCGGCCGGACACTCAGCGAAGGCGCGGCGGAAAAGGAATGCCCTCCGCGCGCGGCCGCGACCCGGTTCCATTCAGCCGCGGCGAGTTGAGCGTTCTTCGAGGTCTCCTCGGTCGCGATCTTTTGGATCCCCTCCGCGGTCGCATACGGTTCCGCGCCTTCCGGCACCTGCACCTCGATCTCGTCCCACAGCCATTGGCCCGAGGTTGAGAAATTGAAATAGTGGCCTTCAATCGCGAAACTGTTTACGAACGAGACCTTTCGTCCGGTCGGGTGGCCCGCGTCGGTCCAGTTGCCCGTTTCCATAATCACCGTGTGTAGGGGGCCGACTTTCAGGACTTCGCCGCCGACTCCATTGATTTCGACCCAATCGCCCACGTGAATTCCGTCCTTACCCATCAGGACGAACCATCCGAGGAAGCCGACGATGAAATCCTTGAGCGCCACGGTCAGGCCGGCCCCGCCGAGTGCGAGGACCGTGGCCAAGTTGCCGGGCACGCCGAAAATCACGAGCAGGATCAGAAGCACGCCCACAGCTTGCAGCGCGAAGAGCAGCAACGTCTGTACCGTGCGCAGTTGCCTCCGCTCGAGCTTCGCCTCGGTGAAGAATTGCCGAACGAGCGCGTTGGCGAGCAAGACACAGACCGCGATGAGCAGGATCCAGAAGACGGAAACGAGCATTCCATGAAGGAACGCCTTCTCGCGAACCGTCACAAACGTAATCCAATTGCCATAGACCGCGGCGAGCTGCTGTTCGGCTTCAACGCGCTTGCCAAGATCCGAGACGTTTCTCTGCGCTTCGCTGAGATCGTGGAGAACAGAAACGGCCGAGAGTTCCTGCTCGGCAGTGGCGCCTTCGGGGCTGACGGCAGCCGCGCCCACTCGAGCCCGCCTGGATGGAAGCTGGTTTTGACTCAGCGCCGTTTGCAGTTCGGCGCGCGAGGCCGAAAGGCTCGCGGCAAGCGATTGGGCGTCCTGCTGCGCCTGAACCAGCTGTGTCGCCTTGGCACGCAGCGAGATCCAGGCCTTGACCTCCGCGACCATGTTTCGAAGCTGAGTTCTTTCGACCGAGGATGATGCAGCGGCACTGGCGGCGGCCACAGCCGCCGCGCTGTGTGCATCGGACGCGTTGTGTTGATCGAGGAGCTGCTGGATTTGCGCTTGTTTGTCGCCTCCGGCGAGGACCAGTTCCTGCCTGGCGGCGTCGAGATCATCCTGATCCAGAGCCAGCTGGCCCTGCGCCGTGAGTATGAGCCCCCGGATGGCGTCTTTGGCCGATTGGGGCGCCGTGGACAGCACTTGCGTGAACTGGTTGATCCGGTTCTGATCGGCCGCAATGGCCGCTTCGTCGGCCCTGATGCGGGAGATGAGATCACGGGTCTGCGGCGTGAGCGGAGGAGGATTCGCCGCGGCATCGCGAATTGCGA
>Ga0335080_10003044_pt1 | contig 16876 bp, 13 predicted proteins | sample Lox_Sample_34_FD_206720 | JGI IMG/M metagenome (GOLD analysis project Ga0335080, IMG submission 206720) | Soil microbial communities from Loxahatchee National Wildlife Refuge, Florida, United States - Lox_Sample_3.4 | ecosystem: Environmental > Terrestrial > Soil > Wetlands | place: USA...
CGTCTCTGCGTTATCGATTTTCCTTTTGACTGCCAGCTAGCTACTTCTTGCCCTTCTTCTCTTTCGTTTCCTTGCTCGCACTTTCTTTCGCTGCGGGTTCTTTCGCCGCGCTTTCCGTCTTCTCGGCCGGCGCGCTCTTTTCACTCGAAGAGCTCTCGCCACCGCTCTTCTTCCCAGCGTAGTCCGTCACATACCATCCGGCACCCTTAAACTGAATCGCTGGCGCCCCCAGCAACCTCTCCACTTTGCCGCCGCAATGCGGACACTTCTTCAAATGCGGCCCGGAAACGCTCTCGATCTTCTCCGTGCGTCGATGACATTTCGCACACTCATACTCGTACAGCGGCACTGTCCATCCTCCTGTCCTCTCGGCAAACGTCCATTGTACCACGCGCTCTCAGGCGCTCTTCCCGCCGTGTTAGACTCGTTCCTGCTCCATGAATTCGCAAACTTCGCAGCCAGACTCCGGCACTTTTCAGGAGCAATCGCCTCCCCGTGGCCGTCTCTACCTCGTCGCCACTCCCATCGGCAATCTTGAAGACATCACTCTACGCGCTCTCCGCATTCTGAAGGAAGTCGATCAGATCGCCTGCGAAGATACGCGCCACACGCTAAAGCTCCTCAACCATTTTGAAATTCACAAACCTCTCGTCAGCTATCACGAACACAACGAACTGACGCGTGCTCCCGAGCTTGTGCTCGCCATGGAACAAGGCTCCAGCATTGCTCTGGTCAGCGACGCCGGCATGCCCCTGGTCTCCGATCCCGGCCACCGTCTCGTCACCCTCGCCATACGCCACAAAATCTCCGTCATCCCCATTCCCGGCCCCGCTGCACTGCTCGCCGCCCTCTCCGCTTCCGGTTTGCCCAACGAAGAATTTCTCTTCCTCGGTTTCCTGCCCGCTCGCACTGGCGAACGCCAGCGCGCCCTCGAACGTCTCCGCATCGAAGACCGCACGCTGATTTTCTACGAAGCTCCCCACCGCATCGCCGACACCATCGCCGATGCCGCCGCCATCCTCGGCGACCGTCAGGCCTGCCTGGCGCGCGAAGTCACCAAGATTCACGAGGAGTTTCGCCGCGGTAAACTCACCGAGCTTTTCCAATCCCTCGACGCTCACCCCGCCAAAGGGGAAATTACTTTAGTGATTGGTCCCGCGGAAAAGGCCGCCCCCGGCCTTCAGGCACACACCGCGCAATCCCTCGCTGCGCGCGTCGACGAACTCATGCATCAGGCCAAACTCGATCGCAAAGACGCCCTCAAGCTCGCCGCCAAGGAACGCGGCATCACCAAGCGCGACGCCTACCGCCAGCTCCTAGACGAAAACCCACCCATCGAATAGATCGTCGGCTTATGCAGGAATCTAGAACTGTCATCCTGAGGAGCGTTTTGTGCGACGAAGGATCTCAGCCGATCTGTCGCAGATGAATGGCGACCACATCGCGCCTTGGGTTCCGCCTTCGCAAGCGGCCCTTCCTTTTTCCTACAGCCCCGACTCCGACCGGAACATCCGTTGGAACCGCGGACCCACAAACTGCACGCCCACCACGCGTTCGCCGTCGGTCAATATGTCGCTGACGTGTACCACGCGTCCCTTCGTCTCGAAGTCGTGCTCGTTCCGGCGCGACAGCGGCCCTTGCTGCGGAATGCGTATCTCCAGATTCGACCCAATCGCCACGTCGAACCGCGTGCGAAATGCGGCTCCACCCCGGCACAAATTTTCGCTGGCTGTATCTTCTTCGAAGGCAAACCCGCGTGCATCTTTGCCACGCACGCGCAATGGCAACTTCACCGATATTCTACGTTCCGACCTCTGTGCAACTTTCTCTGCGATCTCGCTCATGGGCTGAGCTCCCCAAACCGGCCGCCTTCCGTTCGAAGAAGCGTTCCACGTTTTCCACCACTTCTCCGGGCGTGCGCGCCAGATGCACGATCCTTCTTAGCTCGCCGCCATTCCCCACTCCGTGCGTAAACCAGCAGGCGAACTGCTTCATTTTTCCCATGCTATCCGGTGCATTGGAGTTAAGAATTTGCCTGTAGTATCCAGAAAGTAACGCATGCCGGTCCTTCTCCGTCGGTACGCCGTATCTGCCCGTTTCCCGAAATTCTCTCATCTGCGCAAAAATCCACGGATTCGTCGCCGCAGCCCGGCCAATCATTACCGCGTCGCAACCAGTTTCCTTCACCATCCTTGCCGCGTCCTCGGGGCATTGCACATCGCCATTTCCGATAATCGGAATTCTCACGCACTGCTTCACTTCCGCAATAATGTTCCAGTCCGCTTTGCCCGAATACCCCTGCAGCCGCGTCCGCGGGTGAATTGCCGCCGCTTCCACGCCAATATCCTCGGCCATCTTCACAACTTCCTTGGCAACAATCGAGTTCTCGTCCCAGCCCGCGCGCAGCTTGATGGTCAGTGGAATCTTCACCGCCGCCCTTACGCTGCGAAAAATCTCCTCCAGCAAAGGCAACTCGCGGAGCAGTCCCGACCCGCCGCACTTCACCACCTTCTTCGCCGGGCACCCCAAATTGATATCGACGGCGTCGTAACCCAGGTCTTCCACCATCCGCGCCGCATCCGCCATTACCTTCGGACTCGCTCCGAATAACTGCGCGGCGATAGGGTGTTCGTCTGCCTCGAAGTATAGATATTTCTCGGCCTTCTTCGCGCTTCGCGTAATCCCCTCGGAACTGGTGAACTCCGTCATCAGCAGGCCGCAACCACCCTGCGCGCGAATCACGCGTCGGAACAATGTGTCCGTGACTCCCGCCATCGGCGCCAGCACCGTTCCCGGACGGATACACAAATCCCGCACGCGATACTCCGCCGGGATCAGCGCCGCAGCCGCCACATCGAACACACCCCCACCCCCGCTCAGGATCTCCCGCGCCCGCTCGTTAAATTGTTCGTTCTCGCAGTTAATTCGCTCTTGCTCCTCGTAGCGCCGCGGCTTCAGCCCGGCATCTTCGCGTCGCTCTGCAGATCCAGTTTCCCCTGCGTGGGTACTTCGTTTTTCGTTTCTTCCTTCAGATACCGCTCCAACCGCAAAAATTTCCGTCCCAGCGCCCCGCTGAAAGCCGACCACTCGTCTTCACCCGCCTCAATTTCCATAGCCGCCCGGACCGCCGCCATCTTTGAATCCAGGTCGTCCATGTAATGAAACGCCAGCGCTTCGCGGATCATCGGCAGCTTCGGCGAACCGAACTCATACTCGCCGTGGTGGCTGATCAAAATATGATTCACCACCGTCTTCAGTCTCTCCGGAAACCCCCCAATCGCGTCCATCGCTTTCCCGACAGTTTCCAACTCCATCACGATGTGCCCCAGCAGTTGTCCCTCTGTCGTGTAACCAATCGCCCGTTCGTAGCACAATTCCTGTAGTTTCCCGACATCGTGCAGCATCGCCGCAGTCAGCAACAGATCCTCGTCCAGTTCCGGATAATGCGCCGCGAACTGCTTTGCCAGCCCGCACAACCCCACCACGTGCTCCAGTAGCCCGCCTATATACGCGTGGTGCATCGTTTTCGCGGCGGGCGCGCGCTTGTACCGCAACTCAATTTCCGGATTGCCCAAAATATTTTTCACCAGTTGCTGCAGCCACGGATTCTTCATTCCATCCGCGTATGTGAACAGCTGCTTGTACATCGCCGCGACGTCCTGCTTCGTCTGCGGCAGAAAGTCTGCAATCTCGATCTCTTCCGGCTTGGCTCGGCGGAATTGCAATAAAGAAAGTTGCGGCCGCCCGCGATAAATCTCCACCCGTGCCTGCACCTTGACGAAGTCATCGCGCGCCACTTCCTTTGCGCATGTCTCGAACTGGTCCCACATCCGCGCTTCCACTTTTCCGCTGCGGTCTCCGAGTTCCATCCTCAAATACGGCTTGCCGGTGTTGGTGTTCCGGATCTCCTTCTCGTGTACGAGGAAAAATCCGGTAATCGACTTTTCTGCCTCTGCCTCTTTGACGATCAGGTCCTTGATGAAGAGCGTCTTCATGATTTCGGTTCGGTCGTTTTTCCAAACAATAAATACTTCTTCCGCCCTTTCTTTTCCTTCTGCTGCTCCGGCGTCGCGCTCACTTCCTGAATCTCCGAATTCCCTCCCCCCGCCATGTCTTGGTAGCCGGGTTTAATGACCACGTAACTCTGCTCTCGTAGGGTCTTCAAATATTCTCGCAGCGCTGGCTCCATCCGCTCGCTGTACAGCTTGTCCATGATCTCGTTCTCAACCTTGTCAAACGGCTGCTCGCCTTCCGTGTAATGCTCCAGCACCTGCAGGACCAGAAATCCCTGCTTCGTCTCAATGACGCCGGTCATCTCCTTTTTCTTCAACGGCGCCACCGCGTCCCACAGTTCCTTCGTCAGTTCGCCTTGCTTATAGATACCCAGGTAGCCGCCTTGCTGCGCCGTGCTTCCGTCCGAAAATCGTTTCGCCAACTCCGAAAAATCCTCGCCGTCCGTCACCCGCTTCCGGAGGTTCTCTGCTTTCGCCTTCAGCTCCGGAATTTCGCTCTCTTTCTTCCCTTCCGTCTTGATTTCGATGGCGCTCAACGCAATCTGCTCCGGTCTCACGAACTCCTGCTTGTGGTCGTTGTAATACTTCTGGGCGTCTTCGCGTCCCACGGTGATGTGCCCGCCCACCTCCCGCCGGATGACTTCCTGCGTCAATATCTTGTTCCGGATGTTGTTCTTGAAATCTTCCCAGTTGATGCCTTGCGATGTAACCGCCTTCTCCAGTTCGTCCATATCCTTTAACTTGTTTTGCTGGCGGATCTGGTCCATCTGCTTCACCACGTCCGCTTCCACGCTGATTCCCATGTCCTTGCCGCGTTGCGACAGCAGGGACTGGTCGATCAGATCCCGCAACGCGAATTTCTGCCCGTCCTCAATCGCCACCTGCATCTGCTCTTGCGTGCACCGGCCGGAGCATTCCTGTTGTGCCTGTTCCGCCGCCGCGGATCGCGCCTTATCCAGTTCCGACTTCGTAATAATCTCGTTGTTCACCCGCGCGATGATTTCCTCCACCACCTTGCCTTCGCCGGTATGCGTGGGTGCTTTTGCCGCTGGAGCTTTCGCCGCCGGAGCTGGCTGCTTTGCCGCCGGAACATCCGCCTTCTTTTCCTCGGGCGCCGTCCCCGGCTCTTCCATCTTTGGCTGTTCCAGTGTCGGTGCCGGTGGAGTCGGTGCCGGTGGATTCTGCGCGGGTGGGTTCTGCGCTGGCGGTTGCTGCGCGCACACCGTCCAGGCCCCCAAAAGCACCGCAAGTAATACAAAATTCTTCATGTTTTTCCCCATTCTTAAAGTCTAGCCTGCTTTCCATCACTTTTGTAGAGGCTCTCGGAGTACGGCAGTTCTGCTGCCACTTTCACACGATTCATCCTAAGCTCCGATCAGCCAGCGGGAGCTCTGCTCCCGCCATTGCGATGTGCGCCTCATTGCAGTCGCCTCACCCGCGCACTCCCGTCTGTGCTCCTTCCGTGGCCCTTACTTCTTTACTTCCTCTCCTCTCAATCCTGCCAGCACCTGCCTCAATGCTCCCATCACCTGCTCCCCCTTGTTCAACTCCATCCACAACACTCCACTCGGGTCCAACTTAATCCCTTTCCTCGACCGCACCACCTTCACCACGGCCGCAGGCTCCAGCGTCGTCTCCGGATGAAACCGCAGCGCCACCTTATTCCCCTGCCGCTCCACCGCCGCTATGCGCAGCCGCTCACTCATCGTTTTGATCATCGCGAACTCCAGAAGGTTTTCTACCGATTTCGGCAGCGGCCCGAACCGATCCTCCAGCTCCTTGTGCACGTCCTGCTTCTCCGTGTCATTCGCGATCGACGAAATTCTCTTATACGTGCGCAGCCTCAAATTCTCGCTGGGAATATATTCCGGTGGAATTCGCACATCCAATCCAAGGCTGATCGTCGTCCGAAGCTCCGGCGCGCTTTCTTCCCCCTTCAGCTTCGCCACCGCCCGCTCCAGCATCTGCACGTACAAGTCGAATCCGATCGCCTCGATGTGTCCGTGCTGCTGTCGCCCCAGCATGTTCCCCGCACCGCGTAGCTCCAAATCCAGAGCCGCAATCCGGAATCCCGCGCCCAGCTCGCTGAACTCTTTCATCGCTGCCAGCCGCTTCCGCGCCACATCCGTCAGCACGCGCTCCGGCGGCACCAGCAAATACGCGTAGGCGCGCTGGTGCGACCGCCCCACACGTCCACGCAGCTGGTACAGCTCCGCCAGCCCCAGCCGGTCGGCTCGATTGATCAAAATGGTGTTCGCCCGTGGAATGTCCAACCCGTTCTCCACGATCGTCGTCGCCACCAGCACATCCGCTTCGTCGCGAATGAACTTCAACATCACCTGCTCGAGTTCCTTTTCCCCCATTTGCCCGTGTCCCACCACCACGCGCGCTTTCGGCACCAGCTGCGTCACCAGATTCGCCAGCGAATGAATCGACTCCACGCGGTTGTGAATGAAGTAGACCTGCCCCTCCCGCGCCAACTCGTTTTCGATCGCCTTCCGCACCATTTCTTCGTTGAACGCGGTCACCACTGTCTGAATCGCCAGGCGGTCTCGCGGCGGCGTCTCGATCACCGACATGTCTCGCAGTCCCACCAGTGACATATGCAGCGTTCGCGGAATCGGCGTCGCGGAAAGCGCCAGCGCGTGTACGTTCTTCCGCATCTCTTTCAGCCGCTCTTTGTGCGCCACGCCGAATCGCTGCTCTTCGTCCACCACGAGTAAACCCAAATCCTGAAACTTCACGTCTTTCGATAACAGCCGGTGCGTCCCAATCACGATGTCGACTTTTCCCGCCTCAAGATCCGCCAGGATCACCTTCTGCTCCGCCGCGCTGCGGAACCGGCTCATCATCTCTACGCGCGTGGGAAACGCCGCGAACCGCTTCTTGAACGTCTCGAAGTGCTGGAACGCCAACACCGTTGTCGGCGTCAGCACCGCCACCTGTTTCCCGTCCGTGATCGCTTTGAATGCTGCCCGCATCGCCACTTCCGTCTTTCCGTAACCCACGTCGCCGCACAACAGCCGGTCCATCGGCGTCGCTTTTTCCAGATCGCTCTTAATGTCCTTGATCGCCGTCATCTGGTCTGGCGTCTCTTCAAACTCAAACGCATCCTCAAACTCCCGCTGCCAGTTCCCATCGGGCGAAAACGCAAATCCCTTCGCCGTTTTCCGTTCCGCATACAACACCAGCAACTGGTCCGCCATGTCCTCCAGCGATTTCCGTACTCGTGTCTTCCGTGTCTGCCACGCCGTTCCGCCCAGCCGGTCCAGGGTCGGATGAGTGCCTTCCACCGCGCGGTAGCTCTGCACCAGGTCCATCCGCTCCAGCGGTACATACAGCCGCGCCTCTTCCGCATACAGCAGCAGCATGAACTCGGCCCGCCGTCCATCCGACTCGATCTGCCGCAGTCCCTCGAACTGCCCGATTCCGTGGTCCACATGCACCACAAAGTCCCCGGGCTTCAGCTCCGCAAAGTCTGCAAAAAAACCTGACGTCCGAATCTTCCGGCTCGGCCGTTCCACTGCCGGAACTACGTCGAACAGATCGCCATTCCCGTAGATGGTCAGCTTCGCTTCCGGGAACGCCACGCCCGCCGCAAATGGCGCCCGCATCAGCAGCAATCGCGCCGTCTCCGAAGCGCTCTCCGCCGTGAATCCCGACGCCGCTTCTTCGGTCTCCCCTAAAACGTACGGCACCTCATATTCGCGGCAGATATCCGCGAACCGTTCCAGTTCGCCCGTACTCGCCGCCGTCAAATAAACCGCGCCACCCGCCGCAATTTGCGACTTCACGTCTCCTAGGCACGCCACCACATCCCCGTGATATCGCGTGCTCGGCCGCGAATTCAGCTCGAAGCGACGCCACGCGCCATCTCCCGTGAGGTGCAGTTGTTCCAATTCGATCCGCGACGCCTTGTTCAGTGCCTTCTCCCAAAGCTCCTCCGTCCAGTACAGCTCCGTCACCACCGGCGAATTCGCTCGAGCATTCCGCTCATAATTCTCGTTCGCGTCTTCCAGCAGCTTTTTCCGCGTCTCCCGCAGCGTCTCTGGCTCGTCCAGAAACACCATCGGCTTCAGCGAACTCTCTGACAACTCAAACAGCGTGCTCCCACCCGGCTCTTTGATTACTCCCAGCCAGCTTCCCGGCTCCCACTCCTCCCCTTCCTGACTTCCCGGCGCCGGCACGCTCCACTCCGCCAGCGGCAAAATCGTCGTTCGCACCACCGGCGCAATCGATCGCTGCGTTCGCGGGTCGAATTCGCGCACCGACTCCACGGTATCTCCCAACAGTTCAATGCGCACCGGCCGCAACGCTTCCGGCGAAAACACGTCCACGATTCCGCCGCGCACCGCAAACTGTCCAGGCAGCTCCACCATTTCTGTGCGCGCATATCCAATGCTCGCCAGATGCGTGATCAGTTCTTCGTGATTTGCTTCGGTGTCCTTCGCCAGCAATCGCGCCAGCGTCAGATAAATGTACGGGTCCTGATACCGCCACAGCGCCGCCGCCACCGGCGCGATCACCAGCGACACTTCCCCGTTCGCCAGCCGGTACAGCGTTGCCGCTCTTCTTTCCAGAATGTCCGCGTGAGGTGCCTGTGGGTCCCACGGCAGGCTGTCGAATGCAGGTAGCACCCCCACCCCGCCGGCGCTGCCCGGAAAAATCTGCGCCGCAAACCGCAGGCTCTCCGCCAGTTCTTCCGCCCGTTTATTCGTCGCGGTCACGAAAAATGCCGGCCGCCGCAACTCATGCGCAACATGCGCCGTAATCAGCGCTTTTGCCACGTCTTGCAGGCCCGCCAAACCCACAAGATTTCCGCCCGCGCGCACTTCTCCCACCACGCCCTCCACCGAGGGGTGTCGCAGAAGTGCTTCCATTCTTTCCCGCACCGCCGGCAGTATCATTCGGCCTACTTGGTCCCTACCTGCCGCCGCCGTCTTCTTTCACCATAATCCCAAGAATAAAAACGTGTCATCCTGAGGAGCGCCTTTTGCGACGAAGGATCTCAACCGATCCCCATCTCAGTCGTCACTCTCCGCGCATCTTCTTAAGTATGGCGGTTGTAGAAAAACCTTGTACGATCGGAATCAATTCCACTCGGCCGCCAGCCTTTTCCACTTCTTTACGGCCCACGATTTGATCGCTTGGCCAATCAGCACCTTTTACCAAGATATCCGGCAAGAGCGCGGCTATGAGCTTCTGCGGTGTCATCTCATCAAAGATGACAACCGCATCCACGCATTCCAGACTGGCAAGTATCTCAGCTCTCTCTTCGGCAGGAATCAGTGGGCGATATGCCCCCTTGAGAGCTTTCAGACTTTCATCGTCATTTAACCCGACCACCAGAACGTCCCCAAGCCTGCGTGCTGCCTCTAACAATTGAACATGTCCCGGATGCAGTAGGTAGAAGCATCCGTTCGTGAACACAACCTTCTTCCCGTTGCGTTTCTCCCGCCCAAACCGCGCAACAACGGCCTCCAATGTCATCACACCGGGATGCATGCTCCGTGAGTCTCCGCGCCCTCTGCGCCTCTGCGTTTTCTTTGCTTTTTCCACCAACAGACTACCAACTACCGACCCTCGTCTCGCTCGCCGTGCCTCGTTGGTTGCCGACGTCGCGCCGATGCGATAGCTTCTACTTAGACTGCAAAAGCTCAGTTTATCACGCCCGCTCTTGGGCTCTTTCGGGGAGAAGCTTCTCGTTGAAAACGATTCCTCAGGGCTACAAAGCCCTTGCTGGTATTTTCCTCCTTCTGATCGGCGGCGCGCTCGTCTACTTCTCCGGCCGCCGTTACTCGGAAAAACGCTACATCGTCGACGCCGCTTCCTGCCGCATGCAAGTCCTCGCCATCGAACGCAAGGATCTTCCTCCTGCCGCTGAACTCGGCTCCGTCGTCCTGTTCCATGGCATCTCCGCCAACAACATCATCATGCAATACATCGGTCGCGCCTTCGCCGAACAAGGTCTCCGTGTCTACATCCCCGATCTTCCCGGCCATGGCCGTTCTGCGGGTCCATTCTCTCCTGCGCAAGCGGAAGCCTGCTCCGCATCCCTCGTTCGCGGACTGGCCGCCCGCGGCATGATCATTCCCGACCGCACCATCCTCGCCGGACATTCCATGGGCGCCGCCATCGCTCTTCGCGTCGCCGAAAAATTCCGCCCCGCCGGTTTAGTCGCCATCTCCCCCGCTCCCATGAAGCCCGATCACGGTGTCATCCCGCAAAATCTTCTCTTCAACGGCGTCCCCAAGATCCTCCCCAACACCCGCGTCATCGTCGGCCGCTTCGAACACCCCGGCCTAAAAGACAACGCCGCCGATCTCGTCCCTCCCAACGATCCTGCGATCCAGTATGCAATCGTTCCCTGGGCCACCCACGTCACCATTCTCTTCTCGCCCACCGCCGTTCGCCTCGCGCAAGCCTGGGCCGCCAACATCCTCGGCCTCACCGGCGAGCCCCGCCTCCCCAATCGCCTTAACCTCCTCGCGTGTTTTCTCGGGCTCGCTGGCATCCTCCTTCTCGCCGGCCCCCTCGTCCGCGAACTCGTCGGCGGTAAGCCTCCTGCGGATTTCTCCTCGGTTCCCACGATTCCGCGCTGGCGGGGAGCGCTGGCTGTCGCGCTTCTTGCTCTGCTGATGCTCTACGTCTGGCCCTATTTCAAACCTCTACAGGCCGTCCGCCTGTTTGAAGGCGACTACCTCGCGAGTTTTTTCCTGCTTCTTGGCCTCGGACTGATCCTCATTCATATCAACCTGGCCCGGAAGCTCGCTCCCGTCGCACCCGGCATCTTCTTCGGGTCGGCCGCTGCTGGCCTGCTTCTTCACTTCCTCATCACCGGCTGGATCGAACTCACTGCTACCTCTTCTTGGCTCACCCTCCAACGCTGGGAACGCTTGCCTCTTTTCGCCGTTACCGCCTTCTTGTTCCTCTACGGCCTCGAACTCCTCGCTGGTCCCGCCAGCACGCTTCGCGGCCGCTACCCGTTCTGGATGTTGCTCATCGTTATCACCTGGCTCGCACTTGCTTTCGGCGTTCTCTTCCTCAAGAGCGGCGAGATTCTTTTGGTCCTTCTGTCGCCCTATTTCGCCGTCTTTTTTCTGTTATCCGGCCTAGGTATCCATTTGGCACGCCGGCTGACTGGTTCCGCCACGGCCGCCGCGGTCTTCGGTGCTATACTCCTTGCTGGGTTCTGTCTGGTGCTTTTTCCGGTCACTTGAGAAGCGCCTTCCGGTCACGAACCTTCCTCACTGCGCCGAGTTGATTTACAAGTCGAAAGTTGCGGATAGCGAATGGCTAACTATGTCATTGTGGGTGGCGGACCTTCCGGCGCGATGTGCGGCGAGCAACTCGCGTCTGCGGGCCATTCCGTCGACCTTTTCGATGAGCACCTCGCCTGGGAAAAGCCCTGCGGCGGCGGCCTGACCTACAAAGCCACCCAGTGCTATCCGTTTCTCCTCGATAATGATCTTCCGAAGAAACTGATTCGCGATGTCCAGATCATCAGCGCCGAAGACCACCGCGCTCACCTCGATCTCGACCATCCCATCGTGATCTACTCGCGCACTGTCCTGAACGGTCTCTTGCTGGATCGCGCGCGTGCCGCCGGCTGCCGCATCCATCCCCATCGTGTTCATCAGGTCGACACCGGTTTCGACAAGCCTCGCTATTCCGTCAATGGCATCTCTCAGGAAGCGGATTTCATCGTTCTCGCCGCCGGTGCTCGCAATCAATTCCTTTCCGGCACCCGCGCCCTCGCCAAAGATGAACTCGAAATGACTCAGGGCTACTTCGTCCCTGAAACGTCAGACGAGATCATCATCAAGTTCCTCCCGGATTTCGAAGGCTATATCTGGTCATTTCCACGCCGAGACCACCTTTCCCTCGGCATTTGTGGCAGCATGGCTTCCCACACCAGCAACGAATTGCGCGATCACCTCCGCACCTTCGCCACCCACGAGCACATTCAAACGGAAAACGCCAAGTTCTACTCCCACGTGCTCCCTTCTCCTCAGGAGCGCACTCTTTCCGACCGCGCCGTCATCGGCAAGAACTGGGCGCTCTGCGGCGACGCCGCCGCGTGGGTCGACCCTCTCACTGGAGAAGGCCTCTTTTACGCGATGCGCTCTGGCGAAATCCTCGGCCGCTCGCTCGCCGAAGGCTGCCCGGAAAAGTATCCCGCGCGTGTTCGCGCTTCGTTCTCTTTGGAGTTGGAATTTGCGGCACGTATCGTCCGCCGCTTCTATCGCGGATCGTTTCTCGGCACGGCTGTCACCACGCGCATGGTGCAGTTCCTCCAGCGCAACGCCGTCTTCCGCCAACTGCTCTCCGACCTTTTCTGCGGCACCCAGGACTACACCAGCCTGAAGCAGCGCGTCCTCAGCCACCTCGGCGGCACCCTCAGCCAGTTCGTCAACAGCGTCCTGCACATCGACCGCCCCGCCAAAGTCTCCGATCCCGCGGCCGACTAACTGTAGCGCCGTGGTTTTAGCCCGACAGCTTTTGCCGCGAAAGCCGCCCACCCGATTCTCCACGCACCCCAGCCAATGTTTGTCATCCTGAGCGCGCCGTTTGCGCGAAGGATCTCAACGTCAGATTCTGCTACCAATGTGTCCGCTGATTATGTTTCGGATGCTCCACGTCGCCGTTCAGAAGGCGAGGCGCGGGTTTCTTCTTCACGGCTTTGACTACCAGCTACCGACTACCGACTACTAACTTCCCCCTGTTCCATCACCTTCCGAATTCTCTCCACCGCCCAATCAATCTCTTCCCGCAAAATCACCAGCGGCGGCGCAATCCGAATCGTTCTCGCGTGCGTCTCCTTGCACAACACACCCTCTTCCTTCAACGCCTCGCAGTACTTCCGCGCATCCTCATTCAACTCAATCGCAATCCACAATCCGCGCCCGCGAACTTCCCGAATCGCAGGACTCTTCAACTCGCGCAATTTCTCAAGCAAATACTCGCCCAACTCCGCCGACCGCTCCACCAGCTCCTCGTCCACCAGCACCCGCAACGCCGCCCGCGCCACCGCACATGCCAGCGGGTTCCCACCAAACGTGCTCCCATGATCCCCGGGCTGAAACACGCTCAAAATTTCCTTCGAAGCCAGCACTCCCGACACTGGATAAAACCCGCCAGCCAGCGCCTTCCCCACGATCAACACGTCCGGCCGCGCGTCCTCATGCTCGTAAGCGAATAGTTTCCCCGTACGCCCCAGCCCGGACTGAATCTCATCCAGCATGAACAGCACGTTCCTCTCGCGGCAAATCTCCGCCACCTCGCGCAAAAAACCATCCGCCGGGATCACCACCCCTGCCTCCCCCTGGATCGGTTCGCACAAAAACCCGCACGTGTTCGGCGTAATCGCAGCACGCAGCGCTTGCGCATCTCCAAACGGAATGATCTTGAATCCCGGGGTGAATGGCCCAAATCCCTTGCGGTACTGTTCGTCGCTCGAAAAACTCACCACCGTCGTCGTGCGCCCGTGGAAATTCCCGGCGCACACGATAATCTCCGCCGCGCCTTCCGCAATTCCCTTCTTCGTGTAGCCCCATTTCCGCGCGGCCTTCACTGCTGTCTCCACCGCTTCGGCGCCGGAATTCATCAGCAGCGCCATTTCGAATCCCGTCAGCTCGTTCAATTCCTTCAGCAGCAGAGGCAACTGCGAGTTTCGAAACGCCCGCGACGTCAGCGTCACCCGCGTCGCCTGTTCCACCATCGCTTCCCGAATCCGTGGATGGCAATGCCCCTGATTCACCGCCGAGTATGCCGCCAGGCAGTCCAGATACCGCTTCCCCTCCACGTCATATACCCACGCCCCTTCTGCTCGCTCTATCACTACATCCAACGGGCGATAGTTGTGCGCCCCATACTCATCTTCGAGCGCAATGAACTCTTTGGCGCTGAGCAGTTGCTCATCCGTAGTCTGCATGGCGTCACCTGATTTCACGTCCGCACTCCCCACCTCAACACTGAAATTCTCTCCCATCCTTCGCCGACACCCCTTGCCCAAGCGCAACTTCCGGAATCGCCGCTGGGAGAAAGGGAGCGGCTAACCCACACCTGGCGAGAGGTTTACCCCTCCATCTTAGACGTCCTGGCTCCACTTCCGCAATGTCGCGCATCACCCTTGGCAGGGTGCAAGCCCGAGCGCTTTGTAGCGGCGCAGCATTGCTGCGCCCCATTGAGGCGGTCCGTTCCCTTCGCGTGTATCTCCCGCGAACTCCTGCGCGTCCAATCTACGTAGTTCGCCCCTCGGCCCTCGTTTCAGCTACACTTAAACCCCGCTTAGGAGTACTCATGAAGCGCACCCTGTCCGTCCTGGCGATTCTCGTCCTCGGTGTCGTTTTCGCCGTCGCCTACTCCCCCCACCATCCCCCCGCGCAACCCGGCGACGTCTCCGCCTTAAAAGCCACGATCCACGAATGGCCCGTCCCCACAAAGGGGGCCCATCCCCATGATCCGGCCGTCGGTCCCGATGGCTCGCTCTGGTTCACCGAGCAAATGACCAACAAGCTCGGCCGCCTGAATCCGAAGACCGGCGAATTCAAGGAATATCCGCTGACCGAATCCGAGAACCCCGGCCCCCACGGACTTACTGCCGACCGCGACGGCAACATCTGGTACACCGCCAATTTCGGCGGCTACATCGGCAAGCTTGACCCCAACACCGGGAAAGTCACCGTCTACAAAATGCCCGACAAGAAAGCCGACGACCCGCACAGCCTGGTCTTTGATTCCAATGGCTATCTGTTTTTCACCGTGCAGGGCGGCAACATGGTCGGCAAGCTCGATCCGCGATCCGGCAAGGTCACGCTCAAAGAAGTCCCGACGGAAAGCGCGCTACCTTATGGCATTCAGATCACCAGCAAGGGCATTCCCGTTTTCTGCGAACTCGGTTCCAATAAGATGGCCACCATCGATCCGCAAACGCTTGTTATCAAGGAATACGTGCTGCCCGAATCCGCGCGCCCGCGCCGCCTAGCCATCGCCGCCGATGACACGGTTTATTTCACCGATTTCAAAAGCGGCCATCTCGGCGTTCTCGATCTTTCTTCTGGCGCTGTGAAGCTCTTCACCTCCCCTGGCGGAGCCGAGTCTCACCCGTACGGCATCGCCATTACTCCTGACGGCATGGTCTGGTACAGCGAATCCGGCGTCACGCCCAATACCATCGTGCGATTCGATCCAAAAACGCAGTCCTTCGCCCGCGCCGACATTCCCTCTGGCGGTGGAGTCGTCCGCAACATGGCGGCCACCTCTGACGGCCGCGTCTACATCGCCTGCAGTGGCGTAGACAGGGTCGGCATCGTCGATGTCTCCCGCTAGGGGCACGATACATCGCACCCGCTACGGGAACGCCGACCGCCCTGTTGGCGCTTATCGACTTACATTTCCTCTGATTCCATGAACTCAACACAACGCTTTCTCTTCCCACGCGCCAACGGCCCCGCTGCCATCTTTTTCGTCCGGCTTGCAGTCGGCTTGATCTTCTTCACGCAAGGTATCCTTAAATTTACTGATCCCAACATGGGCGTGATCCGCTTCACGCGAATCGGCTTCGCTCATCCCGCCTTCATCGCCCACTTCGTTGGAACTTTTGAAATTCTCTGTGGCGCCGCCGTGCTCGTCGGCCTTTTGACACGCCTCTCCTCGTTTCCTCTGCTCATCATCATTTGCACCGCGATCATCACCACCAAACTTCCTGAACTTTCCGGCCCGAATCAGGGATTCTGGTATATGGTCAGCGATGCTCGCACCGACTTTGCCATGCTCTGTTCCCTCATCTTCCTGCTCGCCGTCGGCGCGGGCTCTTGGTCGATTGACGCTCGCCTACGCTCTAAATTCTGAGGAAACCCGTTCATGCAAAGAAATCCGTCGCGCCGCGAATTTATTCAACTCGCCAGCATTGCCGCAGGTTCAGCGCTTATTTCTCCGAGTAGATCATTCGCCTCGGCAGCGCAGCCACAATCGCAGCCCGCCGACTACACGCTCCACATCGAGGCGTCTGCGATCGAAATCGCGCCCAAGCGTATCGTTTCCGCAATTACCTACAACGGCCAGTTCCCCGGCCCTCTTCTCTGCTTCAATGAAGGCCAGCCCGTCATCGTCGACGTTTTCAATGACACCGACACGCCGGAACAACTCCACTGGCATGGCCAACTTGTCCCCGTTGATATCGATGGCGCTGCGGAAGAAGGCACGCCCTACATCCCGGCACACGGTATGCGCCGGCTCAACTTCGTCCCGAATCCTTCTGGCCTTCGCTTCTACCACACCCACAATCGCGCCGGCGCCAATCTCGCCGCGGGGCAATATTCCGGGCAAGTCGGCCCCGTTTACATCGAACCAAAATCCTCACCTGGTGATCATGACCGCGAAGTTTTTCTCACCCTGAAGGAATTCGAGCCCACCTTCAGCCGTGGCGGCGACATGGACATGAAGTTCCTCGCTCCCGTCGTTCGCGACAATTCTCTCGAATCCGTCGGCGAAGCCGCGATGAAAGGTTCGCTGGCCAAAGGCATGCCGCGCGGATTCGAAGTCGGCTACAACGCCTTCACCATTAATGGCCGTATGCTCGGCTACGGAGGTCCCATTCGTGTCAAATCTGGTGAACGCGTTCTCTTCCACATTCTCAACGGCAGCGCCACTGAAATTCGCAGCCTCGCGCTTCCTGGCCACACGTTCGAAGTCATCGCGCTCGACGGCAACCTCGTACCCAATCGCGCCAAAGTTCCTGTGCTCTGGCTCGGCACCGGCGAACGCATTTCCGCGCTGGTCACCATGAATCATCCCGGCGTATGGATTCTCGGCGACACTGACGACGACGATCGCCATCACGGCATGGGCATCGTCGTGGA
>Ga0335080_10003045_pt1 | contig 16874 bp, 10 predicted proteins | sample Lox_Sample_34_FD_206720 | JGI IMG/M metagenome (GOLD analysis project Ga0335080, IMG submission 206720) | Soil microbial communities from Loxahatchee National Wildlife Refuge, Florida, United States - Lox_Sample_3.4 | ecosystem: Environmental > Terrestrial > Soil > Wetlands | place: USA...
GCTGCACGTCTTCGAGCATGATGCCGTCCTGCAGCGCCCAGTACACGCCCGCGAAAAGTGGCGTGTATAGGCTGCGCCCGTCCACCAGCACCAGCATCGATTTCGAGAATTGGTCCGCAAAGCCGCGAATGCCCACGGCCCAGTGATCTTCATCGATGCGGCTGACCTGAACGCCCGGTACCAGCCGCAGCGCCTCGGGAATGCTCGTGGCTCCTGATCGCCGGATGTCGTCCTGCGTCAGCACGAACACCGCCGCAGGCGTTTTCCAGACCTCTTCCGGCTCCTTTGACGCGGTCGTCACTTCCACATTGCCCAGGTCCTTGAGGCTGAGATTCTTGAGATCACCGCCCTCAAGCTCGTTCTGCGACGCAGCCAAACTGCTGTGAGGAACGCTCATCGCCGGCAACAGCAACAGCGCGAGCGCCAGGCAACGCCTCAAGGTGGCACTGAAGCGCGCCCCGCTCCCATCCGGGGCCGCTCCGTCGACCTGTGTAGCAAACGCTAATTTGTCCCGCTCATTCATGAAACTGCAGACTCCCAAAAAGCGCCATCACGTTTCGACCTATGCTTTCGTGCCGGCTCCTGCCCCGCGGGCCAGAAAATCCGCTGTGCCTTCCCTGATAAATGTCTCGAATTTCACGAAGATTTCCGGATCCCACCAGCCGTGTGCAACTTCCGTCTTCATGGTTTGCAGAGCGTCAGTAATCGAGAAAGCCGGTTTGTAGGGCCTGACTGTGGTCAGCGCGTCATACACGTCGACAATCTGCAACACCCGGGCGGTAAGCGGGATTTCTTCTCCCCGCAGGCCATCGGGATACCCGGAGCCGTTTAACTTCTCGTGATGATGGCGAATAATGGGCAGGACGGTGCGGAAGGACTTCAGGGGAGCACAGATGCGCTCTCCGATGACCGGATGCTCTCGCATCAGCCGCCACTCGTCGGGCGTGAGGCTCGTCGGCTTGAGGATGATCGCATCCGGAACGGCGATCTTGCCGATATCGTGAACCACGCCTGCCCGGCGGAGAGCGATAAGCTGATCTTCGGCAAGGCCAACATGCTGTCCGAGCGCCGCCGAATACTCCGCCAGACGCTCGCAATGCCCGTGGGTGTAGGGATCTTTGCCTTCGATGCTGCGCGCCAGGGTGAACAGCACCGACTCTGCGCGCTCCAGTTCGTCAGTGCGTTGTTTGAGCTTCAGCAGCGATCGAACCCGGGCCAGCAGTTCCGTGCGGTCCACGGGCCGGCTGAGAAAGTCGTCGGCTCCGGCGCGGATGCCGGCGATGCGGTCATTCTTGTCGGAAAGCGCTGTGACCAGCACTACGGGGATAAAGCAGGTTTCCACATTGGCTTTGATTTTGGCGCAGGTCTCAAATCCATTCAGCTGTGGCATCAACACATCGAGCAGGACCAGATCGATGGGCGATTGGGTCAGCTTCTGAAGGGCTTCGACCCCGTCGGCCGCGGTCGCGACTTTAAATCCCTCTGCGGTGAGAAGTTCATCGAGTAATTCCCGGTTTGCCGGTTGATCATCCGCTACGAGAATCGTTCCGGTTACCGCGCTGGTCGGCTGCAGATTCACGCCACCCCTCGTGCAGGTTGAAGGTGGCTTTACCTTCCCATACCAAAATAGGCTTTGAACAGGTTACACGCGTCATACAGTAAGGACCGTATGCGGATTATCTTGCCGCGAGTTCTACCTGGGAGATGAAATTGCGCATTTCCTCCTGGTTCTGCGCGCTCACTTTCGTGAAGTGAATTCCCTGTCGGCCTTCTTTCAGCCACGCGACTTCTCCAAAAGCCTCAATCATGGTCGTGGATTTAGGGAGTTGAAAAGACAGGAAAGCAGAATCACCCAACTTCAATCCTTCGACTTCCACCTGCAGTCCACCCTCGCTGATGTTCCACGTCCGGCCGACCAGGTGACGGGAGGCGACCTTGCACGTCACGTTCGTCTGCAACGGCACGCGTACATAGCGACGGCGATTCTCGGACATGGGACCACGGACCGTACGATACAGGTTGGTAAGCTTTTGCCGGTCAACCGGCTTGTGCAGGAAGAAAGTTGCTCCCTTTTCGAATGAAAGGTGCATCGTGTCCCGCTGCTCGCGGCCGGTGACAATGACGATCGGAGTTGTATTGTTCCAGGAGGATTGCCTCACCTTTTGCGCCAACTGGAAGCCGTTAAGCTTCGGCATTTCAAGATCGAGAAAGATGCCGTCAAATTTTTCTCGATCGATTACGGCGGCGGCTTCCTGGCTATCATTGAACGGAACCACATCGGCCTTGAGAGATCGGAACACTTCCGTCATCAGTTCCAGACTCGCATCGTCATCTTCCACTACCAGCAACTTAAGGGGACCCATTTTTCTCTCCACACTTCCAGATTGCGCAAGACTGGTTGCCTTGTGTTAGTACATGCAATCGTCAGCAATCAAGTAACCCTTCGTGCAATGAACTACCGGAGCCTGCGCAAATTGCGCAGACCAAAACGCACGAAAGAAATGCAACTTGTGCATCTATTGTCCAGAGGAAGACGCCGGCAGGAAAAGATGACACTAGTCAGTTGAACCCCGAACACGCTTCCCGAAGTAATCAGGCGAGGGTTACCGCGATCATCTCGCAGCTCCGGAGGAGCGGCACCAGACTACAGCCCGGCACTTACAGTGCCGGATAACCGAAGCAAATTTGAAGAGGCTCTCGTCACGCTATCGGCGCCAGACGGCGCCGAGCGGCCCGGAATAACAAGGTTCGAATCTGCGGGAATGTAGAGACCTAGCTTTACGACGTCTCTACCGGCGTGACACAAAACAAGAACCGACGCCGATCTCGCAGCTAATCAGAAATTATCTTCTCTCCCACTGATTTCGCCTGGGTGAAGAGATAGAGATAATCCGGGCCGCCCGCCTTGGAATCGGTCCCGGACATATTGAATCCGCCAAACGGATGTGCACCCACCATGGCTCCGGTGCATTTGCGGTTGATGTAGAGATTACCCACATGAAAATCACTGATGGCGCGGGCGATCTTGTCTTGTGAGGAAGTGTACACGGCTCCAGTGAGTCCGAATTCCGTGTCATTCGCGATCTCCAGCGCATGATCGAAGTTCCGCGACTTGATTACTGCCAGCACCGGTCCGAAAATTTCTTCCTGTTCGAGTTTTGATTTAGGCTGAATGTCGGCAATCACCGTGGGCTGTATAAAATAGCCATCTCCCGCATTCGCGGCGCGTGCGCCTCCTGTGATCAAGCGTCCGTCGCGCTTGCCCTGCTCGATGTAGCCAAGAATCGTATTCATGGAGCCTTCGTTGATCACCGCTGCCACATTTGCGTTTTCGGCGGGATCGCCGACGGTGAGTTTCTCCACTCGAACCTTCAGTTGTTCCCAAAAAGCATCATAGATGCGTTCGTCCACGATGGCGCGCGAGCACGCCGAGCATTTCTGCCCCTGGAATCCAAACGCGGAAGCCGCAACCCCCGCAGCTGCGTCGTCGATATCAGCGTCTGCGTCGACGATAATGGCGTCCTTTCCGCCCATTTCAAGAATCGTGCGCTTGATCCAGATCTGGCCGGGAGAAACCTGGGCTGCTTGTTTATTGATATCCAGTCCCACTTCGCGGGAACCGGTGAATGCCACGTAACGGGTCTTGGAGTGCGCGACCACGGCATTGCCAAAAGTGGCGCCTGAGCCCGGACAGAAGTTCACTACGCCTTCGGGCAAGCCGGCCTCTTCCAAAAGCTCGATGAATTTCGCCGCGATGGTGGGAGAATCGCTGGAAGGCTTCAGGATCACAGTGTTTCCGCAGACAATCGAGGCTGCAGTCATCCCGGCCATGATCGCGCAGGGAAAATTCCACGGAGGGATCACGGCGCCGACCCCGAGCGGGATGTAGATCAAGGAATCATGTTCGCCCGGCATCTGCACGGGAGTTTTGGCTTTTGCCAGGCGAAGCGCCTCGCGGGCGTAAAACTCGCAAAAATCGATGGTCTCCCCGATATCGGCGTCGGCCTCAGCCCAATTCTTGCTGACCTCAAACACCAACCAGGCCATGAACTCGAACTTGCGCTCGCGCAGCAGACCGGCGGTGCGCAACAACAGGCCGGCGCGATCCTCGATCGGGGTGCGACGCCAGGATTCGAAGGCTTTCAACGCCGCCTGCATGGCCGGCTCGACGTGTTCTTTACCGGCTTTCTGATGAATTCCCACTACCTCGCTGGGTTTTGAGGGATTCAGCGACTTGATCTTCTCCTGGGTGCGCAGCCGCTTGCCGCCAATAATCAGATCGTATTCCTGGCCCAACTGGCCCCGGACTTTGGCGATGGCAGCGCGCATGCGGCGCGCGTTCTCCTCCCGGCCAAAGTTGACGAAGGTTTCATTCGCGAACGGATGTTCGGGCTGGTGAGTTCGCGGCCGGGTAACAGCTTCCAGGGTCGCCATGAGTGCACCTCGAGGGGAAGATCAAACTTCCTGTTGGCAGGATATCTAAATTCTAGCACTGGAAGCGATGCGATTCCGATGCACGATTTCTAATTGACCGGCTCGAGTTTAGCAGTAAAGTGGCGCAGAAAAGGCGCTTCGTAGGTCAACTTCAATCCCTGGATGGCCTCGCGCTTCTCCCACACCTTCAGAATGATCTCAACCACATAATCGATGTGGCTCTGCGTATAAACGCGTCTTGGGATGGCCAGGCGCAACAAATCCATAGTGGCAGCGGGTCCGAACATCAGGCTGCCAATCTCCACCGACCGGATTCCGCCTTCCAAGTAGAGTTCCGCCGCCAGCGCCACACCGGGGAACTGCTCCTGGGAAATATGAGGAAGGAAGGCGCGAGCGTCGATGTACACGGCGTGGCCGCCGGGAGGCTGAACAATCGGCACGCCCTTTTCGGAAATATGATTGCCCAGGTAGGCGGTGGAGGCGATCCGGTACTGCAGATAGTCTTCGTGCAACGCCTCCTTCACGCCGACGGCGATGGCCTCGAGGTCGCGCCCCGCCAGGCCGCCGTAGGTCGGGTACCCCTCGCTCAGAATCAGCAGATCCTTTTCCTGCTGCGCCAGCAGATCATCGTTCGTGCATAGAAATCCGCCGATGTTCGCCATGCCGTCTTTTTTGGCTGACATGGTGCAACCGTCGCCGTAGCTGAACATCTCCTGCGCGATCTGTTTTGGCGATTTCGAGTCATATCCCTTCTCGCGCAGCTTGATAAAGTAAGCATTCTCCGCGAAGCGGCAGGCGTCAAAGTAAAGCGGGATAGAATGTCCCCGGCAAATCTCACTGACTTGCCGGATATTTTCCATCGAAACCGGCTGGCCTCCGCCGGAGTTGTTGGTCACCGTGAGCATGACCAGCGGAATCCGCTGGCCGGAGTTGCAGATAGTATTTTCCAGCGCCTGTACATCCATGTTGCCTTTGAAAGGATGCGCCAGCTCCGGCCGCTTGCCCTCCGGAATGACAAGATCGATGGCTTCAGCTCCTACGAACTCGATGTTGGCGCGGGTCGTATCGAAATGCGTATTATTGGGCACGGTGTCGCCCTTCCTGCACATGACCGTAAACAGGATCCGTTCCGCCGCGCGCCCCTGATGTGTCGGAATGACATGGCGGTAGCCAAAGATCTCCTGCACCGATTTGCGAAGATGATCGAAGCTTCTGCTTCCGGCGTAACTCTCATCGCCTTCCATCATCGCCGCCCATTGATGGGTTGACATGGCGCCGGTGCCTGAGTCGGTCAGCAGGTCAATCAGCACATCTTCCGCGGGAAGAAGAAAAAGATTGTAGTGGGCCGTGCGAAGAAGCCGCTCCCTTTCCTTGCGGCTGGTCCAGCGGATCGGCTCCACGCTCTTGATGCGGAACGGTTCGATGATGGTTCTGGTCATGGGGGCGGGTTTATAGCTCGTGTAGGGAAGGAGCTTGCTCCGTCCAATTTGCCGCGGGCAAGCCCAGCCCTAAGTAAGCATTGCTTCTTCTGAGACCCGGGAACCGCTGCTTACGGCACCTTTACCGATTCCTGCTCCTCGGCTGGTTTATAGCTCATAGCGGCGGTGCGCTCCAGTTTATCCCAGGCGAAGCGCTGGCCTTCGAACGCCCGCTTGATGGTCCGAAACAGCACCAGCGAGAACAGTTGCCGGTAGGCAAAGCGCTGCAGCCAGACCTGTGTGAGCAGCCAGCCGTCTTCGCGCGCTTCCGGCTGCCGGCGCTCCAGCAGGAAGGCGATTGCCGACGCGATAAAGTCGATTACCAGAAATGCCAGGAAGAAGATCACCAGGCGCTGTATGTTGGCAGGATCGGTGGACTCCGGATGGAAGTACTTCTGCAAAAAATACCAGCCGATGCCGAAAGCAAACATGAGATCGATGAGCGGCGACACTAGCGGAAGAATAATCTGAAAGATGATGATGTTAGGCAACGCCACCCAGCCGAGGACGCCCTTACGTGCAAACGCGCCGCGATGCTTCCACACCGACTGCAAAATCCCGAACGACCAGCGAAAACGCTGGCGCATCAGCCCACGCGCATTGACGGGAGCCTCGGTGAAGGCGAGAGCCCGGTCTTCATACTCCACGCGGTATCCTCGCCGCAGCAGCGCCATGGTGAGGTCGGCGTCCTCGGCTACCGTATCGGTATGGTATCCCCCGGCTTCGAGCACGGCTGAGGTCCGCCATGCTCCCAGCGCGCCGGGTACAACACTCACCGCGCCCAGCGTATTGAGGGCGCGACGCTCGAAATTCTGGCTGGTGATGTATTCCAGCGCCTGCCAGCGCGTCCACAGATTCACCCGGTTGCCGACCTTCGCGTTGCCGGCGATCGCTCCGACTTTCGGGTTCAGGAAATGCGGCACCATGCGCGCGATAGCATCGCGAGCGATTACGGTATCGGCGTCGATACCTACAAAAATCTCTTCGTCCTGCAAATGCTGGAGGCCATAGTTGAGCGCCTCTGCCTTGCCGAAATTGGGCTTGGTAAGGATGACCACCTGGCCGGACGCTTCCTCCTCCTGAAACGCACGCCGCGTAACCTCCAGAGTCTCATCGCGCGAGCCATCATCGATCACGATGACGCGCAGGTTGGGATAGGTTGAGGCCAGCGCCGCGCGCACCGTCCGAACAATGACCTTCTCTTCGTTGTAGGCCGGGATCAACACCGCTACCTGCGGCTGGTAAGCTTTTCTTTGTTCTGGCGTTCCATAGTCGTGGTGGCCCAAGCGATCAAAGATCGCAAACGCCCCCACAAATAGAAGCCGTCCGGTCATGAGCAGGTCGCCAACAAGAAATGTCCACACAATCACATTCATTCCGGCTCCAAACAGCCAGAATCCCAGCCACGTCAAAGTCGCGGCCCAGCGCTCATTTGACGTGAGCGGAGGCATTACATCCGCCTTCGTCTTCCCCAGCAGCTCATGCAAAGGAACGATTTCCAGCCCCTTGGCTCGCAGGCCGTCGATGATGGTGGGCAACGCCTGCACGGTCTGCCGCCTGTCGCCGCCGCCGTCATGGAGAAGGATGATGTTGCCGCAACGGATATCGTGCGGAGCGCAGGGCGGAACGTGGGCCAACACGTCCGCGGAAATTTCCTCCGCCGGAGGCCGCCGCCAATCATTGGGGTCGACCTTGTCCCCAATCGTCACCAACCCGAAGTTCTGGGTCACTTCGAGCGGGCGCACTTCATCTTCGGTATCCGGTTCGGCATCGATCGAATAGGGCGGGCGAAACAGGATCGTGCGCATTCCCAACCGGCTGGCAAAGAGCTGCTCGGTAAGGTTCACTTCTACCCGCATGAAGTAATGCGACACGTTGCTGATATCGGGATGGGTGAAGGTGTGGTTCCCGATGTCGTGTCCTTCGCGATAGATTCGCGCGGTGACGCCGGGAAAATTCTGCGCCGGGAGACCGATCAGGAAAAACGTCGCCGGCGCTTTTTCGCGCTTGAGCACGTCCAGAATCTTGGGAGTCCATACCGGGTCGGGGCCATCGTCGAAGGTGAGGGCCACACGATTGGGGCTGGCGCCGTAGCGGCCTACGCGATACGGTTCGGGCAGTGAGTTAAAGCTCTCATCGGTGATCCACCCGGAATTTTGATCGACGGTAAGATCGCGCTGGCCGTGGCTGGGCCGCGCCTCGATGCTGAGGATTTCTCCTTGACCCTCCATGTCGACATCCTGGCCGGGAAGCACATCCTTCAGGTTATCGCTGGCGTTGGCTTCGCCGGGCATGTCCCAGATCCGCCACAGCGAACGGTCCTCGGCTCCCAGCCGCCAAAGCGCGAAAGCCTGGATGCCGAGCGCCTGGGCGGCGCGCATCTGGTTGAAGGCGGTAACCGCGTCGAGGAACCAGATGTCATGACGGAGATTGTTCTCGTCGGAGTAGCTGATGTGCGGATTCAAGCTGTCGCCGTCAAAATCCACATCGGCTTCGGAGTCGCGGGCGGTGAGCCAGGCCTCCTGCACGGACTGGTTCTTATCCGCAACTCCCGGCGGCAATTTGCCGCGCTTCGGCCTTGCCACCCAGTCATAACCGAAGTTGGCAATCGCGCAAATCAGCTTCTGCTCGGGAATGCGACTCTTGGCGAGCTTGAGATTTGCGATGAACCAGTCCTGCGAGGCGACCGGACCGGCCTGCCCGCCGGGAAAATGTTCGTCGTAGTTCATCAGCACCACGCCATCGGAAGCGGCTGCGACGGCGCGATAATTCCATTCGTCGTTGCGGGAAGGGACGGTGACGTATAGCTTCATCCCCTTCGCATGTAAGTCCTGCGAAAGTTCATTGAGCAATACGAGAAACCCGGACTGGCCGCTTTTGGGGAACGCCTCGAAATCGACCATCAGGCCGTTGTATTTGTCGCTGGCGAGAAAGGCGCCGATCTCGCCGCGGAAGCGGCTGCGGGCTTCTTCATCATTGAGAAACTTGCTGATATCTACCCAATCCAGCCCATCGAAATTGTTGATCAGCGGATAAACTTCCATGCCCGTGCCTTCAGACTTCAGGAAAGGCATGACGCGGTCGTCTACCGGATGCACTACAGAGTCCTGGATGACGTCGAAAAACTTGTTGGTCTGCGGGTCCACGCTCTGCAGATGCCCGTCGTCGGTCAGCACGGAAAGCCATTCGGGAAACAGTAAATCGATCTGCCGCGCATATTCCCGCAGTGACGAGAAACTGGCGGCATCCCAGGGAACATAAAACGCCGAGCGCGGGCCCTCCACCTCGCTGAGCGGCACGTGCGACGGAGGAATTCCGGTGCGGCGATGGCTGGTGCGAATCAGCGCCGCCGCCCGGCGCCGTTCCTTGGCTCTTTCTTTCTCATTTTCTTTCAGGGCGTGGTAAGGCTTGGTTTCCGGCGAGAACCTCAGCTCCGGCAGTGGCTGATTCCGCAGGGCGCTATAGATGAAAAAGACAACGATGAGTGAAATGCCGATGCCGAGCACGTCGAAGAGCCGGCGCAGCCGCTTCCAGCGGGCCTGACGGGGATCGTAAAAGACCGGTTGTGCCATCACTTCGGAACGCCCCCTGCCCGAGCCGCAGCGCAACAATCGTTTTGGATCGCGGTTGTCTCCATGATACCGGAACAGGCCCGAGCAGTGCAGGTGGAGATTTGGTAGAAACGCGTTATATTTTCCGGGTGCGCGAGCTCGTGCGCCACCATCTCCGGTTCTTTCTTTGTGCCACGGTTGCAGCTCTGGCGCTGCGCCTGATTTTCCTGTTCCGCTTCGCCAGCATTACTGCCGACTCGCTCATCTATGGCGATATCGCCGGGAACTGGCTGCGGTTCGGGATTTACGGCATCACCACGCCCCAAGGGATTGCCCCTACCTTCATTCGGCTGCCTGGTTATCCGGCATTTCTGGCGGCAATCTTCTCCCTTTTCGGGATGCAAAATTACCGCGCTGTACTGGCCGTGCAGATTGCTATTGATCTCGCCGCCTGTTTTCTCATCGCCGATATCGCGCGCCGGACGATCTCGGCGCGCGCGGCAAGGGTGGCGTTTCTGCTCGCGGCCCTATGTCCCTTCTTTGCTAACTATGCAGCCTCCGCTCTAACCGAGACTTTGGAGATTTTCTTTACTACTCTGGCACTCGACTTTGCCGTGGCCGGACTGGAATCATTGCCCAGCGGCCGAATCGATCCCTGGCTGGGGTGCGGTTTGAGCATTGGCGCCGCAATTCTGCTGCGGCCCGATGGCGGGCTGCTGCTGATTTCCGTGGGCATCTATCTGTGCTTCGCCCTGGCTCGCGCTTTGCAGGCCAAGGACACGCCGCCTCTGCATATTGTGCAGGCAGGCGTGGCGGTTCTGTTCCTCGCGGTGGCGCCTCTCATTCCCTGGACTCTGCGAAACGAACACGCTTTCCACCGCTTCCAGCCATTGGCGCCACGCTATGCGACTGAGGAGGGCGAATTCGTTCCTTCCGGCTTCAACCGCTGGGTAAAAACCTGGATGGCCGACTACGTTTCCGTCGAGGAGATTTACTGGGCGGTGCCGGGAAGCGAAATGGATATCGAGAAACTCCCCGCTCGTGCCTTCGATTCCGAACAACAGCGAGCGACAACCTCTCAGCTGTTCGCCGAGTACAACCACCTGCTTCACATCACGCCCAGTCTCGATGCGCGCTTTGCCGCGCTTGCCGCGGAGCGGGTGCAGGCTCATCCCTTTCGCTACTATGCCGAGCTGCCGATCCTGCGCAGCGTGGATATGTGGCTTCGCCCCCGCACTGAGCTGCTGCCTTCCGATACGCGCTGGTGGGAGTTCAATGATGACCCGCGCTGGTCGGCGCTCGCGATCGGGCTCGGGATCATGGGAATCGCCTACGTGGGAGCCGCTCTTGCCGGTCTTTCTCGGGCCAGAATGTCAGGCTCCGCCGCCCTGCTACTCACGTTCGTGATTTTCCGCTCGCTGTTTCTTGGAACCCTCGAGAACCCGGAGCCTCGATACACACTCGAATGTTATCCCGTGTTGTTGTTGTCCGCGAGTGCGCTTTTCCGCTGATTCTTTCCCTCAGCGCTTCCGAAAGTCGTACTGCCGGTTCCAGAAATCCGGATTCTCCATTCGCCAGTTCTCGATCAAGCTCCTGATAAAAAACAAAGTCGCGGTTGGGTTGCCAATTGCATTGTCTTCATCCCCGAGTATTGCGCCATGCGTCGCAGTTTTTTAGGAATGCGATCCCATTCCGCGCAGCAAGCACAACTGTCTACTGCTATGTGATTGCCGCGTGCGCGAAACCAGACTCCAGGAGCTCAGAAGATGCGCATCCCCACATTTATCACTTCTCTCGCGTTGCTGATTGCAGTGTGGAACGCCGCTGCCTACTCACAGTCTGCGAGCGGCTCGATCCTGGGCCAGGTTACCGACCCCCAGGGTGCGGCCTTGGCGAACACGAAAATTACCGTCACCAATGTCGCCACTCAGACCGCCAGCAAGACCGAAACCGATGGCGAAGGCAACTACCGGGTGCTCAATCTAGCGATCGGTAGCTACACGGTGACCGCCGAGCATCCTGGATTCGAACGGCTCGTCACCGAAGCGCGTACGCTGCAGATCAACCAGCAGGAGCGCATCGACCTGCGCATGGAGATCGGAGCTCTGAATCAGACGGTGGAAGTGAACGGGGCCGGCAGCAACGTCGAGACCGTGAACCCGACTCTGGGACAGTCGATCACCAGCCGTCCCATCGTCAATCTCCCGTTGAATGGCCGGAACGTGTTGAACCTAGCCCTGCTGCAGCCCGGGGTTACGGAAGATAATCCCGACGACAACAATGGCCAGGGCATCGGCAGTGTGAGCGGATTCAGCGTTGGCGGTGGGCGGGCCGATTCTGTCACCTACCTGCTCGACGGCGGACTGAACAATGACCTGCTCGGCAATGAGGTGGTTTATAACCCGAATCCTGATACCGTCGCCGAGTTTCGCATCCTTACCAGCAACTACACGGCGGAGTATGGCCGCAACGGCTCCGGCATCGTCAGTGTCGTCACCAAGTCGGGAACCAACCAACTCCACGGAAGCCTGTTCGAGTTCGCGCGCAACACCGCCTTCGATGCCAACTCCTATTTCAATATCCAGGCCGGGCTGCCGCGCAACGACCTCAAGCGCCATCAGTTTGGCGGGACATTCGGCGGTCCGATCTCGATTCCACATCTGTTCAGCGGCAAGGACCGCGCCTTCTTCTTTGTGGCCTACCAGGGGCAGCGTCAGACACAGACGGTGGTGGAATCGCAAATCACTACGTTTACCCCGTCCGAACTCAGTGGAGACTTTTCCCATTCCGCAGGCGGAGCACCCGATCCTGACGTAGCCGCGTTTTTGCAGGCCAATCCTTATTTTCAGCCGAACCCATCGCTCGCGGCCCAGGCGATCATCGATCCCACCAAAATTGATCCTGCCGCCGGCAGCTACATCGCGGCCGGACTGGTACCGTCATCGGCAACGGGAACCGTTTCCTCTGCCTCTGGCAGTAAAGATGACAACAACGAGCTGACCGGAAAAGTTGACTTCAATCTCACTGAAAAAGACAAGCTCTCGGCTACGGTGGGAGGCGCGCGCAACCCGCAGATTCAACCCTTTGGCATCTCTGAACTTTATGGCCCTACCGTGAACGGATTCCCCAGTACGAACCAAATCAACACTTACTTTGCCAACGTTTCTTACACCCGTACATTTTCGCCGACGCTGCTCAATGAATTTCGAGCCACCGCCCAGCGTCGTTATTCGCTCGGCAACAAACCATCCGGCACGCTGCCGCCCGGCAGCCAGTTTGGGTTCGGCATCGTTTCGGACCTCTCCAACGGTCCGCCGCTGATGACCTTCGACAACGGCCTGGCTTTTGGTCCAAATCAGGCAGGCCCGTCCTACGAGACCGGCAACACTTTCGCTTTCAGCGATGCAGGCACCTGGGTGCGAGGGCGCAGCACGTGGAAGGCGGGCGGCGGCTTTTCCGCCTACCAGAACAACACCATCTACGACTTTTTCGGCGACGCGAACTTTACCTTTATTGGACCGTATAGCCAGGGAGGAATCGGCACCGGCAACAGTCTGGCTGACTTTCTGGTGGGAATTCCCAACAACCTGTTTGAAGGTCCCAATGCCAGAAACAACATCCGCAGCAAGAGCACCTATGGTTTCGTGCAGAATGAGTGGCAGGCGCGCAGGGGTCTAACCCTGACCTTGGGAATCCGCTACGAATACAGCACGCCCAAGCGCGATACCCAGGGTAGAAACTTCACCATCGTTCCCGGCCAGCAATCTACCCGATTTCCAAATGCTCCTCTGGGTCTGGTCTTCCCGGGGGACCGGGCAAGCCCGCGCGGGGTCAACTTCCCTGACAAAAACAATTTCGCGCCCCGCATCGGCTTCGCCTGGGATCCTTCCGGTTCGGGCAAGACCAGCGTTCGCGGAGGATTCGGTCTCTTCTACGATGTCCTGAAAGGCGAGGACAATCTCCAGTTCAATGGCGCGCCGCCGTTTTACAGTGAGCCTTTCGTCGGTTACTCATGTCTGCAGGTTGTTCAGCCCGACGGCACCTGCAGCCCCGGTCCAGGCTACACCGCGGCGCCCCAGTACTACAGTCAACCCTGGACCAGCGCGGGTCTGCCGGGAAATCCGTTCCCCTCCGTCACACCCACCGCGGCAACAGCCTTTGCCGATGGCAACTCCATCCCGTTTGGCGGGGGTGGAATCTACTTCGTGGATCCGCACCTGCGCACGCCCTATACCTATCAATACAATCTCAGCGTGCAGCGCGAACTGGCGCCCACCCTGACCGCGGAAATCAACTACGTGGGCAGCGATTCGAAGGGCCTGACCTCCCTGCAGGATGTGAATCCCTTCGTTCTCGGCACGCAGGACCGGATTTTGAATGTGAACCAGAATGCTGATCTCACCGGCCTTTGCAGCGCGATCGGCGACACCAGCGACTGCCCCATCGCCAACGCGCTGGAATTCCGCAATGTGAGCTTCGCCAACTACAACAGCCTGGAAGCTTCCCTCACCAAGCGCCCGGCGGCAACCCGGTTCTTCGGCACAACCTATTTCACGCTGGCCTACACCTACGGCCACAGCATCGACAATGCCTCCGGATTCCGCAATCGCGATTTTCAGGTACCCTTCTACAACCCTGAACAATTCCGCAGCTCATCGGATTTCGATATCCGGCATCGCGTTACGTTCAGCGGTGGATGGGATCTGCCCCTGGATCGGGCCTGGGCTTCTGGGCCGAAGCGGCTTACTCAGGGCTGGAGTTTGTATCCGATCTTCAGCTGGCGAACCGGCTTTCCGCTCAGCATCAACGCCGGTCAGTCTCTGAACCCACAGGACCCGGGACCATCGGGAGCCGGCGACGCGAATCTGGTAAACGCGGTCTTCGCCCCCGGCATCAGCAGCATTTCTATACTGAATGCGCATCAGCCAACTTCTTTCAACGGAACGACCGCCAACTTCTATTTCAATCCGGCGGCGTTCACCATTCCGAGTGCGGGTTATGGCCTGCCGCGGAACTTTTTCCGCGGGCCCGGGCGCACCAATCTTGATTTGGCATTGGCCAAGACCACCGCGATTACGGAGCGCCTGCACGCTGAATTCCGCGTGGAAGCGTTCAATGTGTTCAACCACCCGGAATTCTCGAATCCGGATACGAACATCAACAGCAACACCTTTGGCGAAATCACGAGCACAGACTTCGGCACAGGTCTCAATACCTTGCACACGGAACGAATTCTGCAAGTGGCGCTGCGCCTGAGCTTCTAGCGAGCGCGCCAGACTGGTTGGAAGGCGATCGTGGCGCGCAGTCGCGCGCCGCCTATGCCAGGGGCGAATCGGTCATGCGGAAGCGAGTGCGCACGTGCTCGGAGAGCAATTCGACGGCATCCCGGTTGGCCACGGGGTTGGACTGGGCTAGATACTTCATGGCTTCGACCAGCAAGCGCTGCCCCTCGACGTAGCGAGGATCGGACGGCCGCTCGCGCCGCTTGCGGCCCAATTTGGGGAGAACCGGAATGGTGAAAACTCTGGCCATCTTGCAATTCAAAATGCAGATCTATTTTGAAAGAAGTTTAGTATACCGTCCTGACCGCGCTTTTTCAGCCGTAATCTTCGCTTTCACATACATTTAATTTTTGCATTCAATCGTGCGGCGTCATCGTCTGTGTCACAGTTTTGGCGTTGGTTTTTAGTTTGAAGGCCGAATCAGGAAGCTTTGCATTGATCCTGAAATCGGAATAATCCGCCAGGCGGTAATCGCCACCTGGCTGGAAAAGTTGCTGACGCACTGAGATGCCGCGAGCCAGGTCGATCCACAGCACGATGTGCTCGAATGTATTGCGGATCTTTGCCGACTTCGGTGTGAGATCGAGCTTGGAGGTCTCTAGATCGTTCACCTTCTCCGTACCCAGATACTTCACATCAAACGACTTCAACATGCTGTGGCCTCCCCCGCCAAATCCCAGGACCAGGAAAGCCTCAAACTCGGCGCGGTTTTTTTCCACGTCGTAGACCGTCATTTGATTGGTACGGGGTGTAAACAGCTCCAGCTTGCCGCCCGACAGCAACACATTCTTCGGATAAGGATCGGTGACCTCCACGGCCATCTGAATCTCGTCGCCCGCCTTGCGAAAATAAATCTTTCCCTTCTGCGTGTCGGTTTCCTTCACCAGGCTGGTGTACTGTTGCCAGACGAAATCGGCCTCGGTAGAGCGGAAATTCTCACTGGCCTTATCCATTTCGTCGAGCGCGTGTCCCAGGCCCTGATCATTTTGCGCTTGCCCTGCCACGGCGGCCGGCATAAGCAACAGAAGCATCAGAAAGCCGGCCGGTGCTGAAATCCTTCTCATCTCTTCTCCGAAAAAATGGATACTGGAATCCGCCGCCGGCGGCGGGACGCCTAACGAACCACCCAGACTCTGTAGCTCACCACCCGGCCAGCCTTGTCGCGCTGCGCTTCAAATTTCGTGATGCTCACTTCTCCAGAAATCGGTTCGATGATGCTCATTAACTGATCGTGAATCCCGGCGTCATCTTTTGCGGAAACGGCAGAGGCCTCGATCTGGTAAATCAATGCCCCGCCCGCATCCGGAACGACCACCACGCCAGTAGGATGCGGATTGCGCTCTACCGGTTTGTCCTTGAAATTGATCCAGTAAGGGGAAGCGAAGACAAACAAAAGGATTAGCGTCACCATCACGTCGTATTGGATGGTGCCGCGCTCGTGCGACCAGAGAATATAGCCGCGGATTGTTCGCCAGATGGCGTTCATCGGGACGATGGGAGCGCCTGCGCTGCTCGTGGCTGTCTCAGTTCTTTGCAATTCTATCGTTCCTCAGGACCCCACTAGAATGACTTTGCCGTAATTCGATCCGCCTTCATATAGGGCCGCAGCGCCTCCGGAACCACCACGCTGCCGTCAGCCTGCTGATAATTCTCCACGATGGCCAGCCAGGTGCGCCCGACGGCCAATGCGCTGCCGTTCAGCGTGTGCACGAACTCCGGTTTATTCTTGCCGTCGGGACGATAACGGATGTTCGCGCGCCGCGCCTGGAACGACTCGAAGTTGGAACAGGAGGAAATCTCGCGGAACAGTTGCTGGCCCGGCAGCCACACTTCAATATCGTAGGTCTTTGCCGACGAAAATCCCATATCTCCCGTGCATAGCGCCATCACGCGATAGTGCAGCCCCAGCGCCTGCAGCACTTCCTCTGCATCTTTGGTCAACTTCTCCAGCTGATCGTAGGAATCATCCGGCCGCGCGAACTTGACCAGTTCGACCTTCTGGAACTGATGTTGGCGGATGATGCCGCGCACGTCTTTTCCATACGATCCGGCTTCGCTGCGGAAACACGGAGTATAGGCCGTCAGCGAGATCGGCAGGCGCCCACCGTCCAGAACCTCGTCGCGATAAA
>Ga0335080_10003048_pt1 | contig 16870 bp, 13 predicted proteins | sample Lox_Sample_34_FD_206720 | JGI IMG/M metagenome (GOLD analysis project Ga0335080, IMG submission 206720) | Soil microbial communities from Loxahatchee National Wildlife Refuge, Florida, United States - Lox_Sample_3.4 | ecosystem: Environmental > Terrestrial > Soil > Wetlands | place: USA...
ACTTTGTTGAACCTTCTCCCACAGAGCTCGTGCCGTTGAGTTGGCCGCATCTAGCAGGAGCGCTTCCTGCAGGACCTTTTGCGCCTGCTCGAACCCCTGTTCATCGAATAGCCCTCGCGCTTGGAGCAGAAGCTCAGACGCGCGTGCCTTCTGCAGCTCGATCCGGATGGGCTCGATATCGAAACGAATCTCCTTCAAGGTCTGATATCGGCGCTCACGGTCTTTGCGGACCATCCTGAGGATCACCTGCTGGAGCGAGTCCGGGACGTCCGGCGCCAGTTGGGCCATCGGAGCCGGCTCCTCGAAAGTCAGCTTGTACATCAGGCTTTGCGCATCCGGCGCTTCGAATGGGTGCCTGCCGGTCAGGAACTCGTAGAAGATCACGCCGTAGGCGAAGATATCGCTCCGCGCGTCGAAATCGGCGCTGGCGAGCTGCTCCGGCGCCATGTAGCGCAGCGTCCCGACCAAGTAACCCTGCTGGGTCAGTCTCGTGGCGTCCGGGGTGCGAGTCAGCCGTGCTATCCCGAAATCCATGATTTTCACGGTCCTGTCAGGCAGCACCATGATGTTGGCCGGCTTCATGTCGCGATGAATCACGCCGCTGCTGTGCGCGTATTGGAGCCCGTCCGCAACCTGTGACATGATGTTGCACTTCTCAAGCACGGTCAGGGGCCGGCGTGATGCAATCACGTGATGGAGGTCTTCTCCCTCCAGGTATTCCATTGCAAGAAACGGCACGTCCTGATGCGTGCCGTATTCGTAAACCGTAACAATGCTGTTGTGCCGTAGGTTTCCGGCAACCTTGGCCTCGTTCCGGAACCGCATCAGCATATCGGTGCTAACGTCCGTCAACACCTTGAGGGCTACGGGCCGACCCACAGTTGGGTCGTAGGCACGGTAGACACGCCCGAATCCGCCACGGCCCAGCTCGCCCTGAACCTGGTATCTGCCGATCTGTTTCGGGTGGTTTTCCGACATGACTTGCCGGTGCTGACTCCGCTATCACGAGCGACTCCGCATCTGAGCGCACGGAACCTCTCGACTATACCTGCGCGACTGAGTGGGCCAGGATGTGGTCCGGCGTCATTCACAGGTGTAAGCTTTCCCGTGGATCGCCTGCGAGCGTGAGGCATCGCACGCTACCGCTGCGCCCGTGCTGCAGCGACCTCGCCGGATTCCGCAATCTTCAGTGAGACGCTGCCGGCGCCGGCGGATCGACCGAAAGGCGGCGTTCCAAAATGCCGTCGGGCGCCCGCGGACTAAGCGGACCAGCCGCAGCCGTTGTCAACCGGCATCGTAACTTGAAAAGGAGAATAGTGTGGCAGTAAATGCATATCTGTTTATTGACGGCGTCGAAGGCCCCAGCACTAGTAAACCGAACCACATCGACGTCCTGTCGTTCAGCTGGGGCGTGCGCCAGACATCAACTTACGGCCCCGGCCAGTCCGGCAAGGAAGCCAAGGCCGGGCGCGCCGATTTTTCCGAACTGACTATTACAAAGGTCCTGGACAAGACGACCCCCTTCCTTTGTGACCACTGCGCGTCCGGAGACATCCTCGACGAGGTCTACATTCTTTACGACAAGCCCGTTGGCGACAAACAGGACGACTACTTCCGGGTATACCTGAAGGACGCTCTCATCACGAACTTGCAGCTCTCCGGCAGTAACGAAAACCCAACCGAATCGGTGAGCTTCGCCTTCCAGGCCGTCGAGATCGCCTATCGCCCCGAGAAGGACGACGGATCGCTCGATGGCGCCATTCCGAAAGGCTACGATCTGGAGACGCTCACGCCCGGCTTCGCGGCTCCCAACGCGCTCGGCGCGTAATCTCGCGGTCCTCGACTGCGGATGAACAGAACAGGCGGCGGAGGCCGAACCTTCGGCTTGGTCTCCGCCGCAAACAGAATTCGGAAAACATGTAGCGGCTAACAATGGCTGGTGTATATGGCAAAAGAAAGTACGCAGCATAAATTGGATCGGGTTCGCCCGCCGAGGGTCCAGATCACATACGACGTGGAAGTCGGCGGCGCTATTGAGCTCAAGGAGCTTCCTTTTGTGGTCGGTGTCCTCGCGGACTTTACCGGCCAGCCGGCGAAGTCCTTGCCTAAGCTCAAAGAGCGGAAGTTCGTGGAAATCAATCCGGACAACTTCGACTCCGTCCTGGACAGCATGAAGCCGCACCTTGCTTTCCAGGTTGAGAACAAACTCAGCGAAGAACCGGATGCACCGGGTCTCAAGGTCGACCTCCAGTTCAAAAGTATGGACGACTTTGAGCCGCAGAACATCGCGCGCCAGGTGAAGCCCCTGAAAGAACTTCTCGAATTGCGGACTCGTCTTTCCGACCTGCGCGGGAGTCTACAAGGCAACGACAAGCTGGAAGAGTTGCTGCTCGAGGCCGTCGGGAATACTGAAAACCGCGCGCGGCTCAAAGATGAGTTGGCCAGAGATGGCGAGGAGGGAAATAATGGCTAGTCCAAGCAGCACTCAAAACTTGCCTGATTCCGGACAGGCTCAAGAGAAGAGCCTGCTCGAACAGATCGTGGACGAGGTTCACTCCGGGCCTGAACTGGCGGCGCATCTTAGCCCAGCCGAGATCGAGGCGACGAAAGCCGTTCGCCAGCAGGCCCGCAGGCGAGGAAAGGATTTGATCAAGGAATTCATCGCCCAGGTGCTCGACGGCACGATAACGGTCGCCAGGGATGCCGAGATGATGATCAACGCACGGATCGCACAGATCGATCACCTCGTCTCTCTGCAACTCAATGAGATCATGCATCATCCCGCTCTCCAGAAACTGGAGGGCACCTGGCGCGGTCTTCGATATCTGATGGACCAGAGCGAAACCGGCACCATGCTGAAGATCAAGATCCTGAATTGCAGCAAGAAAGAGCTGCTGAAAGACTTACAGCGCGCCCCGGAGTTTGATCAGAGCGCGATCTTCAAGAAGGTCTATGAAGAGGAGTACGGCGTGTTCGGCGGATCGCCGTTCGGTGCCTTAGTTGGCGACTACGAGTTCGGCAGGCATCCGGAAGACATCGAGCTGTTGGATCAGGTCTCGCATGTGGCCGCGGCCGCGCACGCACCGTTCGTGGCCGGAACCGCGCCCGACATGCTGAACCTGCCTGACTGGAGAACCCTGGACGCCCCGCGTGATTTGGCAAAGGTCTTCGACACGACAGAGTACGCCAAGTGGAAGAGCTTCCGGCAGTCGGAAGATGCCCGCTACGTTGCCCTCTGCCTGCCGCGAGTGCTGGGACGCCTGCCTTACGGCAGAAATAGCAAGCCGATCGAAGACTTCAACTATGAAGAGCACGTAGATGGCAGCGATCACGGAAAATACCTTTGGATGAACGCGGCGTTTGCGCTGGCCGCCCGAATGACCAAGTCGTTCTCGTCGTTCGGAATGTGCGTTGCCATGCGGGGCGTCGAAGGCGGCGGCCTGGTGCAGGACCTGCCAGTCCACAACTATTACACCGACGCCGGCGATGTGACCATGAAGTGTCCCACGGAAGTTCCGATCACCGACCGCCGGGAAAAAGAGCTCGCTGACCTCGGATTCGCTCCTTTGGTTCATTGTAAGGACACGGATTATGCCGCCTTTTTCAGTGTGCAGTCCGCCCAAAAACCCAAAGTCTACGATGTCGATGCTGCCAACGCCAATGCGCGCCTGTCGACCCAGATTCCTTACCTCATGGCGTGCTCCCGCTTCGCGCACTATCTGAAGGCCATGATGCGCGACAAGATCGGCAGTTTCATGTCGCGAACCGAAGCCGAGCAATTCCTGAATCGTTGGATCACGCGGTATGTCGTCCCGGACGACACGGCGTCCATGGAAGCGAAAGCCAGAGCGCCCTTGCGCGAGGCCCGCATCGATGTCTCCGAAATTCCCGGCAAACCTGGCGCGTACCGCGCTGTCGCGTTCTTGAGGCCGCACTTCCAGTTGGAAGAGTTAACTGTCTCACTGAGACTCGTAGCCGACCTGCCGGCACCCGCAAAGTAGGCCAAAACCTGGAGCGACGATGCCGTTGCGCGATGACATCCTTGAGCCCATCCCCGGAGATAACCCGAGCGGCGAAAGTCTGCGCCTGCGCCCGATTTTCGACAAGATCCGGGAGGCTCGGCGCGAGGACGATTCACTTGCGCAAGGCGCCTGGCAGCGGGAACGCAAAGTTGCCGATCATGCCTTGGCGGTTCGGTTGATTCAGCAGGCCCTTGCTACTGAAAGTAAGGACCTGCAACTGGCTGCCTGGTTATGCGAGGCGTCGCTGAAAAGCGAGGGGCTTCGTGGCCTCGAGAGCGCGATAAGTCTGTGCCGGTCCCTCCTGGAACACTTTTGGGATACGCTCCATCCCGAGATTGACGATGGCGACCCGGAGGATCGGCTGGCCCCGCTCGAATGGCTTGCGTCGAAACTGCTCATTCCTATTAAGAGCGTGCCGCTGAGCCGCGAAGGCTACAACTTCTTCCAGTACACGGACTCCAGAACCGTCGAATATGAAGAGTCGGCCAAGTCGAAGGACCAAAAGACCGCCCGCGACAAGGCTCTCAGGGACGGAAAGCTCGCCCCGGAGGTTTTCGACAAGTCGTTCGCTGACACGCCGAAAGCGTTTTACGCCGACCTCGAAAAACAGTTGGACGGTGTCTTGGAAGCCGTACAAATGCTGGATGAGACATGCGTGGCGAGGTTCGGCGCCCAGTCTGCCCCTTCGTTTACCAAGTTGCGAGAGACCTTGCAGGATGTCCGGCGCCTGGCCCACCAGTTTCTGCAAAAAAAGCGAGAGGTAGAGCCGGATCCCGTCGAACCACCCCTGGCGGTACCGGTGCAGCCGGAGGCGCCGCAGCCGATCTGGCCGGCTACGGTTGTGGCTGGCCCGGGCCTTATTTCTGGGGAGGTGACGTTTCCGCGGCCGCTTACCGAGCCAGTCGATCAGCAGGAAGCGATCGCTGCCATCACGCGCGCTGCAGCGGTTCTTCGCCGGCAGGATCCGCTGAATCCCGCACCCTACCTTCTCCTGCGAGGATTGCGGTGGGGTGAACTTCGCGGCACGCGCGACCTTGGCGCCCTGGAGGCGCCTCCCGGAGAACTGCGTCGCCAGGTCAAGCGCCTCGCCCTCGATAATCGGTGGCGAGATCTGCTGGACCTGGCCGAGAACGTCATGGCGCTGCCCTGCAGTCGTGCGTGGCTTGACTTGCAGCGGTTTGTCATTGAAGCATGTGTTGCACTCGGTGAAGAATACAACGACATCGCAGTCGCCATTCGCTCGGAACTCCGCGCGCTCTTACGCGACTTGCCCCAACTGATTGACGCCAGCCTCAATGACGATACGCCAGCGGCCAACACGGAAACGCGGACCTGGCTTGTGGAGTTGACAAGGGAACCTGCTCAGCAGTCCTTGGCGTCGAATGAGCAGTGGACGCCGGAGAGGGAAAGCCCACAATCTCCGGGTTGGCGCAAGAATTTCATCGACCCCCACGTGCGTGCCCTCGAGGCGATCCATGCTGGCCAGGCGCTTGCCGCGATTCAGATCATGCAGCACGAAATCGGGCGTCAATCCAGCGGCAGGGGCCGGTTTCGGCGCAAGTTGCAGCTTGCCCGCCTGTGTCTCTCCGCTGGCAAGGACGCAGTCGCACAGCCTCTCCTGGATGACATCGCCGCCGAAATCGAATATCACAAACTCGACGACTGGGAGGAGCGGGAGATGGTGGCAGGCGCCCTCGCATTCGTATTGCAGAGCAGCAAGAAGATCCAGGCCGATGCGAAAGCCAAACAGGCGATCTTCGAGCGCGTCTGCCGGCTCGATCCAGCCCAGGCACTGTCGGTGTGATGTCCATGTCACGAAATGATCTTCAGTCCGCGGTAACACTCTCTGTTTTCGATCGGCTGATCGATTATGAACCGCGGAACTCCAGGGAAACCGCGCCTCGGCACAGCCAGTCGGTCCGCCAACTCAAAGAAGCGATCCGACGCGACCTGGAATGGCTGCTGAACACCAGACTGATTGCTGTTCCTCCGAGCACCCGGCTGCGTGAGTTGAATCGTTCAGTTTATATGTACGGGTTGCCAGATTTCAGCGCCTACTCTCTGTCCAACCCGGAAGACCAGAACCGGTTGATTCGACACCTGCAGACTGTGGTCAAGATGTTTGAACCCCGCCTCGCTCGAGTCAAAGTCGTGCCGCTGGAGATCTCCGGCGCGAATACCAGAATCCTCCGTTTCCGCATCGATGCGCTCCTCCTCATGGCGCCCGCACCAGAACACATTTCGTTTGATACCACGCTACAACTCACCAGCGGCGAATACGAGGTGGCCAGTGCGGGATGAGTTATTGCTGAATTACGAAAACGAGCTCTCCTACCTTCGTCAAATGGGAGCTCAGTTTGCCGAGAAGTACCCGAAAGTGGCTGCGCGCTTGCGGTTGGAGTCCTCGAAGGAGACGGAAGATCCCCACGTCGAAAGACTGATAGAGGCATTCGCCTTTCTTGCGGCGCGGATACATCTCAAGCTCGATGATGATTTCCCGGAAATCACCGAAGCCCTGCTCAATATCGTTTATCCGCACTTTGTCCGGCCTATCCCCTCCATGGCGATCGCGGATTTTCAGGTCGACAGCGAGAACGGCAAGCTCACCACGGGTCTCAAGATCGAGCGCGACACGACGCTTTACTCGCGGCCGGTGGCCGGCGTCCCGTGTAAGTTCCGCACGTGTTACGACACGGTGCTTTGGCCAATATCTGTCGAGGCCGCCGAATGGAAATCCCCAGACCTCCTCAGGCCGGCGGTTCCGGCATCTGACGCGACATGCGCGCTTCGACTGGAATTGCATTCAGCGCCCGGCGCGCCGCTACCCGGCTTGGAAATAGACCGCCTCCGCTTTCACCTGTGCGGGGTCAGCAATGTCGTGCACACGCTGTACGAGTTGCTTTGTTCCAGGCTGGCACGTATCGTCGTTCGCGATCCGTCCAATCCCCGGATCAAGGAAACCACGATACCGGCGGCAGCCTTGCGTCCGGTCGGGTTCGAGGAAGATGAGGGCATGCTGCCGTATCATCGCCGGTCATTCCTGGGATACCGTCTGCTGCAGGAATTTTTCGCGTTTCCCGCCAAGTTCCTGTTTGTCGAAGTGGCGGGCCTGGAGAAGATATGGCGTGAAGGCTTCCGCAACACAGCCGAAATCATCTTCCTGTTCTCCGGAAACGTCGATGAAGATCAACGCCACCGGATGGAGATCGGCATAACTCCCAGCGTGTTCCGCTTCGGCGCGGTCCCGATCGTCAATCTGTTTTCGCAGACCGCGGAGCCGATCCGGCTGGACCAATATCAGCACGAGTACGAGATCGTTCCCGATATCCGAAGGCCTGGCGCGGTAGAGGTCTTCTCGGTCGACGACGTCCGAACCACCGATTCCACCACTCGGCAGATCGTCACTTATCGTCCTTTTCATTCCAGCCGGCACGCACATAGCACGGGACGCAATGAGTGGTTCTGGATCGCGAATCGGCGAGCCTCAAGCCGTTTGGACGATGACGCCTCGAACGTGTACCTGTCGCTGGTGGACCGCGCTGCGCGCCCCGTGGCGCCGGATAAAGACACTCTCCACGTAAACACAACCTGCACGAATCGCAATTTGCCTTCCCAACTGCCATTTGGCAACAAAGATGGCGATTTCGAGCTCGAAAGTAGCGCGCCGGTCAAACGGATCGTATCGCTGACCGAACCGACTAAGCCGGTTCGCCCACCGGTGGCGCGTTTGGCACTCTGGCATCTGATATCGCACTTATCGCTGAACTATCTATCCCTGGTGGATAGTGGTCGCGGCGCGCTGCAGCAGGTATTGCGTCTCTATGACTTCAGTCAAACGCCATTTGCCGAGAGAATGATTCAAGGGATTGCGGGTGTGACCAGCCGCCCCCACTTCGCGCCGGTGATGTCGGACAACAACATTGTCTTCGCGCGCGGGACGCGAGTTGAGTTGGAACTGGATGAGGACCATTTCGTGGGTGGGGGCATCTACCTGTTTGCCAGTGTTATAGAGCGCTTCCTGGGACTGTATGTCACGCTGAACAGCTTTAGCCAGCTGGTTGCGAAGACCAAACGGCGGAAAGGAGAGGTTCTGCGAATATGGCCGCCGCGTGCGGGACGGAAGATCCTGGTCTGACGTCGATTGAGGCACACGGGCCCGGCGCGCTGGAGCGGTTGCTGCAGGAGCATCCGGGTCGGTTTGATTTCTTCCAGGCGGTGCGTCTGTTGCTTCGGCAGGCACCTGGCCGGAGGCCCGTGGGCCACTTCATCAATCCCGGCAACGAGGCCGTCCGCTTCGCAGTGGAGCCATCAATTGCGTTTCCGCCTAATAATATCGATGAGATCCGTTGGGAGAACGGCACGGCATGCCTTACAGTCACCTTCATGGGGCTCACTGGTCCGGCGGGCGTGCTCCCGCGCTGCTATTCGGCATTTTTGGTCGCCCGCACTCGCGAAAGAGACCGTACCCTGGCGGACTTTCTCGATCTGTTCAATCACCGCCTGATTTCGCTGTTCTACCGCGCATGGGAGAAATATCGGTTCGGAGTTTGTTACGAGCGCGAGGGATCCGATAGATTATCGAAGTACCTGGCGTGTCTCATCGGTCTGGGTACAGACGGTCTCGCAAGTCGCCTCGGTATTCCCGACGAGCGGCTTCTGTACTACTCCGGACTTCTGTCGCTGGGAACTCGCTCTGCCGCGTCGCTGAAGCAACTGTTGGAGGACCACTTCGATGTGCCTGTGGAGATAGAGCAGTTCGTTGGTGTCTGGCGTCCGCTCGACACCAGCGATCAATGCATGCTTAACGGAGGCGAATCTTATTCCGAGCAACTGGGTGTAGCTGCGGTGACCGGGGATGAGGTTTGGGACCAGCAGTCGCGAATTCGACTCAAAATCGGACCGCTGAGCGAGGAGCAATACCTGAGTTTTCTGCCTACCGGAAGCGCTTGGGAGCCGCTTTGCGAATTAACTCGGTTCTTCTGCGGTCCCGGCCTCGAAGTCGAAGCGCAACTCATACTTGCGCAGAAGGAAGTGCCGCGCTGCGACCTGGGAGACGAGGGACACGCAGGTCCGCGGCTGGGTTGGTTCACGTGGATCCGGTCGGATGCCCGCTTCGACCGGTCGCCCGGAGACACCGTGCTGTTACTCGCGTAAAGAGAGGATTTGGGGGAGAACCGCTTGCCTGCCGCACAAATTGACCGCCCGTTCCGTATCAGGACACCGCTCGGGGAGGATGCAATACTGCTCGACGGCTTCGATGGCTACGAGCGCCTCTCCCAGCCCTTCCGTTTCGTCCTGAGGCTCCTCTCGCCGGACCCCAATATCGACATGCAAGCCCTCCTGACCAAACCGGCCGTTGTGTCCTTCAAGATGACGGACGAATCAGAGCGTCATATACACGGACACTTCAGCCGCATCAGGCTGCTGGAATACGGTGGGGACGGCATGGCCGGATACGAAGCGGAGATGGTGCCGTGGCTGTGGTTCCTCAATCACTTCTCCGATTGCCGGATCTTCCAGAACAAGACGGTTCCCGACATCATCGAGCAGGTATTCAACGGCCGTGGCTTCTCCGATTACCAGCTCAAACTGCAAGGCTCGTTCCCAGAACGAGAGTACGTGGTCCAATACCGGGAGACTGATTTCAATTTTGTTTCACGGCTGCTCGAGGATGAAGGCATTTTCTACTATTTTGAGCAGAGCCGGGACAGACATACGCTGGTATTGGTGAACGACCCCTCCGCAGTTGTTCCCTGCCCGAATAAAGCACACGCGCGATACCTGGCAGCGACAGGATCAAACCAGCCCGAAGAGACGGTCGTCAGTCTGGAAACTGAGTTCAGAATCCACACCGGCACAGCCTCCCTAACCGACTACGACTTTGAAAAGCCCGGGACGAATCTCTACACAACGCTGGCGGGCGGCTTGCCGGGTGAGGACTATGATTGGCCCGGCAAGTACAATACCAAGGATAATGGCGCCCGCTACGCACGAATACGCCTGGAAGAACGGGAAGTGGCCCTCACGACGGCACGGGGCGCGAGTAACTGCATGGGCTTCGAGTGCGGTTATAAGTTTACGCTCACAGACCACTTCCGCGACAGCGCCAATACCGCCTATACCCTGACCGCGCTCGAACACCATGGGCGCAATACAAGCTACCGCGCCGGCCATCAGGATCCGTTCGAGTACGCGAATCGCTTTGAGGCCATTCCCAACTCAGTGCCATACCGGCCTCCGCGCCTCGCGCGCAAACCGGCGATTCACGGCTCCCAAACTGCCGTGGTGGTCGGAAAGGCCGGCGAAGAAATCTGGACCGACAAGTACGGCCGTGTGAAGGTGCAATTCTTCTGGGACCGGCAGGGCAGGTGCGACGACAACAGCTCCTGCTGGATCCGGGTTGCGCAGGGATGGGCCGGCAAGGGTTGGGGAATGATCCACATTCCGCGCATCGGCCAGGAAGTGATCGTGACTTTCCTTGAAGGGGACCCGGATCGACCCATCATCTCCGGCTCCGTGTACAACGCGGATCATCAGGCACCCTACGCGCTTCCGGACGAGCAAACCAAGAGCGCCCTGAAATCCATGAGCTCGAAAGGCGGCAGCGGATTCAACGAGATCCGGTTCGAGGACAAAAAAGGCGGTGAACAGGTATTTGTTCACGCCGAAAAAGATATTGATGTTCGCGTCAAGAACGATCGCAGGGAATGGATCGGTCATGACCGGCACCTGGTGGTCAACAGGGACAAGGTGGAGCAGATTGCCCGCGACAGTCACGGTGAGGTCGCGCGCGACCGCATCCAGAAGATCGGTCGCGACCTCCATCTCGAGATCGCGGGCAAGGCTGCTGTCCAGATCGCGGGCTCCAGTTCGCTCAGAGTCACTGGTGATGTGATCGAGAACTTTCAGGGGAACCACAGCAGCGAGGTATCGCAGAACCTGTATCTGAAGGCGATGCAACTCGTCCTCGAAGCGTCGACAGGAATCACTCTTAAGGTCGGCAGTAATTTCATCACGATCGATCCTTCCGGGGTCGCGATTTCCGGTATGCCCGCGGTTCTGATTAACAGCGGCGGCGCCGCTCTCACCGGATCACTGGGCGCCCTGGTGTCTCCCCTGCCGCCGCTCGAGGCCGCCCTCGCGGACAATGCCGGTCCCGGAGCGATGCAGGCAAAATCCAGCTCCCAAACTTCCCCCGCCAGGATGTCCACTTTGGGCGTGCTCCCCGATGCGCCCACGCACCATCCCCACTCCCCGGAAAACAAAAACAAGAAGCATTGGATTGAAATCGAATTGCTCGATGAAGATGGCAATCCCGTTCCCGGAGAGCCTTACCGTATCACTCTTCCGGATGGAGCCACGATCGCAAGTGGAACGCTGGATCATAAGGGCTGGGCACGGGTGGACCACATCGACCCGGGGACGTGCCAGGTCACATTCCCGAACTTGGACAAGGACGCGTGGCGACCGCAATAGAGCGTGATTTATGGCAGGATCGGGGAACATCGTCGCCAGCCCGAGCCGTGGCAGTCCGGTTTTGCACCGCAGTGCGTGATCAGAACTGATTCCAGGGCACCACAAGCCGTAGCAGGCGCGGGAAACGCGGTTACCTCCTACAGTACATTGGAGGATACCGGGCGGAGAGTACGAGCGGCATCTGGCCGAAAGAGGACTAAGCGCATTACGGAACGTTGACCGTGAATTCTCCGGGCGACGCAATCTGGATGACACCGCCCCAGAGGCACATCAGCTTGGAAATGTTATCCAGGGACGGAGTGCTGCCCAGCATCACGGTCGGGGCGCCAGTGATCCACGGTGCGGGTGTATTTGGAATGCATGGCATCGGCGTGAGCGCTCCCATCGCGGCGGATGTTGCCGCTGCCACACTCGGGTTCGCAAGCGATGTACACATCCCGAATGGCATGATATTTACGAGCGGGACGTGGTCCATGATGTTCGCATCTGGTACCTGGTTTGTGTAGGTGCGATTTGTCGGTAGCACCACCAACGAGCTGGGAGCCATTCCAAAGGTGCACTGCATCACGGCTCCCATGCAGACTTGCATTGCCATTTCCAAGCGCCTCACGTGAAACCTGCGGAGTCGCACGGCTGTCTTGACGCCATAAGAACTCATGTTTACACCTGTAGGTACTGACATAAGTAATTTGCGCACGTATAAAAGAGAAGCAGCCCGCCCGAACGGGCGCGTCTACGCAGAATACGGTATTACCCATGCCCAGCATGGCGGAACAGGTAGGAAAGTAGTGGAAATTACCAAGCTGTTACAACGATTACAGGGTGGTGACCGGGATGCGATGAATCTTATCATCCCGCTCGTTTATGATGAGTTAAAAAAATTGGCCAGGTCGCACTTGCGCCGTGAACTCAATCCGATGCCGTTGCAGACCACCGTCTTGGTGCACGAGGCATTTCTGAAGCTGGCAGGAAGTCGTCATCCCTCGTACGAGAATCGGGCCCATTTTTTCGGAATCGCCTCCCGGCTCATGCGCCAGGTCCTGGTGGATTCGGCGCGCGCGCGTTCCGCCGAAAAGCGCGGAGCCGCGAAAGAAATAGCCGTTCCGGAATTGCCTGATTGGGGGCCGCCGTTGAATCAGCAGCTTTTGGCTATGGAGGACGCGTTGCTGCGGCTGGAAGAAACAGATACGGTAAAAGCGCAGCTCATTGAAATGCGGTTCTTCGGTGGTATGACCGCGGAAGAGTGCTCGATCGCTCTCTCCATTCCGGTGCACGTGGTGCGCCGCGAGCTACGTCTCGCCCAAGCATGGCTTCGCCGAGAGATGATCGGTGAAGACCCGGCCGCGGCGTAGCTCTGCGGCAGATTCGTGAGTCCTCCCTTCAGATTTTCGCCGGCCCGATGACTGCGCTCACTTCGGATATCGAGCTTGCCGGAAAGCCGCCCTTTCGCGCGTGTTCCAGAATGAGTGCTTCATTCGGTGCGACGTAGAGGCAATAGATCTTATTCCCGGTGACGTAGCTCTGAATCCACTCGATCTCCGGGCCCAGTTCCCTGAGAACCGAGCAGGATCTCTGAGCCAGCGCACTCAGATCTCCCGTATTCAGACTACCCGCATTTGGTACTTCCCTCTCGATCAGGTATTTTGGCATGTTCCTGCCTCCCATTCGGTTCTTTACCGCCGTACTATCATTCGAACTTGCGCAAGGCCCTGAGTAAATCACCGAGAACTATGTAGGTAACATCGGTAAATTTGTTCCAACCGTCTGCCGTACCACTCTGAGGCCGAATACAATCTGATTGCGGCATTCCTCTTATTGCTTCACGGTAGGAATTTCCAAAGTGAGTCCCGAGATTGAAAAGTTGTTGGAGGCGACTACGCGCATACCTCCAGAGATGCGGCCGGAAGTTCTGGAGCGGGAGTGTTCCGACCCGGCGGTGCGCGCCGAAGCCGCGGCGCTGCTGCAATACTCCGAAGAGGCGGAATCGTACTTCGACAACGTCATTCAGGGTGTGGCCACATGTCTGCTGACGCGGCTGGAGCCGGCGCCGGGCGACGTGATTGGCAGCTACCGCATCATCCGGCGGATCGGGCAGGGCGGCATGGGAAGCGTGTACCTGGCGGAGCGTGCCGACGGGGAGCTCGAGCAGAAAGTAGCCATCAAGGTGCTGCGCGCGGATACGCATCGGGCGGGATGGCGGGAGCGGTTTCTGCGGGAGCGGCAACTGCTGGCCTCGCTGCATCACCCGTGGGTGGTTCAGGTGCTGGACGCGGGGCACACCGGGGACGGGCGGCCGTATCTGGTGATGGAGCATGTCGATGGGATGCCGATCGACCGTTACGCGGCAGGGATCGGGATGCGGGAGCGGTTGAAGCTGTTTGTGCGGGTGTGCGAAGGGGTATCGTATGCGCACCGGCAGTTGATCATCCATCGGGATCTGAAGCCGTCGAACATACTGGTGGACGGGAGGGGGCAGCCGAAGCTCTTGGATTTTGGGATTGCGAAGCTGTTGGACGAAACCGGCGAAGTGACGCAGATGGCGGATCAGTTGCTGACGCCGAACTACGCCAGTCCGGAGCAGATGCGTGGGGAGGCGCAGAGCACGGCGACGGACGTGTACTCGTTGGGGGCGGTACTGTACAAGCTGCTGACGGGGGTGGCGCCGCGGGAGGGAGCGGGGCGGAGTGGGAACGGGGAAGTGACGCCGCCGGGGCAGGTGAATGCGCAGGTGCCGGTGGATCTGAACTACGTGGTAGCGAAGGCACTGCGGCCGGAGGCGGAGGAGCGGTACGGGAGTGTGGAGGAGTTTGCGGGGGATATCAGGGCGGTGCTGGAGCGGAGGCCGGTGGCGGCGCGGAACGGGGATGTGTGGTACCGGGTACGGCGGCAGTTGAGGCGGTGGTGGATGCCGGCGGCGGCAGGGGTGGTGGTATTGGCGAGCCTGACGGCGGGGTTGTGGGTAGCGAATCGGGAGCGGCGGATTGCGGAGCGGCGGTTCACCGACGTGCGCCAACTCGCCAACAAGCTCTTTGACATCGAGTACGAGATTCGCAAGCTCGCCGGAGGCACCAAGACCAGCGAGTTCATTGTCGACACCTCTCTCGAGTACCTTCGGCGCCTCGCCGGAGACGTACATGAGGACCCCACGCTCGGTCTGGAACTGGCCACTGCCTACATGCGCGTGGCTCGCGTGCAAGGCGTGCCCACCGCGCGCAACCTCGGGCAGATGGATCGGGCGGAGGAGAACCTCAGGCGGGCTGAGGAATACCTGCAATCCGTGCTGAAACAGCAGCCGGCGAACCGGTCGGCACTCTTCCGCTCGGCTCAGGTCACTCATGATCGGATGCTCCTTGCCCGGTATAACGGACACTTCGATGTGGCGCTGAATCTGGCAAGCACGTCGGCGCGCTGGCTGGAGAAGTTCCAGGCGAAGGCGGGCGACAAGGCCGATGCATCGCCGATCCTGAGCACGTACTTGAACGTTGCCGATCAATTCGCGCGGGCGGAGCGTTTCGACGAGGCGCTGCGCCTTTGCCGCCGCGCCGGCGATTTCATCGGCGTCACCGGCCGCCAGGATTACCTGCCTGATTTCCTGTGGATCGCGGCCGATATCCATCGCGGCCAGGGTGAGCTTGACCAGGCATTGAAAGATCTTGACGAGGCCGTGCGGCTGACGGATCCCGGAGCCTCCGCCGAGCTGTGGCGAACCATGAACTTTTCTCTGGGACTGATCCTGAAGGGTGAGCTTCTCGGCGAACCGAACTCGCTCAATCTCGGGCGGCCTGCTGAAGCGGTCGACTGCCTGAACCATGCCTTCAGGCTGGCCGACGACCTGGCCCACCGCGATCCCGACGACCAGATGTCGCGGAGCCGCGTGGCAAATGCGGGAATCGCACTTGCCGGCATTTTGACTGCTTCGAATCCGTCGCAGGCGCTGCGCGTATACGACCACGTGCTCCGCCATCTCGGCCAGATTCAAAACAACTCGAGCTTCCGGCGTTTCGAAGTCAGCGTGCTTGCGGGTTCCAGCTACGCCTTGCGTAAGCTCGACCGTGCCGGCGAAGCGAAACAACGTCTGGACAAGGCCTTCGAAATCCTCGGCCAGCTCAATCTCTACCCAGGGAAGAGATTCCAGCTCGGTTCGGAGGTGGAAGAGTCGTTGCGCGCGCTTGCCGACTATGAAAGCGGAGCCGCAAATCTCCAGCGAGCTGTGCAACTCTATACGGAACTGCTCGTGAACGCGCAGCCCGCAAAGTCAAGCCCGGAAACCAGCCTGACTGACGCGATTCGACAGTCTACCATCTACCGCGGAGCCGCACTGGTGAATCGCCGCGCGGGAAAGCCTGAAGCTGCGGCCGGGTTGGAGAACCGCGACCGCGTTCTATGGCTGCATTGGGACCGCACACTTCCGAATCGCGCCTTCGTCCGCCATCATCTCGGTCTTGACTCAGGGAAGTTCTGGATGGTTAATTAATCTTCCCGCGTAAAGAAAATAACAGTAGGCCGAACCGGTGTCCGGTATGATAGACCCTCAGGAGCTCTGGCAGAAGTAACCTCCAGAGACTAACCCCTAAAATGGCAGATTGTCAGGTTACCCCGGGCCAGAGTGTGTCTGGCCACGCAGTTCCCTCGTTTGGGGCGATTACGGGCCTTCTTCTTCGTGTCAATCGAGGTGACCGCGGAGCTTTCGATCATCTCGTTCCACTCGTCTACCACGAACTGCGCCGCCTTGCCAGTGCGTATCTAAGACGCGAATCCCCGAATCACACTCTGGAACCTACTGCGCTGATCCATGAGGCCTATTTGCGGTTGGTCGGCAGCGGCAGCGACTATCAGTGCAGCAAGCACTTCTTCGGAATAGCCGCGAGAGTGATGCGGCAGATTCTTGTGGATCACGCGCGCGCCCGGCAGGCGGCCAAGCGCGGCGCTGCCCTCACCGTCGCGCTTGATTCTCGCACCGACTTCGCCCCGGAGCGCGACCGGATGCTTCTCTCTCTGGATGACGCACTGAGCGCCCTCGCCCGGAACGACGAACGAAAGGCGCGCCTGGTGGAGCTGCGATTCTTTGGTGGAATGACGGCGGAGGAAATCGCGAGCCTGGTTTCCTTGCCGGTTCACGTCGTGCGCCGTGAGCTGCGAATCGCCCAAGTCCAGCTCCGGCAGGAAATGGAGCCATGAGTCCCGAGATTGAAAAGTTGTTGGAGGCGACTACGCGCATACCTCCAGAGATGCGGCCGGAAGTTCTGGAGCGGGAGTGTTCCGACCCGGCGTTGCGCGCCGAAGCCGCGGCGCTGCTGCAATACTCCGAAGAGGCGGAATCGTACTTCGACAACGTCATTCAGGGTGTGGCCACATGTCTGCTGACGCGGCTG
>Ga0335080_10003051_pt1 | contig 16859 bp, 14 predicted proteins | sample Lox_Sample_34_FD_206720 | JGI IMG/M metagenome (GOLD analysis project Ga0335080, IMG submission 206720) | Soil microbial communities from Loxahatchee National Wildlife Refuge, Florida, United States - Lox_Sample_3.4 | ecosystem: Environmental > Terrestrial > Soil > Wetlands | place: USA...
CCTGGAGCGCTCCGGGAAAGCGGTACATGCCCAGCACCGCGACTTTCCTACCCAGGGTTTCGCCGACTTCGCGCACCGTGTCCGGGCAGGCGGCGTACACGCGGATGTGTGAGATCCGGTCGCCGTCGGTCTCGAAGCGCATGAGCGAGCCGACCGCGAGCTCGCCGCCGCGCGGGTAGGACACGAGCACGATCGGCTCGCCTTCGAGCTCGGCGGTCTCCCAGACCGCGTCGACGGGCTTCCCATCGAACGGGCTCACGAAGTTGTGGTGCAGCCAGCCGTGCTTGCGGCCGATCACCTCGCGGCTCACCTCGAAGTCGATGCCGGGCATTTCGACCGAGGCGCCGTCGAGCAGTAACTCGAGCAGCGCCGGCAAGTCACGCGCGTTGTAGCGCTCCACGAACCGGTCCAGCACGGCGCGCGCCGGCACCCGCCGCGGCGCGGCGATCGTGCGCTCGTCGCGCAGCCGCGAACGGCCGCGGTGCAGCGCCGCCTTCACCGCGCCCACGCTCGTGGCCAGCACGTGCGCGATCTCCTCGAGCGTCATGTCGAAGGTCTCCTTCAACAGCACCGCCGCGCGCTCGTGGGGCGCGAGCTGCAAGAGCGCCGCGCCCGCGTCGCGCACGACCATGCCGCTCTCCGGTGACGCCGTCGGCGCAGGCTCCAGCGGCTCGGCGCGCTCGACGACTCGCCGGTGCCGCAGCTGACTCAGCCACAGGTTCGAGGCGATGCGCAGCACGTAGCCGCGCGGGTTCGCGATCCGGTGGCTCGTTGCGCCGAGCTTCGCGAAGCCCTTCTCCAGGGCGTCCTGCACCAGGTCCTCGGCATCCCAGACGTTCCCCGTCAGTGCCCGGCAGTAGCGGAAGAGCGCCGGACGCAGGTCGTCCAGGCTGCTCAGGTAGCGGTTCCACGACTCGAACGTGGCGTCCAGCAGTGTCTCGTCGAGCTCTTTCTCGGACATCGCGCCCTCCTGGAGGGATGTCGCGCGAACCCGACCCCAGGATACGTGGTCAGCCGAAGTGAGAGCGCAAGAACCCGCCGATGCGCGCGATCGCCTCGCGGCCCTCCTCCAGCTCGCTCGCGAAGAGCTGCCAGACGTGCAGCATGCCGGGCCAGACCTCGAGCTCGACTTTCACTCCAGCGCGCAGGGCCGCCTGGGCGAAGCGGGTCGAGTCGTCGAGCAGCACCTCGCGCCGGCCCACCTGCACCAAGAGCGGCGGCAGGCCCGAAAGGTTGGCGTGCAGCGGCGACGCCAGCGGGTCGCGCGCGCTCTTGCCGTTCAGGTAGGCCGGGGCCATCAGCGCGACCAGGTCCTTGCGCACCATCGGGTCGTCCATGACGCCGCCGTTCATCGACTGACCCTCGCCCTCGAGGTCGACCCAGGGCGAGAGCAGCGCCGCGCACGCGGGCAGCGGGAGCTTCTTGTCGCGGATCGCGAGCAGCGTGGCGGCAGTGAGTCCGCCGCCCGCCGAGTCACCGGCGATCGCCACGTGATTCGGCGTGATTCCCGAGTCGAGGATGAAGCGGTAGGCCGAGACCGCGTCGTCGACCGCCGCCGGGAACGGATGCTCGGGCGCGAGCCGGTAGTCGATGCCGAGCACGCGCGCCTTGGCGTCGGCCGAGATCCGCGCCATCAGATCGCGGTGCGAGTTGATGCCGCCCAGCACGTAGCCGCCGCCGTGCAGGTAGAGCACGGCGCGGTCGCTGCGCGCGCCCGGCCCGTCGAGCCACTCGGCCGGCACGCCGTTCGCCTTCAACACCTGCTTCTTCACGGGCGCGAGCTCGGGCACGTCCATGAACAGGCGGTCCCAGCTCTCGCGCATGGCCGGCACCGAGATGCCCGGCAGCCAGGTTCCCAGCTCCTTGTGGATCTTCCCGATCAAGCGGTCGAGCTCGGCTTGCGACATCCCGCGAGCCTACACCTAGTGGGCGGCCGGCGTCGCGCAGGTCGTGGCCGAGCGCAGGTAGGCGATCACCTTCCAGATGTCGTCGTCGCCGTTGGGCAGCGCGCCCTTCCACGGCGGCATGCGCGTGTTCGGCACGCCGTTCGAGATCGTGTCGAAGATCTGCTGGTCGCTGCCGCCGTGCTTCCACTCGCAGTCGAACAGCGACGGCGCGTCGCGCTCCACGTCGTGGGTCGAGTGACAGTACGCGCCACAGGTGCCCACGAAAATCATGTGCCCGCGCTCCACGGCCGCAGGATCGCGCAGATACTTCTGCGCGAGTGACTCCTGCGGCTGTGAAGCACGGGAACAGGCGAGCGCCAGCAGCGCGAGCGCCAGCGCCGCTCGACTCATTTGGGCAGCGCGAACACGAAGAGAGTGCCGCCTTCGGGCACCTTCGTGACTCCCGCCGCGAACGAGTCCATCGTGCTGAAGCTGCCGGTCGGCACCGCCACGTAGGTGCGGCCGTCGAGCTCGTACGCCACCGGCTGGCTGCGCATGCCGCCGCCCGAGCGGAAGCGCCAGACCACCTTGCCCGTCTTGGCGTCGAAGGCGAGCACCTCGCCCTCTAGATTTCCGCTGAACACCACGCCGCCCGCGGTCGAGAGCGTGCCGCCCATCATCGGGCGGTTGTCGCGGTAGCGCCATTTCACCTTGCCGGTCGCGACGTCGATCGCGGCCATGTTGCCGTAGGCCTTGCCCGCGGTGGCGTCGACCGTGTCGGGCAGGCCGCCGAGATACGGCAGACCTTCCTTGAACGCGCTGATGCCCTTGGTGAACACCTGACAGGCTTCGGCCGAGGGAATGAACGCGAGCCCGAGGTCCGGGTTGTAGGCGCCCGTGAACGAGCCGTTCATGCCGCCCAGGTTGCTCGGACAGGTGCGGAACTTCGAGTCGGGCAGCGGCATGGCCTGCGGATTCACCTGCGGGCGGCCCTTGGCGTCGATCGTGGCCCAGTTCACCTGCTCGAGATACGGCGTGGCGCGCAGGAACTTCCCGTCGCTGCGGTCGAGCACGTAGAAGAAGCCGTTGCGGTTGGCCTGCACGAGCAGCTTGCGCGGCTTGCCGTCGTACTTCGCGTCGACCAGGAAGAGCTGGGTGTTTCCGTCGTAGTCCCAGACATCGTGCGGCGTGAACTGGAAGTACCACTTCACGTCGCCGGTCTTGGGATCGAGCGCGAGCACCGAGTCCGAGTACAGGTTGTCGCCGGCGCGGCCGTCGCCGTCCCAGTCGGGCGCGGGGTTGCCGGTGGTCCAGAACAGCGTGTCGGTCTCGGGGTCGTAGGCGCCGTAGGTCCAGGCCGGCGAGCCGCCGCGCGCGTACGAGTCACCCGCCCACGAGTCGGCTCCCGGCTCGCCCTTGCCGGGCACCGTGTACTTGCGCCACACGCGCTTGCCGGTCTTCACGTCGTAGGCGTCGAAGTAGCCGCGCACGCCGTACTCGCCGCCGGCCACGCCGATGATCGCCATGTCGTGCACCATGAGCGGCGCCGAGGTCAGGCTGTAGCCCTGCTTGTAGTCGCCGACCTCGGTGTTCCAGAGGATCTCGCCGGTCTTGCGGTCGAACGCGATCAGGTGCGCGTCGAGCGTGCCCATCAGCACCGAGTCACCCAGGATGCCCACGCCGCGGTTCGGCGGGCCGCAGCACAGCCGCAGGTTCTCGCCGTTCTTGTGGTCGTAGCGCCAGAGCAACGCGCCCGTCTTGGCGTCGAGCGCGAACAGCCGGTTGTACGAGGAGGTCACGTACATGACTCCGCCGTAGATCACCGGCGACGCCTCGAACTGACCCGTGGTGCCGGTCGGGAACGCCCAGGCGACCGACAGCTTCTTCACGCTCTCGGGCGTCAGGTTCTTGAGCGGCGTGTGCCGGAAGTTCCGGTAGTTCCCGCCGTACTGGATCCAGTGATCCGTCGGCGCCACCTGACCGTTCAGCATCTCGGCAGTGACCGGCTTGGCGGTCGTGCCGACCGGGTTCTCGGCCTTCCAGTGAGTCGGAACCGGCGGCAGCTGGATCTCTGCCGGCTGTTCTTCCTTCTCGGCCGCGGCCGCCGATCCCCAGCTGAATGCGAGCGCGAGACCCAAGGCAAGAGCGTGTTTCATGACGAGCCCCCTCCCCTTTCGGCGCACATCCTACAACTTGGCGCGAGCCGGTGTAGCCTGCCTGGAACCCCGATGAAGCGCCTGTTCACCGGCACGAGCGGCTTCGCGTACAAGGAGTGGAAGGGCAGCTTCTACCCCGAGGACCTGCCCGCCGCGAAGATGCTCGAGTTCTACGGCCAGCACTTCGGCGCGGTGGAGATCAACAACACCTTCTACCGCATGCCCGACGCCAAGGTGCTGCGCGGCTGGGCCGAGCAAGTGCCCAGTGACTTCCGGTTCGTGCTGAAGGCCTCGCGCCAGATCACTCACATGACCCGGCTGAAGGAGCCGCAGCCGCTCGAGTATCTGGTGCAGCAGTCGGAGCTGTTGCGCGACCGGCGCGGGCCGCTCCTGTTCCAGCTGCCGCCGAACATGAAGAAGGACCTGGAGCGGCTGAAGCAGTTTCTGGGCTGGCTGCCCGGCGACGTTCGTGCGGCTTTCGAGTTCCGCAACGCCGGCTGGTTCGACGACGACGTGTTCGCCGCGCTGCGCGAGCGCAACGTGGCGCTCTGCATCGCCCACACCGAGGAAGAGGAAGGGGCCGTGCAGACGCCGTTCGTGGCGACCGCGGACTGGAGCTACCTGCGGCTGCGCAAGGTGAGCTACAGGCCGGGCGAGCTGACCCAGTGGGCGGCGCGCATCCGCGAGCCGGCCTGGGGCGACGTGTTCGTGTTCTTCAAGCACGAGGACGAAGGCACGGGTCCCAAACTCGCCAAGCAATTCGAGGCGCTCTTTCCGCCCTAGTCACTGCGGTTTTGTAGAAGCGGCCTTCGAGTGACGCAGCCTGCGCGTTGTACCGGCTTCAGCAGCGCGGGCACATCTCGTGCACCGGCCGTCTCGCATGATCGAGAAGCGCGCCGTGTGTCTGGCCGTCGCCGTCCTGTTTGCGAGCCCCGCCGGCGCCACGACGATCGGCGGTGGCGCGACCACCTTCATCTTCAGCTCCGACTTCGCCGGCAATCCCGTCCTCGTGTCACCCACGGGTGGCGCCGTCTCCGGCCCGGGCCACCTGAACTTCTTCGTGCCCGAGACCGGGGGCTCGTTCCCCAACGGCAGCCTGTCGATGGGCTCGATCGAGCACCAGGGCTCGGGCTTCGACTTCGTGTTCGGCCCGGCCATGGTGTCGGTGCAGAACCTGCGCTTCGACTTCACGAAGATGGACGTGGTGGGCGATCTCTCGGACGGTCCCGACCAGGAGTCGGGCGAGGTGTTCAAGCTGAAGCGCTGCACCGACCACTCACAGCCCTGCACGGGCGAGACCGGCGCGCCGAACGAGTTCGGCCTGTTCCTGCGCCCGGACGCCGCGCACTTCTTCAACGATGCGGTGCCGGGCCGCCCACACTTCCAGCCGAACGACCAGATCGCGCTCGCGATCGTGAATCCCAGCGAAGCCCCCGTGCCCGAGGCGGGCCTCGGCCCGCTGTCGCTGATGGGACTCAGCGCAGCGTGGCTCGGGCGAATTCGGCGATCTCGCGCGCGAGTGACTTCCTGACCTCCGCGTCGCTCGTGCCGCTCGACTTCCGCACCTCGAACGAGTGATTCGCGCCTTCGTATTCCCGGAGCTGCGCGCGCGGGCCGAGCTTCGCGCACAGCTCGCGCACCCGCCCGATCTCGGCCAGGTCGTCGCGCGTGCCCTGCAGGAACAGCATCGGTGCGCCGACCTGCTGCAGGTGCTCGGCGCGAGTCAGCGACGGCTTCTTCGGCGGGTGCAGGGGAAAGCCGAGAAACACGATCCCGCGCACGCCCTGGAGCGGCTCCTTCGCGAAGGCGTTCGAAGTCATGCGCCCGCCCATCGACTTGCCGCCCGCAAACAGCGGCAGCTCGGGCGCGAGCGCGCGCGCCTCGGCGCAGACCGAGCGCACGGTGGCCTCGAGCACGGGCTGCGGATCGGGCGCGCGCTTGCGCGCTTCGGTGTAGGGGAAGTTGAAGCGCAGCGTGGCCACGCCCAGCGCGGCCAGCTCCTCGGCCATGGCCTGCAGGAAGCGGTGGCGCATGTCCGCGCCCGCGCCGTGCGCCAGGACGAAGAGCGCGAAGGCATCGGGCGGGCGCTCGTAGAGGCCGCTCACGGGCCCCTTGCTGCGCTCGGCTGCCAGCGAGAGTTCGGCCATGGCTCGAGTTCATAGCCGAAGCTGCGCACTCCCGAACCTGCGCTCAACCCGGTCGGGCCCGCCACCGATACTTGGGACGCCCCAGTCCGGAATTTCGCCATGCGTACAGTCCCGTCCGTCAAAGCCACGTTCTTCCAGTTCGCGGCAGACGAGGTCGAGCGCCTTCTGCGCGCCAACCGAGTCACGCGCGCCTCGCTCGAGCAGTTCCTCGAGCCCGGGGACTTCCTCTATCTGGGCAAGCGCCTGGCCGTGACCAGCTGGGTGCCGATCGCGGCGCACGCGCGGCTGGTCGACGTGATCGTGAGCGTCGAGGCGCCCGGCAACCGCGAAGACTTCCTGCGCTGCATGGGCGCGTTCGCGGCTCCGCTGGTGCGCAAGCTGGGCTTCTACCAGCAGCTGCAGGCATCGTCGGCCAAGTACGGCCCTTCGGGCGTGGGCCGGATCTTCGCGAGCATCGGGACCGTGGTCTACAACTTCTCGCGCTGGTCGTTCGAGGACCACGACGACGTGACACAGGCGCGCATGGTGGTGGACGAGGCGCGCGAGTTCCCCGACTGCTTCCGCTTCACGAGCGAGGGCTTCCTCGGCTACTTCTGGAAGCTGGCGCTCGACCGCCACGACGTGTCGGTGCGCAGCGAGCGCGTGGCTCGCGAGCGGATCGTGTTCATGGTTCGAGAGCACGAGGGCGAGAAGGACTGACTCCGTCGCGCAGCGGCTCGGCGCGCAGCTCGACGTCGAGCCACGGCGCCAGCGAGAGGTCGTTTTCCCGCTGCCAGTGCCGGCGCTGCGCCGACTTCACCGCTCGCTCCTCGAGCCGCGTCCAGTGCGTGTAGCTGGCGTCGGCCAGCGTGCCGAGCGTGTCGCCCGCGACCGCGCTGCGCGCGAAGGCGAAGTCGCCCAAGAGTGAGTCGAGCGAGCGCAGCCCGTAGCCGTGCAGGTACGGGAAGCCGAGCAGATTGTTCCAGGCGAGCGCGCGCAGTGGCAGGGGCTTCCGCGCGAGCAGGCGCCGGAAGCACGCGCCGTGAGGGAAGCGCAGCAAGAGCAGCCCGCCCGGCCGCAGCATGTGCAGCGCCGCCCGCAGCGTTCTGCGCGGCCGCGGCAGCTGGTCGAAGGTGTTCCAGATCGCGATCGCGTCGAAATGCGGGAACTCGCGCTTCTCGGCGACCTCTTCCAAGGTCGCGCGCACCACCCGAAGACCCGCGCGCAGACACAACGTGCCGAGCTGCTCACTGGGATCGAGCCCGACCGCGTCGAGCCCCGAGTCACGCGCCTCGCGCAGAAAGCCGCCCACGAACGAGCCCACCTCGAGCACGCGTGCGCCCGTGCCCAGGCTGCGCGCGAGCGCGCGCGCCTTGGGTCGGAACAGCGCGCGCTGCGAGGCCACCATCTGCGGAATGCGCTCGGCCGGGTAGCGCTCGCCTTCGTAGGCGCGCAGCACCGCGTCGGCGGCCGGGCGTGGCGAGCGGTAGAGCAGCTCGCACCGCCGGCAGGCGAGCAGCCGCGTCGCGTAGTCATGAGTGAAGCGGGCGCGCTCGTCGAGCGCCGCGCGCGAACGCCGCGCCAGCCGCGCGCGGTGGAAGCGGCGCGCGAGCTCGGCTTGGGCGGCCAGATTTTCGGAGCTACAAACCTCGTCGGCCGCGACCTCGCCGCAGGCATCACAGGCGACGTCGACCTCGGGCTCGAGCGCCGGGCCGGATCCACAGGGCATCGGGTCGAACAGTGAGCACGACCCGTGCCAGCAGCCGGGTTGTCGGGCTAGCGGCCCGCGCGCTCGATCGCCGCGCGATAGGCCCCGACCAGCTTGCGCGTCTCGTCGTCCCAGCTCGACTGTTCCGCGTGCTTGCGCGCGCGCTCGGCCAGGAAGCGCTGGCGATCGCGACTCGCGAGTAACTCGGCCACCGTCTTGCCCAGCGCCCCGGGCGCCGCCGGATCGAACAATAGCCCGGTCTCGTCGTGGCGTACCAGCTGGCGCACGCCGCCGGCGTCCGCCGCCACCACCGGCACACCCGAGCTCATGGCTTCGAGCACCACGAAGCCTAATGTCTCGGTCTCGGACGGCATCGCGAACACGTCGCCGCTGGCGTAGGCCTCGGCCAGCGCCTTCCCGGAGAGGAAGCCCGTGAACACGACCGGCCGGCCGCGGAACACCGCTTCGAGTCGCTCGCGGTCGGGACCGTCGCCCACCAGCGCGAGGCTGGCGTCGGGCACGGCGTCGAGGATCTCGCCCAGCCGCTCGAGATTCTTCTCGCGCGCGAGCCGCCCCACGTACACGGCCAGCGGCCCGCCCAGGTTCCCGCCCGAGAGCCGCGCGCGTGTCTCGAGCGAGCGCCGGCCCGGGTGGAAGAGATCGGTGTCGACCCCGCCGCGCCAGAGGCCGACGTCGGGAATGCCGTGCTCGGCCAGCTCGTTCGCGGTGAAGCGCGACGGGCAGAGATTCACGTGCGCCGCGCCGTGCACGCGCCGGATCAGGCTCCAGACCAGCCCTTCGGCGCGGCCCAGACCATAAGACGGGAGATAGCGCGGCAGGTCGGTGTGATACGAGGCCACGAGCGGCAGCCCGAGCGCGCGCGCCGCGGTCACGCCCCAGACACCCAGCACGGCCGGGCCCACCGCATGGACCACGTCCGCCCGAAACAGCGCCAGCTCGAGCAGCCAGCGCGGGTCGACCAGCCCCAGCCGCAGGCCGGGATAGCCCGGGAACGGTAGCGACGGTGCCCGCACCACGCGTGCGCCGGCGTGACTCGGCACGCTGCCCGAGGGGGCAAACACCAGCACCTCGTGCCCGCGCGCCCGCAGACACCGGATGGTGTTGGCCAGGCGATTGGTGATGCCGTCGATCTTGGGCAGGAACACCTCGGTGAAGAGCGCGATGCGCATGACTCTTCCTCCGCCGAGAGACCCTAGGGCCCCTCCGAGGCGGGACGGAGAAGGGAACGCGAACTACTCGCAGTGACTCGGCGAGGGTTGGGTCACGGGAGTGAGTGGATCGCGTGACGCCGCGCGCGATCGTTCTTGCGCTTCGTGTCACACGGAGCCCTCGGTTTCGTGATCTCTCCGCGTCGCGCGCACCGCAAATTCCCCGCGGACCGTGGGAAAGGACGCGATGCTGCACCGGCTGTGGCTGGCCCGCGCGATCGCCGCGATTCACTCGGCGATCGTGCTCTTGTTCGCAATCGGCTGGGCCCTGCCCTGGCGCGAGAGCCATTGGGCGGTGGTGTGCGCGGCCGTGATCGTGCAGGGCGGCTGGTGGCTGTTCGGGAACCGCTGCCTGCTGACGGTCTGGGAGGCGCGCCTGCGCGGCAAAGAGCCCGAGCCCGTTCCGGCCGCTCCCGACGAAGACGCTCCGAACTTCATCCGCGACGGGATGACTCGCCTGCTGGGCCGGCGCCCACCTGAGCGCTGGCTCAGCTACGCGACCTACGGGGTGCTGTGGGGCTCGTTCACGATCGCCGCCGCACGGCTCGGCTTCGGCTCTTGAGGAAGATGGGGGAAAGACATGGCCAGTGAAGTGCCTTGGCTCTGGCTCGGAATCGGAACCGCGAGCGCCTTCGGCGCGGCCTTTCTGGCCGCGCGACTCACGGGGCTCTACTACACGCTGCGCGCCCGCGCCTGGACGGCGCCGCTGTCGCGACGCCTGTCCAAGTGGGTGAAGGCGCGCCCCTACGACGAGGAGACCTTCTACGCCGCCGACGGCGCGACCGGGTCGCTGGTAGCGCGGCGCCAGGCGGGCCTGCTGAACCTGGCCGGCGCGCTCGAGCGCCGCTTCGCCAGCTCGATCGCCTTCGGCAAGGAGCTGCGCGAAGGCTTCTCGGACCTGCGCTTCACCGACGCCAACCGCGTGCCCTTCCCGTTCGTGAAAGTGATTCGCGAGAAGTTCGACCTATCGCTGGCAGTCAGCGAGTCGAACGGCCCGCGCCTGCGCGACCTGGACGGCAACTGGTCGCTCGACGTCTCGGGCTCGTACGGCATGAACGTGTTCGGCTTCGAGCGCTACAAGCAGTGGATCGAGCGCGGCTGGGAGCACGTGCGCGCGCTCGGCCCGGTGCTGGGGCCGCTGCACCCGCTGATCGCCGAGAACATTGCGCTGTTGAAGCGCATCTCGGGCCAGGACGAAGTCTCGTTCCACGCCAGCGGCACCGAGGCCGTGATGGCCGCCGTGCGCATGGCGCGCTTCAACACCGGCCGCAAGCAGATCGTGTGCTTCTCGGGCGCGTATCACGGCTGGTGGGACGGCGTGCAGCCCGGCCTGGGCAGCGAGCGCCCGATCGAGGACTGTCTCACGCTGAAAGACCTGCACCCCGCCTCGCTCGAGGTGATCCGCCAGCGCGCGCACGAGATCGCCGCGGTCTTGGTGAACCCCGTGCAGTCGTTCCACCCGAACGCGCCGCCGCCGAACGATGCCGTGCTGCTCACGAGCGAAGTGCGCAAGACCGAGAGCTCGAGTGACTCGTACGGCGCCTGGCTGCGCGAGCTGCGCCGGGTGTGCCGCGAGGCCAATGTGCCGCTGATCCTCGACGAGGTGTACAGCGGCTTCCGGCTCGCGCCCGGCGGCGCGCAGGAGCGCTTCGGCGTAGACGCCGACTTCGTGGTCTACGGCAAGACCGTGGCCGGCGGCATGCCGATCGGCGTGGTCTGCGGCAAGCGCGACCTGATGCGCCGTTTCGACCCCGAGCTGCCCATGCGCATCGCCTACGTGGTGGGCACGTTCTCGGCGCACCCGCTGGTGATGGGCGCCATGAACGAGTTCCTGACCTGGATCACGAGCGGCGAGGCCGACGCGCTGTACGCCGACGCCGACGCCCGCTGCGGCGCCTGGGCGCAGGAGACCAACCGCGACCTGGCGCACGCGAAGCTGCCGCTGCGGGTCGTGCGCAGCGCCACCATCTGGACCGTTCTCTTCACGCAGCCGGGCAGATACAACTGGCTGCTCCAGTACTACCTGCGCGCCGAGGGACTCACTTTGTCGTGGGTGGGCACCGGCCGCTGTCTCGTGAGTCTGGACTTCGAGCCCGGCGACTTCGACGACCTGCGCCACCGGCTGGTGCGCGCGGCCGACGCCATGCGCCGCGACGGCTGGTGGCCGGCCGAGGCCGACCAGCCCGGGCTCGAGCGCCGCATGCGCCGCGCGCTGGTGCGTGAGCTCGTGGGAAGCCTCGTGGGAGTGCCGCGCTTCGCCGCGAAGTTCTACCGCGACATCATGCAGCGCAAGCACGACGACCACATCGCCTCGCACAGTCACATCGTGAACCAGGCCGGTCACGTGCTCAGCTCGAGCGTGTTCCTGTTCTGCTACGCCTGGCTGCCGGTCGACCTGACCTTGTCTATGTGTCTCGGTCTGTCCGCGCTCTTTGTGCGCCAGTTCGGGCACGCGGTGATCGAGCCGCCGTGTCACGACAAGGAAGAGCTGTTGCTGGGCTTCACCACGCGCTCGAAGTCGATCGTGGTGGCGGCGTTCCTGGGGCTGCCGCTCTTGTACGCGCTGCGCAACGGCACCAAGCCCGCGCTCAACGATGTGGCGCTCGGCTGGTTCGTGCTGACGCTCAGCGTGGTGATGGGTCACGCGGCGCTGGTCGCCTTCCAGTTCGGGTTCCGCAACTCGATGATCTGGCTGGTGAAGCTGGTGACCGACCCGATCACGGATCTCTTCGCCTACACGGGCCCGGTGTCTCGCGCCTGCGGCCGCTGGCTCGGCTTCGGAGTGGCGCGCAGCGCATGACGGCGCAGCTCGCCATCTTCGTCGCCGCGGCGCTGCTCTTGAGCCTGGAGCGACTCACCTACGCCTGGGTGTGGCGCCGGCCCGAGCGTTTCCGCGCCCTGGCCGCGCGGCTCGAGCACGTGCCGATCGGCAAGCCCGTCGAGCTCTTGCACGCCGTGTTCTGGGCGTTCAAGGGCCTGCAGGTCGCGGTGTTCCTGGGCTGGTGCTACTGGTGGGGCGGCGGTCACTTGCTGGCCCACCCCGCCGACTCACCCGCGCGCTTCCTGGGCGTGGTGCTGTTGGTGCTGGGGCAGCTGCTGAACGGCAGCGTGTTCCTGCGCCTGGGCAAGACCGGCGTGTTCTACGGCGCGCGTTTCGGCCAGCACGTGCCGTGGTGCAGCGCGTTCCCGTTCTCGGTGCTGCGCCACCCGCAGTACGTGGGCGCCGTGCTCTCGATCTGGGGCTTCTTCATGGTGACTCGCTTCCCGAACGCCGACTGGGTGATCCTGCCGGCGCTCGAGACGCTGTACTACGCCGCCGGAGCCCGGCTCGAGCGATGAGCATGGCGGCCGCCCCGCTCGAGCCCGTGGCGCGCAGCTTCAGCAGTCACCCGCGCAACGTGCCGCCACTCACGCCGGCGCGGCTGGCACGGCTCGAGGCCTGCGAGGCCGAGATGGCCACGAAGCTCGAGCGCGCGCTCGACGCCAACGCGAGTCGGCTGGCGCTGGTTGCGCGCGTGGGCTCCGACTTGTCGAAGCTGCGCTTCGAGAACGACGAGCGCCCGCGCTACACGCACGTGGGCATCGCGCTGCGCGAGAGCGACGGCTGGCGCGTACACCAGGTGCTGAACACCGCCGAAGGCCGCGAAGGCCACCTGTATCGCCAGACACTGCTCGACTTCTTCCGCGACGACCCGTTCGAGTACCGCGTGTCGCTGCTCGCGCCCTCGACCGAGCTGCAAGAGCGCATGGCTCAGCTCTTGGTCTCGGGCACCGCCGCGCGCCTGCATTCCCCGCGCTACAGCCGCGTCGCGTTCCCGTTCTCGACCCGCTACCAGAACTCGAACCAGTGGGTGCTCGAGGTGGTGGGCGCCGCGCAGGCCCAGGTCAGCCACCGCCGCGTGGTGCAGTGCTACCTGGCCGCGCGCGGCCTGCGCCCCAGCGTGCTGCGCACCGTGGGCCTGGTCGGCCAATCGATCGGCGCGCTGTGGTCGGCCAACACGCGCTTCGACGACCACCCCGTGCGCGATCGGATGCGCGGGCGGCTCGTGTTCATGCTGGAGTCGTCGCTGCGCGAGTACGTGACTCGGACCGACCCGTCGACGAAGCACCTGGAGCTGTGCATCGGGGTGCCGATCGGGGCGGGGTGTCCGGAGGAACGGGTGGTGGGCTCCTGCGAGGAGTAGTCACCCTCGCCGAGCCGAGCACAAGATTGGCCGCCACAGTTGGCGAACGCAGAAGTCTTCTGCCCAGTCAGAGGCAATCCCCTGCATATCTCGCAGGAACGATCCTTGCGCATGGTCTTAGGCCAGAGGGAGTCCTCGTGTGGACCGCTTCGCAATCAGTTCTCTCCGGCTGCGTGCGAGCTGAAGACTACCGAGTACTAGATTGTCGGCTCAGATTCAGCGAGGTATGCGAGGATTGGAGCCCATCTCAGTCAGCGCGATCGGTCAGGCTCGAACAGTGCAGAACAAGCCCGAATCGACAGCTCCAGCCGCGAATCCGGATCGTCCCGTCCAGGGGCTCTCCGTCTATGCGGAGGACCTCGAGGTCATCTTCGGGCAAGGCTCGCGAAGCGTTCACGCACTGAACAAGGTCTCGCTGGAGGTTCCAGCCGGGCAATTTCTGGTGATCCGAGGCCGAAGCGGCTCCGGAAAGTCGACTCTGTTCCAAACGCTCGCCGGCATTCGCAGCCCGACTAGGGGGCGGGTCGTCATCGGCGACACCGAGATCGACTCACTTCCCGAGAAGGCGTCCGCGCGCTTTCGGCGCCAACACATCGGTCTCGTCTATCAGTTCTTCAACCTCGTTCCAGTGCTCAACGTGGTCGAGAACATCGCTCTGCCTCTGATGATCGACGGTCAGCGCCTGTCAACCGCTCTACCCCGGGTGCACGCCCTGATGGATAGGTTGGGGATCCCGAAGCGCTCCGGGCAAATGGTCAGTGATCTCTCCGGCGGTGAGATGCAGCGCGTCGCCATTGCGCGCGCGCTGATCCACGAGCCAGGTCTCGTCCTCGCCGACGAGCCAACCGGCAATCTCGACGAGGCCAACGGCGCGCTCGTCCTCTCGATGCTCACTCAGCTCTGCCGAGAGCGCCGACTGACCGTAGTCATGATGACGCATGACCCAAGCGCCACCGATCATTGCGACCGCATGGTGAGGTTGCTCGACGGCAAGATCGAGTCAGACCTCGCGCCGTTCGACGAATGACTAACGTGGACCCGACCATTCGGGACATGCCCCTGAGCATCCGCCTCTTCTGGCGAACCTTGCGAGGCCCCGAAGGATGGCTCGCCATCCTGACCGTGCTTTCGATCGCCTCGAGCGTCGCGCTGACGACCGCAATGGAGATGAGTTCGAGGAGCGCAGGGCTTCAGGTCGAGCAGACTGCGCGCGCGATGATCGGCTCGGCGAAGCTGGAGATATCCGCAGGCTCGGTAGGAGTTGCGGAGCACGTCTTGGACGATGTTCGAGCCGAGCAAGGTGTCCTGGCCGCCTCGCCAATGATGTCAGCGCGAGTCTTCCTTGCCGAACAGAGGCTCGTGATCAACGTCATCGGTCTGGACTTTCTTGCGGATGAACAAGTCCGACCCAACTCGGTATCGCGGCATGGAGTTCAGATACGCGATCCCCTTCTACTGCTTGCCCAGCCCAACTCGATCGTAGTCACTCAACAGCTGCTGCGACGGTTGGGACTGGAAGCGAGCTGGCAGCGCGGAGAATCGCCAAAGCTACAGGTACGCGCAGCTGGAACGCCCGCTGAATTGTCGGTCGAAGGCATTCTCAACGCCGGAGGGATTGCCGCCGCCTTCGGGGGGCAAGTCGCAGTGGCCGATGTCTACGCGCTCCAGAAACTAATGAATCGACAGGGGTGGTTCGATCGGATCGATGTCGTCCCTCAGCCGGGTCAAGACGTTGACGCGCTCGCTTCGCGGCTTTCTACGCGACTCAGCGGAGTTGCAACCGTACGGCCGTCGACCACTCGAAGTCAGTTCTTCGAAGAAGTCCTGTATGTGCTGCGGATCGGCGTATTCATCATCGCCGCCGCAGGGATCGCAGTGTCTGGTCTGCTGACATACGCCTCCATGATGCAGTGGGTCGACCACCAGCGTCGTCAGCTTGCAACGTTGCGCGCAGTCGGTATGGGCGCAGGAAGAGTCCAGAGACGGGTCTTCTTTGAGGCGAGCCTGCTTGCGTCGATCGGTACGTTCCTCGGGGTCGGCGGAGGCCTGCTATTGGCGCGACCCGTGTTCGCTAGGATCTCAGCCTTCTCAGCGTTTCCGTCGGGGGAGAACCTCGTCGAGCTGTCCGCTCGTCCATTCACCTTCGTGCTCGCTGTCGTCGTCGGTCTATCGTGTGCGTTGGCCGGCAGCGTTGCGCCAGCACGCCGCGCTGGAAAGCGATTCCTTGTGGATAGTCTCGACGTCGACCTCCACACGCGAACAGTCGCTTCGAGAGCCTTCATTTTGCCAGGTGTGCTGCTCGTGCTCGCAGCGGCGAGCTTCTTTCACTGGCTCTTTCATCCGCCTGCGGTATTCCGCCTCGCTGCGCTATTCGCCTCGTCTCTGGCCTTCCTGATCTCACTGACACCCAGCTATCCAAGTCTGTTGCGGTCGACCTTATCCTGGGTGCAGCAGCCGTATCCCCGCCTGGCAAACATGGTGGGACGTGGTCTGTGCGCACGGCCACTCAGCTTCGCCGTGGCTGTAACTGCCTTCGCCGGGCTCTTGGCAGCGCTCATTTGCACCGCGCTCATGCTGGCCAGCATGGAGGATGCTTCTGATGATTGGATCAATGCTCGTTATCCGGATGCAACCTTCATAACCGCGGGGCCGCCACTCGATGGCGAGCGCCAAGAGTTGTTGACTGCGGAGACGATGCGCGCGATACGCGCAACTCCCGGGGTCTCGGCCATCGATGAACAGTATTGGTTTGGGAGGACGATGCTGTTCCGGGGGGAGGAGGTCCCGATCATCGCTCAGACCATGTCAGTCGTTGCTTCGAAGGGTGATATGACCAGCGTCGGTCAGTCGCCGTTCGAGCTGGCAAAGAAATTGGAAGCGGGTGGAATCGCTGTCTCAGTTCAGTTCGCAAAGAGATTCGGCGTAAACGTCGGCGATGAGCTGACGCTAGACTCATCGCAAGGCCCCGTTCGGCTCCCCGTGGAGGGTCTCTTCAAGGACTTCGGCGGAACAGTTGGGCTACTACTGATGGATCTCCGGATCTTCGATCTCCATTGGAACAGAGCTGGCGCTTGGGGCGCGGTAGTCTGGATCGATGGCGAGAAGGGACCGGTCATCGACGCAATCCGGAGTCGGGTCTCCTCGCAAGATCTCTTCTTCACAGATACCACGGAGTTGAGACGACTCAATCGCGAGCAGCTTGCGCGACTGACCGACGTAGTGAGCGCAGTCGGTGGTCTCCTCGCCCTTCTTGGCGGCTTCTCAGTCACGATCCTTCTCATCGGGGTGATCGCAGAGCGGCGACGTGATTTCGCGCTACTCAGGGCATCAGGCCTGGATCGAGGTTCACTCGTTAGATTGGTACTTGCCGATGCTGCAGTGATCGGGGTCATCGCGTCGCTTGCGGGATTTGGAATGGGAGTGCTGTGCGCACGGCCCTGGATGGACATCCTCCGCGAGACCTACGGCTGGGTCGTGGAGCAGCGTTGGTACTCGGACAGCATCCCTTGGATCATCCTGGGCGCCCTGGGGGCGGCGTTGCTCGGGGGGATCGTGCCGGCCCGGATCGCC